>Ga0315912_10000038_pt1 | contig 368384 bp, 339 predicted proteins | sample VfabasoilMG_FD_204469 | JGI IMG/M metagenome (GOLD analysis project Ga0315912, IMG submission 204469) | Garden soil microbial communities collected in Santa Monica, California, United States - V. faba soil | ecosystem: Environmental > Terrestrial > Soil > Garden | place: USA: California...
TGCTGATGCTGTCCTGGGGGCTTCCGTCCCCAAAATCCCATACCCACTGGGCTACATCGGCTGACCACATATCGCAGAGATTGAACAAAGGAGCTGTAGCGGGGGCAATAGCCGGAGCCACACAAAACTCTGCCCGGGGCCAGGGATACACCTCCACCATGGGAAGGCTTACCGTATCGCTGCATCCGTGACTGGTAGTAACAATAAGCGATACACTGTATGTGCCCGGCACTGTATACACAATGTTTGCAGGATTCTGAACCGCAGAAGAAAGAGGCAACCCTCCCGGAAAAGACCACCCCCAGGTGCTAATGATTCCATCTATGGAAGTGGACAGGTCCGTGTAGCTTGCGTGCACCGGAGAGCACCCATTTACCGGCTTTGAGAAACTGGCTACCGGAGGAGCATACACCGTTACCGGCTTATGGATGGTATCCTTACACCCTGTGGCGGTAACTACGATCAGGGTTACTGTGTAACTGCCTGAGGTGGTGTAAATATGTGTTGGATTCTGCAGCAGGGAGCCAGGTGTTCCATCCCCAAAGCTCCAGTTCCATACCGTGATGGGATCGTTAACTGATGAGGTAGAAAGAGAAGCAAAATCAGTTAAGGCATTTAAGCAGACACTGGAGCTGGTAAAGAGAGCCACCGGGGGAGCGTTAATCACGGCCGGGCGGGTGGTGATGCTCTGGCAGCCACTGTCTGAAGTAACGGTAAGGATCACACTGAAGGTGCCTGCGCTGCTGAAAGTATGACAGGGATTTTGAACATTGGATATGTTGGAGTTTCCCGAAGAAGGATCCCCAAAGTTCCAGTTCCAGGAAACAATGCTGCCCGGAGAGATAGCGGAGAGGTCCGTAAAGCAGGTGCTGTCATGAAGACAAACGGGCTGAGAGCTGAAAGCTGCCACAGGCAGAGGATTAACCACCACTACCGTTTGATTGGTATCCTTGCAGCCGAAGTTATTGGTGATGACGAGCGATACGGTGTATGTACCCGGAGCTCCATACGTATGTGCCGGGCTCAGTACCGTAGATGTATTACCATCGCCAAAATACCACAGCTGGGTAAAAGTATTGTTGCCTGCGGAGAGATTAGTGAACTGGGTGGCATTGTTAAAGCATACATTCACACCGCTGAGGTTTGCTACAGGAAGTGGATTGACCGTTACGGTCACATCCACCGTATCGGCACACTGGTTGGTCCAGGCGATCACAGTATACGTGGTAGTTACAGAGGGCTGCACACTGATCGATGTCGTTGTCTCTCCGGTGCTCCAGATATAATGAAGGCCGCCAATAGAAGTCACGGTAAGTATCTGTGGTATGCCCATTCCTGCACAGAGAGAACTGTTGGGCCCCACCGAAGCAATCACGCTACCTGACGAATTAATAATGGCATTTTCAATTTTAGTACAACCGTTTGCATCTGTAACCGTCACCGAATAATTTCCCGGTGTTAGTCCTGTAATTGTGGAAGTGGTTGCTCCGTTGCTCCACAGGTAACTGTAACCCGGTGTGCCGGACGACACGTTTACACTCGCAGATCCCAGCACACCACAAACAAGGCCTACCGTATCCACCGATGTTACAAGAGGAGTTACTTTAATAGTAACCGTATTTGAAACAAAGCGGCAGTTTGCATTTGTTATGTTGCCATTTTCCGCAACCAGTAAACGGTATTGTCGTGCGGGATTAGCAGGAGCAACATTGTACAGCACAAGATTCGCTGATGTTGCTCCGGGAATATCTGTCCACGTAATTCCACCGTCTGTGCTGACCTGCCACTGCATCACAGGATTTACATATCCGGAATTTATCGTTCCGCTTATTGTCACATCTTCTCCCGGGCAAATAGGGGGAGCGGCGATAGTTACATTGGGAAGACATACTTTAAATGAAATATCATCTATCACGAGATCATTGCCATCTCCTCCCGGGCCATTGTTTACAAGGACTATATTCACAGCAGTTTGTCCGGCCGAAGGAGCAAAAGAAAATCCATATTCTTTCCAGGTCAATGTCGGCAACCGGGGAAGCACACCCGTGGTGGTAGAGTTAAGAATTGCGCCCCCAACCGCATTTTCAATTTTGAGAAGTATATCGGATTGAACGCAGGCGCTGCCGCATAAAGAAGTAAGATTTGGATTGTTGGCATTGGCAGCCCACAAAGAGAAATAGTAAGTTACATTAGGGCATAGTCCTGTTATTTTCTTACGATAAAATTCTCCTTTTGTCAGTCCTGCATTTATGACCATCATGTATCCATCGGGATCTCCCGTGTGGTCTTTCGCTGTGTGCCAGAAAGGGTCGCCTCCAAGGTTTGGATTGGAGGTGTTCCAGATAGTGTACCAGCCATCTGTGGGCCAGCCATTCACATAGCTGTAGTTGGTTATTCCGGGAGGAAGAGCCGCGCCTGGATTTGGCCCTGCACCAAACGTTTCAAGAAAGACCGGAACCGCTGTTGAGCCGACACAAAATTGCGATTGAGCCTGAGTGTTAGCCCAATGCATCCATGCAGCCAGGAAAATAACCAATGGAGTTGTTCTCCTGAAAAAAAATGATAATCCGGATTTTCTCATTCACACAATGTATTACCCGTTGTACATAACAGCCGTTTTGCTATTTCATATGTCTTGTCAGCAACGTGATGGTCCCTGTGGTGCTGAAGTCCTTTATTCCTTTGGTGGATTTCAGCCTGGCTTTTAGAGTAAAATAATATGTGCCTTCCGTCAGGAGTTTGCCGGAAGCAGTGCGTCCGTCCCACCGTATATCATCCGAAGTGGTTTCGAAAAGTTTTAATCCCCAGCGGTCAAAGATCTCCACATGGAATTCATGCATACCGCTGTTCTGGATAAACCAGACATCGTTCACTCCATCGTCGTCCGGTGTAAACACGTTCGGAATAATGATTCCTTCCCGGGGCTGAACAATAATCCTGAATGTGTCCGAACATCCGAATTGATTATAGGCAATCTGAGTCACACTGTAAATTCCGGCGCCGGAGAATGTGTGAATGGGATTTTGCAGGGTAGAGGTGATACCATCACCAAAATCCCATAACCAGGCAATGCTTCCGGAACTCAGATCGCTGAAAGAGAAAGTTGTATTGTACAAACCACCTGAAATGGTGTCAAAAAGTGCAATAGGAAGTGGGTTCACCGAAATGCTGAACGTTTGGGTGGCCGATGAGCACATATTCGCGTCGGTGGTGGTAACAATATATGTGGTAGATGCGGTTGGATGTACGGAGATGGATTGCCCGCTTTGAGCACCGGGCATCCAGACATGCGTGTATGCGGGTGTGCCTCCCGACGATGTTGCGGTCAAGGTGGTAGTTTCTCCGAGACAGATGTCATGATCTCCGGAAAGTGAAACGGAAAAGGGCAAAGGTTGAGTGATGGAGAAAGCATGCATGTATGTGCATCCGTTTGCGTCCGTGATAACCACCGAATAATTTCCCGCGCCAATCCCTGTAATCGAAGAAGTAGTCTGCCCTGTATTCCACAAGTAAGAATAATTTTTAGTTCCGCCGGATACGCTGATACCGGCGCTGCCATTATTTCCGCCGTTGCAGGCAATGTTTGTTTGAGCGGAAGTTGAACTTAAGGCAGTAGGTTGTGTTACAGTAATGGAATTTGTGGCGGTACATCCGTTTGCATCTGTAACCAATACGGAATAATTTCCCGGGGAAAGACCGGTTGCAGTTTGTGCGGTTTGTCCGTTATTCCAGCTATAGGCGTATGCCGGAGTTCCTCCAGCCACATTGCTTACAGTACCTGTTCCATCCGACGATCCGAAACATTTCACATTGCTTGCTGCAGTAATTAAAGAAAGCAGATTAGGTGTAGTAATTACCGCACCGGCTGTCGCCTTGCATCCGTTTTTATCGGTTACGGCAATGGAGTAGGATCCGGGTATTAATCCACTGATGGTTTGAGTCGAACCTCCGGGTGGAGCAGACCATAAATAAGTGTAGGGTGGTGTTCCACCGGTTGGATTCACGTTCAGACTGCCATTATTCCCTCCAAAGCAGGTTATATTGACCGCGACTATGTTTGGTGCAGGAAGAGGCACTACATTAACTGCAACCGGCGGAGAGATAAGACGGCAATTAGCGGATCCAAGATTTCCATTTTCTGCAACTATTAAACGGTATTGCCCGATCGGGGACAGAACAGCTAAATTGCTTAGGATAATATTCGGATTTGTTTCTCCGGGAATATCATTCCAGGTAATTCCACCATCGGCACTGAACTGCCATTGATATTGAGGCGTAGTATAACCCGGACCCAGCCCACCAACAATCGTTACATTTTCGCCTGCACAATAAGCAGGTTTAAACGGCTGGGTTACCGGGTTAATAGAAGGCTGGCATATGTAAAAGCTGATATCGTCCAGTACAAGATCGTTCCCGCACCCTCCGGGTGCATTATTGACCAGGACAAGATTCACAGAAGATTGCCCGGACGCAGGAGTTTTAAAACTAAACCCGTACTGCTTCCATCCAAGCCCGTTCGTATCTATAGGTAACTGCCCGGATGTCTGTGATCCAAGAAGTATCCCTGAGGGATCTTCGATTTTAAAAAGTATGTCGGGGAAAATATAATTCGGATCGCAAAAGGCGTGAACATCCCGCGTATTTACGTTTGCCGCCCAGGCAGAAAAAATATATGTGCTGTTGGGACACAATCCGGTTACCTGCTTGCGGTAAAATTCACCCGGTGTAGCATTGGCATTAACCACCATCATATAACCATTCTGATTCCCAGTATGATCCGGGTTTGAATGCCAGTACGCTGGCCCCGGGTTGTCCAGGAAACCGGTCGTATTGGAAATGGTATAATTCCCATCCATAGGGTAGGTGCCTACATAACTATAGTTGGTAACCCCGTTCGGGAGTGCAGCACCCGGATTAGATCCTGCACCAAAAGTTTCAAGAAGCACCGGTACCGATGTGGAACCGGTGCACCAGGGGTTTTGAGCCTGAATTTCCATTGAGTGCAATAAGCAGATCAGGAAAATGGCCGGGTAATTTTTGAATACGTTCCAGTTCATGAATAAGACAGTACAGAGAAAATTACTCGACGTAAATTTTTGAGCTTATCGTTTCGTCATTAACCGTTACGGATACAATGTATACGCCGCTTTTTAAATTTACATTGCCCAGTCCCACGTTATAATCACCTGCGCTAACAGATCCCAGGTTGCTGGAAAATAATTCTTGCCCCAGCAGGTTGATCATCGAAGCTTTCACTTTCCCTTGTTGTGTAATAGAGATATTTATCTGGTTCAATTGAGAATTATAGTAAATGGAGGATACTGTATTTGAGATTTCATTTATGCCAGTTGGGTTGCCGCTGCCTGACGGGCACAGCTTTTTCATTTCCTGTGCAATAGCCAGGTGAAGTGATTTTGGATTGGTATAAGGCAGATCATTGGTCATCTCCCAAACCATTACACCTAAATTATTATACCCGATGTCTACCTTTGATTTAATGGTGGTTATGCCGTTAAGGCCGATAGTTTCAGAAGTTCCGGGAACAGGAAAATTATCCACATCTCCCGCGTTGGGATAAGCAGCTACAAAAGCCCTGTAAGTCCAGTCCTTGGTCTTGCTGCCTCCGCTATTTGCCTGCTGGTATCCGTAAAACGGCAATCCCAGAACTATTTTACTGGCTGGAATACCGTAACCTGACCATTTGGCAATCCCTGCATTTGCATCTGCTATGGTGGAATGGTTTCCCGCAGGAGAGGTGCTCCATGTCGCCAACTGATCATACGCCATCAGTTGTACAAAATCGCATTTTGCTACTTTGGCATGAGGAAAGTTGGGCGCGCGGTATCCTGTAACAACGGTAGCGATTAATAATTTTCCCTTTGCGGTTGTGGCTGTGCGCAGTGCATCGCACAATTGACCGTAGTTAGCTCCTTGTGTGGCATCGGCAATATCTTCCCAGTCAATATCAATTCCATCCAGCTTGTATTTGTCGACAAATGCCATCAGATTTGTAACAAATTTGTTCAGGTTGCCGCTTGACACCATGGAATTCATAAAGGGGTCGCAGCCATACCCGCCAAGGCTTATAATCTTTTTCGTTTTGGCGGCAGTACATGCATCCAGGAATGAATTGAACTTGGCAAGGATCTGAGGGCTGTTCTCGAACGAGGGGCCTGTAACAACGGTAGCGCCGGATGCTTCGTAGGTACAGAGGTTGCCGCTAGCATCGCTTCCTATAAATGCAAAATACGCATGTGTAAGCTGGTTGTAGTTAACGTTTGAAGCGTCTTCCCAGTCGGCTACATAGCCTCCTATTACTTTATTGCAATAAACTGCTTGTCCGGATGATACAAAAGCAGAAGAACTGATAACGAGAAGTAGTAAAAGTTTTTTCATTGTTTTTTTTGTTTGTGTGGGTGTTGATTTATTTAAGAGATGTTATTTTAATTTTCCATGGATAGTTCTAAGGACATTGTTAGCTCATACTGCCAGCCCTTTCGCAATCCGGAAAGGGACTGTTTCTGTTATAACTTTATAAATGAACGTTGAATTACTTTTTCCTTGCCAGTTAAGCCAATGTGATAAAGCCCCGAAGGCAGCTCTTTAATAGTGATTTCATCGTCATTGAAATTTTCCATCTTCATAACAATAGTTCCATTGCTGCTGTAAATAGTAACAGTGTTATAAAAATCTTTCTTTTCAAAATAAATTTTATCGGAGCTTGGATCGGGGAAAATTTTAAAATCGTTATGCTCTATGATTTCGTTATTTGTACTGGATGCAGGATCGCATAAGTTGGTTGAATTGCAGAAATACTGCGAGAATTTTTTGCTGAAAGCATAATTACCGGGCGCTTTATTATCCCAGTTAACAGACCAGGTCATGATTCCCCTGAAGTTGGGGAATGCTTTGGGCAGTTTATAGGTTCCTCCAAAAGAAGTACCCTTGATCATGTAATCCAAAGCTTTTGTAACCTCGGTTAGCTGCATATATCCGCTTCCGGCAGCACCTGTTGTTGCGGGTAAGCCAAAAGCCACCTGATCTTCACGCAAGGCAGGGAACATTTTCCCGTTATTTACTTTAAAGCCGGATAAAAGCATGTCCGACATGGCTACGATGAAATCTGCCGTGCCCTGGTTGTAGTTATTTCCGTCAGCGCCAGTCCCGCCCCCGCCGTTGTAATACTGAACATGGATGAACTCAAGTTCGTTTCTCAATCCGTAAATAATCGGAAGATAAGCTCCCCAAATGCTTCCGTATGCGGTAATTCCTCCCTGCACATACGCCACTTCAGGAGCCATGGTGATCCAGAAGCTGCTGCCGTATTTTGACTTTAATTGTTTAAATGCGCTTATCAGGTTTTTAATTACCGGTGTGGTGGGATTTTGAAAATCAGTATCTCCGCCGGATAAAACAACGGCTCCTCCTTCAATATCAATGTCCAGGCCTTCGAATCCGAATTTATCGATCAGGACACTGATGCTGCTAACGAATTTAGTTACAGCCGCTGCATCCGGCAGGCTCACGGCTCCATTTTGCCCGCCGATGGATGCAATTACTTTTACGCCTTTGCTTTTTAAAATTTTGATGTCCTGGATAAGTTCGGCTTCCGTTTCAACTTTGGCTTCATCCAGCCTGAAAACAATGGTAGGATCACTGGGCGATGCGCCTTCCAGAAATGCTATATCCACCACGTTGTACGAACAAGGAACGTCACGTAGTTTAATCACCGTGGAAATCCCGTTGTCAAAACTGTGCCAATACCCGACAACAACCTTGTTGCATAGGACAGAGGCTGAACTCTGTTGTGCATGTGCATGCTGATCCAGCATCCAGACCGCAAATGCAATAAAATATGTAAGAATTTGTTTCGCCCTCATATCGGATATTATTCTAAAATAACTTTCGCACTTTCCATACCTTCTGTACCGGTAACACGCAACAGGTAAATTCCCTTGTTCAAATGACTGAGGTCAATAGTTGCCAAAGCGGATTCAACGGTGGTCCTGTACACCTCCTGACCAACAGTGTTGTAGACCAGGATGTCGTTCTTCAGACTATTGTTTGCCAACCGGAGGCTGATCTTCCCATTCGAAGGATTTGGATAAACAAGGGAACTGGCCAACTCACCGGATACATCGTTATTGGACAATGGAACTGTTTTTCCAGCAAACACTTCGTTTATTTCGTTGATCAGGGGAGAGGTGGTGTTTGGACAAAACGGGAATTTATTACTGCTTGCCGGACAAGAACCTAAGTTCATTAAGTCTCCGTATACCTGCCAGATAATGATACCTGCCAGGTCATGATCTTTGATGAACTGGGCTTTTGCACCGATGGATTTCACATTGTCATAGCTCAAAAAGTATTTTCCATTGGTACGGTATGGAACCCAAGCGTTGTTATCCCACTTCTCTGTCCAGCCGGTGGAATTATTTACGATAAAGCTATAGTTAGGAGTTCCGTCCCAAACATCCATTTTAAAATTATCATAGTCCGCGCAGGTTGAAATGGGGCCATCAGGTTGTACGGTGACGTTGACTTTAACAGTCCCTACATTCAGATCGGCCGCACCAGAACAGATTACCCCCCGTCCGTAAAAGGCTCCTCCCAGATTTACTTTTTTAAGATTTACCCCTCTTTTAACAAGGCTGTCAAGGGTTGCGCTTAACGAAAGACCGGCATATTCTGAGTTGGGATAATCGAACAAAGGAGCGTTGTGTCCTGCTTTATTGGACCATCCGCCGTTGTAGTCGTAGGTCATCATGTTAAAATAATCCATGGATTTATTTAAACGGTTCCAATCGAATTCATTCGGATTAACAATGGGGTGGAAACAACCTGTTAATAGTTTGCCCGTTCCTATGGCGGCCCTGATTTCTTCCATCAGGATGGCATAATTGTTAAAGTCCGCCGGTTTACCGGTAAAATTCATTCCTGTACGGCCGGGATATTCCCAATCGATGTCAATTCCGTCAAAGCCCATGGCGATGAGTTTTTTGCAATCGTCCGTAAACCTTTTACGTTTTGTGGCATCAGCGGCCACATCTCCGTAATGCTTGCACATGCTCCAGCCCCCGATAGAGGCCATCACCTTTACACCTTTGCCATGAGCTATTGTAAATATGCTAGGGAACGCGGGGTTTTGCTTGGTTTCGTTGATGGGGAATGCTGCACCGGATTCGCCGGTTATGGTGTTTTTCCATCCGCTTCCGTTTGCTACGTACCCTAAACCGGTTAGGTAGCTGTCGATGGTCCAGAACTGCTGAACATCTCCTTTGAGAAAATACAGATCAAAGCTGCTGTAAATATCATCGTTCACCAGTTTTCCGGGTTGCTGATCTACTCCGGATTGATAAATCTGCTTATTCCTGAGATCGGCACTGTGTAATGAGCCGTCTATCGCTACGCCGAAAAATGAAAAATTCAGGATGGTGTATTGAGAATAATCGATATTCAGGTGATTGTATGAACTTTTAAGCACACCGTTATTCGTTCCCTTCCATGCATCCCATTGGGTAATGTAGCCGATGCATTGCCTTTGGTGGTCTTTGGTCGTGTTTTTTACAGGAGGAGAAATTTGAGCTTCTGAAATCAGGCTGAAGCTGAATAGAAAAATCAATCCGGAAATAAGGCCCTCAGTAGTTCTTTTTTTCATAGCATTTGATTTTAAAATTGTGTGTATATCGCAAGTGTGATTTTCATTACAAATGTATAGCGATAAGATGCGGGATGCAATTTAAGTGGGTTCTGATTGATAAAAGTGCACGTCATGCTCGTACGCATTTATCAATTTCTGCAAAACGCGAAATTTTATTGGAAAGTTTTATTCCAAAACCAGGTATTAAAAGAAAGAGTATTGCTTTCGGCCCTTATTGCTGGCCATTTTTTACCGGCAAATGCATTCGGGTGGGTAATTTTATGGCTCTTTCTGGTAACCTTCGTTTTAACCTCCGGTATTGACAGTAAAACTCATGATTTCTACAGAAAAGCGCCTATTTGGAGAGGAACATACCTGGAAAACCGGAAACGCATAGGTTTACATACCCATATCCATTCCGTCGGTATTTACCTTATTATTTTTACGTTTGAATAACGACGTATCGAATTTTCCAAAACGATACGAAAAATTAACCCGTACAAAATGGGGATCACGCAGCCGTGAAGATGTCTGATTAAAATATTCGGATTCTGTTACTGTTTCATTTATATCGGTACTAAAAATATCGCGGATATTCACACTTAAGCTGGCTGCTTTGTTCTTTAGAAACTCATATTTTACAGCTGCGTCAAGAGAATAACGCTCTTTTGTATACCCCTGGGCTGTAGAAGTCGGCGATTGTCCAAAGCCTCCGCCCCCGCCAAATCGATTGTCCCCCCGCGATACGGGAACAGAAGACCGCGACCGGTATTCCGGTGATAATTGAATGCTTATATTTTTAGGAAGTTTGAAAGTGAAGTTCTCTTTCGTGAACCAGCTGAATTGCTCGTTGGTTAAGTTGTTTTGGATGTTTTTTGCATTGATCACGGAATAATATGCGTTGATATTCAATGTGAACTCCAGCCATTTCTTTATTCCGTGTTTACTGGTTACTTCTGCCCCGTAAACATACGCTGCATTTGCATTTTGAAAAGTGCTGACGATGGCATTTTTGTCAAGTACAGGATCGTATTCCTGGAGCTGGTAGCTGGTAATAAGATCAGTGGTATTTTTAAGATAGCCGGTAATCAGTATGTTGTTTGCCTGATCAATGGTTTTTAAATAAGATGCTTCCAGGGAGTGCGTGAATTCCGGTTTTAAGCCGGGATTTCCCCGTCTCAGATTCAGAGAATCGGAATAATCTGTAAAGGGGATTATCTGAAAGAACGATGGGCGGTTGATCCGGCGTGAATAGGAAACCTGGACATTGTCTTTTGCATTTAAGTCATAAGTTATCGATCCGCTTGGAAACAAGCTTACCGGATAGATAATCCTGAAGGTTTTGTTTGAGTCAATGAGCTCGCCGCTATAAAATGAACTTTCCACACGCGTTCCAATTTGATAACTGAATTTGTCTTTTTGTCTTCCGTACGTGAGATACCCGGCGTATATCTGGTCAATGTATTTATAATGAACGCTTTGGTTTTTTATAAGCACGAATTCCTGTGTGCTGTTGTCCATCAGGAAGTTTTCTGTTTTGCTAAGAAAATTTTTAACCGATCCCTGTATTCCTGTTTCAATTTTTGATTTCACTTTTTTGAGGGAATCTTTGGGTGTAAGCGGAAGTACAAGATCACTTTGTACCGTGAGTATTTCATTAAAGCCATTTCCTTTTCCGTTTTGGAGTATGTTTGAGCCCATAGGACTTCCGCTGGCATTAAAATACTTTGAGTCAAAGTCTCCGTCAAAGAGGAAGTCGCTTTTATTGTAATTCAAGTCAGATGTGAATTCCTGCCCCTCCCTGGGGAAAAGATGTTTGTACTGAAAGGACAACCCCTTGTTCTCGAATTGCCTTTTTGTTTTTGAGAGCTTATAATAAGTGGAGAAGTCCTGATAAGACGGGTAAATCGTATCTGTTTTTACATTCAGGGTATCTGTCGGATTGAAAAGTCCAGTCATGTACCTTCCTGAAAGTGTGAATGTGTTGCGGTTATCCTTGAACCAATCAAATCCGCCCCGTCCCATAGCAAAAAAGCCGTTTGTTACAGAAACCTGGTCCTGGTAAATTTGGGTGAGAGGCATCCCGATCAGGTTTTCCCTTGCTGTAGCCCCGGTCGAGATAGAGCGCCGTTGATTCATATGTCCGCTTAAAAAGACATTTGTTTTTCCTTGCCGGGCGTTTATATCCGTTCCTGCATTTAGTCTTGCATATTGATCAATTCCCAGGCGTAAATTTCCGTTATATCCCATTCGCCTCTCTTTTTTCAGCACGAGGTTGAGAATTCCCGCCTGCCCGCCGGACGCGTCGTATTTCGCGGAGGGGTTCGTAATTATCTCCACACTTTGAATAGCATCGGCGGGGATCTGATCCAGGGTGAGGGTGGTAGGTTTTCCATCCACAAAAATCTGGGGTGCAGTATTGCGCAGCGAAACATTTCCATCCACATCCACACTTACGGTGGGAACTTGCTTAAGTAGATCTTCTGCTGTTCCGCCGGCAGCTATTGTATTTTTTTCTACGTTAAATATTTTCTTATCCAGCTTCAGTTCCATCACGGGAGCGGTGGAAATAATTTCCACTGCATTCAGTTTGGTTGCTTGAGGTGACAGTTTGATATTACCCATATCCCGGTCCATGGCATTCATCATGTTCTGTGCACCGCCGTTTCTCATATTTTCCATGTTAAGACCAAAAGAAAAAGGAAATTCTTTTGTCGTATACCCCATAGAAACAATCCGCATTTTATATTTTCCCATTACGTTCACTTTCTCCAGGCTGAAATCGCCATTTTCTTTTGTCAGCTGGCCGGAAACAACTACATCTTTTTTGATGGCTTTGGTAAGTGTATCAAACATGTCACCGATCAGCTGGACGGAAGCAAACTCGACCGGCTTGCCGGATGTGCTGTCCACCACTTTTCCATACAAATGACCCACTTTCATCCTTTCCATCATGCCTTTCATGCTTCCGCCACCGCCTCCCTGCGTGGGATTCTGTTGGGAAAATATAAGCGTACTTAATAGCAGTAAGAAGGAAAGGAGGATCGTTTTTTTCATAGGATACAATTATAAAGAGAATTTCAGTTAGATAAATCAAATGCAAAAAGGTTTAACTTATATTAACAAATGACTATTCTTATTCATTATTATTTAACCTTTTGGCTATTAGCTATCTCAGGAAAGTCTGAATATTTAATGTTGGCCACAGTGTGACCCGAGAACCGAAGAATCCCCGATGGAACACAATTCTTTGTGCCATCGGGGAGGGCAGTCCTTATCTTCTGCTTGCCTGGGAAGCAATTACCACCGCCATTAGTATGAACCCCATACCCATTCCTGCAAACATGCCAATGGTCAAATGACCAAAGAACCATCCGCCTGCCATTCCAAGGAACATACTTCCGGCAAACATCAGTCCGGCCACCCGCCTGGTTGTCTTTATTTTTTCTATATCCTGATTTTGTGTTTCCATTTTATGTTATTTATGTGTATTGCTTTTTAATTACCCTTTTTTACCCTGTTCTTTTCATCGTCGGCCCCCGTAGTATGTTTACGCGAGGAAGCCACCGTGGTTTTTCCGAACTTATAAGAAAAGGATAAGCTTACAAACTGGTTATCGCGTTCCTGTTTAAAATTAAAATCCATGTTTTGAAATTTCACATCGGCCGACATGTACCTGTTGCGAACAATATTCTGAACGGATAATTTTATTTTTCCGCGGTCGTGTAATACCTTCTTTTGCAGGGCTAAGGAAAGCCCGTAACGGGGTTCCATTTTGAAGATCCCGTACAGCATGGCAGATGTATAATTAAAATCAACCTGTACGGAAAAATTATGTTTAAGCTGTACCTGGTTAGATGAGCTTATAACATAGGCCAGCGATCCCTGTTTGATCGTAGAATCCGCGAACGCGCTGTTGAAGAAATTATAGAATGTAGTAATACTATTGTTGCTGGTGAGCCATTTGCCAACAGGCACCGGTAAGGATAATGTAAATGAGTAATTGTCATTTATATCCAGGTTTTCTTTATTTATATACGTGACATGCGTAGAGTCATTCTGACGAGTGATGTCTGTTATGTTATCACGGGTTCTGCTATAGGAAAGGACACCGGAAACAAATTTCATGAAAGTATAGGAAAGCTCGTAGTTGTTGCTGAACTGTGGTTTTAAAAACGGATTTCCCTGTTCATACGTATACTGATCAAGAAAGAAGCGGAAGGGATTCATATCCTGGTAATCGGGCCTGTCGATCCGCCTGCTGTAAGATACCCCCCATTCATGTTTTTCTCCGGGAATAAAGGAAAGGGAAGCGGTGGGAAATGCTTGAAAATAAGAGCGGGTAAATGAAGAGTCGTTCGCTTGCTGGTAACCTTTGGTGATGGTTTGTTCTCCTCTCAACCCAAGTTGTAAGGTAACTTTTTTCCATTCCTTACTCATTATTCCGTATACTGCGTGAATGTTTTCTCCGTAATTAAAATGATTTGTTTTGGTTGTATCTAAAATATCTTCCTCATTTTTAACATTGAAGTATTTTACGTCGTTATCCGTATTTACAAAACTGGATTTAATCCCGCTCTCGAGTTTCCAGCCTTTGCGAAAGGGTTTCACCAGGTCCGCTTTGAATGAGCTTATATCGATTTTAGACTGGGCATTATTTTTTATCATATTGGCATTTACCGGATTACTTATACTGTCATAATTAATGTAAAAAAAATTGCCTTTGTTTTCCGTGGCAAACTGGGCATAGTCCAGGTCCACATTGAATTGTGTTCCTGTCGTATCAAGCTTTGTTTCATAGTTCAGGTTTAAGGAATAGTTTCCGAACATGACCTCATTGTTATTTGTCGTATTTACGGCAGACGAAAGATTCTTATTACGGTCATAAATACCCGTATAGTTTGTTCCGATTCGGTCTTCCGGGTTGTAGTTTCCGTTAACCACCATTCCTATGGTATTATTTTCATTGATGAAGAAATCCACTCCTGTTTTAACAGAGTGCACTTGCTCCATGGTTTTTATCCAGGAGTCCTGATTGAATATGCTGTTTATCTCTCCGTCTTTTTTGAACCTTCTTTCAATAAGGATACGGTTGAAGTTCGTCCTGGAATTGGCACTGTAATTTCCAAATGCATTTAACCGCTCGTTGCGGTGATTTATATTGATATTTCCATTTTCCCGGTCATAAACTCCCTGCACATAACCCAGAGAAAAGTTTCCGTTGGTTCCGTGTAATTTTGATTTTTTCAGTTTGATATTAATAATGCCTGCAGTTCCTTCTGCATCGTATTTAGAAGAAGGATTTGTAATCAATTCGATTTGATTGATCTGTTCGGCAGACATGGCATTCAGCATGCTTGTCAGTTGCTCGGAGGATAGGAAGGTCTGTTTTCCATCTACCATCACCATCACGCCGCTCTTTCCGCGTAAGCTGATGTTCCCGTCTTTATCCACGATCACTCCGGGAGATTTTTTAAGAATGTCCAATGCAGTTGAACCGCCTGCTGTTAAATCCGAGGATACATTCACGAGTGTTTTATCCGGTTTGCGTTCAAATAGCGGTACTTGTGAGGAAACGACCACTTCTTTAAGGGTCGAGGCTTCGGAATCCATGCTGATGGTTCCTATATTTTTGGTTGTATGTTGCTCGTCAATTGAAAATTTTTCGGTAAAATACTTTTTCAGCCCTATCTGCGAAACAGATAACATGTAATCGTTGGATGGCACGTTTTCAAAACTGAAAAAGCCGTTGTCATCGGCCATATTGCCTTTGACAATGGAGGAATCTTTCGAAAGAAGCAATAATATGTTTGCATAAGATACGGGTGCGTTTTGCTTATCTTTTACATAACCGTTAATAGTTCCGGTTTGTGCAAAAGACGCGCTGCATGTAAGTAAGGCGAGGATGCTGGTGATAAGGGATTTCATAAATTGTTTTTCAAAATTATTGGTATGTCATTTTAGTTGGAGTTGCTTACAACCGAGATCTCCGATAAGATAATGGTTGGAAGAGTTTCTCCGTTCATAGAAAGAGAGGGCAGAAGAATGCCCTTGTCGTAATAAGCGGGGGTGGCATCCTTCTCCTGAGAAGCTTGTGAGAATGTAGTTGGATTCAGGTTTCCCAAAAGCCACCCGGTGGTGATGCAGGCGATCATGCCTGCTGCCAAAAGAAGTTTGTTTGTTTTTCTGTAGACTTCAATGTTTTCTGTGGTTTGTGCTAGCGTTTTCATTTTATTATTATTTTTTTTATTGTTTATTTTACTGTTGTTTATTGTACCGAGTCGTTAACGGTTAATGACATTTTTACTGATTTTTTCTTCCTGGGCGCTTCAGGCTCCGCCGGAACAGGAGGCGGAACAGGATCGGATTCTTCGGCCGATATTTCTATTTCCGTATTTCTTTTCCATCGTTTCCGGTTGTGTGAATCCAATCCTTCGCAATCCACACATTTCAATTCTTCCGGACCCATGATCCACCTTCTTCCAAGCATGTCTCCGTCCCAGGTGTCGGTTTCGTTGCGGATATCGTAGATGATGTTTTTCATATTCCTGCTGATGTATACCGTTTTTCCTTTGGGAACACGCAATTCGATATGCACCTGTTGCCCGCGCCATTTTTCATTTTTAGGAACGGAGAAATAAGGCATAAACTCCAGGACAGAATCCCGCTGGGATATTTCATACAGGATATTTTTTGCCAGGTGCAATGCTTCTTTTCTGTCTTTTCCACTGGCTTCTCCGTAAATGACCACTTCAAAGCTGTCTGTTTCGCTTTTAACAATGTCCAGCTCGGGAAACCCGAAATTCATGTTCACACTGTCCGCAGAGATCAGGTCACGGTGCTTCATTTTAACATGCATGTACCTGCCGGTACGTTTGTGCTCGTAGGTGCGGTCGCTGTCTGTTTCTCCCTTTATTTTTAAAATGAGGGTATTGCTTTTTGGCTGGGCAAGGCTGATGACATTCTTGCTTGTAACATCTTCGGCAAATTCGCCTGCTACCTGATTCCCCACCAGGATCACCATGATCAGACCGATAAACCATAAAATTCCTGCACCGATGTTTACAAATCTGTTTTTCGTTCTTATCCCAAGCAGCAGTTTTACTCCTCCATATACCAGCATTATTAAAGGGACTCCGGCAAAAAGAATGATTGCCACACCTGCCATCAATTCCTGGTTGGGGTTTTCAAACAACATAGTGAAGGCTTCCCGTATGGAGAAAGTCTCACCTTCTAAATGGATAAGACCCGTTCCTCCAAAAAGGGAGCTCATAATTCCTACGAGAAGGACCAGCCCCACAATGGCTATGAAAAGGCCGATCAGTTTGGCGGCTACACGGAAGACTGCACCGAATATAGAGGCAAGGAAGTGCATGAAATTATCTATGAAATCCCTGCCTTTGCTGGATTTGGCCGTACGTTTTACTTCTTCACCCCATTTTTCAGCTTTCCTACCGAAAGAGTTAATTTCCTCTTCCACTTTTTTTCCAATGTTGGAAAAGTTTACATCCTCGCCGCGCATTTCCAGTTTTTCAGCAGCTGTTTTTGCTTCCGGAATTACGATCCATAATACAATATACAGCAGGACTCCTGTTCCGAACGCAAAGACGGAAACTACAAGCGCCAACCGCAGCCATAACGGATCAATGTTAAAGTAATTGGCTATTCCCGAGCAAACCCCGCCCAGTATTTTATTGTCCGGATCGCGAAATACCCGTTTGCGTTTGCCGGACGTGTAATAAGAAGCGGGCTGTTCGTTCCTGGTTCCTTCGTTTTTATTTTGTTCTCCTGCAAAATCCTCCGGTTTTCCCATTACTCCTATTACATAGTCCACATCAGACATCAGCACCACCTGTTTTTTATCGCTGACCTTTTCAGAAAGCATCTCAGCGATCCGGTTTTCTATATCTGACATTATTTCGTCCCTGCCTTCCGATTCCGAGAAATAGCCTTTGATCGTAGTCAGGTAACTATACATTTTGTTGTATGCATCTTCTTCCATGTGAAAGATGATGCCGCTCAGGTTTATATTTATTGTCTTGTTCATTTGGTTTGGTTGTTAAAATTAGTTAGTGATCTTGTTTACTGCTTTTACCAGATCATCCCAGGTGGTTTCCAATTCTTTCAGGAATTGTTTCCCCACGGGAGTAAGCTTGTAATACTTCCGTGGCGGACCTGTTGTGGACTCTTCCCACCGGTAGGTAAGAAGTCCCAGGTTTTTGAGACGCGTAAGCAATGGGTAAAGCGTTCCTTCTACCACCACCAGTTTTGCGTCCTTCATCTTGTCAATGATTTCGGTTGGGTACGCATCGCCTTTGGTGAGGATAGACAGAATGCAAAACTCAAGGATACCTTTTCGCATCTGTGCTTGTGTGTTTTCGCTATTCATGTGTGTTATAAATTGTATTTGGTTTAACATCTTACTTGATGATACAAAGATATATCTAAAAACAAGTACCTTGTATCACATAATACTATGTATTTTTAAAAAATCGCGTAAGTTGTTGATAATGAGTAAGAATAATTTTAGCTCCAAAGGAAGATTTCTGCGTATTTTTGTCGGCAGAAGAAAAAAATATGAATTTAGAACAGAATTTTCAGGACCTATTTACGCTGCAGGCGCTCATCAGCATGCTTACGCTCTCTGTTCTTGAGATTGTATTGGGGATAGACAATATTATTTTCATAGCGATCATAGCAGGAAAGCTTCCTGAAAGGAAGGACCAGCGCAAGGCAAGAACAATTGGCCTCACGCTGGCGTTGCTGATGCGGATCGCATTGCTGTTCAGCATCAGCTGGATCATCGGTTTGAAAGAACCCTTGTTCTACATCAGTGAATTCGGTGCAACGGGGCGGGATCTTATTTTATTTGCCGGAGGAGTTTTTCTTCTTTTTAAAACTACGGTTGAAATCCATCACAAGATAGAAGGAGAGGGAGAGAAGGAAGTAAATGTGAAAAAGATGGCATTGAATGCAGTGGTGATGCAGATAGTTTTCATTGACATCGTTTTTTCATTTGATTCTATTCTTACTGCCGTAGGACTAGTCAGCAATGTATTAATTATGGTAATGGCGGTTATCATTTCCATGCTTATCATGCTTGCATTCTCCGAAAGGGTAAGCGATTTCATCAATAAGCACCCGACCATTAAAATGCTTGCCCTTGCTTTTTTACTGATGATCGGCATGATTTTGATCATCGATGCCCTGCACTTTCACGTGCCGAAGCAATACATCTATGTATCGATGGCTTTCTCTCTTCTGGTAGAAGGGTTAAATATGCGCATGCGGAGCAGGAGAGCGAAGAAGGGAACTCACTTTGATAATTGATCCCAGAATAATTCCATTAAAAAGAGAACGGAAAAAACCACGCTTGCAATTCCGTTGGTGGTGAAAAAGGCGAGGTTTACTTTTCGCAGGTCGTTGGGTCTTACCAGGGAGTGCTGATAGGCAAGAAGAGAAATAAATATTCCCGCACCCAGCCAATACCACATTCCGAATCCGGATATATACCCGGCATATAGAATTACAGCAGCTGAAAATACATGCAGTATCCTGGAAAGCAGCAGGGCATTTTTTTTACCCAACAGTACCGGGATTGATTTCAGATCCTGTGAACGGTCAAACTCCTCATCCTGTAAAGCATAAATAATGTCAAAACCGCTGACCCAGAATAAGACCACGCAGCCATAGAGCAACGGAAGTAACCGGAACTCTCCTGTTACCGCCAGGAATGCTCCGATAGGAGCAAGCGATAAACCCAGTCCAAGTATCAGGTGGCAAAGCGGCGTGAACCTTTTCGCATAGCTATACCCAAGAATTACAATAAGTGCAACTGGAGAAAGGTAAAAACAAATGGGATTTATAAAGTACGTGCAGCTAATAAAAAGTACGCAGTTGGCAATCACAAAAACCAGGGCATTACCCGGCGAAATCATCCCGCTGGGTATTTCACGGATTTTTGTCCTCGTATTTTCCTTGTCGTACCGGCTGTCTGCCCAGCGGTTAAACGCCATGGCTGCGCTGCGGGCAAAAATCATGCATAGGATCACGAGAGCAAATAACTTCCAGTTGATGGATCCTGGTTCTGTCTGAAAAGAAAAGACCGGCAGCGTACCCAGGAAAAATCCAATCAATGCAAAAGGCATGGCAAAAATAGTATGACTGAACTTTATAAGCGAGAGGTAATTTTTTACAGCGTACATGTTTATTTTCTTAACATACGAAGGTACGAATTGAATGATTGTCGTAGAAGCAAGGTTTTCGGCAGAGATTCCTGCCAATTCGTACTTTAGTAGGCATGGAAGAGATTATTATCAGCCCGTCCAATACAAGAATAAAAAACGTTCTGAAGCTGAAGGAAAAATGGTCGGAACGCAGGAACCAGGATGTGATCGTGGTGGAAGGCCTGCGTGAAATTTCAATGGCTCGGGAGAATGGCTTCGATATCAAAACCCTTTTTGTATGCGACGATATTGCCGGCAAAAAAAGCAAGGAGCTTATTTCCTCAGTGGCTCACATTGTCCGGATCAGCAGGGAGGTTTTTGAAAAGCTCACTTACCGTGAAAACTCCGACGGACTATTGGCCCTTGTCAGGCCGAAACATTTTCGCTTGAAAGATCTGAAACTTTCTGCAGTTCCTTTATTGATCGTGCTGGAGTCGGTTGAAAAGCCCGGAAACCTGGGTGCTGTTCTGCGGACTGCGGATGCCTCCGGAGCGGATGCGGTGATCGTGTGTAACCCGAAAACAGATATTTACAATCCGAATTCAATCCGTTCCAGTATCGGCTGTATCTTCTCCAAGCAGGTGGCAGTTGCCACTTCCGATGAGGTGATAGAATTTCTTGCGGAGAAAGGCATCAAATCTTTTTCCGCGGCATTGACGGCAAAAAAGAAATATACCGATACGGATTTTACAGTTCCGGCGGCAATTGTTTTTGGAACTGAAGCGGATGGTTTGTCTGAAAAATGGCTTACCCCGGCACAGGATCAGGTACTCATTCCCATGCTTGGAAAAATAGATTCTTTGAATGTGGCAGCGAGCTGTGCTGTTATTGTTTATGAAGCGATACGCCAAAGGCAGAGATCCTTATAGCTTTGCATCTCTTTCATCTATTAGCGAAATAGTACAAATTGCTGACCGGACAAAGGATCGTTAATTCTTGTTTTGATTTTCTTGCGTAATAATGTGCTTACGATACAATTTTTATTCAGAATAGCATACTGAATACGGTATTGCATAATGAAATCGATCTGGCTTTGGGATACACTTACAAAAGTGTGATTCTTTTTTTGCGTTTGCACAAATTGAAAGAATGGAAGGTATTGAAGTACGGATATATCGTTTTTGTCAGACGAGGTGGAATCTATTGCCTCGAAAAGACTTAAATCCACAGTGGTAGAGAATTGTGGCATAAATTGTAAATAGCCGTCTGGCATTCCTCCCATCGTTTTGGATACGAAGGTGGTATAGTCTTCCTTTGGTTTTAGCACCACGCCAACAGGATTCATGGGTTTGTCAAGCTCAATATTTTTGATTTGGTTTAAATAATTTTCAGAATATAAATTATTTGCAGTGCGATTTTTAATGTAATTTATTTGTGCATAAATTGCTTTGCTTAATAGTAGTGCAACAACCAGACCAGCACTTATTTTTGATAAAGCTGTAGTTTTTTTCGGAAATAGGATTAGTAGTAAGCCTATGTTAATAGCTGTATTTACAAACGTTAGGATATTGGAATAAAACTGATGGCTGCTATTCATTTTGTAAATTGTTCCGCTGATGGTTAAACCCGCTACACAAATACAAATAATCAGTATTAACGGAAGCAGCAGGGGATGGGAAGGATTTCTTTTATTTTCTGCAATCCTTACTGCAATAACTAATACAAATGGGGCATAAAGAAATAAGGTGAGAAAGGGACTGTATTTTATACGGTGCCATAACTCTGCAAAAAAAAATTTTGTGGCAAACCAGCCGGTCTCCCCCCAGTTAGTATAAAATAAAATAGGCTCATGAATCCGAAAATTCATATTCAGATTGCCGCTCTGGTAGAAGAAAAAAAGAAATCCTCCCAGTAGAATAGTATATAATGCAATACGATAAATAATGATGCTGTTTACCCATTTGAAAATAATTGCTAGGCTTAAGAAAACAAAGATGCCTGTAATTACTGATGGTGCTGTAGTCATAGAAATTAGAGGGAGCGCCAGCAAGGAAACAAGGCCCATGGAAAATTGATTATGTAAAAAGAAAATAAATGTAAGTATCAGGAAAGGGTAGTAAATAGAAAGTTTTTCACCATAATATTCCATAGAAGATTCACAGTAGTTTGCACTGTACCGGTTAAAGTCAAAGGAGGAATAGAAATACATTCCACCCATAAAAAGCAACAAAGTCGTAATCATTTGTTTAACTACGGTTACTCTTGTCTGCATTTCAAGAACGGCAAAAAGTCCCAGGACATTGATGAAGTTCAGTAATGGGTAAGTAAATAAAAATAAGCTTAAAAGATGTAAACTTCTGGAAGTATTCGTGAATAAAGAATTAAGCCATAGCTCAAAATAATGATAGGGAGTAACTCCATGGTAAATTTCACCGCTTAGCAGGTTGTTGATTCCGAACGTATTTTCCTGACCTGTTTGAGATAGAAATCTGGATATGCAGGCGTAATAAGCCATATCGTTGTCCTGGATCCAATAAGGAAATACCCCGGGCTTTACCAGTATTGACACAAACCACGTGAAAATCAGTAATAGCAGTATAAGAAGTCCCGCAATTCTTTTAATCGATAAGTACTTATTCATGACGAGACGCCGGTGTTCAGAAAAGGAAATGCCTTGCTGTTTAGCTTCGATAAAAAGAAAAACAAATAATACCGGAAAAAAAATATGAACGGTTTTGAAACCTGTACAGTAAAACGAATATACCAGAACCCAAAAGATAATTCCGCAAAGCAGGGAAAGAAAAACAGGCAGGTAGAAAGAAGGTTCTCTTCCTTTCCCTATTGGGTTAAAATAGGAAATAGGCATGCGAAAAAGAAATAAAAGAGAACGTCCTGTCGTGTATATTATGCCTGCAGACAGCAAGAGGTATATGTAATGTTTAAGCAGGAAAAAGACCATCTGACAAATATAGCTTTCTATGCTCAAGCCTATGAGGCTCCAAAGCATTAAGCTATTCCGAAATGATCAGTTTTTTTGTTATGATAACCCTGCCCTGATTCTGCAACGTGCAGCAATAAATTCCCTTCCTGAGAATTCCTTTTTTTAACAGAATAGGTTCCGGGCTTTTTATTTTAATCGTCTTTATTTTCTTCCCAATTGCATCATAAATTACCAGATCGGTATTTTGGCTGTTTTCTGTCATATTAATTGAGAAATTTACTTCATCCGAAGCAGGATTTGGGAATATTTTAAAATCTTCTAAATCAGTATTTTGATTTTCTTTAATTGAAGTCGCACATCCGGTTAAAGAAGCAAATGCATCTGCTTTACCGTGACCCCAGTAATTATTGGGCAGGTTTGTACCGGTAAATACATCTAATCTGGCGCAGTTGATGATGGCATTTTTTACAGCCTGCCATCCGGCAGTTGGATCCATTTGCAAATACAAAGCCGCAATCCCTGCAACTCCGGGTGATGAATTTGAGGTTCCTCCATCCAGAATATGGTATCCGCCGGGAGCCATCATATATTTATTCCCAACGCTGATGTTATAGTTCTTAAGAGAGGTTACCATTGCTCCCAGGGTCCAATTGCCAGGGGAACAGATATCCGGTTTTATTCTTCCATCCCGTGTGGGTCCGTGGCTGGATGAAGAAATCAAAACCCCGGGTAAGTTTATATTGTCCCACCGGGAGATAGTGTCATAATCAATATAATGATTACGGTTATTGTAGTTACCCACAGTTATTACTTCATCAAGGCATTGAAAACTGCTTACCATGTTTGAGTTTAGATCGGGTTGTTTATACTTTTTGAGCGGAGGATAAACCGTGCTGTCGGCCATCGTGGCGGTCTCAACATCAAAGGTCCAGGCATCAAATTTTCCGGAACCTGTGGTCATTAACCTCCAGTAGTAAGAAGAAGTGTCTGGGGTGATTTCATATTCCATGGAGTTCACTCCCATGTATGAATCGCCGTATGATAATATTGTACAGATACGTTTGCCTGCGTTGTAGATAGTATCGTGTCCTATGACACCCAGGTGGGTTGCGATCTTTGAAAACGGAATATTTCCCCTGAACGAATAATAGGGAGTTACCTTATCTGCCCCGATGGCAAATTTTACATTTTTAAAGTTGGCTGTGTCGGAATACATAGCAATGTATGCGCTTCCGGAAAACCAGGTAAAGTTTGTATCGCTTGTAACGTTGTATCCAACATGAAATGCATAATTTCCTGCATTTCCCACAGCCGTCACATAACTTCTTCCGGGCTGAGCCTTGATTATGGTTTTGATAGCCTGGGCTTCCAGGTTTTTGCCGTCGTGCGAGCCGTAATAATCTCCAACACTGACGTTAATCACGCAGGGCTTACCCAGCAGAGCGGCTTTTGCATATATATATTGAGTAGCATCGATGATGCCGTTCAGGTTGTTGAGATCCAGGGCAACGAAAATAATATCTGCGTTCGGTGCAACTCCTGCATATTTATTCATAGCAAGCCCATTTCCTACAGCAACTGATGCAACGTGGGTACCGTGGCCGTAAGATAATTGTGCCGTTGTAATATGTCTGTTGGCTTTTCCGTTATCGATATCGGTATTGGTCCATTCCTGCCCGTAGTTGAATGGAAGGGGAGGGACAGAATCTGGGAGTACCTGATCCCATAAAAATTTAATCCTGCTTTTTCCGCTGCTGTTTTTAAAGTCAGGGTGCACATGATCGATGCCGGTATCTATGATACCAACCACCACCCCGTCTCCTTTGTAAGCCTGGGTGAGCGGCGGTGTGCCCGCATGTATGGGAATCACACGGTTATGTGCAACCATCGTATCATTCATTAATTGTTTTTTGGAATACGGATTAGCAGCCTCTATGCGTTTTACAAACGATTCTTTGGAAAGAGACTGAATATTTTTTGCCTTTATAACGACAGACGCAATATCCCCGGCAGCGTACTTGAATGATCCATGAAGCTTTTGGACTGATCTTTGTATTTCAGGAACGGAGCCCTGAACGAGCAGCGTTATGTCCTGTTCCTGCATGGAAACATTTTCCGCAGCTAAAGCAGCTCCGAAATTCATTTTAACACTGTTTTGAGAATAAGAATTGTAAACCAGTGTGAGACAAATGAGTAAAACGGGAGTAGTTTTTAGTTTCATCTTTGAATGGTTTTATAACTCAAATATAAGCAAAAGCAAACAAGAATGGATTTTTTTGGAGTCGGCATAGATTGTTATCTTCGTAAAATGAAAGAAAGAGGTTATAAAATATATTTTTTACTCTCTGCTTTTGCTTTTTGCAGTTGTTTATCGATACCACTGTTTGCCCAGCAAAAAGTAATTCAGTATTCCAGGGATTTTGAATTTAAAGAAGGCCTTTACGTTTCTATCTGGAATTTTAAAAATAACAATCCGGTTGCGCCAGCGAAAATAGTTTTCAATTCCAACAGGGGAGATAAGGACTTTATGAAATACGTCCTTGATAAGAATACAGTTACCTACATTGACAGCCTGGGCAAAGAGCAGCAAATTAAAACTGAAAAAGTATGGGGTTATTGTTCCAATGGTAATGTACACGTTAATCACGGGACCGGTTTTAACAGGGTCACTATTATCGGAAGTCTTTGTCATTTTGTTGCCGTGATGCCCACACTCGTGGGAGTAAACGATCCTTTTAACCCTTATCAGCCTTATGGTACGGGCCCTCGGTACGTATATACAACCAATCAATACGTTCTTGATTTTGAGACGGGAAGTATCCTGGAGTTTACCGTAAGCCATATGGAAATAATCCTGCAGCGGGATGAAGCACTTTACAAAGAATTCATGGCCCTTAAGAAAAAGCAAAAGCGTGACGGTACATTTCTTTACCTGAGAAAATACAATGAGAAGCACCCAGTTTTCTTTCCTTCGTTATAACGACTGATCTTCCTTCCCGTAAATCGTTATGGTGAATTCATGAGAAGTAAATTAGTATCCGTTGGCTGCGTTCGGAATGTTTTGTAGTCCGCTGTTTCTTCAAAACACGATTTTTATAAATGCTTGCCGCTAATGTTCTGCGGATTGACGTTGTTGCTGATCTGCAAAGAAAAAAAATATTCACTGATTATGAATGAATATACGAAAGCAAAATTCGATACAAGCAGCCTTGGCCGGACATCCGGAAAATATAATGAAGAGCAATGCTTTAATTTAATTTCTTCAACAACACCGTAGCTTCAGGGTGCCGGGTATTCCTTACTTGCATTGCGCAAGAGAAGAGAGATGAAGCAAGTTACCTTGCACTAATCAAGCTCTGACCGCAAACGTGCCACAATCAAAGCGGAACGAAAGAAGAGAAGCAATAGCAAAGGCATTACTGCCAGGTTGTAATGCTGGGGCAGCCATTGCCAGCCAATGAAAAGAAATGCCATCAATACAAAGGTTCCTGTAAAATAGAACTGTAACCACAACGGCTTTTTCTTTTTCAAAAGAAGAAATGCAATAAAGATATGCGACGGAATCAGCCAGAGCAGGTTTAAATTCCAGGGAACCGAATAGTGGGAAGTAAAAAGCCATAAAGAAAGAAAGAAGGCCCCCAGTAAACCTGTGAAAAAGAATAAAACGAAATCGAAAGTATAAAAATGTGTTCTTTTCCTTCGCTCAATTATCCAGGCTATTATACCAGTGAGTACAAGAATTAAACTAAGATGTATAGGCAGGAAACCTGCTTCTGTTGCAAGCAGGGGATAGACCTGGATAAATTCCTTGGTTATCACAAACGGTTTGCTGTCCACCGTGGCAGAGCCGATATATTTTGCAAGATAGTCCGGCAGGAAAGTCTGGTCACGCGGACTTGCAATCACTTCGCAGGGCAAACCGAGGACCAGGTCAAAGGCGAAGTCCACCCAAGGACGGTTACCCACACAAACCCGCAGCATGTCGTGCATGGTTCTGTTTTTTTCAAAGTTCGCGCTGTCCGTATGGTACTGCAGGCGTTCTCCTAAAACCTTTTCAAATACATCGCGGGGACGAGTGGCGCAGTTGTCCCAGAAAAAATCATAATAGTATTCGCAATTTTCGGGCATCGCGTTATTATTCAGAAATGAAAATATTTTTTGTTTGTCAGTCACTGTCAGGTTTAGCACCTGCTCGGAAACGCTCCGGTTTTCATAAATATATTCTGCCATAAAATCCTCGAACTCCTGGATGGAAAGCATGTAACGCATTTTGCCTTTTACGAAGTTGCTGTAGAAGCCGGGTTGCTCAAAATCGAAGGTCCCATAGTTAAAGACCAGGTCGAGGTTGTTTTTGAAATCCGTTACACGGATACCGGTATGCCCGAAAGCGGAATAAAGCTCTTCGCCGGGAGCAGCCGTAAGCAGTGAAATGCGGGATGAATCGGAAAGATAGCCGTCAGGGAGTACATCGGCTTGTGCAAATGCAGAACCTGCCAGGAAGAAAAGAAAGATTGCCGGAATACATTTCATTGCCTATTGATAAAGATAAGGTTCCTTGTCAGAAGCCATTTTCCTTATATTCTCTAATGCTCTTTTCATATAGGTCCTCCAAAAGGTTTTAGCAAATAGCCAGTTTAAAGGATAAAGCAAAGCAATATTCGAATGTAATGTATAAGTATATTGTACTAAAATTTTGTTTGGCTCCAGTTCGGTTGTTTGCCATTCTCCCACAAATTTTGAAAAGCCCAACATCCAGGACTGAAAATCGCTGACCTCAATTTTCCAGTAGGTGTTGTCCACCCGTTCAATTATTTTGTCCACGGAAGCCCAGCCCCCTTTTTGTGTAGGAGATTTGGCAACGAATACTTTTTTGCTGGAACCGGGCTTTCCCCAGTGTTCGTCGTCCGTGCAGTGCGTAACCCTGGGCATAATGCCATAACCCGTGTGCACTTTGGAAACATCACAAAGAATGGGAGTTTTGAAGGCCCTTTCCAAGGAGCAATTGTAAATGGTGGTAACTTTGATCGTTGATTTCATCTCTATGCTTTTTTAACCCTAACCGGGATGCAAATTTATACCATTCGCTCACAAAAACCCTTTACTGTGCATCATTACTGATTTTGCCAGATATCCGGATGGGTGCGATGTCTTAAGACAAAGTTAATTCTTTACATTTGCTTGCCAATCCCAGAACAGCCAATTCATGCTCTGTATACAAAGGGGAATTTTTATTCTTACTTCTTGTTTTAGTTTTCTTTCTTCGTTTTTATTTTCCCAGGATGTGAAGTTTACGCGCATCGGCTCCGGTCAGGGCTTATCCCAGGCATCTGTAAATTGTATTCTGCAGGATAGCAAAGGATTTATGTGGTTTGGTACGCAGGATGGGCTGAATAAATACAACGGGTATGGCGGGGATATGGTCGTCTACAAATATGATCCTTCGGATTCCAACTCTCTTTCCAATAATTACATCGAATCGCTTTACGAGGATAAGAACGGAATTATCTGGGTCGGCACCAGAAGCGGCGGACTTAATGCATTTAATCCGCGGGTTAACCGGTTCACGCGTTTTGAGAATGATCCTGAGAACGAGAAGTCTGTTAATGGTAACCAGATCAAATGCATTTTCCAGGACAGATCCGGCACCTACTGGGTGGGTACTACGTTTGGTCTGAATTCATTCAATGGAAAGGAAAATAATTTTACGAATTACCAATCTGATCCCAACGACAGTTTGAGCATCAAAGGATTCAAAGTAGAATCCGTGTACCAGGACAAAAAAGGCGGTTTGTGGGTTTGCACGCACGACGGAGGTCTGAATTTATTCAATAAGGAAAAGAGGAACTTTAGTTATTATCCGGATCGCAGCACGGAAAACAAATTTGTTAATTGTGCCAGATCCATTGCCGAGGATGAAAACGGGATATTATGGATCGGAAGCGATAATGGAGGAGTTGCTGCGTTTGATCCGGAAACCAAAAAATTTATTACCCGTTTTGTTCAGTCGTCCGACAGCACAAAAAATAATATTCCAGAGAACAGGATAACGGCTGTTTGTTTTGACAATAAGGGGTTTTTGTGGATAGGTGCAAAGAATAAAGGAATTTCCTGCCTCAATCCCCGCCTGAAATCTTTGACGCATTACCGGCTCAATGAATATGATTCCCAGAGCCTGAGCACGGATGGGATAAACTGTATATATAAGGACAGGGAGGGTAATATCTGGGTCGGAACAGAAGGCGGAGGTGTAAACGTCTATTTCCTGAATGCTGCGCGTTTCAAGCATTTTCATAAAGATATTGTAAACGAAAAATTTTTTAAGTCCGACGCTGTTTTTGGTCTTTTGCAGGACAGAGATGGCCTGATCTGGGCGGGAACCATGCATGGAGGAATTACCACTATCGACAGGACTCACAATGTGTACCGAAATTATGGGTATGAAACGGATAGGTCTCTTTCAAGTGCGAAAAGCAACAGCATACTTTCTCTGTTTGAGGATAAAGACGGCTTGATCTGGGTAGGAACCTGGGGCGGAGGATTAAATTCGCTGGATAAGAAAACAGGTGCTGTTTCACGCATTATTGGAAAAGGAGCCATTACCTGTATTGCCCAAGGGAGGGGAGACAGGATATGGATAGGTTCGTTCGGCGCTTCGGGATTGTATTCGTACGATAAATCCACCAAACAACTGATTGCTTATTCTTCCAAAGACGGATTGAAAACAAACCGGGTTTCGTGTGTATACGAGGATAGCAGCATGCGTGTCTGGATCGGAACCGCCGGAGAAGGTATCAACATGATAGATTACAGGTTGAATAAATCGGTGGTTTATAAATATAAGAAGAGCGGGAATTCCATCAGTGACAACACCGTGAATTGCATGTACGAGGATGGCAAAGGGAATCTGTGGATCGGCACTTCCAACGGACTGAATAAGTTTGAACTTAAGAGCCAGATTTTTACCCAGTACAATGAAAAGGACGGTTTGCCCAATGGAAATATATGGGGCATACTGGAGGATAAAAAGGGAAACCTTTGGCTAAGTACTAATAAAGGAATTTCACGATTCGACCCTCACGCAGAAAATACAGACGGTTCGGCGTTTAAGAATTTCACTCCGAACGATGGGCTTCAGGGCGATGAATTTGCGCAGGGATCTTATTTTTTAAATAAGCAGACCGGTGAAATGTTCTTTGGCGGGCTGAACGGCTTCAATGCATTTTACCCGGATAATATTTCTGACAATAAACATATTCCTCCTGTATTTATTACTTCCTTTAAAAAATTTGGTAAAGAGGCAGCGATGGATACGAGCATTAACGATAAAAAATACATTACACTTTCCTATAAGGATAATTTCATTTCTTTTGAATTTGTTGCTTTGGATTATTTGTTTCCTGAAAAGAACAAGTACTCATTTAAGATGGAAGGCCTGGACGACAATTGGTCGCTGCCATCTTCCAGGCGCTACGTGAGCTACACCAGCCTTCCTGGAGGAGACTTTGTGTTCCGGGTCAAAGCATCCAACAGCGATGGTATCTGGAACGAAGAGGGTGTGTCTGTGCATGTCAAAGTGATCCCTCCGTGGTGGAAAACAAACGTAGCCTATGCGCTGTGTGTGCTGTTTTCAGTTGTATTTGTATTTGCTTTTATCCGTTACCGCACAGCTAAAGTCGAGAAGGAGAAAAAGATACTTGAGCAAAAAGTGGTGGAACGCACCGTGGAGCTTGCGCAGAAGAACCAGGACATAACCAGCAGTATTCAATATGCAAAACGGATCCAGCAGGCTATCCTGCCCACCCGGGAGCAAGTACAGAAATATTTCCCCGAATCATTTATACTTTATAAGCCCAAGGATATTGTAAGTGGTGATTTTTACTGGTATGGCGAAAAGAACGGAAGAAGCATTGCTGCCTGTGTGGATTGCACGGGTCACGGTGTGCCCGGTGCGTTCATGAGCATGATAGGCGCAAATCTCCTGAACCAGATTATTCTTGAGAACGGCATCACGGAACCGGCTGCAATTTTGTCTGAGCTTAACGAAGGTGTCCGCAGGGCGCTTAAGCAGGGAACTCAATCCGACATAGAAACTACGGACGGAATGGATATTGCCATCTGCTCGTTTGATCTTGCCAGGCGGGAGATCCAGTTTGCAAGCGCACTCAGGCACCTGGTTATTGTCAGCGATAACAAGCTTGAAAAAATAAACGGCGATAAATTTTCAATCGGGGGAGGCTCACATTCCTATGGAGAAGTGCATTTTACCAACCACATTAAATTTCTGAACAAGGGAGATACGGTGTATATGTTCTCAGACGGATACGCCGATCAGTTTGGCGGCGAGCAGGGCAAGAAGCTGATGGTAAAAAAACTTCATGAAACTCTTTTGGCTGTTAGTACGTTAAAGATGCAGGAACAGAAAGCTTACCTGGACAAAACATTCGAAGAGTGGAGAGGAATTCACCCGCAGGTGGATGATGTGCTGGTGCTTGGAATCCGTGTGTAGATGTCCGTTATGTCGCTTATACGATATTTGCATTGTTGAATAATTGACAATAAAATTAATATGCACGTGTTAGAATATCGCTAAGTTTATCCCCGGATCAATTGACGCTGCGAACAGAAACCGGGACATCCGGTAGGTTTGGAAAGAAGGGAAAAAAATAATTGTTTGACATGTATCAACAATTAATCATTATATTTGTTCTACAAAAGCAATTCTAGAAGCAACAGCACATGATGCTCGATATCTACGATTTTTATGATAAGATGGAGCGCAATCATATCTTGCTTTCGTTCAAAGGAGATATAACTTCCGAATTGCTTACTTCCATACTCCAGATCATGGAGTCTAAGCTTGAAAACCTCCAGGAGGAACCCAAGATAAAAAAGAAAGTTTATAACGTACTTGTAGAGTGCCTGCAGAATCTTTACCATCACATGGACGAGGTGGATAAGAGTCAGAGCGATAAGACGCGTTCTGCAATTTTCATGATCGGCAAGCTGAATAACCAGTACACTATCATAACCGGGAATTATATCCGCGTGGAAAATGTGTCAGGGCTTGATGCGCGTCTGAGAGAGATCAATACCATGACGCAGGAACAGCTGAAGGAATATTATAAAAAGGTTCTGGCCAACGGTGAAATGTCTGCAAAGGGAGGAGGAGGATTGGGCATGATTGACATTGCCCGTAAAACAGGAGAGAAACTGAATTTTGCGTTTATGCCTATTGATAATAAATATTCATTTTTTAGCTTAAACATTAAAATCTCATAATACAGCTTATAGCTATGGAAAAGATCAACATTGAATCAACGCCTAAAACACCTTCAATTAATTTTGATTTTGAAAAGGGATTTTTAGAAATAAAAGGGAGATCAATCCCTGAAAACTCTATCGAATTTTATAAGCCCATTGTAGAATCTCTGGAAAAATACGGCAGCACGCCGAGCTCTGTCACTACGGTTAATATTCAGCTGGAATACTTCAATACCAGTTCATCCAAATGTATACTGGATGTGTTTAAAAAACTGGAATCAATTCATAAAAATGGAAATCAGCTCGTGATCAATTGGTATTACGAACAGGATGACGAGGATATGCTTGAAGCCGGCGAAGATTACCAGGCAATTATCAATGTTCCTTTTAAAATGATCCAGATAGCGGAATAAATATTTACTCTTACTGTCAGCCCCGTAGGTCTCAAAGCACTTTACGGGGTTTTTTATTTCTGTAGGATGAAGGTCTAAGAAAGTAAAGGTATCTCTAGATCGGATCTACATCCGTCTGCACTCTCAGGTATTTGTATGCAGGATAAGCCTGTAGCTCGGCAATAAGTGACCGGATTATTTTTTTTATTGTATTGGCAGATTCTTCTTTAGGGATCTTGACCAGTATCTTTTTATGATACAGGTTTTTTATCCTCGGGATGATTGGAAATTCAGGTCCCAGGATTCTTTTTCCAAGCGCGGCTTTTAATTTTTCGGCAAGCTCCTGTGCCGATGCATTTACAACATCTACATCTTTATCCATGATGGTAAGCTCGATCAGGCGGTGAAAAGGCGGGTATTGGAAATTTTTCCGGTGCTCTATTTCCTCGTTGTACATCGCATCAAAGTCGTTGCTGATTACTTGTTGTATGACCGTATGTTGCGGGGAGTAGGTCTGAAGGACCACTTTGCCCCGCTTGCTTTTTCTGCCGGCTCTTCCCGATACCTGGGCCAGCATCTGGAAACTCCTTTCGTGGGAGCGGAAATCGGGGAAGTGTATCATCTGGTCCGCACTGAGGATACCGACAAGACTTACGTTTTCAAAATCCAGCCCTTTGGTTACCATCTGTGTACCTACAAGTATGTCTATCGTGCGTTGCTCGAAATCATGGATCAGGCGTTCGTGTGCAAACCGGGACCGGGTAGAATCATAATCCATTCTGGCAATACGGGCTTCGGGAAAAAATAACTGCAGTTCTTCTTCTATCTTTTCTGTGCCAAAATTTTTCATCTGCATTTCCGGGCTGCTGCAGGCATTGCAGGCACTTGGAATGGCTGTCAGATATCCGCAATAGTGACAGCGCAGCTGGCTGCCCGATTTGTGGTATACCAGGCTTACATCGCAGTTCTTACAGGCAGGTATCCACCCGCAGGTCCTGCATTCGAGGTAAGGAGCAAAGCCACGGCGGTTCTGAAACAGGATCACCTGCTCTTTATCTTTCAGCGCTTCTTCCATACGATCGAGCAGTATAGGGGAGAAGTGCGACTTCATCTTTTTTCTCTTTGTTGCATCTTTTACGTCAGCCAGAATGATCTCAGGCATCTGCACACCGCCAAAACGGGTGCTAAGCCAGGCAAAGCCGTATTTTCCATTCCTCGCATTGTAAAAACTTTCCACCGAAGGTGTAGCAGATCCAAGCACTACTTTTGCATCGTGAAGCCCTGCAAGCCATATAGCTGCATCCCGGGCATGATACCTCGGAGCAGGATCAAATTGCTTGTAAGAAGAATCATGCTCTTCGTCCACAATCACCAGGCCCAGATCCGAGAAGGGAAGGAACAGGGCCGAACGGGCGCCGAGTATGATTTGGAAACGAGCCCCTTCTTTCAAGCTTCGCGGGCTTTTGAATTTACGTACCTCGTTCCAAACTTCCACTCTTTCGTTTTCGTTGAACTTTGAATGATAGACTCCAAGCGTATCTCCGAAATATTTTTTGATACGCATCACCACTTGTGTGGTAAGTGCAATCTCCGGCAGAAGATACAGCACCTGCTTCCCTTGCTTTATAACCTCTTCGATCAGCCGGACATAGATCTCCGTTTTCCCGCTGCTAGTCACGCCGTGAAATAAAACAACTTCTTTCTCCAACCATTGCTGCTTTATTTTTATCAACGTGTTCTCCTGCTCTTCCGAAAGGACCTTGCTATCCGCAGATGCAGCATGAGATGCAAGCCTACCGGTCTCTGTCTTGTACACTTCGAAGATGTTTTTCTTCTCCAGCTCATGGATCACAGCGGCAGAAGCTGCGGTCTTTTTTAACAGGTCGGATTTTCTTACTTCTTTCCGGTTGGAAGAATAACGGTCGGACATGCGGATGAACTCCATTAGCGTCTCCAGTTGCTTGAATGCTTTTTTTTCCAACTCTCCGAATATTTTCCGGAGTGCATCTTCGTTGTCTGCCTCGTTTGATAAGCGTACGAATTCAATTGTCTTAGGTTTATATTTTTCCCGGAGCTCTTCCTGGATCACCAGCACTCCTTTTTCCAGCAGGGTTTTGATCACGGTCTGTGCAGATTTGCTTTGTACAATTTCTTCCGCTTCACTTAATGTGATGACCCCATTTTTCTGGAGGGCTTCGTGCACCAGGTATTCATCGTCGTTCAGCTCCCGGGCATCCACTGCCGATTCCCGGTTCAGGATAAGCCGGGTCTCGCTGGAGAGTTTTAAACCCGATGGAAGCGCTGCGTTCATTACTTCGCCAGGTGTGCACATGTAGTAATCGGCAATCCATGTCCACAGTTCGAATTGCTTTTGATTTACAACGGGCTCAACATCCAGGATACTTTCAATGTATTTTGCTTTGTATAATTCAGGCTTATTGCCGTGGATTTTGTATACTAGCGCAGTATACAATTTTTTCTTGCCGAACTGAACCACCACCCGTTGCCCGGCCTTTATATCTTTTGCAAGATGTGCAGGTATCGCATAGGTGTAGAAATTAGGAACTGCAACCGGCAGGATGACATCCGTAAAAAGCAGCTCCTTTTCCATCGAACAAAGATAGGATAAGAAATTATGCTTGGAGATTCGGTCTTACTGGATCGGATTTTTAACGCCGTTTTTATAACGCTGATTTTTTTACAGTACTATCAAATGTTATGCATGATACCATAAGAATAATCTCCCTCCCGAAGGGAGGGAGGGGTGGGCCATGCAGACAGGGGTGAGATACTTAAAAATAGCTGGCCACTCCAAACTGAAACCCTGCAAGATGGGAAGGAGGATTGCCGAGAAAATCATAACCCAGGTGATACCTGTAGTTGAAACGGATCACGGTAGAGGCAGAGGGACGGAACCCGATGCCAAACGCCAGTGCCGAGATCTCATCTCCGATGTTCATGTTGGTAGGAGTGGTGCCTACATTATAGTCAATTCTTTCCGCCCGCAGGTTTGCGTTTACAACCGAGTTTTCAAAACCCAGGATATTTCTTTTAATGACCGGGTAGGAAAGTTCCAGGAATGTTCCGTACTGACTGGTGCCGTAAATATCTTTCAGGTCGTTGGGGACCTGCACCGTAGCGTGTACATATTCTCCCTGTATCTGCAGCTTCCGGATATGCGTACTCACATCAAAAGCGATCAGGTAGAGGCTTCTTTTCTCCTCCACGATGTTTCCTTCCAGGTTAAAACGATTGTACACTCCACCGTAATAGGAAAATCCTATTTCTCCCGTATTCCGGTTAGCGAGAGATAATTTTGCATTGAACATCGGCGTCCCGTTGTTGTCTTCCCCGAACATTTCCGGGTCTTTCCCGCTGGGAAGATGTGTTTTGCCTTCGTCATTCAGTATGACGTTTTCCTGGAGTCCGTTGACAAGGTAAGCGTCGTACGAAAAGATGGTTTTATCCTGGTACAGTTTTCCATGCAGGCCAAAACCAACCTCTGAAAGAGTAGAGGGAATGATTTCCGTGGAGGACAACGGGCGTTCAATGAATTCCCATTTGGGAGAATCGTGATTTGCATTCACCAGTCCGATCTGGGGCAGTATAATTCCTGTCCTGAAGTTAAGCGCGGGGTTCAGCTCAAAGTCAAGCAAGGCGGTTTCGAGCGAGATCTCTTCGGCACCGTGCTCAAATTCCAGCTCGGAGAGAAATTTGATCCTTGAGTGGATGGTTGAGTAGAGAAAAATATTGAACCGTCTCAGCTCCATGGAAAAACCTTCGGATACTCCGTCTTCCGAAAAATAATTTGTGTTTCCTTCCAGGTATCCTCCCACCGCAGTGTTTGTTTTCCCAATCGAAATAAACGGGCGGTCGTAAATAGCGTCCTGCGAGGTTTTAGTGGAATCGTTCTGGCAAAAGGCTTCAGCAACAAAAAATACAGCAAGTACGGAAAATATAAACGGTCGCATGTTGTTTATTTTAAATGTATATATACATAAGTTTCATCCGATGAAGTTTCATACACGGTCAGGTCTTTATCGGCAGGTTCTTTCAGCACTTTTCCCGTAAAAGCAAACTCGGCTCCGTGGCAAGGGCAGGCAAGTACCGTTCCGGCGGGTCTTACTTCGCATTGCTTGTGTGTGCACAGCATCAGCACGGCGCTGTATTCTTCTTTTTCATTTCTCGACAGGAAGACAGGCGCATTAATCCGCTCCGATTTTACAACGATCCAGCGATCCTGGAGGAAGTCCGATTTTTTTATTTTCAGCTTGCTGCCTTCAACCGGTGCCGATACAGAGCGATAGGTGGTGCATCCTGCGAGGGAAAGCACGCCCAGCCCGGCGCAGAATGCCGCAGACGCTTTTATAAATTCTCTTCTTTTCATGTTACAGGGATTTCAGGAATGCTATTAATTTCTGTTTGTCGCTTTCGCTCAGCACCTGGAACGCATCGCTTGCAGCCGAAGCTTCTCCCCGGTGACTGCTGATTGCCTGTTCCACTGTGCGGGCTCTTCCGTCGTGTAGCAGGAATATCTCTCCTCCCTGGGAATTTTGCTGAAGTCCGAATCCCCACAGAGGAGGAGTCCGCCACTCTGAGCTCAGGGCAGAACCTTCGGTGTATCCTTTGTCCAGGGCAGGCCCCATGTCGTGCAGCAGCAGGTCCGTGTAGGGATGAAATGTCTTATTGCTGAGAGCCTCTATCTCTGAAGGTCCTGTGGTGAGGTTGGGTAGATGGCATTTTGCACAGCCCGTCTGAATAAAGATCTGTTCCCCGGCCAGTACGTCCGGATCATTCATATTTCTCCTGGGTGGATTTTTTAGTGAACGCATATAGAACACAGTCTGACCGAGCATGGATAACGGAATCTCCGGATCCGCCACATCGTCCCCATTCATTCCAGAAACAGCATGATTGATGGGATCTGTCATAGCATAACCAGAAGTAATTCCTATGTCGTCGTGAAAAGCATCTGTTACCCGTTGAATAAGATCGATGGAGCTTGCTTTCCGTCCGAAGCGCCCGACGTATTTTCCGTTCTGCGATATATGATGGGCTTTGGGAATGAAGTAGGAGGGAGCGGTTACCCAATTCACTTTTCCGGATATACCGTCTCCGTTTGCATCCGAAGAATCGCTCAGGGAAAGAAGTGCTGAATCAGGAATGGCTTCCAGAAAACCCAGACCTGTTACATTAGGCGGGATCAGCCCGGTGGAAGCTGCTCCCTGTGGGATCAGCTCTGCAAGGTACCCTGTGATGGCTCTTGGCTGCAGCTGCGGACCACCCTGGCTGTGAAGCGGATTCCAGCTTCCGTTCTCGTATTTCCCAAAGCGAGTTATATTGTTGAATGGGTTCCCTTTACCGTCGGCAGCATGGCATCCTTCGCAGGAAGTCTGCACGAAGATGGGCCCCAGTCCTTGTTCCCTGCTGAATACGTGCGCAAAGTTAGCATCGCCCTGTGCGAATAGCAGGAGCTGTTGCTGAGTCAGGCCTTCCAGCGGCTCTGCTAGGGTTTCTTCGGGCGGCGGAGGCTTGGGAAGCATCTTCCGGCATGCAGACAGACCGGCGATGAGTGTTGATAGTACGAACAGGAATAAGGCGGGTTTCATAGTTATTTTTATACAAAGTTAATATATTTTTTAAACGAGTCTAAATTTTTTTTATATTTGCTTTAAATACATTTTCAATGAATTCATTTACCGAAGAAAACTACCTGAAGGCGATCTATAAGATTGCGGAAAACGGGGATGGAAACATTACCACCAATGACATTGCCCGGAAGCTCAGTACCACCGCAGCTTCGGTCACAGATATGCTCAAGAAGCTTTCCAAAAAGAAGCTTATCAAATACAAAAAGTACAACGGTTTAAGTATGACGGATTCAGGCAGGCGTGTAGCGCTGGAGATCATACGCAAGCACCGCCTGTGGGAAATGTTCCTGGTGAAAGTGCTAAAGTTCAAATGGGATGAAGTGCACGATATTGCGGAGCAGATGGAACACATCCGTTCCGAGAAGCTCATCCAGCACATTGACAAGGTGCTGAATTATCCTAAGTTTGATCCGCATGGCGACCCGATCCCCGATATGAACGGAAAAATGTCCCTTTCCAAGGAAAAGTCTGTGCTTCTTTCAGATATAAAGGAAGGAAAGCAGTATGTGGTAACAGGCGTAGTGGACCATTCCAGGTCTTTTCTTCAACTGCTGGACAAATCAGGTATCGAGCTGGGAAGCAAACTGAAAGTGAAATCCGTTCAGTCGTACGACAGATCTCTTTCGCTCCTGGTTAACGGAAAAAGTCAATTGTTTATCAGCAATCAGATCGCAAAAAATATTTTAGTATCAAACACCCCCAAGGTATGACACGATCAGAGGCAGCAAGCATAAATAAGACGGGCAAGTCCCTGGACGAGGTTCACTCGTCGGTGGATACCACAAAATATTCCGGTTTCTGGAAAAAACTTTTTGCTTTTGTAGGACCTGCCTACCTGGTGAGTGTAGGGTACATGGACCCTGGCAATTGGGCGACCGATCTTGCAGGAGGCAGCCAGTTCGGCTATTCCCTGCTGTGGGTATTGCTGATGAGCAACCTGATGGCCCTGCTTCTTCAGAGCCTGAGCTCCCGGCTGGGACTTGTGCGGGGAATGGACCTGGCGCAGGCTTCCCGGGAAGCATATCATCCGGCCATCAATGTTTTCAACTGGGTGCTCTGCGAAATTGCAATTGCTGCTATGGATCTTGCCGAAGTAATCGGCATGGCCATCGGACTGCAGCTGTTATTCGGCATCCCATTGCTGGTAGGTGTATCCATCACGGTGCTGGACACCATCCTGATCTTGTTCCTGCAGCGGTATGGCATGCGGAAAATGGAGGCTTTCATCCTGGCCCTGATTGCCACGATCGGCCTGGCGTTTATTTGCGAAATGATATTTGCCAAACCTGATGGCGCCGAGCTTGTAAAAGGACTTATCCCTACGATCCCGAACTCAACAGCACTGTATATCGCCATCGGAATAATAGGTGCAACAGTAATGCCGCATAACCTCTACCTGCACTCTGCGCTGGTACAGACACGAAAGCACGATCGTTCCAGGGAAGGGATCCGGTCTGCTATTAAATTTAATTTCATTGATACTACGATCGCTCTGAACATGGCGCTTTTTGTGAACGGCGCCATCCTGGTTCTTGCGGCTTCCGCGTTCTATAACAGCGGGCTCACCGAAGTGGGAGAAATACAGGATGCTCACAAATTGCTGGAAGATGTGCTGGGAACCCGGTTTGCCCCGATTCTTTTTGCCGTGGCGCTTATTGCTGCGGGCCAGAGCTCTACGCTCACAGGAACACTTTCGGGGCAGATCGTCATGGAAGGATATCTGAACCTTCGTTTGCAGCCCTGGCTCAGAAGATTGATCACACGACTGATTGCAATCATCCCTGCATTTATTGCCATCACTTATTTTGGTGAAGACAGCACAGGGGATTTGCTTGTGCTGAGCCAGGTGATATTGAGTCTGCAGCTGGGATTTGCAGTTATCCCGCTGATACATTTTACGAGTGACAAGAAAAAAATGGGGGACTTTGCGATCAAGACATGGGTAAAGATATGCGCCTGGGCTGCAGCGGGCATTATTGTTTCGCTGAATATAAAGCTGGTGGTGGATACCATCCTGGAATGGATGAGCGGCAGCGATAATGTCATTCCCATCTATCTGATTGTGATCCCGGTCACGTCGGCAGCCGGTGTTCTTCTTCTGTATATCACATTTGCTCCATTCTTTAAGAATGTGTTAAGGGACAGGCCCAACATCCCTCACGGAGAACCGAAGGAGCTCGGATTGTTATCCGAGCTCAGCTTGCCTGAACAGAGCAGGTATAAAAAAATTGCCGTTACCGTTGATTTTTCCTTCGCTGATTCGCGTGCTGTAAAAGAAGCGCTGGAGCAGGGCGGAAGGAGCGCGGAATATGTTCTTATTCACGTGGTGGAAACAGCCGGAGCGCTGCTGATGAATGAGGATATTGATGACCGTGAAACAACGGCGGACGAGGCCTGGCTGAAAGTATATGTGGAGCAGTTGAAGCGTCTTGGCCTGAATGCAAGCACAAAGCTCGGATATGGAAATCCAAAGATATCCATCCCGGACTTGGTGCATGAATCCGGTTCCGATCTGCTGGTGATGGGCGCGCACGGTCACGGGGCGCTGAAGGATATTGCTTTTGGAACCACGCTGGAAGCAGTTCGCCACAGTGTAAAAATTCCGGTTATGATCGTAAGGGAGAAAAAATAGGCGCTATGCTCAGGACGACACTGTGGAGTGCACCTTGGAATCAATTCTTTTTTTCCATTGCTGTTCCAGCCAGCTGACTGCATCCTTCTTATTGCTGAATAGCTGCCATGGACACGGGTACTTCACAAAATTTATCATAAAGTTTACCAGTATGCGTTGCGCCAGGGAATGGACTACCACCGCCTGCGCGATATTGTTCTTATACTGCTCTTTTCCCATGGACGCTTTTTGCGCTGCAAAGGTGATGGAAACATCCGGAGTAGTAATCACCAGGGAAAGATATTTTTTACCCTCCGTGATGCGCTGAGCAGCTTCGTAGTTTTCCTTCACGTGCTGAACGTCGATCTCGATATCTTTGATAAGCTCGGAAACAAGCATTTTCCCGTCAAACGTAAGTTTTAGCGTGTCGGTAAAAATCTCTTTCATGAATAAGCAAATATAATGAATCTTCCCGTAAAATCATCCGGGCAGGGAGTGAAAAATGTGCTTCTTTTTATTTCCGGTTCACCAGGTATACTCCCAGCAGTATTACGCCCATGGATAGAATATGGCGCAGGGATATTGTTTCCCCGTCAACAAGGCCCCAAAGCATGGCAACAATGGGAATGAGGTAGGTCACCGAAGAGGCAAATAAAGTATCCGTATTTTTAACCAAAAGATTGAAAAGCATGACAGAAATCGCTGTTCCGCCGATGGCGAGGATGGAAACATAACCCAGGCTGGACCAAAAGATCGGGCTTTCCGCTGCTGCCTGAAAATCCGTGAACATAAGGTAAACCCCGGCAAAGGGACCTACCATCAGCATGGCCCAGCAGCCTGTGGTAATTGAATGATACTCACCGGCGTATCTCCGGATCAGGTTGACACTGGTGCCGTAAAAGATGGTGGCGATCACCACGTATCCTCCGTAGTTAATGTTCAAATCCAGGTCAGACAGGTGTTCGGGTATGAGCAGTCCTATGGCTCCTGCGAAACCTATTACCAGGCCAAGCACCTTATTTCTTTGTGTTTTAGTGCGAAAAAAAAGTATGCCGATGATCAGCGTGAAGAATGGGGTTAAAGCATTCAGCATTCCGGTGAGGGAAGAGCTGATGCCTGTTTCGGCAGCGGTAAATAAAAAGGCGGGAATGAAATTGCCGCACATACCGATTGCCAGGAACTTATACCAGTCTTTGCTTTCACTTCTTTTTACATATTTGAATGAGAACGGTATGATGAAGAGGAAGGCAATGAACATCCGGAGCGCTGCCACCTGTGAGGAGCTGAAGGCCTCCAGCCCTCGCTTCATCAGGATAAAAGAGCTGCCCCATATCAGGGCAAGAACCAGGAGGAGGAACCAGTTCCAGAACCGGGTGTTGGAATTCATCGCGCGCAAAGGTACTTTATTTGTTGCTGGCCCGGTCAGAGCAGTCGCGGCATCTGTTAACTTTGTGCCCTGACTTATGAGCTCCACTGTTGATATACGAAACCGCAGGGCATCTTTTGAGTATGCTTTCCTGGACCGCTATACGGCCGGCATGGTCCTGAAAGGCTCAGAAATAAAATCCATCCGGGAAGGGAAAGCTTCGATCAATGATGCGCATTGCATCCTGCATAACGGGGAACTTTTTTTAAAGGGGATGCATATTGCAGAGTATAAAAATGCAGGACAGTACGGGCATGTCCCTGTAAGCGACAGAAAGCTGCTGCTTACTAAAAAAGAGCTGAAGGACCTGGCCAATGCTATGAAGAACAAGGGGCTTACTATCATTCCGCTCCACCTGTTCCTGAATAAAAAGGGATTTGCTAAGCTGGAAATTGCAGTGGCTAAAGGGAAAAAGATTCACGACAAACGCGAGACGATGAAGAAACGGGATTCCGACCGGGAGATCCGGAGAGACTATAAATAAAAAAACCGGCAGTATTTGCCGGTTTTTTTATTTAGGCCAATTCTAAAATCAGAAGTGCATGGAGAGCGTAAGTGATCCCGTCGGGATCATCTGGTTCCCGTTCACATCCGTATCCAGGCCGAAGGAGCCGGATTTTCCCGTTCTCATCACGGTGGATTTTACGGCAGGGGGATTTCCCGCTGCATCCCAGGATTCTGTAGTGATTTCACCTTCGCCAGTGCTTCTCATGCCAAGTCCCCAGCCGAATTCTGCGCCAACGGCAATTTTGGGAAATATGAAATATTCCGCACCGATAAAGCCGCGTAGACCTACCATAAAGGAAGAGCCTCCTTTGTTTTCAATCACTCTGGAGCCTACAGGAGCTGCAGTAACGGTTGGAGTCCATATGGTGGATGTGGGAGTAGTAATAGTGGACGAGAAAGGGTTGCCGAATGTGTAAGTATCTTTTTTACCTCCCAGCCCTATTACAAGCATACCGCCGTAAAATCCCTGAAGGCGGGTTTTGCCTCTTCGCATTTCCAGTCCGCCTCCAAGCACCACATTGTGGTAGGCAGCTTTCCACGAGTCCGTCACCATCATAGTAGGATCAGTGGTGTTTGCATTGTCATCTACGTAATTATTCCTTGTAGTGGAACCGAATCCCAGGCGAACCATGGCACGGTAAGCTGTTTTTTCATCCTTGAACATTTTGCCGGTTATGGCAAGAGGTGTTCCGGGATAACCCCAGGAAGGAGAGTTATTGTTCAGGTTGCCGTTGAGCATGTTGCCCAGGTAATACATAACCGGAGAAGCATCAATACATAATGCCCAGTCGTCTGTTTCAGGAAGGATTGCTTCGCCTTTTTTGGAAGTCATTCCGCCTGTTGAATCTTGTGCAAAAACACCAGCTATAACAAGTGTAAATGCCGTTGCAAGGATTGTTTTTTTCATGAGTTGTTGTTTTAGTTCTACCAAGATTAATTGGACAGAAGGTTTATACGCGAAGTTACTTTGAGGCCTCGCCGGAAATAATGCAGTGCCTTGTTGTTATGAACACAGGGATGTTAATGTTAACGGACTTACTATGAAGATCTTACCCGTTGTTATTATACATTATAATAAGAAGAGGATATGGAAACTACCTGTTCTTTTCCGTAAGCATAGGCACAAAGCGGAAAAGTCCATGCTGGGTTTGCCCGTATTCATGTTCGGAAATTTTTTCGATCAGGAACATCTCCTGTGTGTCACCCTCGCCTACGGGAATTACCAGTCTGCCGCCCGGTCTCAGCTGTTGTTTTAACGGTTCGGGAATATAAGGGGCGCCGGCAGTAACAATAACTTTGTCGAAAGGTGCGTATGATTCCAGTCCGATGTAGCCATCTCCGTAAAACATTTTTGGGAAGTAACCGATTTGAGGAAGAAGTGTTTTTGTTTTATCGTAAAGCTCTTTCTGTCTTTCAATGGTAAAAACTTTTGCACCCATTTCCAGCAGCACGCAGGTCTGGTAGCCGCTCCCGGTGCCGATCTCCAGTATTTTGTCTCCGGGCTTCACCTGCAGGAGCTGGGTTTGCATGGCCACGGTGAACGGTTGGGAAATGGTTTGCCCGGCCGCAATGGGGAAAGCTTTGTCTTCGTAAGCAAACTTAATGAAGGTAGTATTGAAGAAAATATGGCGCTTCACTTTGCCGATTGCATTCAGCACATTCTTATCTGTTATTCCCTTGGCTGCTAATTCTTTCACAAGGCGTTCTCTTAAACCCTGGTGTATAGGATCGTCTCTTAGCTGGCTGGGGGAAACAGGCATAAAGGAAGTAGGAGTTTAAAGCTGTGAAGTGAGAAGTATAAATATATTATATGTATTTATCAGTATTTGCAAAAGTAATACGAAGCAGGGAATAACATCCACGATTTTCAAACATAAACAATGCACGGTTAATTACTCTTTCCGGAACCGGCCTCCCATTTTTATATTTTTCGTATATCGCACCTCGAATTTCATATATCCATATGATTAAAATAGGATTGATTGGGGCCGGACATCTTGGAAAGATCCATTTAAAGCTGCTCAAGCAAATTCAGCAGTTTGAAATTGTCGGGTTTTATGATTCAGATACAACCACATCCGGCCAGGTTGAAAAAGAATTTAATGTGAAGTCTTTCGGTTCTGCCGCTGAGCTGATCGCCGCCTGTGATGCGGTGGATATTGTTACTCCAACCATTGCTCACCATCAGTATGCGATCCAGGCGCTTAAAAATTGCAAGCATATATTTATTGAAAAGCCCATTGCAAATACGCTGGAAGAGGCCGGCGAAATAAGGATGCTTGCCGGTGAAGCAGATGTGAAAGTTCAGGTGGGACACGTGGAAAGGTTCAATCCTGCTTTTTTATCGGTGCAGAAATATTTTCATAACCCTATGTTCATTGAGACTCACCGCCTGGCCCAGTTCAATCCGCGCGGAACGGATGTTTCGGTGGTACTGGACCTGATGATACACGATATTGATATTGTGCTGAGCGTGGTCAGGGCAAATGTTAAAAAGATCAGTGCAAGCGGGGTGGCTGTAGTCAGCGATACGCCGGATATCTGCAATGCGCGGATAGAATTTGATAACGGGGCGGTTGCCAACATCACGGCAAGCCGGATGTCTATAAAAAACATGCGTAAGTCCCGTTTTTTTCAACGGGAAGCTTATATTTCAGTGGATTTTTTAGAAAAGAAAACAGAACTTATCCGGATCAAATCCGTAACAAAGGAACCTGACGATCCTTTTGCGGTTACCCTTGACCTGGGTAAAAAAGGAATGAAGCAGATATTTTTTGATAATCCTGCGGTAGAAGATACCAATGCAATCAAAATGGAGTTGGAATCTTTTGCTGATTCTATATTGCGTGACAGGCCTGCTGTCATTAGCGCAGAGGATGGGTTCAGGGCATTGGATGTAGCGTACAGGATCATGGAAAAAATGGAATTCAGCCTTGAAAAATGAAAAGTATCCTCTTTATATTTTCCCAGCTCCGGTTTACGTTAATATTTCTACCGGTCCTCCTGCTCTTGGGCTGTAATAAGGAAGAACCGATCCCGGCTTATATCCATATTGACAAGATCGATCTTACCACTGTATATGCCAATGAGGGCAGCAGCTCCCATAAAATAACTGATGCCTGGATATACATTGACGATCAGTTTGCAGGCGCTTACGAAATGCCTTTCACCATTCCTGTATTGTACACCGGAACGCGTAGAGTAAGGGTGCTGGCGGGTATAAAGGAAAATGGAATTTCTCAAACACGTATCCCTTATCCTTTTTATAACAAATTCGAGCAGGTGGTGTCACTGGAGCCCGGCGTGATCACTACGCTTACTCCGGTCACCACGTATATCAAAGACACGGAATTCTCCTGGAAAGAAGATTTTGAAAATGCTGCAACCGGTATCTGCAACAATGCCGGAACACACGATACGGTAATGCAGATAACTAAAATTCCATCGGAGGTATTTGAGCTGGCCGGAAGCGGTCGTGTGGTACTGGACTTGCCTCAATCCTCTTATTTAGGTATTTCCTGTGATAAATTTACTTTACCACAGGCAGGAGCGCCTGTTTTTCTTGAACTGAATTACAATTGCAATACGGATTTCAATGTGGGTATCAGGGGTTATTCCAGTACTAACACCATTGCTTACCAAGGAATCTCCTTGTCTTTAAGGACAACGAGCGGGTGGAATAAAATATACATCAATCTTTCGGATCAGGTTACAGGCGCCGTTACTTCGGTCAAATTCGGGATTTTTTTCTCAATGCTTAAAAATCCGGATGTTTCCTCATCCTATTTTTATGTGGATAACGTAAAACTGGTTAACTGATATGGATATCTTGTTAATAACTCAGGCTATGGTCACCTCAATATTCCGGCGGTCACGGCGTTTTTGGAAATTCAGTCTTCTATGAAGGGTAGATCTTTACAAATACTTAAACATATCATTGCCGATACCCTTGCAGCCGCAGCGGCATGGTTTGCTTTCTTTATTTTTCGTAAAGTATACATCGAAAGCGTCAAATACGGGCAGGATGTACCTATTCAGTTCGGTGAAAAATTTTATTTCGGGCTGTTCCTGATCTCTTCTTTCTGGTTTGTGCTCTATGCTTCCACAGGTGCCTACAAAGATGTTTTCAGAAAATCCAGGCTGAAAGAGCTCGGGCAAACGCTTTTAATCTCACTGATCGGTGTGATGGTGATATTTTTCATCCTGATCCTGGATGATGAGATCATTTCTTACAAATCGTATTACCAGTCGTTTGTTGCAATTTTTAGCTTGCACTTTTGCATTACATTTTTTGTGCGTTATATCCTGGTGAGCAAGACCGTTTACAAGGTTCACAACCGGATCATCGGGTTCAATACGCTGCTGGTGGGAAGCAACGAAGGTGCCTGGAAAATATTCAACGAAATGCAATCGCAGAAGAAATCCTCGGGAAATAAATTCCAGGGATTTGTAATGGTGGACGATAAGAATGGTTACTCGCACAAGCTTCAGAACCTCTTACCCTGTTTGGGTAATATCAGTAATATCAAAACAAGCATCCGGGAAAAAAGCATAGAGGAAGTGATCATCGCCATCGAATCTTCCGAGCACGAAAGCCTGGGTAAAATAATTGGAGAGCTGGAAGAAACTCCTGCCAGCATTAAGATCATCCCCGATATGTACGATATTCTTTCCGGCCAGGTGAAGATGAGCAACGTGCTGGGCACACCGCTTATTGAAATTTCCAGGAACATTATGCCCGTATGGCAGCAAACAGTGAAACGGGCGTTTGATATTGTAGTTTCAATTTTTGTTCTGACGGTTTTTTCTCCTTTATACATTGCACTTGCTATCGGTGTGGTGCTTAGCTCCAAAGGAAGGATTTTTTATACCCACGAGCGGATAGGCAGGCACGGGGATCCCTTTATGATCCATAAGTTCCGGTCCATGTTCTCAGATGCTGAAAAATCCGGCCCTCAGCTCTCAAGTACTAACGATCCGCGTATCACCGGTTTCGGCAAGTTCATACGCCGTACCCGGCTGGACGAGCTTCCGCAGTTTTACAATGTGCTGAAAGGAGATATGTCCATCGTGGGCCCCAGGCCTGAACGTCAGCATTTCATTGACCAGATCGTTAAACGAGCCCCGCATTACAGGCACCTGCTGAAAGTGCGTCCGGGAATCACTTCCTGGGGACAGGTCAAATACGGCTATGCCGAGAATGTGGACCAGATGGTAGAACGGCTGAAGTTCGATGTAATCTATATAGAAAACATGTCCCTTTCCCTGGACTTTAAAATTCTTATTTATACGGTGATGATAATCCTGCAGGGCAGGGGCAAATAGATCATTTGAGCAACGTACCGTTCACGTAATTTTTTTCCTCGGTTACTTTTCCTTCTTTGTCGTAGGCATATTGCATTCCGTCTAGCAATCCGTTCTTACAGTTGTACCTGAATTTCAGCTTTCCTATTTCATGATATTCGTTCCAGGGCCCTTCTTTTTTTCCGTTTACAAAATTGCCTTCCAGGTATAAGTTGCCATTATCGTGATAAAATTTCCACGGTCCGTTTTCCACACCCTTGATGTATTCTCCTGTTTGTTTGGGATTTCCGTTCTGGAAATTTATTTTCCAGAAACCCTCGAACTGCCCCTTGGTGTAATTGCCGGTGGTATAGATTTTTCCATCGGGGTAATACGAAACCCACATACCATCGCGGAGGTTATTTAAGTACGCTCCTTTTTCCACGATCTGGCCTTCTTCCACACCTTTCACTTTCGATGGAAAGTAATGGTAATATTCTCCCTGGAGCGAGTCATTCGAATAGGTGCCTTTTACCATGATAGAGCCGTTTGAATAATAACCAATGAAAAGGCCCTGCAGCCTGCCGTTTGAATACATGCATTTTTTTTGCATGTTATTCAGGGAATCTTTGTGGTAGGAAATATATTCACCGTCGTAAGTATCGTCCTTATAAGTAGCTTTTTCCATTTTCTGCCCGGTGTCATAAAAACTTTCGGATATCCCGTTTACTTTTCCTTTTTTGTAATTCTTTTTTGCAACAACAGCGCCGTTTTCGGCAAAGGAAATACTTTCTCCTTCCAGGGTATCGTTTTTGTAATCGGATAATTCCATCAGCTTCTGTTCCGAATTAGGATAATAAAGCTTTGTTCTGCCTGAAATAAAATCGTTGGTATAGGAAAGATCCTGGTAGAGAGAGCCATCCTCGTAATAAATTTTTGAATTTCCCTGACGTAATCCATCCTGATAGGTAAGTGTTTGTTTTGGCTTTCCGTTCGGATGGTATATTTTCCATGTGCCCTGCATTTTATCGTTTTTAAAATTCCCGGATTGCCACAGGATACCATCTTCGTAAAATATCTCATACAATCCTTCCTTCGTAATTTTTTCCTGACTGCTTTTGGTATGAAAGGATTCCTTGATGACTTTTTTTTCAGGATCGTAATAGGTCTTTTGTATTCCCTGTGCAAAGCAACATCCTGCTTCGGATACGCGGGCCAGGATCAGAAGCAGGATGATTTTTTTCTTCATAGTTATTTATCTTTCTCTTGTTGAGCTAAGAAAAGGGCAGAGGGAAGGGTATTACTTCACCACAATATTCATTTGCACGGCTTCGAGGGCAGCATTGTTCCCGTAATCCAGTATAACAGCCAGGGAATATTTGCCGGCAGGTGTGCCTTTAGGCAATGTAAGGTTCATAACCTTTGAGACACTGGGAAACAGGGATAATTTTTTTGGTTTTTCTTTGATCTCTTTTGCTGTTTCAAGATTGGAAAGAACAATGTAGACTCTTCCATCCAGCATTTTATCCCCTTTATTGGAAATGGTCACCTGGAAGGACCGGAGGCTGTCCTTCGGTTGTGTGATCTCTTTCAGGTTTGTGATAGTTCCCTTGTAGTTCTTGTTTGACCGGGGCGACTGAACAACCTTTACACCGATCCTGGGTCTTACTTTTATGGCAGACTTCATTTGCTTGTCTGCACCAAGCGCATTTTGCTCTTCCGTTGCGCTTACGTAGATCATCGCTCCGCGCGTGTGCAGCTCACCGGCAGGAACCTGCATCACTACTTTGACCTCCTTACTTTCATTTGGATTTAAATCAAAAAAGGCAGGATTAATTGTGATCCATTCTTTGCATGATTTGCTGATTCCGGGTACAGTACTGTTCTTGACGTTGCCAGCTTTTTTTGCCGAATCAAGGTTCATATCAGATGCGGTCAGCACAAATTGCTGTTTCTGATTCGCGTGGTTGCGGACAGTCATGACCTTGGTTTGCAACTCGCCGGGCTCGCAGTCGTAATTTAGTTTTACGGGCGCTACTTCAAAATCCTGGGCAAAAAGGATGCCGGAAGCCAGGCAATATAGTATAGATAGGAAAGATTTTTTTTTCATAAGGGAAAGGTAATCTATGGGTAATTACTGCGTTTTTTGTCGTTTTATGCATACAAATATAAATATTTTTAACTTTTGTGTAACCTTTACCAAAAACCTCCCGTAACAGAGGCATCGAGACAACCACATATATGGTTATATATTATAACTCCTCTTAGCCTCTCGCCTCGGTCTAATTTCTAAAATCAAAACTAAAAATATGATTTTTAAAAACACAAAAGATAATAACCAACAACAACCAAAACAACAACAATTAAAAAACAAAGTCATGAAAAAAACAATCTTAGCATCAGCTGTAACGCTGATAATGGCTGGTTCTGCAATAGCACAACCGGTAGCTGACAGAGCGGTGATTCCAATCGGGGTTACACTCCAGCAAATTCTTCGCCTGCATGTTATCAATGGCGGAAACATTGAGTTTGTATTCAACAGCATTACAGACTATACTTCCGGAATTGCTAACGGTGCTACCGGCTTTTACGACTCACAAGTGGTGATTGCCTCTTCAACCGATTGGGACCTTCACCTGGGTACTGAAGAAGCGGTAAACATGGTAGGTACAGATAATCCTGCAAACGTTCTTAACATCAACAACGTTGGGTTTACTGCAACATGGACAGGAACCAATACATGCTGCACAGCGCTTACACAGGTAAGTGGTGTTACAGGTAATTACGACACTGCAACATCGGGAGGTGCTGCGTGCGGTTTGAAACCATACACCGGTGGTGCTGCAGATCTTCTTTATCAAGATGCCGGTATTGCAGCTGGTAGCGGCGGATCAGTTCTTGCGAATGCATTTACTCTTAACTGGGAGTGCGGTACCTTAGCTGCCGGAACAACTCCAATGGCCGCTACTTCGTTGCTGGCACAAAGCCCGGCTCCTGACCGTTACACTTGTAACGTGTTCTTAGATTTAGTTTCAAACTAATCGCTTTCATAATTATTACTTTGTTGTATGCAACAAAGTTTGATAAAAGACCCCGATATTGCTTTATCGGGGTCTTTTTATATTCAGTAATAATTATGTATATATTTGATAATAAATATTTAAGTGCGAAATTGATTATGGTTTTACGCCGGTGCATTTTATTGCTCTGCTCATTTATTGTTTTTTCGCTTGCTGGTTTTTCTCAAAGCTCCACGCCCGGAGGATCCGTCAGGCTGGCGGTGCTGGGAGGTGGTAATGTGGATTTTATTTTCAATTCAATGAACGACTATACGTCAGGTATCACGCTCACTAACTGGACGCTTATCGGTATTTCGGTGAGGGACGAAGCAGGGGACATCAATGCTCCTGCAGGTGATGATTATACTACATGGACATTCAGCATTTCGGCAGATGATCCGGGTGCAGACGGACTGGATGGATTAAATCCTGCTAATAAATTGCCTTTAAATAATATCCAGGTGAGAGCTACACTCGCTTCGGGATGTGCTACATGTAACTTTGCAGGGTCGCCCTGGGTGGATTTGACCGCCGCACCAGTTGTGTTTGTGGACGGAAGCGCAGGAGGAGCCGACCAGATCGAGGATGTTCCTTCGCCCGAGAATTTAACATTCGGTATTGACCAGATGAATATTTCGTATCGCTGCGGGGTCTCTACAAGTTTATTAGGCCTGAGCCTGCCGGTAGATTATTATTCAGATGATATATGGTTTGATTTAACAATGTCACCCTAATCTATAATTAGTGGAGAAATTTATTTTCAATACCAGAACTGTTTTAATATTTTTTCTTTGTCTCTTACCCGCAGTAAGCAGTCACGTATTTTCCCAGGCTGTTGCTGATTCGGCATCCAATCCAAATACAATTACCAATACACCTTCTTCGCAGGATCCATCTGCAAAAACTTCTGTACCTGCTGCGCAGGAATCGCACAGCGCGGTTACCATGGAATTTGTAAAAGAAAAAACCGAGCAGGGACCCGACTCCATTTATTTTAACATACTTAAGGTCACGAACAATAACGGTGCTCCTATCCGGGGCATGGTAAACATTACCGTGCCTCAGGGCTGGAGAATAATTTCAGAGGAAAGAACACCTGTAAATATCTCTCCCGGAAATACCGAATACATTCCGATACGTGTTTCCATGGCCCGTACCGCCACCGGAGGTGTTTCGTACCTGGTCAATGCGGCTCTCGTTGCCGATCGCTCCATTTTTCCAGGCAAGAATCAAACTTCCATCAGCAAAGCCTGTTATATTACTGTGCCGCAGATAAGAAGATGGGATGTATATCCTGTCCTGCGCACTGTTTATATAGACCGGTATTCCACGCACACCCCTCTTAAACTGAGAATGAGCAACAGAGGGAACGGTACAGAAGTGGTAAAGCTGGATTTTGAGATCGGAAGCGCGCTTTCCTTTGTGGGCACATTGGGAAACCGGTATTTTACTTCCGTTGAATTAAAGCCTCACAGCGATACAGTAGTTTCTTTTCCGGTTAAATATGCTCCGCCTGATCAGCCCGAAATATGGAACAGGGATTTCAAAAAGCTGAACGTGCGGATAACCGCTACGGTAGATACCATCGTTAAGCGTGCATCCGTCAACTTCAAGCACCTGGAAAGCATTTACCAAAATGTACTTTATGGAAAGGTTACTCCTTTAAATATAGAAGTGCAGATGCAAAACCTGCTTTCGAGCGCAAGCCCGAGCACGCTGGTGAATGCATATGGTGTGATCATGCTGAAGAACGACGATATTGTTGATTACAATGTCCGGTTTTTAAATATTATTATAGGAAGTTATGATAATACAGCAGATGTATTTGAGAAATTATGGAGGTACAGCAGGATGCTGGCCAGTTACAGATCCAAAAGGTGGGAGATTGCGGCCGGGGACATTTATTCGTATGGTTCTGCTTTCTTTGGCGTGGTGGGACGTGGTGTGGGAGGTAAGTACGATATCAATGCGGACAATACTGTGGGTGGCGCATTTACGGCAGCCATCGGAAGTCCCATGTACAGCGGGACTATTTTTCATGAAACTGTACTGAATAAAAAAATAGCATTCAGATCATCTCTCAATGCGATCCTGGATAATAATAACAGGCTGAACACTTACGGGGCATCCGCTCAGGTCAACTTTGCATTTCTCCCCGGTCAAAGCATTTATTTTCTCGTGGCATCTTCGCTTACGCAGCATAACTATACCAACCAGACATTTGTGGATGCAAACGGCAATTTTATCATCACGGACAATCCGGGAGCAAACCGGCTGGGTTTTGCTTCGCAGATCGGGTATCAGCTGAACCGCAACAGGATCACGTCTTCGGTGAATGTTCTTTTTGCAACAAAGGATTTTTACCAGTATTACAGCGGAAAAGTAAATGTCAACGGCAGCGCACAGTATATCCTGACAAAAAAATATTCCCTGCTCGGTACCACGGCTGTTTTCCTGCAGGATCCTAAAATGTACAGCAGGGGAGTTCTTTCTCCGGCCAATAAATATTTATCCGGAATGCACCGGCTGGAAATTGCAGGCCGCATGACCAGCAGGCTGACCCTTTATGCCGGTCCGGTGCTGGAGCATTTATCTGCCAGCGCGATTAAGGTGAACAGCCTTACCGGGGTGGCTACCAATACGTATTTCAATACGATTTCTCCCAAGCTGTCGATGCGGTGCAGCTACAAGAATAATTTATCCGGGTTTGTGAACCCCTATGCATTGGTTGGCTATACATTCATTACTTCGGCGTTTGATACCACCGTTGCCATTTCACCTCTTCATATCCCCAAGAATACCTTTTTTAATGCCAAAGTTGGTTTGAATGTTATTCAAAGCAACTGGGGAGTAAATGTTTTTTATTATCTGGGGCCGCGTGATTTTGTTACTCAAAGTGATTATTATTACTTCGGCAGGTACAGCAAGTCCATCCGTATCATGCCTTTTTTTCAAAAGTATTATTTTAATAAAGCCTTGCTGTTGAGCTCGTACAACAGCTATTATTACGAGGTGTTATCCAACAGCGAACGGATTTCCCTGAATGCGCGTCTGAAGTTCTTTTTGGGAAGAGACTGGGAGCTTTTCGTGGATAACAATCTTTTCCTCTCAAGCGTGATCAATTCGGAAGGAGAAAAAACATATACCCGGAGCTATTTTTTAAATGTGGGAGTAAAAAAGTCATTTGATATTCCGCAGCCCCGTGTTAAATATTACGACCTCCGGATTGTTTGTTTCAAGGATATCAACGGGAATAAAATAAAGGACGATAATGAGTACGGGCTTTCGGATATTGTGATCTCCGTGGACCGGGCGGCCCAGGCGGATTCGGCCATTCTGAATAATGTAACGGAGCCCGGGCAATTTGCTCCTGCCGAGATGGTGACGGATAATTTCGGCCAGGTAGTGTATTCCCGAATTCCGGAAGGGAAGTTTGATATCCGCGTGTTTCCTCTTATGAACCTGGTAGACATGTACAATGCAAACGGGCAAAACCAGAAAGTGGAAGTATTTAGAGACACAACTTATTATATACCGTTTGTACAAAGCTACCTGGTAACCGGCAGGATAATATTGAACCGCGATGAATTTTCGTCACTCGGTGTGGTCTCGCCGGGTAATGTACGGATCGTTGCCGTGGATTCGCTGGGAAATAGTTTCCCGACGCTTTCCAACGCCGATGGCAGCTTTACACTGTATGTGCCCCGGTCGGGAGATTATAAAGTGATGGTGAATAATGTTTTCGGTGAGCAGTTTATCCAGGAAGAGATGGAATATGTGGTGGCCTTTAACGGAGCCAAAGAATTCCAGGTGGATTTTGTTTTCAATGAGAAAAAACGTTCGGTCAATATCAACGGAGCATCCACTTCGGTGGATACGTTGCTGGGAAGAACCTTATCCGGTTTTATCGTTGCAGGCAGAGATACGCTGAAGAACGCAACGATTGTGACGGATACCGCAGGTTTAGCTGCCGGGGGTGTTAAAGACAAGACGAAGCAATTGGATTCTCCGATCCCGGTGGGTCCCGGCATTTCATACCGTGTACAATTGAGATCCAGCCCGTATAAAATACCTGCTTCGCAATATGCTACCGTGTTTAGAGGTATTAAAGATATTTACGAGTATTACGAAGGCGGAAATTATAAATACACCGTTGGCGAACTGAAAACACTGGCAGACGCCAAAAAGCTGAAAGCGGAATTGCGTGCCAAAGGATTCTCGGATTCTTTCATGGTTCCATTCTACAAAGGAAACCGTGTACGGTATTGATATCCCGTATTTTTCCCATCAACATTCTTTCGTTGAAAACATGGAGCGATATGTGATGGTGCTGCCATGCGATAGAATAACTTTGCTTTTCCTATGGGTTTTGCTTTCCGGTATAGTTTTTCTCTATTTGTGATTTGCCTGTGCGCATGTGCTGCAGTTTTTTCCCAGCCTGTATTTCTCCGCTCGTCTCAATCGGGTGAAACGGCAGGAACGCGCTGGGCAGATTCGGTGATGAAAGTCCTTACGCCTGACCAGCGCATCGGCCAGCTGTTCACCGTAGCGGCCTTCTCCAACGAAAAAGCAGATTCAGCGGGTTTGAGAAAGCTGATGGACTCGTGCGGCATCGGCGGTCTGATCTTTATGCAGGGAACTCCTGAAAAGCAGGTCTTGCTTACAAATTATTACCAGTTAAAATCCAAAATACCTCTCATGATCTCCATCGATGGAGAGTGGGGCCTGGATATGCGGCTTAAGAATACGGTTCAGTTTCCCAGGCAGATGACGCTCGGGGCAATTCCACTTGAAGCAGATTCTCTGATCTATTTCATGGGGAAGGAGGTTGCACGGGAATGCAAACGCATTGGCATCCATGTGAATTTTGCACCCGTGGTGGACGTGAATAATAACCCTTTGAACCCTGTGATAAGCAGCCGTTCGTTCGGAGAAAATAAGTACAGCGTGACCCGCAAATCCATGCTTTACATGAGGGGTATGCAGGACAACGGAGTATTGGCGGTAGCCAAGCATTTTCCCGGTCACGGGGATACGGATTCCGATTCGCATAAAACGCTTCCTACCGTTTCACATTCAAAAGAACGACTCGATACACTGGAACTTTTTCCATTCAAAAAACTTTTTTCGGAAGGAGTAGGAGGGGCCATGGTGGCGCATCTGTTCATTCCGGCGTACGATACTTCCAGGAACGTAGCATCCACCCTGTCTCCTAAAATAGTTACCGGCCTGTTAAAAGAACAAATGAAATTTGAAGGATTGATTTTCACCGATGCGCTGAACATGCAGGGGGTTACAAAATTTTACAAGCCGGGTGAGGTGGATGTAAAGGCGCTTATTGCAGGGAACGATGTATTACTTTTTTCAGGAGATGTGCCGAAAGCCATAGCGGAAATTAAAAATGCCATGCAGCAGGGAGAGATCACGCAGGAGGAGATTGACCGGCGCTGCAGAAAAATATTGATCGCAAAACAGTGGTGCGGCCTGGATAAATATGTTCCCATTGATACAACCAACCTTGAACGCGATCTGAATTCGTACCGTGCGGAATACCTGAATATCTTATTGGCGGAAAATGCCGTTACGCTTCTGCAGAATAAGAACAATATTATTCCCATTACAAACCTGGATACGCTGAAAATTGCCTGCGTGATGATAGGTACAAAAAAGGAAAATAAATTCAGCGAGATGCTTTCTTTGTATGCTCCTGTGAAATTCTTCTCGCTTTCCAGGGATTCCAAACAATCAGAAAGAGATACGCTGCAGAAAAGACTTTTGGCCTTTGATCTGATTATAGCGGGCATTTCAGGAACGCTTACGAATCCCGATAAGAATTTCGGTATTGATAAAGAGAATATTGATTTTATAAAAATCCTCTCGCGTGCAGACTCTTCCGGGAATAAGCAACGCAGGGTTATCGTGGATGTATTTGCCAACCCGTATTCCCTGGCTCTGCTGGACAGCGTAGATGCGGATGCCATTATTGCATCCTATGAAAACAATGAATACCTGATGAACTTATCTGCCCAGGTGATATTCGGCGGAGTTTCCACAAAGGGCAGGCTGCCTGTTACAGTGTCTAAAAGATTCCCCGTGGGAAGCGGGCTTACAACTCCCGCCCCGATCCGCTATAAATACACTGTGCCTGAAGAGCTGGGAATGGATTCCAAAAGGCTGGAATGGATAGATACGATCGTGACAAAGGGTATAAAGGAAAAAGCTTTCCCGGGTTGCCAGGTGTTCCTGGCTAAAGACAGGAAAGTTTTTTATCACCGGTCATTCGGCTATCATACCTATGAGAAGAAACGCCCTGTAAAACGCGACGATATATACGACCTGGCTTCTATCACCAAGATTGCATCTACTACAGCCGCCATGATGAAGCTCACCGATGAGAAAAAAATAAAATTGGATGACCTGCTTTGCGACCATCTGCCCGAGCTGGAAGGAACAAATAAAATGAACATCAACCTGCGTGAGATGATGACGCACCAGGCAGGACTGAGAGACTGGATCCCTTTTTATTTAAAGACCATGAAGCGGGGAGAGTACCTGCCCGGCATTTACAATAGAACACGTACCGGTGTGTATACAAACCGTGTGGCAGAAAAGCTGTACATGAACAGGTCTTATGCAGATACTATCTGGCAGCGCGTCATTGAATCGCCCGTGAGTGATAAGCACGAGTATAAGTACAGCGATCTGGGTCTCTTATTCATGTGGCGCATCGTGGAAAGGAGAACAGGAATACCCATAGAGGAATACATGAGCAGGCAACTTTATACCCCGTTGGGTTTATCCACCATGGGATTCAGGCCCAGGGAAAGATTCCCGCTCATACGTATTGTACCCACCGAGTACGATATAAAATTCCGCAAGCAACTGGTACATGGTGATGTGCACGATCCTGCCGCAGCCATGCTGGGCGGAGTGGCCGGTCATGCGGGACTGTTTTCCGATGCAAATGATTTAGGGGTCATCATGCAGATGTACCTGCAGAAAGGAGAGTACGGAGGCAGAAGATATATTGATTCGGCTACCGTGAATGTATGCACCAAATGCCAGTTCTGCGCCGGGCCGGAAAATGGCGGTAATGGCAATCGCAGGGGAATAGGCTTTGATAAACCCGAAACGGATCCCAAAAAGGACAGCCCCATTTGTGACTGTGTTTCTTATTTAAGTTTCGGGCACCAGGGTTTTACCGGTACCATCACCTGGGCGGATCCCGAAAAGCAGCTGGTGTATGTTTTTCTTTCCAACCGCGTGTATCCGGATGCTGAGAACCAGAAGATCACCAAGATGGGTATACGGAGTAATATTTTAAAGGTGGTTTACGGCGCGATGAAATAAAACGTGCAGATAACGGATTTGTTGCAGATTTACAGATGAAGGATGGCTGTTATCTGTAAATCAGTGTTGATCTGTGATCTGTACCAACCTACTATATATATGACTTACCAAACGGATTTACTTGTATCAACGGACAAAAGCAAGCTGAATGTTGAGCTGATCCATGACTTTTTATTTAATTCTTATTGGGGAGAAGGAAGAACCATTGAGCAGGTGCAGACAACGATAGATCGTTCCATTTGTTTCGGATTGTTCTTAAAGGAAGAACAGATTGGTTTTGCCCGGGTGGTAACGGACGGCGTTATGTTTGCTTACCTCATGGATGTATTTGTACTGGAAAAATACAGAGGCAATGGCTTTTCCAAAATATTATTGAAGGAAGTTTTTTCCCATCCTGTGCTTTTGAGCGTTCATAAATGGCTGCTGGGTACAAAGGATGCCCATGGATTGTACAGGCAGTTTGGCTTTACGGATATCACTCATCCGGAAAGACTGATGGAGCGGATGAAGAGTAAACAATAGCATCACTCAATCACGATTTTTCAGAAATCAAACAAATCACCTAAAAAAGATTCCTTTTTTTTATGCTTGTAATACTTACCATCGTCGTATGACTTGTGCTTTTTGTAGTCATCGTCGTAATCGTGTTTTTGCTTTTCGGGGTTTCGGTTTTCTGACGATGCACGTTCGATGATCTTATCAAGTTCGCCACGATCCAGCCACACGCCCCGGCACTGCGGGCAGTAGTCAATTTCAATATTGTTGCGTTCGCTCATTTTGAGCTCTGTACTGCAGGATGGACATTTCATAATTGCGGAGATTTAATATTAATAATTCCTTTTTCGTTTCTTATTACCAATGTGATATAAAATTACATAGATATTTGAGGCGTAGTTATAAAGACGCGGAGCAAGAGATCACATTTAACAAATATTAACAAACTAGTCAGGAAAAGACCGAGCTTTTTCCAGATGGAATCTGTACGGATTGGCTTTTACGGAAATAATTCACCCGGAAAAATTGATGAAGCGGATGAAGAAGCGGGTTGAGATGCGTTTAATTCACAACAATTTTTCGTGCACCGGAAAAATTGTTCCCGGAAGTAATTCTTACCAGGTAGATGCCTGGTGTAAATGAATTCTCAAGCAGTATATCACCTTGCATCTGGTTAAGTCGTTTTTTGTATGCGATTTCTCCAAGAACCGTGTATACCTCAATGTCCGCGCTGACCAATAGAGGAGTGTTTATTACAATCTTACTCCCGTTGTAATAAATATTATAATCGTATTTGTCTGTTTCATGGATATCAGTATAAATCCACGAAGCACACGGGTCTATCACATTAAATACTACAATTTCAGCATGAGCCCATGTTTGGGAAAAATCTCCCTTATAAGGCCCGCCGGAGGCAACACCTATTCCAAACAGGCCTTCTTCCGCGGTTACTCCGCTGTTATCTTTAAATGCTGTTTGCAAAAGACAACGGCGATGACCCCAGGCGGAACCGGCGTCATTGTATAACCAGGCGTAAATGCCGTATTCCAATTCGTACGGAATATCTGCCGTTGAGCTCGATACCGTTACATACAGGTTTTCATTCGAATATATCTGTTCATTGCATTTTCCAATAGTGGTATTGTTATTCAGCCGTGTTTGAGGGTTCAGACCATCTGCAGTATGTCCGAACTTATCGTTCTTCAGGAGGTAATCGGCATAGTTTTGTGCAACGGATATTACATTGGCCTCGGACCCTGCAAAAGATATTAGTCCTCTATCCACCCGTTCTTTATTCAATATCCATGCCGCTCTTTGCTGTATGTTTAAAGTAGTCCAGTTGCCCGGCAGCGTAATCTGAGGCAAGCTTGTTCCCAGCTGCTGATTTTCTTTTGTCCTCCCATTGTTAAATGCAGACTGGATATCTGAAACACTGCTGAGAACAGAAGGGGCTTGCGGAATATTGGATTTCAAATCATTATAGTATTGTGATTTTGAAATCAAAGGCACATAAACCAACACGAGGCATATTAGTGTAAGGATTTTTGTTTTCATAATTGATTGTTCTGTTAATGTTTTGTAATTCAGCCGCGGGTGCATATGCATACCTGCTTACATTTCCTGCATACGAATTTTCGTGAATAACGTCCGTATGGAGTCGGCAGGGTATTATTGTTATCCAAAACAACCACCTGGAAACCGGGTTGTGCATCAAAGAAGCAGAAAAATAACCGCAGGCGGAGTAGGTATTTTTTCATGTGGAGAATATCAGTTTTTTATATTATTGACTGAAGAAAATATGCCCTTATATATATGCACGCGGAAAACGGGGAAAAGGTTGGGCGGAAGAGTAATGGGATAATTAAATCCTTTGGATCGATGCTAAAGTTTCGTCTTGGTTTGGCGATGAATCCATTACAGGCTGTTGCAGGATATTTTTGAATATTTCCTTTTTTAATAAATCACAGATTAGTGTAACTTTACGCCATTAACAATTAATATAACCCTTATGGTATCCAAAAAAGTAGAGACCGCATTGAATAAACAAATCGAGTTTGAAGCAGCTTCTTCTCAATATTACCTGGCCATGGCTTCCTGGGCAGAAACGGAAGGATTAACCGGTGTTGCCGAGTTTTTATATGCCCAATCGGACGAAGAGCGTATGCACATGCTTAAGCTCGTCAAGTACGTGAATGAACGGGGAGGGCATGCCCTGGTGCCGGCACTTAAGCAGCAACCGCAAAAATTCAAATCCATACAATATGTTTTTGAAGAGGTGCTGGAGCACGAGGTTTTTGTATCTACCGAAATAAACGGATTGGTGGAGATCTGCCTGAAGGAAAAGGATTATACCACGCATAATTTCCTGCAGTGGTATGTAGCCGAACAAATTGAAGAAGAGGCTCTGGCCCGCAAGATCCTGGATAAGCTGAAGCTGATCGGGGATGATAAGGGAGGAATGTACCTGTTCGACCGCGATCTGCCTTCCATCAGTGTTACTGGATCGGGTGGTGGTAAAAAATAAGATTTTTTGCTGGCCCGGAATCAACGGGTGTCTTAGTTAAGCGAAGGAGTTCCTACGTAAGAGACTTCGCTTAACTATTTTTTTTACAAACTCTCCTTAGCCGGACTCCGGATAAAAATTTATAAATCAGGTGTATCAGCGTGTAATTCGTGCCTGTTGGCTATTTAAAGCACCCTTTCAACGAATGGGACGCTGACACTTTACTTGCCGGAAATATATTTGTCGTATCAGACAGTAAAACTTTATAATAAACTAAAAACATAACATCATGCTTAGGTGGACAGCAATATTTCTTGTCATTGCGATCATAGCCGCTCTTTTTGGCTATACCGGTATCGCAGAAGGGGCGGCGTCAATTGCCAAAACCATCTTCTTTATCTTTATTGTGCTGGTAGTCGTATTCGGAATTTTAGGGTTAACGATCTTTAAAAAATAATTTTCCATTTAACACGTTAAATCTGCTGGGATCACTTATAACCGGTGATGTCTCAGGAAGAGTTTTTAAATCTGTGAATAATATAATTTTTTTTAAAATTTATGTAATACTTTCTCGTTTTAAACTCTGAACTTTGTTTTGTAATGTACAGGACAGAAGTTAAAGTAAAATATCATTCACCTTTAAAAACTAAAGGAAATGACTGAAAATGGAAGTAATCCGATGAAACACCTGGTTGGCAACGTATCCGCAAATCAGCAACATTCAACGGGTAACCAACCTGGTTGGATGAGATCTTTCTTCAGAAAAAAAGGCGATAAGAATATCCCTACGAGAGCTGAATTGGATGCAGCTGATCCGGGAGATAAGGATGCGTACCTGGAAACTCCGGACAAAAGAAGATCAAAGGCCTTTGGGCGGAATGAAACCACCCTTCTTTTCTCTCTGAGAGGGCGGATTGTCTAGTCTGGTTTTGGTTTTACCAGTTACCCGCATACGTTAATGTTTCGTCGGTGAGTTGTTTGAGGTAGTCAAATTTTATTTTGATTATCTGCCGGATATGCAGATAATCATGGGCCAGCCAGTTGGATAAGAACATTTTAGCAGTCATTCGGCCGAATTTAGGATGCTCGTAGGCATTGTCCCACATGGGGGGACCGTAGTGACCTCAGCCACTCAACCGAGTTTTCCCGTTCCTTCAAAAACATATCCAGCTTGCCGGCATAGTTCTGTTTGATGTACTCCCGTTGCTGCACCCAGCCGGGCGGATCAATGGAGGGGAGTGGTTGAGCCGGAATCTCAAGAACATGTTTTATTCTTGCCCGAAAATCTTCGCGCTCTTCGTCGTAAAGATGACAGAGGACCTCCAGTAAGCACCATTTATCCGGATTGGGTTTCCATAAATATTCCTTTTCTGTCAGCCCGGTCAGCAGCTCTTTGAATACATCTTTGTTTTTAAAAAGCTCTTGTATGACCGGTGCACTGTTCATTGGGTCAATGATTCAGTGAATGGGAGTTTGCTTCTTCCCACCTGGTGATGTTCACTCCTTTTACAAGGAACCACAGGGTAAGTGATAATTCCGAAATAAAGCAAGGTGCCAGGAATAATATGTTTGCAAACTTCGGTACAAGCAGCAGCAGGAAATTATTCACCAGGTAGCATAATCCGGCAATCTGCATCAGTACACCCAGCACTTTGGGTAAATAGCCCGACCGGAAGATCAAGTACCCGTAAATAAGGCAGGCAAAGCCAAAAAATATGAGACCGATAGCAAAGCCGTTTGTATCTGCCCGTATAGCCAGGTAGGCGAGGGTGTGTAGCTGATCGGGTTCGAATACCTTCAGATACTCTGCGCTGCCCAGCAGATGCAATGCCTTGACAAGATTTAACTTGTAAGCTACCATTACTGAACTCTGTATCACATTCAAGAGCACTGCGATCAAAGCAAGATGTTTGTTTACCGGACTGAGCAATACATAAAGGATCACCATCAAAGGCATATCGCATACGTGCATCATCAGATCGATAACAATGCCAACGCGCCAGAGGAACTGAGAAGCTATAATGTTACTGGCTGTAGCTGCAGGGTCATTGGATACAATAAGATTGGACCGGATGAAAAGCTCGCTGCAGAGGCCGGCAATGATGATGAACAGATACAGCACCCCGCCGGCACGTGCATAGATTTGGGGTGATGTTTCAAGATTTCGGATGCCTGAGTTCATTTTTTGAATTTGACTTCAAATGTAGTTATTGTCTTTGTAATACAAAGCCAGGTTGAATCTGCAGGCGCGTCTAACTATTTTTTATAAACTACACTCAACCGGGACAATGTTGTAACTCAATCATATTTTTTCCTTGAAACGAAATGAATCACCGTGGAGGTTGGTCCGGACACCAATATTTACTATCCATGTTCCGCTAAGCGGACTGCGGCGTTCTGTTGGAATCAGGCGGGCTATATCCGCACTGAATCCGCAATAGCCCAAGCCCATACCTGCGGTAAAGAATTGCCTTGCGCTTTTATGTTCGTTTTCGTAAAAATATCCGCCGCGAAGGACATATAAGTATTTCCCTCCTTTATTTACCCTGCGCAACTCCGTTCCCAACTGGTGTATATATTCCTGCCCTTCCTCTTTGATGCCATTGGGCGCATCGTAAAACGATTGATATAATCCCCGAAATACACTTACATCAGGGTTATATCCCTTATCTATTTTATACCCGCTTTCCGGAGGCGGAAGTGGGATGGGGTTACCTGCAGCATCCCTTGCATAAATAGGCGGTGTGGGTACAAGGAGTTTTTCCGCCTGATAGCCAATATCAACAGCAGTGTGGGATTCCTCATTTTGTTTAAAACCAAATGTAAACAGGGTTCCTAATTTGAGCGATGCAGGCAGGAATTGTTTTTCCCAACCTGAACCGTAGTCCATTTTATTCCCAATATTGAGCAAAGAAAGTCCGGCATTCCAACGCAGCCCTGTGTTTTCACTTACGGTATAATGTCGTCTGAAATCCAATCCCAGGTCACCGGCAAAAGCTTGTGCAGTGACCGGATAGATATTTATACTAGTTGACCGGATGTATTTTAAAATAGCGCCTGCAGAGAGGTGTTCAGAAAACAAATGTGCATAACGAAGGCTTGCATTGAGGTCGGATGGCTTGTAAGCCAGGACGGTCGAATACATTTCGTTCCAGCGGATAAACCGGAACGAAGTCCCCAAGGTGTTTTTATCGTTGTACGAATAATATCCCCCCGCTTCAAAAAGGTTTACATCAGGAACTGCAGCCCTCAGCCAGGGAACATAGCTTAGCCGTCCACCCGCAATGCTTCTGCCGCGCGCAAGATGTGCGGGATTTTGGTTAAAACCGTTGTCGGTGTAAATATCAGGTGCTACAACTCCTATAGCACCACTTCCATAAGATTGAGCGTTGGTCTCAATTTGAAGGAAAGGAACTGCTGTAGGTGTAATGATTGATTGTGCATTTGCATGATGTATCAATAGACACCAGAGAGCAGCTGGGATTATTTTTTTCATGGAAATAATTTTGGATATTATTTAGTAACTCTCTTCTATGGAATTTATTGTGTTAAGGGTTGGTTTTAAAATTGATTTGCCCGGAAAATGGATTGATTCCTAAGTTGGTTTGTACCGATTAGCCGACATAAGCACGCTTTCGCTCAACTATTTACTTTTTATAAACTGTATACAACCGGATAAGACATCCTATCATCTAATCCGCTCATTCTTTTTTTTAGCTGTAAAACCCCGGCTGTAATTTGCACAAAGAGCCATGTTAGGATTCCAATAGTAGGGAGTAAATAGGTTGTTCCGATAGTATTCTATTTTCTACACTTGCCAATTAATCGCGGTAAAAGTTTCGTAGTAATAGTATCTGTCCCTGTAATCATCCTGAATAACACCTGATGTACATACACTCCAAACAACTTAACACAACAAATCATGAAGAAATTTTTTACCCTTCTAGCCGCAGGTACTATTGTTTTTCTATCTGCAAGCAATTGCTATGCACAGGACACGCTTATCCATTTCGGCTCAGTCTGGAAGTATCTGGATAATGGTTCTGACCAGGGAACCGCATGGCAGGCCACAGCATTTAACGATGCATCCTGGATGTCAGGCGCCGGACAACTAGGATACGGTGATAACGATGAAACCACCGTAGTGAATGGCGGAACGGCGGGCGCCTATTTTATTACTACATACTTCCGGAAAACATTTACGGTGGCGGATGCCTCTCTGTACAGCGGTTATACGCTGAGGGTAATACGGGATGATGGAGTTATTCTTTACTCCAACGGAGCGGAAGTTTTTTTGAACAATGCTTCTTCCGCATCTACATACACAACTGTGGCAACAGCCACCGTGGGCGGTACGACTGCCCAGGAAAATACACCCATCCTGGGCGCATTATCGGCGAGTGTAATTGTAACCGGGTCTAATACATTTGCTGCAGAGATACACCAGGTTACCGCAGCAAGCTCGGATATCAGTTTTGATCTTGAACTCGTAGGTATCTTATCAGGAAATGGGATACACAGCCATTCTCCGATCAATAACTTTTCCATGAAGGTTTACCCTACTTATTTTTCGGATAAGGCAACGATCGAATACAGGACACCATCTGCCGGAAAAGTGCAACTGAAGGTGTATGATGTAACCGGCAAAGAAGTTATGTCCCTATTCAACGGAGCAGAGCAGGGGGGCGTGCATAAAATTGATCTGGCCAGGGAAAGCAGCCTGACTCCCGGGTTGTATTTTGTAAAACTGTCTTTTAACGAATACCAGATCATCCAAAAAATTTCTGTTCTGAATAATTGATCATACTTATTTCTGCTGTGTTCAAGTGGTGGAATTACCCGATGAATCCCTCTCCTGAAAAGGAGAGGGACCGGGTGAGGTTATTACTTTGCAACCATTTTCTCTGCCAGTAGATTTTCCAGATTGTTCATGGACATTTTAAATCCTTCTGTGAAGCCCATTTCAATCATCTTCTCCATACGGGCAAGTGATTCATTATAAATAATAATATTCACTTTTGTCTTTCCGTTTTGTTCGCTGAAAGTGTAATCCCAATCAGAACCGGGTAATTGCGGGTTTTCATCTTTATCTGCAAAAGCATTGAACAGTTTGAAGTTGGTCTTCGGACTGATGGAAGTATATTTCTGAATTGCCCAGCGCTCGTCTTTTCCATCCGGACTTACCATGGCATAGAATCTTCGTCCGCCAACTTTAAAATCCATAAACTTTGTTTTGGATGTCCAGGGTTTAGGCGCGACCCACTGGTCAAGCAGTTCTGCTTTGGTAAAAGCATCCCATACCAGCGAAAGGCCGGCATCAAATTCCCGGGTTATGAATACCTTTTTTGCTGCTTTGTCAACGGTAAAATCAAATACTAAATTGTTGTTCATCTTTTTTGTTTTATCCACCTGCGCTTTTTTTATCCTTCGTAGTCTTAACGAAGGAGGAAAGCAGGCGGGAGTTTTTATTTGTTGGTGTTTTCTCTTCTGTCAGGTTGATTATTTTTTTGCTAACATCGCATCCAGGTTCTCCATAGCCATAGTAAGACCTTCTTTGAAGCCCATAGCGATGGTTTGCTCCAGCTGTGCAAGGTCAGGGAACTGCATGATTCCGTGTACAAGGGTGTTCTTTCCCCTATCGCTGAAATTCATAGTCCATTTTGATTGGGGCATTTTCGGATTGATGTTTCCGTTGGCATCACCGAAGCCATCATTGGCTATGAACATCTTTTGCGGTTCAATTTTTACATAGCTGGTGATTGACCAATGTTCTTCTCCATTAGGTCCAACTGCGGCGTAGTGCCATCTTCCTCCTTCGCGGAAGTCCATACTTTTTGTCCGCGATTTCCATGGATGCGGCATCCACCACTGGTCGAGGATCTCGGATTTGGTGTAACAGTCCCAGACGAGTGCACGGTTTCCCGCAAATTCGCGTTTGATGTTGATTGTGTTGTTCGCTTTGTCGACAGTAAAGTCGAAGAATAAGGTTAGGCTCATTTTTTTTGTTTTTTAAGTGTTAATAATACTTCGTCCAATTGATTAAATTTATTTTCAAAGATCTTTTTGAATTGCTCAATCCATTTATCAATCTCCTTCATTTTGCCGGTATTAAGGTGATAATAAATTTCTCTTCCTTTCTGTTCCTGCTTCACCAGTTCACATTCTGTAAGGATTTGAATGTGCTTTGAAACCGCCTGCCTGCTGGTATGAAATTCCTCTGCAATGGCATTCGGTGTCATGGCCTGGGCTGCAAGCAGCAGTATGATTGCCCTTCTGGTAGGGTCTGCTATGGCTTGAAAAATGTCTCGTCTTGTTTCCATGATATTGCAACTATCTGGTTGCAAATATACGTGCAACTATTTGATTGCGCAAATTTATTTTCAATTATTTTTCCGCTGTTCAGGATTGCCAAACAGTCAAACCATTAGTCTGCTAGACATCCGAACCAGGGCGCCCATCTGCGGAGGGGGCAGCCTTTGCTCAGCTGGGGAGTGATAAATCGGCAATACATTGCTCTCTTATGATCCAAAGGTCTGCAAAATTTATTTTAATGGTTGGGTTTTTAACCAGCCACTCTTTTAAAAAGTGCTGATGATAGCTTACTTTAAATTCTGTAATCTGATCCGGTTCTATTTCAATTTCAGTAATCAGGTCTGCAATGAAGTCTTCTTTTGAAGAGTTTTGTTTTGTGCAATCAATTATTTCCTGGTCAATTGTTAAATAATTATGGGCTTCAGGAATATATTGTAAACCGTACTTGTCAAGCGTGTTGCCCACTGGCGGAGTATTCTTTTTCGTCATTTTAAATACACCAAGCTTTAGTCGTACCTTGTTCACATTATTTTCAATGGCAAGTTGTCTCAATAAGGCGTGTTTTGTGCTGCAAGTCCCCCAGTTGTCGGTAAAAACTGTCGTGAGGTCATTTTTGTTTTCATTGCGTCTGTAAGGGAGATTTCTAATAAACATACAAGCATCAGCAAAGGTGGTAATCCCTCTGCCGAGAAACAGCTTTGAAATTGGTCCGCTTGATTTTATATCGAAATTAATTTTCGTCATGCTGTCCTGAACGGTTTAACATCCGCAATAGCAATCTATGACATAGTGGTCCAATGAGTCTTTTTGGATTTTATAGTAACATCCTGCTCCTTCCTCAATGGGTGAATACTCTGTTTGATCCTTATTCCAGCCATTTTCACTATACGTATAGAACCACTGCATAAATTTCAAAACCTCTGGTTTATCGTAATCCGGAAATGTAATGCGGGTATTTATACCTGATCTCGCTCCTTTACTGACTACACTTATACCTCCCTTGAACTTTTGGCTCCAATTGGCGCTATCCTTGTTGTCGTATTCCCTTTGTCCGATCTCTTCAAAATAGGTTTGCAGGTATCTGATATCTGTCTCTGCGCCTGTTCCGTATTTCATAAAGAACTCCTTACCGGGAACAGGTAATTGCCGGATGTTAGAACCGGGCTGACCGGTTTCTGATAATTCCTTTTGCTGTTCTCCAGAACATGCTGATAATGCAAAAGCTAAAGCAATAAAGGCAATCGAATAAATCCTCATAGCATATTTATAAACGAATTTTCTAGCTAATGTATTTAATTAATAATATCCCCTTTAACATTCGCCAGTTTTTCCCGCCATTGCTGCAGTTGCTCGGGTGTTTGTCTTACCCAATCTGTTACTTCACCCACGATTTTCAAGGGTGCTGTGCTGCGGTAGGAACGGGTAGGATTGCCCGGAAATTTTTTGTCTGTGACATTCGGGTCGTTTTCGAAGCTCCCGGTAGGCTCAATTTTATAAACACGTTCACGTCCATCGCTTTTAGCCAATGCTGCAGCGAGCCCCGCTCCATTGACCAAGGCGGTGAAGTAAATGTGGTTCATTGTGATTTTTGAATTGTAATTGGATATAGAGCCTGCTGTGAGCAGATCGCCGACCTGTAGATCCGCCTTCGTGCCGTGATAGAAGGGACCTTTATCAGCGGGTTTACCGGCGAACGAAATTGCCAGCTCTTGGTTCTTCTTCGCATTGCCAGGATCATTTAATTCTTCATAACATTTGGCTATGTTTGAGTATAGAGTAGGGAGGGCGCTTTTAACAGAATCATCGTTTATTTTTAAGGCAAGCTGCAAATCTGTTTCAAGCCATTTTAATTTGTCAGAAACATTTTTCTGATGCCGTGCCACGTAATAAGCTGCAGTAAATTTTTCAAAGTCGTTTGTGGCTTCGTTCCAGGCTTGAAGGAATAATCTGCTTGCTTCTTCCGGTTTGCTTTTTACTTCCATGTCCATGCCCTGAAGACAGAGTTTAACTACATGGTTGTTCGGGTTGAATTCCATGATTAAATATACATAATCACGTAATAAGCCTTGAAGATGGGATCTACTAAAACCTGTATCCCAAATTAACAGATAAAAATTTTGAAAAGGTCATACCAAGTCTTTTTCCTGGTGTGGCTTTACGGCAGTTACAAGTATAATCAACATAATAAAGGTTTCCCCTGGTATAATAGACCAGAAGATGTACTTCATTTTCCAAAAACAATCTCTCGGTAAGTTTAGTCCGAGCGGTAAATCCCAGGTTAAAACCTGTAAGTAATAAGTTCGCTCCTTGGTAGAATTTGGGATAGATCATCATTCCACCTCTGGCCCATTTATTATACTTCAGATATCCAAGTAATAGATCACCATCCAGAGAAAGCGTTCCGTTTTCAATTATCCTGGCAATCGTTCTTCCATAGCTGAGAGCATAATAGGTTACATCAGACGAAGCACTAACCGGAATTGCTGCAATGAAACCAAGATTATTTTTTCCTTTGTTGTTTTTATGAAACCGGTAATTAATATTGACCGGGATAGAGTAGTGACCAGGTCTATCTCTTATAAAGTCCAACTTCAGAGAGGGGATATTCCCAGAATTGTCATTAAGTCCCGGATATACCGGAGGCAGCATGGACATGCCAAAACTTATTTCCCTGTTGATGCTGTCTTTCTGGCCGTGAGCGACTGTTAAGGTGAAAAGGGCTACAAGAAATGATAAATATCTCTTCATGACACTGATTTAAATTATTCCTGCTGCAAAGGAAACAATTAAATTCAGGAACCGGCTATCACATGCTAAGTTAATAGCACGGTTTACAAACTATACCTCACCCCCGATGCTCTGATCGGGATAACCCCCGACGGTCAGCCTGAGAAGACCTGACATCACTCGAAAAGGCTTTCATCAACTCATCTTTTCCTGGTAGTTACCGGGATGTGCCCTCAAACCCAAATCGTATTGCCGCTGCAAGTATTTCAAGGTTTATATCCTTCAGCGTTTTGAATTTAATGCAATACCCTGTTACGCTTGCCTTGCCTAGCTTTTTTCCATACGTTTTGGCTAAGTAGGTCTTATCCTTGATGCCAAGTATATAAACAGAGATCCCGGTGGTATTTGCACTGAGACCAATCTGATAAAACTCCCTGGTTTTAGCCCCGGCATATTTCATGATTTGAAGCCCGTATCCGATGTTAGGATTGGAAACAGTTTTACCTGCACTGTTTTTACCATCCAGGAACCATAATTTACATCCCGGCTTTACTTTCAGAACGGCGCGGTGCAGGGCCTGCATGTCGCTGCGCTTGGGCTCGGGTTGACCGGTAATATACTCTTTGATTTGGGCTTGTACGTTCATGTAAAATAAAACTATCAGTTGCTTTACCGGTGCTATAAACTTACCGCTAGCAGGTAAGTTTATAACGGCCAGTTTTATTTCTTCTTTTCGTGTTCCGCTTTACGGAATTTCAAAATCCTTTTTATCAGGTCAGTTGGCAGCGGCTTGTCGTGCGGGAATTGTATGACTGACTTTGAAACTTTCATTCCTTTTAAGTCGGTTTTAAATTCCTGTAACATGGCTTTACTCCAGGGGCTTGCTATGGAAAGATGCTTTGCGAATCCACAATAGTAGATCAAATGGAATTTATCGCCGATTTTGAAAGCGGGGATCTGGTAACTGATCACTTCCTTTACTTCCGGCGCGATCTTATGAACTAACTCGCGGATAGTTTGCATTCTTTTAAGCGTATCCCCGGTAAAAACCTTGTGATACTCTTCTATGGTTTTATAATCTGTTTTAGCCATTGTTTTGAATTTTTTGGTTGGAGAAATACGATGCTGCAAGTATGGCACCCACCACTACCGGCATTAACATGAAGGTGACATTCTTATCTACGGCAGCGTGGCTGATAACGGCAAATAGTAAATTGAACGTAAGCCCTGCATATGCCCACTCTCTTAATTTGGAAGGGAGTTTTGGAAGCATGAGTGAGGTTGAGCCTAAAAATTTGCAGATGATCAATGCATAGGCGAAATAGTCCGGGTAGCCCAGGGGTTTTGTTCCGGCCGTGACATAATCAGGGGCAAATAGAACTGTGCTTAAGGGCATGATTCCTTCCCAAAGGAAAATGAGAGTGGTGGAGATCCAGAAGATTATTTTGTTCTTTTTCATGGTGGTTATTTTTTTTATTGTTGTACTAATGTTGCCAATTCGTTTAATGTCATGGTGAAACCTTCCTTGAAGCCCATTTGAAGTATTTGCTCAAGGTCTGCAAGTGTTTTGTGCTTCACTGTGATTTTTACAGTAGTTGTTCCTCCCTGCTCGCTAAAATTCAAATCCCAGTCTGCTTTCGGTAATGCATTATTTATATTTTGGTCTTTGTCGGCAAATGCATCCAGGAATTTGAAATTGGTTTTTGGATTTACGGAAGTGAAGTCCTGGATGCTCCAGTGTTCCTGTCCCCCGGGGCTGACCATTGCATAAAACCTTCGTCCACCGGCTTTAAAGTCCATGGATTTGGTTTTTGATGCCCAGGGTTTAGGCGCCCACCATTTGTCAAGAATTTCCTGTTTGGTGAATGCGTCCCAGACAAGTGAAAGCCCGGCTGCAAATTCTTTGGTTACAAATGCCGAATTGGTTGATTTGTCAACCGTGAAATCAAAGAGTAAGTTATTTTTACTTACTTCTTTAGTGTTGTTTTTGGGTTCGTGAATCTTTGGTTCCATTTTTTTTGTTTTTTGTCCCCGGTAACTATCGGGAGAGTTGATGATTTGTTTTGTAATACAAATGTCAGCAACAATATCACGATGCATGGAGAGTGATTGCGGCAATTAAGGGGTTAAATACGACAAGTAAAGCCCATCGGGTCGGAGAAGCTGACGCCACCTGTAGTTTGAGGCTTATTTCTTTTCTGCTTTTGGCAATTCTCTCCATGTGTAACTTTTGTGCACTATTTTCCAGGCGCCTTCGTATTTAAGTATTAAAAAATAGTCGGTAAAGGTCCGCCAGTCAGGTATTTTAATTTCTGCTTTTGCAATTGCTGCATCTTTTTCAATGTCAATTGAAATAATACGGCCAATCCTGTTTGATTTCTCTCCGATTTTTATATTGGAAATATATTGTTCTCCTGAACGTGTCCACAACGTGTCTTTTGCAACCGTGTACAAATTGAACTTTGGATGAAAGGCTTTTCGCAATCTTTCGGATTGTCCGTTTGCTGTGCCTTCAATGTAGTCCAGAAGTATTTCCGTAACCTGCTCCAAATCACTTTTTACAATTGTATTGCCCGTTTCTTTGAAGCCGGTATTTAAAATTGTTATTACTTCATTTGCTACTTTGGAAGCAGAAGTCGGGTCTTGTCCTGTTACAAACCTGCCATCAGTGATGTAAAAGCCGTCCCGCCCTTTGTCGGAGTACACAAAGTTTCCGCCGTTGTTTTTAATTGCCTGGTCCATTGAAAACGGAAATGCTTTGTAATATTCCATATCCCTGTTTTCAAGTTTATCCGGATAGCCTGTTATTTTTTTTCCTGCAAAGAGTGATTTTCCATTTTCATCTTTCAGGTATGCAATTCCTGCTGTTCCGTGACAAATAGTTGAAACAACTCCGTTTTTGTTGTAGATCCTTCTTGCAATTTTTTGAATTGTGGTATCTTCTGCTACGCCGTACATGGCTGCGCCGCCACCACTGTAAAAAATTGCTGAATAATTTTCGGTAATGATTTCAACAGGTTTCATGGTGTGTTCCAGTTTATCCATAAACCAACCATCGTATAAATATCTTTTTTGAATACTGTCTGAAGCATTAATGTAGCCAATCGGAATTGCCCCGCCCTTCGGGCTGATAAAGTCAATTGTGAATCCGGCTTTTACAAATAGATCATACGGAACCACAATTTCTTCAAAGTGATTGGAAGCGCTGATTTTTGTATTTCCATAAAAATCCTGGTTTGAAGTCACAAACAGGATTTTCTTTTGAGCTAGTACATTTGTCAGGTTAAGGCCAACTAAAATGAACAGTAAGGTTTTCAGTTTATTCATATTTTTTTCAATTTCTGGCTGCTTAAATGCAATTCAGCTTAGTGTGTATGAAGTCATTGTATCAGACGTTTTTTGCCCGCTCATAGTAAAGCACAATTGCACCCGAGCCAAAGGTTTTTGTCTTTAAGAGCTTAAGAAGTATTTTGTCGTTTATATTTTTAAATAATGGTAAGCCGCTTCCTGCTAAGACCGGGTGAACACAGATCTGGTATTCGTCAATCAGACTTAATTGGGTCAGGGACACAATTAAACCCGGACTGCATGCATAAATGTCTTTGCCTGCCTGCCGCCTGAGGGCTAAAACTTCTTCTTTAAGGCCTTGAGTTGCCAGCTTTCCGCTTTCCCACCCTGAGCTTTTGAGTGTGCGGGAGAAAACAATCTTCGGAGTTTTGTCCATTACCCGGGCAAATTCGTCCATGGCTTTATTGCCGGTGGGGTTTTTCACTACATCCTGCCAGTATTGCATCAGCTGATAGGTTACTCTTCCATACAAAAGCACTCCTGCATTACGTAAAAGGTCGGAGTAATACTGATGTATTTCTTCGCCCGGACTTATAGCAGTATGATCACAAAACCCGTCGAGGGTCATATTGATTGCAGCAATTACTTTTCTCATGGTGTGATTTTTAATGCTTGTCCGCCGTGTAACCCATTTCGGTTACTCCGCAGGTAAATTGCCGGGTAGACAACAGGTTGAGTGTTGCTTTGTCTTTAATGCCTGCAAACAAAGGAATGCCTTTTCCAAGAATAATGGGATTCACAAATAGCCAGTAGCCATCAATTAGGTTCAGCTGCATGAGTGCATGCGTTGCTGTAGGACTGCCAAAAAGCAGAATGTCTTTACCTGCCTCTTTTTTTATTTCATTTATTCTATCTGCAAGGTTATCGCTGATAACTGTTGTGTTAGGCAGACTAACGCCATTCATTGTTTTTGATAGAACAATTTTGTGCACTTTTTTGTACCACTTTGAATGTTCAATGTCGTGCCTGGTTGCTCCGGGCTTGTCTGCCGCTGTGGGCCAGTAATTTTCCATCATCCGGTAAGTTACCCGTCCGTATAATGCCGTGTCGCCTTCGCTTATCCGCTTGCCGACATAATCAAAAATTTCCTGGTCAACTTTTATCCAGTCCATTTCTCCTTTCGGTCCTGCAACAAAGCCATCGAGCGACATGTGCATGAATGAAATTATTTTTCTCATAGGATTCTCTTTTTTATTTTCTAAATCCGAATACGCAATAGTACAATTTTGTTTTGTACGAAGGAATACTCTTGCATGTGCAGGAACACCGGTTGTTAGCGGTAACCTCTTTCAAATTTGTAGTCCGTCATTACACGTGGTCCCAGCAGCCCGTCTTTGAATGTATACGTTATTTGAAAGCTCCCCATCATGGCCTCATAGTCCAGGAATAGCCGTATGCCCGGGAATTCGGAATATTTATTATCGTCGAGAAGAATGAAGGTGGTTTTTTGAAAACCTCTTCTTGTTCTTTCTTTTGTATTTGTAAAATGATAGCGCTCAGTAGTAGGATTGGAGCTGAAAATATAGTTGACTGTAAGTGCAAAGTTTATTGCAAGCGGGATCAGGCAAAGTGAAATGAACAGCTGTCTGCCGCTGTCGGTTTTAGTAATCCACTTCGTTATTGCGAATGAGATAAGTATCAGGGAAATTATTATTGCTGAAATCAAATGAAAGGAAATAAGTGTTTGTAAACCGATCCTGAAAAACAGGAAGACATTTAAAATTGTCAGCGCGGTAGCCTGGAATGCCTTTATCCCGGTCAAATAAGCAAATGCACTGAAGAATGTATTTAAATTAAGCCGTGAATAATTTCTTATTGCAGGAACAGTTATTTGGGATGAAAGAACCATTATTGCTAAACTCCAAAGAAAGCCCAATGTTCCGTGAAGGATTATCGCCATAATGGGGAGAACAATAAGAATGGCTATAGCCAGCACAAATCCAAGATGATTGAAAACTGTCTCTATAGCGGTAAATCCTTTGTAGTAGTCTGATTTAAGAAACTCTTCATGCTTCATTTTCGCATATTGCCTTGCTCGCTGTCTGGCTTGCTCGCGTTTTTGTGCCTGCCAATCAGCATACGAAACCGTGGGTTGTTTAGCCCTTGTCTTGCCTGCTTTGAGATTTAGAAGGTATTCATAGGCTTCTGTCAGCAGGATGAACTGTTCGTGCGCATCCGGACTTTTATTTCTGTCCGGGTGCAGTTCTTTTGCTTTGTTTCTGTATGCACGCTTGATTTCCTCAAGGGTTGAGGTGGGGGTGACGTGTAGAATTCTGTAATAATTGTCTATGGAATCTGTTGCCATTTAAGATTACGGCTACTTGTCAAGCATAGGCAATAGTACAATTTTGGCCGCAATAAAACCTTTAGGCTTTAAGTTTGGGCCTGATTTCTTCTGATCCTGTTACAGGCTGTGAAGGCTTCTGTTCAGATTGTACATTGGTCAGGGTCTCCTTCAGCTCGCTATCCGAATGCCAGGAGAAATTTACTTTCCTGTAAGCCGGTTTGTTGTTCTTGATGTACTTGATGATTTCTTTCCTTTCCATAGGGACATATTAATTTAAATGAAACGTCAGTCCCACGATGCCAGTGAAGCATCATGCGTTTGGAAATTTGTCTCGTAAAAGAGAGATTTATTTTCTCTTCTCCAGTAAAAACTTCATACCCAAATTTAAAGTTACTCCATATAACCTGATTGGTTTTTCGTATGACCAATTCATTCTCGTTATATCATGCTGATATGAAAAACCCATGGTGAGCCAGACTTTTTCTTTAAGTTTAGAATCTGCATCAATTGATGCAATGGCGGCCAGGTTGAGAGTTCTGCATGATGTCCTGTTCCATCCCTCAGGCGCAATTTGCCCTGTTCCGGTAATATCAGACCAATAGCCATCAAAACTTGAACGCCTTGCTTCAGCAATTATCGACGGTAACAGTCCGGCCTGGATGCCGGTCCTTAACCTCTTTCCAAATCGAAATCCAGCTTTAACAGGTATTGATAAATAACTGTAATGATACTGGCATAGATATTTATTTCCTATAAGTTTTCCATTAGAGTCATAGAATATTATATAACTGCCGTTATTTGCAAACCATTTTATATCATAGTTATATCCGCGTTGATTGTAAAGAATACCTGTACTAAACAGAAAGGAATTTTTTTTCTCATGTTCATATACGATTCCTGCAGTTAAGCCCTTTTCAGGATAGATTTCAATTTCACAGGATTTTGGAGGTGATATGGAAGCAGTCATCCAATTAAGCCCGCTAGTGAGGCCAATAAAATTGCTCTGCGAAAATGATTTCAGAACAACAATTAAAAAAATACAAGTTAATAGGAGCGAGTTTGGTTTTATTTTCATCGTGTAGAGTGAATAATATACCAGGGATGAATCTGTTTGGATATACAAAGCAAACACTTTAAATTCAATTACGCAAAGTGATTTCTGTAACACCACTTCCTCACTTCAAATTTTTTGCAATTAAGCATGACAGGCTTTCAAATATGTTGTGGCTGTATGCGCTAATCGTTATTTTCCATATCTTGCTTAGGATTCCAAAATAACATGCAAATTATTTGCAGGCAAAGCCGGGTCTTTGTAAAATTGCATTATAAATCGTTTTAGTCTCTTAAATTTCCGGTGTAAGTATTTTGGAAGCATAACTGATTTCTGTTTTGAAATAGAAACCCACAGACTACGCATTAAATCCGAAAAGCATGAAAACATTAAAACTACTCTTTGTTTACTTTACATTTTCCGTTTCCGTGAGCATGGGCCAAAAAGTGGGAGAGATATATCTTCCTCCTGTATCGCCTGAAACTCCTGCCTGGTTCACGGTGTTTTATGAAAAAAATTTTGTTCAGAAAATATCAGTTCATCAGTTAGATGAACAGGTGCGTGCCTATGAAAAAGAAGTGAAAAAGAGGCACGAACAGCCGGGGGCTTTTCAAGAGGTGCTTACCGGGGAGGAAAATGAAGATGCATACATTTTATATTACAAACGATGGAGAAGGTATGTAGATGACTTTGTACAGGCCGACGGAAGTATTCACATGCCTGAAGTATCCACAGAGGCTGTTGACCCGGCACTTCAGCAGCAGCCCCGCAAGCATTCAAAGGTTGCCGGATCATGGAAACTGGTTGGCCCCGAAGAAACCTTTTGGCCGAATACCACTGACCCGGCACCGTGGCAGGTAAATATGTATGCGGTGGCTATCGCTCCTTCCAACGCAAACATTTTGTACGGTACCGCAGAAACAGGAGGGATCTACAAAACTTCTGATAAGGGATTGAACTGGGTATCGTGTACAGACCATGTAAATGCCGGAACCTTTAACGCTGTTGCGGTTCATCCCACGGATCCTAATACCGTATATGCCGGTAAGAACGGACAAGTGTATAAATCCGCAGACGGAGGAAATACATGGACAGTGAGCAACCTGTCTTCCGGAGGAATTAACTCCATCATCGTTCACCCCGTCAATCCTTCCGTGGTGTATGCCGGAGCAGCGAACGGACTTTTTAAAACAACCGATGCAGGTGCTACCTGGGCTGTTATAAGCGGAATGAACACAACAATATATGATCTTGCTTTTAAACCGGGTAATCCCAGCGTAGTCCTCGCATTGAAGAAAGTTGGCAACTTTATAGAATTCTGGAGATCAACCGATGGAGGGGTTACCTTCAGCGCCAGTATCAGCGGATGGACAGGAAAAGGAATTACTGAATCCGGCGGTGCGAGGATGACAGTAACAAAGGCCGACGCAAACAGGATCTATGCCGTGCTGCTGCAGGGTGGTTCTTCCGCAAACAAACCATTTATTTTCCGCAGTGATAATGGAGGCACTTCCTGGGATACCACCTGCACCGGGATAGCCAACAGTCTTACCGGGAATGCCAATCTTCCGTTAGGTATGAGCAACGGACAGGGATATTATGATTTGGCAATACTCGCCAATCCTGCCAATGCGGACGAACTGATGGTAGCTACTACTACATGTTATAAATCCGTGAACGGAGGAATAGTATTTAACCGCACGGGCGGGTATGGAGGCGCGTTCAACATCCACCCGGATATCCAGTGCATGGCCGCTGCAGGAGCCGATACCTGGATAGGGACAGATGGAGGAATGAATTACTCCACTGACTTTTTTACTGCTACAACTAATTTCTTCCCACGCATTAAAGGATTATCAGGTTCTCCCTCCTGGGGCTTTACCCAGGGCTGGAATGAAGATATAGTGGGAGGCGGACGTTACCACAACGGCAATACCGCCTTGCATGAAAATTACCCCTACGGCAAAGCGCTGCGGCTGGGAGGCGGAGAGTCGGGTACAGGATACTATCTGGTAGGAAGAGAGAGACACATGCTGTTCAGTGATATTAATCCTGTGGTCATTCCTTCCGTATTTCCGGGTACAACAACGGGTTTCACCTTTAACAAATCCCAGCTGCCTAATGAAGACGGTTACGGATCCGATGCCAGTGAAATGGAGTTTCTTCCTTATTGCCACAATCATATTTTTTCAGGCAGTGACAGTACCTTGTGGAAATCTGCCGATGGGGGACTTTCCTGGGTGTCGGTGCACGATTTCGGACAGAGGGTAAAAAAGTTTGAGGTGTGCCGTTCCAATCCCAATGTGATGTATTTAGCTACCGGCTCCGCTTTGTATAAAACTGCCAATGGAGGAACAACGTGGAATACAGTTGCTCTGCCCTCCGGTTGTTCCATCAACCGGCTGGCCATCAGCGTGGCTTTTGACGATGCTAATAAGATCTGGATCTGCTCTCCTTCCAATACTTCGGGCAACCGGGTGTTTAAATCCGTGAACGGAGGAAGCACCTGGACTAACCTGACTACAACATTGATAAACGGAAAAAGCTACGATGATATCGTACACCAGTCCGGAACCGATGGAGGCGTGTATATAATCGGTAACGGCGGAGCGGTGTTCTACCGGAATAATTCCATGACCGATTGGGTGGATTATTCCGCTTCGCTTCCAAAAGGATTTGATCCGTTGCGGATACGCCCCTTTTACAGGGATGGAAAACTGAGAGCTGCCGGAAACCGGGGATTCTGGGAAGCAGATTTTTACGAAGACAGCAAACCCCTTGCGCAGCCCATGGTAGATAAAGTAAGTTCCATGTGCGCGCGCGATACCTTTTATTTCGACGACTTCTCTGCATTAAAACACGCGGGTGCCACCTGGAAATGGACCGTTGCACCGGCTCCTTCCTACATCAGTTCTTCTTCGGTGAGGAACCCTAAGGTGTTGTTTGGTGCGGCAGGTAATTACAGCGTTACACTTACCGTGAGCAACGGTGCCGGCTCAGATACCAAAACAATAAATGACATGGTGAAGGTTACAGGGAATAGCTGTGCAGTAGATACTGTACCGGGATCAGCCCTTTCACTTTCTAATCCGGGTGATTATGCCGTGCAAAGCCAGGCCATAGGGATCAGCAGTAATAATTTTACCCTGAGCTGCTGGATAAAACCCAAAGGTATACAGGCAGCGAATGCGGGTATTTTGTTTTCCGGAAGCGGAGGCGCATCCGGACTGAATTTCAGAAATAATAACCAGCTGGGTTATCACTGGAACGATGCCGCTGCTTCCTACAATTGGGGAGGAGGCCCCGTAGTACCTGCCAATGAGTGGAGCCATGTGGCCCTGGTCATCACACCCGCCAGCACCACTGTTTACCTGAACGGAAAGGCATCTGTACATAACACCACGAATGTGGCGGTGAATTTTAACGAAGAGTTTCAGTTCGGGATTGACCGCGGAAATACGAGCAGGAATTTTAAAGGATTAATGGACGAAGTATGCATCTACAATAAAGCCATGAGTCAGAATGAAGTGCGGGAGCTGATGAACCTTACCCGCAATAATCCGAATGCCGGCAGCCTGCCTGCTTACGATAATGCCCTGGTGTCGTATTACCAGTTCAATGAAAGCCCGGCCCTTCCCGCCTACGATAAAGTAAAATTAAATCATGCGCATTTGAGCGGAGGCGCCACTAAATCCGTTCCTTCCTCAGCGCCGGTTGGAGGAGGAGTGTTCCAGCGAATGAACCTGAATTCGGGAGGAGTGAAAAATTTCAGCCTGCCGGGTGTTTCTGCAGAGTTCCCTTCTTCCGGAACGTATCCGAATGGGGATGTAGTGGTTACGCGCCTGAATGTTCCGTCCGATCGGCCGGCGGCATCTGCAGTATTGCCCAGCAAGCCGGTATCGTATTACGTGATCCGGAATTATGGCTCTAATGCTTCGTTCAGTGCGTTGCAAAGCCTCACCTTCGATAAGGTGCAAGGCACAAACGGCACTATGGTGAATCAGCCCGGGCACCTGAAACTTTATAAACGAAATGCGAACGAGGACAGCCTTACCTGGGGCAATGTCATAGACTCAGCAGACGTGGTGACAAATGCAGGAGGGACCGGAACGGTAAAATTCAGTACCGGGCTTGCTCTTACCGATTTCGGACAATTTTCGATAGGAACAAAATCCGGTATAGTGATCTCTGTACCTGTTGTAAATTCAACTGCAGCAGTGAATGTCTATCCTAATCCAAGTGAGGGATGGGTTTCATTCCGGTTTACCGGTATTGCCGGACTTTCCAAAGCAAGGATCACCGTCAGCAATGTGCTGGGAGAACTTATTACTTCTGCTTACCTGGATGATATCCGGAACAACGCGGTTTATCATATACATATTCCATCCCCTGGAATTTATATGGTTACAGTGGCAGGAGAAGATGGAGTATATGCAACACAGAAATTAGTTATTGAATGATCACGAAAAGAATTTACTGCCTGGTCGTAATTCTTTTTCCAGGGCCGTCAGAAGACCTGACGGCACGCAAATTATTTAATCTTTTTATCTATAAGCTCCAGTGCTTTTACCAAACTGTCCTGATTGTAGGAAAATTTAATATTGAAATCCTTGGCTTCAATGGTGAAATGAATTGTTGGATTTTTATAGGCGAATAAAATACCAACCATGTGTACCGGAAGAAAGAAGCGAAGAATTTCACCAAATATTGCGGCTTTCCAGTCGTAATAACCTTTTTCAAATGCAAATGTTTTAATGCTGCTGAAGTAATATGTTTGGGTGTCAGTGAATCTATTGCCGTATATGCTGGGAAGCACTAAGTTAAATCTGTCATTGTAAACTTCAATGATATAGTTATCACGATTCCAAGAAGAAATGAACGCTAAAAATAAATACACTAATATGAACCGATAGTCGATTTCGTTGCGAATTAAGAAAAGAAATATAAGTCCCCCAAGTAGCATTCCACGGAAACCATAAAACTGAATTGGTAAAGAGTTTCTATATATAGGACGAGTATTTGTCATTAGTTGAAAACTGTTATTTTAAAATTATGTATAACGTTTTCGGGCCTTAACGAGATCCATTATTTTACTTTAATTCCATCCCGATACTTTGCTGTCTCAGTCAAATTACCTTCCTTGTCGTACATTTTGAGAATTCCTGTTCCGTTTTTAAGTGTTCCTGGGTCTTTTTTATTTCCCCGTCTGTCAAAATTGGAAATTACATTCCATATTTTGTCATTTTTGTAGATACGTTCTGTCCAGAGTTGCCCGTTCTCATGGAAGTATTTATAGCTTCCATCAAGAATAGTATCTATTCTATTGTTAATTAATTCAGGTTTTCCATTTTCATAATATTGTGTCCATGTGCCATAACTTGCTTCTTTACCATCAATGTACATTCTATAACCAGTCAGTTTTAATATCCCATTTTCATTGTATTGTTTATCTAAAGTCTAAAGTTTAATTCAAACAGCCTAAATCCGTTTAAAGTTTAAGGTTTGAAGTCTAAAGTTTAAAGTCCAAAGTCTGAAGTCTAAAGTTTTAGGTCTGAGGCCTAATGCAGGTGCGAAATGAAGAATAGGACGGCTGATTCAACTTTAGACTTTAAACTTTAGATCTTCAACTTGTCTTCTCACGCCTGCTAAAACCTACCTCACAACAGGTGAGACCCACCGCACAACAGGTTGCCACATCTTTCTTTTTTAGGCTACGTTGTACTATGTACAACAGGCAAAAAGGAAAGAAAAATGATCAAGATTCAAAAAACAGGTAGCATTCAAATAATAAGAATGCGCATTGATGAAACTAAAATGCGCAAACGGGAAACTCGTTTGTGCAAACGAGTGGCTAAAATGCGCAAACGGGAAACTCATTTGTACAAAGGAGTGGTTAAAATGCGCAAACGAGAAACTCATTTGTGCAAACGAGCGGCTAAAATGCACAAACGGGAAACTCGTTTGTGCAAACGAGCGGTTAAAATGTGCAATTGTAAAACATGCGAATGGCTGCATAAAATCCTGTGCCACCTGAACAAGATCAAAGCCCGTGCTCCCCCGGAAGACAGGGGATTCAATTGATCTCAATTTCCTGTCCCTGAATTTTATTAAAAACATAAACAAATTAAAACTTAAACTATTATGGCAACTACATCCAGAATACCACGCAAAATAGCGGACTTCAGTCCGTACATTAATGACACTACAGCATACCTGGCAAGCACAGAGATGCCTGTGGCATTCAAAAAAAATTCCGCCGAAGCAACCGCGCCTGTGCCTCTGCCCATCACCAACTGGCAGAGACTGGGCCTGCTGCAAACTGAATTCACCCTGTGGAAAAATTACCTCGATGACTGGACTCCTCTTTATCCGCAGTACACACAGAAAAAAGAAAAGCGAACCACATCCATCAAGGACCAGCTGCTGGAGGTGCAGGAAGAATTCATTGACTTTGCACAGCCCCTGCTCAACCGTATACAATACAGCCCTAATGCGGTTATGCAGGATTACGAGGTTTTCAACATCAAAGGCGGTACCCTGCGTGACGATGTTCCTTCCCGCTCACATACTCCCATTGACCTGGAAGTGAAATTTTCCATGAAGCCAATCGGTGGCTCCAAGGTAAAATTCTCCTGCAATGCAATAGAGGAGGGTAACCGTGCCGGCATTCCGGACGTGGCGGATGCTGTGGAGGTGTACTACAAAGTAGGCGACCCTGTTCCCAATAATTACGGAGAGTGCCCTACAAATTATATTTCCACCAAGGCCATCTTCACCCTCACCTTACCGGCAGACAGCGAAGGCAAAAAGATATACGCCTTCTGCCGCTGGATAGTGCTGAGCGATCCTGGCCGCAGCGGCCCATTCAGCAGTATGAATAGGGTAGTGGTGGCGTAGAGGCTGGCTGTTAATTCCTCCTTCCTGAAGGAGGTGGCCGTAGGCCGGAGGATGTAATGAATTCTAAAACATCCCTCGCCCTGCGGGCACTCCCTTCAAGAAGGGAGAATTAAATCCTGCAAGCATCGGGACTTACGAATTCTCCAGGGAAATTATTTTTCTCCTAATACAAATTGGAAGATGGTGTTTATTCCCCCTTCGAAGGGGGACAACCGTAGGTTGGGAGCATAGCTCGAGGGGATGTTTTCAGCGTGCAGTATTTTTTAATTCTTTCAAGTGGCGTCAGGCCGGCAGACCTGACTGCATACAAACGGGGTAAGAATTTGCATATGGCGGATTCAATGCTGGTTCCTTCTTATTTCTACTTTTGTCCTTATGGACAGAGATGAGCTTTTTAAACTGATCACAAAGATCGATGACCCGGTAAAGGATTACAATAAAATCCTGGCTAATCTGCATTACACGCATTTTCATTTGATGGATAAGTACAAAAAGATACTCGAGTCTTATGATTTGACCGTTACGCAATCAAATGTTCTGGGAATAATCGTACAGTACTATCCCAAAGCACTATGCCTTGAAGATATAAAGGCACTGGTGCTTGAACCTAATTCCGATGTTTCGAGAACTATTGTGAGGCTTGCTACCAAGGGATTTATCAAAAAAGTAGTTGACGAAAAGAATCGCAGAAAATTATGCATTGTCGCTACTTCCAAAGGGTTAAAGGCCAGCAAAAAAATGCAATCCGACCCCAGGTTTAAAAAACTCGCTAACTGGTCTACTCTCCCGGAGTCAAAAGCATTTATAAAGTTCCTGACGAAATTAAGAGGATAGCTGAATTAGTCCCTGTTTTTAATTTGAATTTTGCATTTTAAAAGCAGTATATTTGTTGCACCAAGTGTTGCAGCGAATTATTAAAAAATAAAAATATATGAAGGTATATACGGTTGATAAAAGCATCTTTAAATTCCAATACCTTCCGGAGTATGCGGATTTTATTTTAAAAAATAAATTAGAGGAGTTTGTCACTGTGGGGATACGATTTTGCCGGGAAGTAGATCTTCCTTTGCTAAAGCCATTGGCTAAACTTTCCGAAAAGGAATTGGTTTCTCTCAGCATTGAATCTAACAGGCAAATCCTTTCCTCGCTGGCAAGCAATAGAGTAGGAGACCTGATCGAAACCAATGTCAATAACTGGGTAAAGAACAAAATCGATATCATTGATAAAAACCAAGTAGTTGCAGAGGACCTGACCCTGGTGTATTTTATAAGAAGAAAATTATTTTCTTATTTTCTTGACAGCTACACAAAGAATTTGGTAGAGCAAAAATTCATCATAGGTGAAGTCGATGTATATACCACCCAGGAAGAATTAATTTCCTATAATGCATATTTCCAGATACAAAAGGAAAATGCGGAGATTTAAGTGACTTAATTCAGGTTCTCTATATTCCATAAGAGTGCTGCCGATCTCTTTTGCGGTTTTGGCTATCTTAAATCTGGGCTTATCAAATCCTGTTCTTTATCCTTATTATTTGTTGTAGTTTTGTCAGGTTTACATGATCTTAATGACTAAAAAGGAGCGTCAGGACCTGATAGAATTTATTAAAATCAACGATATCACTTACGATTACAGTGCTGTCAACTTTAATTACTATAGTGATAATGAGTTATCAGCTCTGAAAAATAGGATTGAATCGGAAATGAGAAAAAATCTCAACCAAAGAGATATTGATGGTACACGGCCATCAAAATAGCCTATTACAGTGCTGCCGGTTTTCGCACCCCCGACGAAATAAGAATTCTATTGCGTCTTGCTTTTACGTCAGACAGGAAGACTTGGCGGTGCGTAAAATTTTCCACTTTTCAGCTTTAGCTGTTAATTCTGGATTTAAAACGTTGGACTTCAGACTTTAGACTTTAAATTTTAGATTTCAAACTCTTAACTCTTGATTCCCAATTCCTAATTCCTAATGGCACGCAATTCATTCTGTTTATGTAAACCGGTAATTACTCTATCACAATCTTTTCCGAATAATTTTTATCACCCTCGTGAATGGTTATGCAGTATATCCCCTTTGGCAGGGCCGAAAGGTCAATTTCATTTAGCCGGTTAGACTCCACACCACTGATGGTTCGGATCTTTTCGCCGAGCATATTTGAAATTTCAATATCAACCGTTCCTGTCTTGCTTTTTCGGTTCTTCAGGGCAACATAAAACTTTCCATGGCTGGGATTCGGATACAGACTGAGCCTGGAATCAGAACCGGGTTCATTTATTGCGGCAGGTATGTTGCCAAGCGTAGCAATAATACCTGTAGACCCGCCCTTCTTGACAAACGGAAAAGTTCCCAGGGTTGAATTTTTTCCGGCCACCCCGGCAACCGTAAGTATATTATCTCCGAAAGCATCAAGCCCGGTTATGATGCGCGTATCAGCAGGAATGGTTTTTATCCATTGGAAAGTTCCGCTGTTTGAGTACTTGCAGGTATAGAAGTCATATATCCCGTCCGATTTATAAATGGAGCCTGAAATACTTAATGAATCATTAAAATGCCCGCCTATGTAAATATTGCCGGATTTATCCAGGTCTAACAGGTCGCCGTAATTGGTATAATATCTTTTTGCGTAGATCCCGGTTGCCCAAACCACATTGCCGGTGGCATCAATTTTTGTTAAGTACGGAGAATAACTTGTTTTGTACAAAGGATTAGCTAAAGTGGTTGTTCCGAAAACGGAATTGTTGGGGCACATACCCAGCAGATAGTTATCTCCATTTGCGTCAGTACGAATATCCACAGGCCAGCCATCAGAATAAAACCCATTCCCGGGAATACCCCCGTAGGTTTTTGCCCACAGCGCATTGCCGTCCGGATCGAATTTGATCAAGGCAGTGGAGCCATCGTCATATGTTTGATTAAGTGTTACAGAACCGATGGTGGCTGAGCCGGTAGCATCGGATAAATGTACTTCGGTGGCCATGTAAATATTATTCTGTGCATCGGCAGATACCAATGAGAAATAGATTGATTCCAGGGGGAAAGATTTTGACCATAACAGGTTGCCCGAAGCATCAAATTTTACCAGGTAATTGGCAGGAGCCATTACTCCTGTAACCAGCACATTTCCTGCATTATCGGTGGCAAGGCTGATAATATCTGCGCTATGATCATAATTCATTTTTGCTGCCCATAGAAATGTACCGCCCTGACTATACTTGGCCACATATCCTTCAATTGGATTGGTGCTCGTCAGGGTGACGGTTCCTATCTTAACGCTTTTTTCAAAGAGACCTACAGTGAGCACATTGTTATCCTTATCCAGTGTAATGCCAGGGCCATATGAAAAAGGACTAATATCAATTACCTGGTGCAGCCACAACAAATTTCCGAATACATCGTGTTTTGAAATGATGGTCTTAGCCGTATCACTGCTCAGAACAGTGCCAAAGTAATTGCAATAGCCTGTTACTCTTGCCTGGATATAGGTGTTGCCGGTGGAGTCATGCTTTACATAATTCACTTGTACAACGCCAGACTGACAATTGCTTGATATTTTTTGCCAATCCGGAGTCATATTGCTGTTGTACTGGGATAGATATAGATTGCCGTACGAGACGGCTCCTGCATAATTTTTGGAGCCCGTGGTTAAAACCTTTCCGCCCGGGGTTACGTGAACTTTACTGTATGCGGTGTTTTGCAGGGCTGCACTGCCGGTGGCATTTCCGCCGGCATCAAACTTTACCAGGAACTGCCCGCCATTTGGATTGACCGGCATTGATCCGTACGAAAAAGGAGTGTTGGTTAAACCATATTCATAAATATTATTATTGCTATCGGTAAATAACCGGTACGTGAATACCTGGCGGTTTTGACCAACAGTGCTTGTGCTTGACTTAGCCCATGCAAAAACAAAATTGCTGTTGCATTTTGCAATGTATGTATAGTAAGAAGTAGTGGTGTTCAGTATGCTTACAGTATCCAGGATCAGCTCTCTGCTGTATCCGCCTGTGATCAGCAGGTTCCCGGCATTATCTGTGCAAATATCACTGACCGAGCTGCCATCTGACAAAAAATGAGCTCCTTTGACAATGAGCGAATTATTATACACCCCGTTCAGATCTGCCCGTAATAAAAAACCGGTATTAAAGCCACCAATAAGAGGAGTAAGGGTAATAGAACCAAAAGCAGTAATGGACTGAAGTGTACCTCCTATATAAAGGTCGGAATTATATACAGCAATGGCATGCAGGGTTCTGTCCGGATAACTCTGTTCCCATTGCATGGTACCCGCAGCATTGAACTTTAACAGTTTGTTGCTGTTGCTGATCAGATAACAATTGTTGGTCCCGTCAAGCACAAGTTTGGAAGTGCCTGGATATAGATTATTTGTGAGGTATGGAGTTGCCCACACACCGTTTCCGCTGGCATCAAATTTTGCCACAAAGGCATTGTATGATGCGCCGGAGGAGATGCTGCTGCTGCCAATGGTCATTGTACCTGTAAAAGTGCCTGCTACATAAATATTCTGACTGGCATCCACCTGTATCACGCTGGGAGAAATGGATCCGTCGGCCTGGGCATTAAATTGTTTTGTCCATACCGCAGTGCCGCTGTTGCTTATTTTAGTGAGGAGCATATCGTGCCTGCCGATGCTCGCATAATTAACTCCTTCATATGTAACAGGCCCGCTGATGTCGCCTGCCATATATACATAGTTGGCATCTGCCGTTAACGCATTTCCGTTTTGACTGCCATAGGTGCTTACCTGGAGCAAGCGGGACCAATCGGGTGTCTGCCCATAACTTAATTGCAGGCAAGTAAGAACCGGCAGCGCCGAGAGTAAAAAAGAGATTTTTTTCATGGGGAGTAATTTTTTGGTTTGGTATCTGTTGGATTTAAGAACAGAATGCGGATACATTTATTTTATTTTCATCGGGAAATTAAATATATTAATTCAGATTTTTATTACCGTTTACTAAATTTTAGCTGCCACTTGCTCTAAAGGTTATATTTCTTAAGCTCTGATCGGCAGAGTAAATATTTTATAATCTGTGTGAGAAACTTCTTTCCTTTTTTAAGAGACGCAGGGTCTTCCAATCAGATTTCAGCTGTTAATTCTAGACTGTAAATTTTAGATTTTAAACTCTTAACTCTTAATTACCTGAATTGCGGACAGCTGTTATCCTTGTTTTTTCCAAATCGAAGAAATAATCCGAATGAAACTTCCGGTGCGGAGAAGAATGTCTTCTTGTATTTTTTGTCCACCTCGTATGTGGAAGTAGCGGCTATCGGAATAGTGGATACGCTTTCCATTTTCATCTTGTCCCCGATATTGGCAAATAACAGCCCGTAATTAATTTCTGTTCCGATCCCAAACCAATTTGTGAAATAGTATTTTACTCCGATGAAATTATTAATGCCCCAGATAAAACCTCCGTCCATTGTCACTTTTGTGAAATTATCCAGGGTTACTGTTACGCTGTCAGGAATTTCCCTGTAGTTTTCTTTCAGGGTAAAGTCACCGGCAACTACTAAAGGGATCTCCAGTCCTGTCATGATCTCCAGTTTGTCGATTGTTTTTGAAAAGCAAAGGGAGGGAGACAGGTTTGTCTCGGATTGATAAATGTCAAAGTCCTTGTATTCCTGGGGAGTACTGGTTATATAATAATCCTTGCGGATTGCTTTGCCCAATTTTAACCGGGCCGAAATGTTATCGGTGAAAAAGAAACGTGCCGAAGCGCTGTATTTTAAATTTGAAGCCCGGTTCTTTTGTGTATCGTCCAGGTAAGCACTTTCATGTCCCCAAAAGTAAAAGTCATTGAGGGTTTTGTCCAGTTGTCCGTTGTTGCCCAGCGAAAAACCAAATTCAAATTTTTTACTTTGTCCGAAAAGAAGTGTTGGAAGTAAGACCAGCAAGGCGATTATCTGCTTTGTCATAGTAGAATGTTGTTTTATCCGGTCAGTAGCGTGCGTCAGGCCGCAAGACCTGAGATGGCATACAAATAAGATTATCGATCATTAACAAAAGTATTCTGAATTGGCATGTTAATTAGAAACATTGAGTGAACGGTAGTCTTAGTTTATTGAACGGTCTGGTGGTGCCGGGTCTTTCAATCCGATGAGATAAAGAGTTAATTTCATCTTGTTTTGCCTCAGGCGGAAGACCTGACGACACATAAACATAAACTTGTTTATTTAAAGAAACAATGAAATCGCATTAAATGAAAGCACTAACCAATATCTGGCTGTGTTTAAGCAATAGGTGGTAATTTTTCGGGAATGGATGGTTGCTTAAGCTTGGCGATTTGTACCTGTAATTCTCAACTCCTAATTCCCAATTCTTAATTCTGGTTGATTGGTTGATTGAGTTATTGGGTAATTGGTTTATTGGTTTATTGGTTTATTGGTTGATTAAGTTATTGGGTAATTGGTTTATTTTCTTCTATACCTTTTCCTTCTCAATTCTCACCTCTTAATTCTTAATTCCTAAATCCTAATTCCCAAATCCTAAATTCTCTAATTCTCAATTTTCTAATTTTTTAATTTTTTCCTTTATCCAGCCTGCTACATCAATATCGTTGAATGCAATAGATTCCAGGGGATCGTTTTTCAGATCTTCAAGCTCATGCTGCATGCCTGTAAAAATGCTTTTCAGATTTACCTTGTCAAACTCCAGTATTTTGCGGATGTATTTCAGGATCACCTTTTCGTATTTGAAAAGAAGGTTATGTGAAAGCAGGTGACGGTAAGTTGACTTTAAATAGTAAGGCAGTTCAATATAGTTTCCAAGCTCATAGTGTATCAGTAAATTTGAGATCTTGGAAAAGGATACCAGGTCTTCCCGCAGCGTACCCCATTTTGAATCCAGGATATGATTGTTGCACTTCAATGCTTTGTGATATTCGCCCGCATTAAAATACAGGCTCATCATATTGAAGTGAAGAATAATTTCGGCGGACTTTTCCAGCTTCCTGCGGTATGCCGGCAACATTTTTTCTATTTGCGCTGCTACCTTGATCCCTTTTTCAAATTCCCGGGTACGTATATAGTAATCCGTTTCATTGATGAAAGATGATTCGAATACGCGTGTGCGGATAAAATCAGAATGACTTGATTTGGACATCTTGCCCGGCACCCCGCGCATTTTATCCAGATAAATGAAAAAATCCTTTTGCTTTAATAGCTGTATGCAGGATAACAGGATGTTGTTCAGGCCGGCTATGTAGGTCTTTGGGTTTTCCTGTATCTGTATAGGGTTTGACTCCAGGAGCTGTACTAATTTTTTCCTGTACAGGTGGCTCTTTTCTGTTTTGTTAAGGAGGTAATAATAATAGATATGTGCGCTTAGATAAAATCGTCTTGCATCGTAGGAGAGGCTGGTTTCGTCCTTTTGTAATAATGGATCTGAAAAAATATCCTGGTACCGTTTCAGGTCAGCCTCGGTTCTGGCAATCCCTGATTTTTTTGCCTGCATAAAAAGCACATCGCCTATATGCCTGTAGGCGCTTTCTTTTTTCAGTGTCTCAAGCGCCCGTTGTTCTTCCTTGAATAATTCCTGCAAAACATTTTTTAACCCGGCTAAAGTGGGGCTGACCCGGTCTGCAATATCCCGTTCGAGCTTTATTATTATTAAAACATATTCAAACTTGTGATAGGTGTATGCAATTTTTTTAGCTTTTTTTAGCAGGGAGTCGCAGCTGTCATACAGTGTTTTTCTGAGTAATAACTCGGCAGACTGTAATAATTTCCCCAGCGTGTTCTCTACCGTGGTTTCTGCATGATAGATATTAAGGACATTCAGTAAATGATTGTGCAGGTAATTCTTTTCCGCAAATATGAATTTTCCCTGTCCTTGTTTTTTTAACTGCTGTACTATTCTTTCGTCGTGTTCTTCTTCCAGTTTATCCAGTATTTCAAAAAGAATTACGTATTTATTTTTTTTGCCAATTACATGCCGGTTGGAGTAAATTTTGAAAAACCGTTTCTCGGTGGGTGTCAGCGATTTTATCAGTTGAAATACCTTGGATGTGTTCATCTGAACATTTTTATATGAAATACGTACGCTGTACGGGGTGTTGTAATACCCGTTATTAAAGGTATTTTACGCTTACCGGACCGTTATACAGAGGTACAATTTTTTTTATCTCTTTTAAAGGACATAATTTCTATTGATCCTGACTCCCTAATTTATTACAGGATAAGTATCTTAAATCCAGGTGTATAGCTATTGCAGCATCGGTCTTCTGAGACACTAGTATCCGTTAAACATAGGTTGTGCTTTTTCTTTCACCCAATTAATTTTACATCCGGGAGCAGATTGGTTAAAGCGCAATCCAATATACCAATTAAAAATTTAATAATAGCTGTATGATCCATAAAAATAACAGTCAGCAGTCAAGCAATTTAAAATCCTTTGAAAAGATATTTCTTCCAACAATTAAACCTCTGAATCATCAACTATAAACCAAATCAATAAACTATGAAACACTTTGCCCTTTCGTTTTTTCTGATTATCATTTTTGCTCTCAATGTGGGGAGCCAGGATTTTATCCGCGTGGATAAAAACAATGCAGATGGAAAAATTTTTGTCAGCCGGGACCAGGTACTGGAGGTGAGACTGCCTTCAAATCCTTCTACCGGATACAGCTGGTATCTTACAAATTCCAGTAACAATATTATGAAACAGGTTGGGGATTGGGATTTTATTTCCGATAACCCGAATCAGCCAACAGGCGCAGCCGGCACTCAGGTCATCCGCTTTGTGGGTACATCTGCAGGTACTGCCGAGCTTCAATTATCTTATAGCAGGCCCTGGGAAAAAAATAAAGAGCCGCTGGAGGTATACAAGATAACTATAGAGAGCGAAGGAAAGTATACAGGCACTTATACCTCATCCATAAAACCAATTGAACCGGTCAATTACGGCGAATCAACTAGAGCGCTGCCTGCGGCTTTCAGCTGGCAGTCTCAATGCACGAAAGTGAAAGACCAGGGATCTTGCGGCAGCTGCTGGTCATTTACCACAACAGGTTCGTTTGAAGCAGTGGTTAACATCTGGGACAACACTCCTTTGGATTTTTCAGAACAGTTTTTAGTTAATTGTCATACGGCATCCAGCGGCTGCAGCGGCGGCAGTAACAGTTCTTACAGCATGTATACCAAGTTTGGAGCTGTCAACGAAGTTGATTTACCTTACAAGCAGGCCGATGGAACTTGCGGAACATATACCTATCATCAGAAAGGAATAAGCTATAAAACCGTTACTAACTCGGTAGCAAGTATCAAGCAGGCTGTTTACGATTACGGTCCGATCTATACGGCTATAAATGCCGGAAATAACTTTCAAAATTATAGCAGCGGCATTTTAACCCAAACCGATGGTACCACCTTAAATCATGCGGTGTTAATTTGCGGCTGGGATGATAATAACGGCACGAACGGTCATTGGATCATAAAAAATTCCTGGGGACCTAACTGGGGAGAAAGCGGGTATTTAAAAGTAAAGTACGGGGTATCAGGTGTTGGAGGTGCTTCTGCGTACATAGATTACAAAGGTGTTATTCCGCATACTCCGTCTGGTGTGGCAGATGTGACCAATGGCAGCCCGGTGGATATTTTCCCTAATCCGGGTAACGGATTGTTTACCGCAAGCTTTCAGGCGCCGGATAATGATAACTATGTTATAAAGATCAGCAACACTTTGGGGCAAATTGTTTACCAGGAATCGCTGAGCAATTTCAGCGGAACATATTCCAGGCAGCTGGATATTACCAACTATGGAAAAGGTCTTTACATATTGTCGGTAGAAAGTTCAAAAGAACAGTACGTAAGGAAAATAGTTGTTTGTAAGTCCGGGAATTAAAAATGCTTTTACAAAAGGCCCGCAATCGCCGGGCCTTTTGTTTTATATTAATGTAAGTATCTGCTTTGTTACAATTCTTGAAATATGCGCGCAGTAATCAGCTTGTTCATAATTGCACTATTTGTTACTACCGGTCTGACTTCTTTTGCCCAGCTCCAGGTTACGGCAAATAACAATGCAACACAGCTTGCACAATCGCTGGCAGGCCCGGGAGTAGTTATTTCAAATGCCAAAATAAATTGCGGTGCCGGTGCAAGCGGAACATTTCAGGGTACAGCCTCAAACCTTGGCATTGCTTCGGGCATATTGCTTACCACCGGACGGGTAAGCGATGCGGTGGGTCCGAACAATAATGGAGACGCAGGCACTAATAACGGGATAAACTTTTCAGACCCGGACCTCACCGGTATAGAATCTTCAGCAACATACGATCCTTGTATTTTGGAATTTGATGCCGTTCCTTCGTGCGACACGCTGTCTTTTACATTTTCATTTGGCTCGGAAGAATACCCCGAATATGTCAACCAGGGATACAATGACATTTATGGGATTTTTGTTACCGGACCCAATCCTGCAGGGCCTGCCTACAGCGGGTATAACATGGCAATATTGCCTCCGCCCACGCCACCGGGCACTGCTGTTTCTATCAATAATGTAAATAACGGGTTCAGCAATAATTGCCCTGCAACAGGACCCTGCACCAATTGTGCTTACTATGTGGAGAATTGCAACGGTACCAGCGTTGAATACGATGGGTTTACAAAACCCATTACAATTTCCATTCACGTAAAGCCCTGCGGCAGCTACCACTTTAAGCTGGCTATTGCGGATGCCGGGGATGGCAAATATGATTCAGGCGTATTTTTTTCTTTACAGTCCCTTGCCTGTAACCCGCTGCCTATTGTTTTAACCACCGCGGTCACTCCGGCTAAATGTTCTGCAAACAACGGAACGGCCACAGTAAATTCAACCGGGGGAACACAGCCTTATACCTATACCTGGAATACTGTTCCCGTCCAGGTAACGCAGACAGCTACCGGCCTTGCTCCCGGAACTTATTCCGTTAAGGTTGCAGATGCGGGAGGATGTTTTTACAGCACAGCAACGGTTGTGGTTACCGGCACAGGTGGTTTTACTTCCACCGTTTCATCCACTCCTTCTACCTGCACATCCGGCGGGACTGCTGCAGTTACTCCTGCGGGAGGAGCAGCACCTTATACGTATATATGGTCTCCGGGCGGAGGAGCAACTTCGTCTATCAGCGGGCTTAGCGCAGGCAGTTACAGTGTTTCGGTAACCGATGCAAATGGCTGTACCGGAAATTATTCGGTAGCAGTAGCATCGGTCGGGGGATTTACATTAAGTACCTCATCCGCTCCCGCACTGTGTTTTGCCGCCGCTAACGGAACAGCCTCTGCCGTGCTGACAGGCGGCACTGCGCCTTACACGTATCTCTGGTCTCCGGGCGGAGCAATCACCGCCAATGTTACGGGACTCAGCGCCGGAAGCTACAGCGTGCTGGTAACGGATGCATACGGATGCACAAAAACACATTCGGTTACTATCACTGAACCGGCTGCAATTACCGGGAACATTACGGGCTCAGCAAATGTGCTTTGCTTCGGCGGTACGAATGGTTCGGCTACGGCAAGCGCCAGCGGGGGAGTGGGCGCAATCACATACGTATGGAGTACTGTTCCTCCGCAAACAGGTGTCACAGCAACCAATCTTTCCTCGGGGAATTATGCAGTTACAATAAAAGATGCAAACGGCTGTTCTATAAGTCAGTCTGTAACGATAACACAACCTGCTGCGCTTGCTGTATCAATCACTACCGTGCCTGCTTCGTGCAATACAAAAGACGGATCGGCAACTGCAGCTCCATCCGGCGGAACTCCGCCCTATACGTATCTGTGGCTGACAACACCTTTTATACAGGCAACTCCCACCGCAACGGGACTTGGCGCCGGAACGTACACTGCCATCGTTACAGATTCCAAAGGATGTTCCCTGCCTCCGAAGCCGGTTTCGGTTCTCGGGGCATCATCCTTGGTTGCTGATTTCAGCTTTAGTCCCGGGGTGATAGACTGGCTTAATCCATTTGCTGCATTTACAGATCTTTCTTCCGGCAATATCAGTACCTGGAGCTGGAATTTCGGAGACCCTGCTTCGGGCACAAATGATTTCTCTTCCCTGCCTAACCCTTTTCATACCTATTCGGATACCGGAATCTACTGCATCGAACTTTTTATTTCAGATAATCAGACGGGCTGTAAGGATTCCATTACAAAATGCCTGAAGGTAGAAGGCCCTTGTACTATCTACATACCCAATTCATTCACTCCTAACAACGACGGCATAAACGAAGTGTTCCTGGCATACGGACTGTGTATCAAGGAATTCCGGATGATGATCTTTGACCGGTGGGGAAATAAAATTTTTGAATCGGATGCTCTCTCCAAAGGATGGAACGGTAAGATGAAAAACGATGTTGATATAGTCCAGGAGGATGTATATGTATGGAAGATACATATTATTGATACGTATGGTAAAAGCCACAATTACACAGGGCGTGTTACCGTGGTTAAATGATAGAAGGTACTTACATTCAAATTGAAAAACCAATGACTACGAATGATAAATATAAGATCCTGCAGAAGGAACTTGAAAAGATTCTTAACAGGCTTCGAATTTATTCTCCCCATTCCGCACTGGCTCTGGAATTTGACGCCGATGGATATTGGAGAGTATACCACGAGCACAATGAAAAGACTGTCAGGAAGTATAGGAAGTTTTTAAATGCCATTAAATTCCTTTTAGAAAATAATTAATGATGGTCTTCCGACCTGATGAGACAAGGATTTTTATTGCATCTTGTTTTTACGTCAGGTAGTAGGGGCTTACGAATCCTCCGGGGAAATTATTTATTCCCAATTTCTTCTGCCAGTCCAACGAGAATTCCTTCGGCTCCCCGAATGTAGCACAGTCGATAGGAGCTCTCATACTGAACTATCTCTCCAACGAGTTGGGCTCCCTGCCTGATTAATCTTGTAACCATTTCATCAATGTCTTTAACCGCAAACATGACACGGAGATAACCCAGGGAATTCACAGGAGCAGCCCGGTGATCGGATATTACAGGTGGTGTCATAAATTTCGAAAGCTCAAGCCGGCTATGGCCGTCAGGGGTCACCATCATAGCGATCTCTACGCGCTGAGAGCCAAGCCCGGTAATACGACCTGCCCAATCTCCTTCTACTATCATACGACCCTCGAGCTTTAAGCCGATCTCTGAGAAAAATGAAATAGCATCGTCAAGAGATTCTACAACGATACCTACATTGTCCATTCTTAATAATTTGTTCTTTGCCATTGTTTATGCTTTATCAGATTTAAAGTTTGAAATTGAAAGTCTAAAGTTAAAAATTTAAAGGTGAAAGTCTGAAGCAGCGAGTTCTGTTAAGCAGCATTGGTTCCCGCAATAATCCGGCATGCAAAGGAGGAATTAAATCCTGCGAGCATCGGGGCGTACGAATCGTTCAGGGAAATTATTTTTTCCTTAATATAAATTGGAAGAGGCTGCTAATTCCCCCTTGCCTTGCTCTGAAGGCGAGGAAGGGGGACAACCGTAGGTTGGGAGCATAGCTCGAGGGGATGTCTTATTCCATGAACCATTTTCAACATCCCTCGCCCTGCCCTTGCTTCGTCAAAGCGCTTCGCGAAGGCAATGCGGGCACCCCGATGCTCCGATGCCCTGATCGGAACAGCCTCCGATCGGGACAGGCTCTCCTTCGAGGAAGGAGGAATTAGATCCTGCACGCATTGGTACTTACGAATCCCTTATGAAAATTTTCCAGGCTAGAAAGAAAAATTCTTTCCCGTTTTTCAGTGGCATCGGGTCTTCTGACCCGGCGAGATAAGAATTTTATTGTATTTGTTTTTACGTCAGGTTGGAACAGGCTGACCGAGAACAATGGTTTTGAAAAAATATCATTGAAAATTAAATAGAAAACAAAACATTCCTATTTGATTGGTCAGATTGGGAAGACCTGACGGCACACAAAATACCCTACAAATTATATTTCTACCAAGTCCATCTTTACCCTCACCTTACCGGCAGACAGCGAAAGCAAAAAGATATACGCCTTCTGCCGCTGGATAGTGCTGAGCGATCCTAGCCGCAGCGGCCCATTCAGCAGTATGAATAGGGTAGTGGTGGCGTAGTATGTGATAATTAATTAAACACCGGGGGCTTCTGTAAAACTACGGTAGGGGAGTCCTCCTGCGTAAGAACTTCGGAGGAGAAACCCTCGGTGTTTTTTGTGGATGTTGGTTTAATTCCTCCTGGAAGTTAACCAAAGAGTACCATATGTAAGTTTTTATCTCATTTCGTCATTATTGATATTAAATATTGCATTGACCGAGCCTGATTTTTATCAAGCCAATATACCGGTTGAGAATTATGTGTATGTTCGGCTACGCAGAATTTCATTTAATAATTTATAAATGAAAGGGGTGGGGAAATATGTAGGTTCAAAGAACTGCTTTCAGGATGCTTCAGCAGCAGGAATGAAAAAATTCTTCCTTTCAGGAAAAATCAATCTTTCCGATCTTTTTACAATAGCAGGATTTCTCACGAGTGTTTTTAAGCAGACAACACCGGCAATTCCACAGTGCATTCGTGCACCCGGTAAAACCGGACTATGCCTTATTCTATAGTTTTTAAATTCGAAAAATAAATTTTAAAATCATGGAGGATGCTAAGCTGAAAAGCCAGACCGGAAGAAGCGCCGGAAATAAAAATGTGGATGAAATCCTCCAGGAAAGGGTCAAGGAAATTTCCGATTACAAGTATGCCCTGGATGAATCCTGTATTGTGGCCATTACCGATCAGAAAGGAATTATCCTGCATGCCAATGATAACTTTTGCAAAATCTCGAAATACAACCGTGAGGAATTGATCGGGCAGGACCATCGCATTATCAACTCTGGTTACCATGCTAAAGAATTTATCCGCAATTTATGGGTGACTATTGCTAACGGCAAAATATGGAGGGGGGAATTAAAGAACAAAGCTAAGGATGGAACCATATACTGGGTAGATACTACCATTGTTCCTTTCCTGAATGATGATGGAAAACCTTACCAGTATATAGCCATAAGAGCGGATATCACCGAACGCAAAAAAGCAGAAGAAAATTTAGAAAGGACTTTAAAAGAGGTTACGGATTATAAATATGCGCTGGATGAATCCTCGATTGTTGCGATTACGGACCAGAAGGGAATTATCAAATATGCCAATGATAACTTCTGTAAAATTTCAAAATATAACCGGCAGGAATTGATCGGGCAGGACCATCGCATTATCAACTCCGGTCACCACGCTAAAGAATTTATCCGTGATCTGTGGGTAACCATTGCTAACGGTAAGATTTGGAGAGGGGAATTAAAGAACATGGCCAAGGATGGAACTATCTATTGGGTAGATACTACCATAGTTCCGTTTTTAAATGACCAGGACAAGCCCTACCAGTACGTGGCTATCCGTGCAGATATTACCGAAAGAAAAAAACTGGAAGAACAGCAGGCTTTATTTGCCGACATCGTGAACTCTTCAGATGATGCCATTTTCAGTGAAACGCTGGATGACGTAGTTACCAGCTGGAACCGTGGGGCGGAAAAAGTTTTTGGATACTCTGCGAAAGAAATAATTGGTAAGGGTATTTCCGTTATTGTTCCGCCCGATTATGTGAATGAAGAAAAAGAAATAACGGAAAAAATACGTAAAGGATACAGCGTAGAGCATCATGAAACGGAAAGAATGCGGAAAGACGGGAAGATCATTGATGTATCGCTTGTAGTATCTCCCATGAAAGATTCATTTGGAAATATTATCGGAGCTTCTAAAGTTTTACGGGATATAAGCGAGAAAAAAATCAATGAAAGAAATCGTCTCAAAAGTGATTTTCTGGCTAACATGAGCCATGAGCTTCGAACGCCCATGAACGCCATCCTCGGTTTTTCGGAATTGCTGATTGATAAAAAAGTGGGTGAGCTGAGCGATAAGCAGCTGGAGTACCTGAATGATATACATACCAGCGGCAGCCACCTTTTACGGCTGATAAACAACGTACTGGACCTTTCTAAGATAGAATCGGGTAAAATACAGCTGGCGATAGAATCGTTTCATATTGCAGAGGTGATCGAAGAAGTTATCAAGGTGCTTAAGCCTCTTGCGGATAAAAAGCAAATCCGGATTTCGTTGATTCAATCGGACAAAGTGGGTGAGATCAGTGTAGACAAAAATAAATTCCGCCAGATACTTTACAATCTCATTTCAAACGCCATCAAATTCAATTACGTATCCGGAATCATTACTGTTGAAACAGCGCTTCACGGAAATGGCTGCTTCCTGCTGAAAGTAACAGACACCGGGATCGGTATTTCAAAAGAAAACCTGGATAAATTATTTATACCCTTCGTGCAGCTGGATTCCGGAACAACACGCAAGCACGAAGGTTCCGGCCTTGGCCTCGCGCTTACCAAAAGCATAGTAGAAGTACAGGACGGAACAATCAAAGTGGAAAGCAAAATAAATCAGGGAAGCGTATTTTCAGTTGTCATGCCCCTTAAACTGGAAAAAAAATAAATGAGTGAGAAAATTAAAATATTGATCGTGGAGGATAATCCCACGAACCTGAAGCTGGCAAGTGATTTGCTGGAAATAGAAGGATTTGAAGTGTATGGCTGCCCGGATGCCGAAATTGCATTGGAAACGCTGAAGCAGACAGAACCTGCTTTAATATTAATGGATGTGGCTCTGCCCGGAATAGATGGCCTGGAGCTTACGCGCATGTTAAAAGCAGACAAGAAAACAAAACACATTAAAATTATATCACTTACCGCGTTCGCCATGAAAGGCGATAAAGAAAAAGTTCTGGAAGCAGGCTGTGATGGATATATCACGAAACCTATTGACACACGAAAATTCAAAGAACAAATTATGCAGTATTTATAGTATCTGTAAAATGAGCAAGCGTAAAATTTTATTGGTTGAAGATAAAGAAACCTCGCTCAAACTGCTGAAAGCGGTTTATGAACAGGATTACGAAGTATTGACTGCCAGGGATGGGCTGGAAGCACTTGAGATTTTATTCCAGCACACGGTTGATCTGGTGATCTCCGATGTTCTGATGCCCAATATGGACGGCTATTATCTTACGTATAAGATCAGGAATAATCCCCGGCTGCGGGATATCCCGGTGATCATGTATACCGCTACGTATGTTTCCATGAGCGAAGAAAATATTGCAAAGGAAATGGGTGCAAGCATGTACCTCCGTAAGCCGGCCCCGGTCAAAATATTATTGTCGGTAGTGGAAGAAATACTTGCCGATCCCGGGAAATACCCGTACACCATTCCAACCCGGCCGGAAGCAGCAGAAAGGATGGGCCAGTACAGTACAAAACTGATTACAAGGCTGGAGCAGAATAATATTGAGCTGGATGAAGCGAATGAAAGATTACGGCAGCTTTCTGCGCACCTGCAGATCACCCGGGAAGAAGAACGCAAGTACCTGGCCCGTGAAATACACGATCAGCTGGGACAAATGCTTACGGGACTGAGAATGGATATAGTATGGCTGAAGAAGAAAATAGAGAGCACGGACGAAGCCGTTGTGGAAAGGTTTAAAAAAGCATTGGGGTTGTTGAACGATACAAAAGAAGCCATGCGGAGAATATCCAACGATCTGCACCCGGCTTTACTGGGAGACCTGGGGCTGGTGGCAGCGCTTGAATTGCACGGCAGGGAATTTGAAAACAGGTGCGGGATAAAAATTAATTTCAGCGCAAGCCTGGATGAATTGAATGAGATGGAGCTCGGACAGGATATGACAATCGGCCTTTTTAGGGTTTTCCAGGAATCACTTAATAATATAACCAAGCATGCAGAAGCAAAGGAGGTAAACACCTTGCTGAAAAAAGAGAATGGTAACCTTGTAATGAGCGTTCACGACAATGGAAAAGGATTTAATGTAAGTGAAATCAAGCAGAAAAAAACGCTGGGGCTCATCAGCATGCAGGAAAGAGCCTTAATGATGGGTGGCAAATGCGAAATACAAAGTATACCCTGTGAGGGAACTACTGTTTCTTTGACTGTACCGATACAACTAAAATGAAAATACATGTACCGTTTTCTGATTGCCGATGACCATGCTGTTGCCCGGAGGGGAATAAAAGAGATACTCCTGGAATCTTTTCCGCTGGCGGAGATACAGGGTGTGTCCAATGCCGAGGAGCTGATCCGCTATGTAACCAAAGAAAATTGGGATATTGTGATATCCGATATTTCCATGCCGGGCCGGAGCGGGCTGGATATTTTGCAGCAGTTGAATAAGGACTTTCCAAGGCTTCCTGTTCTCATATTAAGCGTACATACAGAACAGGAGTATGCGGTAAGGGTTATAAAAGCGGGAGGAGCCGGCTACCTGAATAAGGATGACGCCGTTGAAAATGAACTGGTAAAAGCGGTAAAGATTATACTGAGCGGAAAAAAATACATTACTGCTTCTGTAGCCGAAAAACTGGCTGTAGAACTTTCCCATACTTCTGACAAGGCCTTGCACGAATTGCTTTCTGACCGGGAATTTCATGTGTTCAAACTGCTGGCGCAAGGTAAAACTACAGGTGAAATTGCCACGCAGCTGTCTCTGAGTGTGAATACGATCGGCACTTTCAGGAGAAGGATCATGGAAAAGATGGGTATGAAGACCAATGCGGAGATAGTGACTTATGCCATACATCATAAGCTGGTCTGAATACACAGTTATAGCTTGTCACGGATTCTGTGACAACTCCCGCGTTTTTTGTGACAAGAGACTCACTGATCCCTCTATTGTCCGGACCCGAATGATTTCCTAGCTTTATTGCAAAATAATGATTGTGCTCATACGCATGCACGAGCATGCCCTTGCGCACAATCGGAAAAATAATATGCATGAAACAAAAACTGCTGCTATTGATAATTGACGATTCCAAGCTGATCAGGGACCGGCTGATCCATTTACTGAGTGAATTGAATAATACAGTAGAAATAGTGGTTGGAGATTGTTACGAGGTAGCAGAAAAGTTCCTGGAAAAGAATTCTCCTGATGTAGTATTATCAGATATCAGGCTTCCGGGTAAAAGCGGAATAGATCTTCTACACCATATAAGGGAAAGAAAATACCGCATTAAAAAAATAATCATGATGACAGATGAGCCTTCTAAGGAAAAGGAAAATCTCTGCAAATCCCTGGGTGCTGATTATTTTTTTAATAAATTCAGTGAATTTGAAAAAATACCTGAGGTTATTTCGAAAATTGAGATAAAAGATCCCCTGTAAGCCAAATCTGGTATAAATTGGTTTATTCCGTTACCAGTTTCCAATAGTCACGCATTTAATAGTAAGTAATTCCCCATGCATTTGGGGTGGTTGCTTTATTCTTACAACTTCCGTACCCGATATAAGGGGTATTTCTTGTCACTTTTTATATGACAATACGCCCCTGGCTTTGCTACAGGAAAAAGGTAGGATCTTCTATTTTTTTAGAGCACAAAACGCCCGTACTTTGTTTCAACAAACAGATGATAAAAAAAATTAACCCCCACACACAACATGAAAAACGTAATTCAAAGTCAAACAGGAAATTATACAATCGGTTCGTATGAATTGCCTTTGGCAGTCTGGCAGATGGAAATAAACAGCATGAAGCAGAGATTCATTGTTCCAGATACAAGCTTTGGTACACTGGCTAAGAAAAAAAAGGAAGCATTGACTGCCAAGGTAAAATCCTGTATTGGAAAGTACATGTCCAAAAAACATTTAGTTCAGCTTGTGGAAAAGCTTAAGAAAAGAAACGCAGATCTCGAATCACGGAATAACGAGCTGGATGCTTTTTCTTATTCCGTTTCCCACGATCTGAAAGGTCCTCTGAGGGGAATTTACAGTTACGGAAAGATCCTGGAAGAGGAGTGTATTAATTCCCTGGATGCTGAAGGAAAGAAAGTTATTCAGCTGATTTTGCAAAACTCCAAAAAAATGGAGCAGCTGATCAATGATCTGCTTGCTTTTTCAAAATTGGGAAGGAAGGATACCGTCACCCAGGATATTAATATGAGAGCACTGGTAAAAACTGTAACGGGCGAATTGCTTTCTCTGCCTTTCTCCGGAAAAGAGAAGATCGAACTTACTATTCATGATATTCTGCCGGCCTCCGGCGATCAGGGATTAGTAAAGCAGGTATGGGTGAATTTAGTTTCAAACGCTTTTAAATATTCAGGAAAAAAATCAAAGTCAGTCATTGAGATCGGCTCCTGCTCAAAAGGAGATGAAAATGTTTACTACATTAAAGACAATGGCGCCGGATTTGACATGAAGTATTACGACAAGCTCTTTGGTGTATTTCAGCGCCTTCATTCCGAAAATGAATTTGAGGGAACCGGCATAGGACTGGCAACCACCCGGCGTATAATCCAGAAACATCGTGGCAGGATATGGGCTGAATCAAAATTAAATGAGGGCACCATTTTTTATTTTAGTTTGCCCGCCCTGGATGGTAAACAAGGATAATCATTTACTGAATAAAGAGAATACAATTTAATCCATGAATAAATGAGACATAAGCTGAAGATTCTCCTGCTTGAAGATTCCCAAATGGATACGGATTTATTAATTCGTTTTCTCAGTAGGGCGAAACTTGAATTCGAGTACAGATGTGTCTGGGAGCAAAATGCATTTTCGGAGCAACTGCATGAATTCACTCCCGATTTTATTATTTCTGATTACGCTCTGCCTCAATTCAACGGCATGGATGCCTTCCGGTTGATGAAGCGGGAAGGTTTTAATCTGCCGTTTATTATACTGACAGGTTCTTTGATGGAAAAAAATATTTCCCGGATAAAAAGTGAAGGGATCCGGGCTTGCTTACTGGAAGACGATATTTCCGGGTTACAAGATGTTATAAAAAAAATAAATGAACAGCGTCCCTTATAGAACATCAATAAATCTCATCTCTATGAAAACAACATTGAAAAAAATATCAGCTACAGTTTGCATTGCAATTGGAGTGCCTTCTGTATGGTGCACATTATTTTCTCAATCGGTAGAACTTAATTCGCACATGACACAGATTATTCAAAATAAAAATGAACATTTTCGCAGGGATACCTCTGCAGCTATCACACTTTTTACAGCAACGCTGGTTGAACGGACTGTATACCTGCATTGGAATACTGCAAAACAAAAGTCAAACGGACTATATGTAATTTACCGTTCTCATGATGGAGGAAATTATGAAGTGATCGGGTATAAGAAAGGAGTAGGTGTTCCAATCCAGTCAGATATTGCCTATTATTTTGCCGACGAATCTCCTTGCCCGGGAACAAATTATTATGGAATTGTGCATATAGGATGTAATCAGACTTTTCTGGCGAGTAAAATAATCGGCATTGAAAATGCGGATTTACTGGTCGGTTACAAAATAAACAGTGTGCTTTTTAATCATAACGTAACTTTGGATAGATGAACTAATCACCTGATACCCTGTCTTACTTTTACGAACTTTGCAGAAAGGTCTCCTGTTATGAATCAGGCGCTGCATATATACATACTTTTTCAAAATCTTCTTTTCTCTGTTGCTTTCCTTGTTGGAAGGAAACCCAAGAATAAGCCTTTGATACTTTATTTTACGTACTTCTTTTTTTTCTATCTCCTGCTCATACTTTCCAGTAAGGTTTTCCCGGTTAATTACGCAGATAATGAATTTGTGCTGGAGGCTTACTATTTTATAGCTTTTGGAAGAACAGCGGTTATAGTATATTTTATCTATTCTGTTATGGAGCAACCAATGCCCCGGGCACTTTATTGGCTGTGGGCGCTCCCTCTGCTGGGCACATTGTATTATTATATATATGAACATATAGATAGTGATCTTTTCAATTCAGGGTTCTATAACAACTGGTACCTGAGTTTTCCGATGTACATAAAAATGTTGTTTGTTTTATTGCTGATCTGGCTGGCGAGGATTTTAAAGAAAGAGATCGCTGAAAACAGTTCATCAAAAGATCATTACCAGATCCTGAAATTGTACTGGATCAGTTATTTTATCCGTTTCCAGCTGTTGCTTCATTCCCTTTCACTGCTGTATTTATTTTTTACGCTGGCCAACGGCCGGTTGTACAGCCTGGATTTCTTTCTGTCGGTTTATTCTCCCGCAGTGTATGACATGATATACAATACATTCACTGCCTTTTTCCTTTTCGTATTCGGATACCTGGCTTTGCGCAACCCCTCTGTTTTTAATGATCCTCCTGCTGCGGACCCTTCTTTTGAGCAAAACATGGTGGAGATCGTTCTTCCTGAGGAAGAGAAAAGCTTTCAGAAGAAAATTGAATTTACAGGGGAACAGGTTAGTCAATATACCCTCCGGTTAAGCAAATTAATGGAAGAGGATAAAGTGTATCTGGATGCGGAACTGACCTTATCCAAACTGGCCCGTCTTTCCGGTATTCCTGCGCGGCAGCTATCCCAGTTCATAAAGCATACCTTTCATAAAAATTACAAGGATTATATTAACGGGCACAGGGTAGTGTATGCTAAAAAACTGCTTACCCAAAAAAGCAATACAGACGATACCATGTTTGCGATTACGCTGGATAGCGGCTTTAATTCCGTATCCTCTTTTTACAAAATTTTTAAGGAACAAACCGGTATGGCTCCAAAGCAATACCAGGAAAAATTCAAAGAGCAGGGCCTGAATTAAGGCAATTTAAACTTCCCGGGTATTCCCATATAAATATTTTTTCCTAAAACATGTTTTAGGAAGAAACCGCCGGATAGAGCCGCTACTTTCGGCAATTCTTAAAATTTTAAAGGCTTAATGTATAGCATGAGAACATACCTGGCTGCTTTATTTTTCCTGTTCTGTTTTAAAACAGGATTTAACCAGAACACGAACATGGCCCTGAGGCTGGATGGCAACGACAATAACTGCCGCATCGGCATGGATACCATCCGGCACAGGTGGACCCTGGAAGCCTGGATCAAAGGCAATGACAAAACCTGGAAAACAACCGAGGCTATTATCGGCTGCGGAGGGGAGTATGGGGATATCAATACCTGCACTCTTTTACCCCTGGCCATACAAAACGGAAAGTTGTATTGTTCCGGAGGAAACCTGACTTCGCCCAACGTGCTGGATGATAACTGGCACCACGTGGCATCAAGCTGCGATGGAACAACCACCCGGCTTTACCTGGACGGAGTGATGGTAGCCAGCGCTGCCGGGGCTTACAGCATCCTGCCGGGATCCATCGGAATAAGACTGGATGACGCCACTACATTCGGAGGCCTGATAGACGAAGTGAGGATATGGAAAACCGCTCTTACCGAAGCAACCCTGAATGCATGGAAGGGAAAACCCATCAATAAAACACATCCCAACTATCCAAAGCTGAAAGGCTATTACACCTTTGATGATATGACGGATGAGATGGCGGCAAACCTTGCAGGGAAAGGGCATTTGCCTTTTCACATGAGGAACGGACGCACCAATTATTCGGGCACCTCGGCCTTGGCCTACCCGGTGGCAAATACAAACCCTGCTTTTGTATTGCCTGCAGACCAGGAGATATGCAGCGCCATAACGATACAAAGTGAATGGGATGCCGATAAAGGCGCTTTGGATAACCAGGCATTGAAGTTAAGGATTGCAATAAACGGAAGTGCAAACGCGTTCAGGCTCACCGAGCTGAACCTGGATCTTTCAAAGACAAGTTTACTGACAGATATTTCTAAGGTGCATGTGTACTATACCGGGCAGCAAGCCCGTTCTGCTACTAAAGTGGAACTGTTCGGGAATGGCACTTCTCCTTCCCTGAACATGAGCTTTACCGCGCCCCTGAATACAGCCCAGCAGCTGAAGCCCGGGCTTAATTATTTCCTGGTCACTTTTGATGTAAGCAGCTCGGCTGTTTTTGGCAATACACTGATGGCTACCGTACCTTCCTTTAAATTAAACGGCACCACCGTTATTCCGGAAGAAAGCACATCGAATGTGCACAAAACAGTAACGGATAACAGTGTGCATAACGGTGATATTCTGAAAGTGCTGCAACTGAACATCTGGCACGGGGGCGTGCATGTGGGTAAAGACGGAAGGAACAGGATCAAGGATGTTTTGAGAGCTTCGAATGCCGATATCATTACCATGCAGGAAGGATACGGTGCGCAGAAAATGCTGGCCGATTCCCTGAAGTTCAAGCTTCAGACCGAGAGCTCCGGAGATAACCTGGCTCTTTTCTCCAGGTATACCATGAGTAAGATCACTGCTTCGGCCACGTTCAATTCCAACCTGGCAAAGATCACTTTGCCCAACGGAAAAAAGATCCTCATCAGCGACTGGTGGCTGCGCTATGCTTCGGGCGCCAACGATTACAGCGATTATTATCCCAACACCGGTATGATACCGGCCAACTGGGTTACTGCCGATAACGGGTTATCCAAAAAAGATGCTACCGCCAATATTACCAACGATGTGAATCCGGCCCTGGCGGCAGATCCCTCCCTGAATGCAATTATAGGAGGTGATTTTAACTCCGGGAGTCACCTGGACTGGACAGCAGCAGCTTCTTACCTGCATTACGGATATGCGGCGCCTAACCTGCCCACTTCCATGTATATGATCAACACGCTGGGATACAAAGATTCTTTCCGTGAAAAATATCCGAACGAGGTGACTTATCCCCAGGGAACGTGGGCTGCCATCTACGGACATTTGCAGACTTGCAGGATAGATTACATCTACTATAAAGGAAAGGACCTCAAAGTCCTGGCCTCTAAGATCGTGAGAACCCCTGCAGAAATTGATTTTGTATGGGCTTCTGATCATGCCGGGGTGCTTACTACATTCAGCACCGGCACTGCTACGGCGATAAAAGAAGCTTCGAAAAATTCTATTTATACAGTTTCTGTTTATCCCAATCCGGTGCGTGAGCAAGCCATACTTTCTGTGGGTATTGCTGAAGAGGAGCATATAAGCATCCGCATCATGGATATCTGCGGGAAAGAAGTTCTTTCTGTTCTTGAAGAAAAAAAATTACCTGCAGGAGAGCATAGATTCAGTCTGAATAAATTAACTGCCCCCGGAATTTACGTTGCAGTGGTCACCGGAAGCAAAGGAGTTTCCTGCCAAAAAATAATTGTTTCCGGGAAAGACTAGGTGAGGGGGTATTACCCAATCAACCAATTTCAATTAATAGAAACCGAAACCTTAAACATTCCGTTTATTCCCGGCTGGTTATTTACGGTAGGATAAAAATGTCCGTCGGCAGTTCTTACGCCGGGATCGTAATAGGTTTCGTTGAATAAATTCTGTATGGCCAGGCTTGCGCTTACACGGTTGTTGAATAATTTAGTTGTGCTCAGCACAAAATTGGTGATGAAGTAGCCATCTACTTTTCCCAGCGGATTGGTTTGCGGCACTGATCGTTCTCCCACCCAGTTTTCCACCAGGCTTATATTGAAAAGTTCTGCAACATGAATGCAGCAGCCAATGTTGCCTTTTACTTTGGCAATATTGGGAATAGGGGAGGTGATGGTTCCGTTGTTTTGTGTGCCTTCCTGGTAGGTGAAATTCAGAAATGCAGAACATGATCCGGCAGGAATAATGTCGAGCTTGGTTTCCAGTCCGGTGATAACGGCGTTCCCTGTATTCTGGTTCTGGGTCATACCGTTTCCAATGGGCACATCCTGGATAATGATGTCCGTAAGCTGGTTCCGGAATATATTGGCTTGCAGCAACAGGGTTTTTACAGGGGCGTAAATAATATTTGTTTCGCAGGTACGGATCATCTCGGGTTTCAGGTCGGGGTTTGGTATCCTGACTCCAATCCGGGTATAAAGCTCAAAATTAGTTGGTGCGCGGAATGCATGGCCGTAAAGCAGTTTGAAGGTGAGCTTGTCGTTGGGCTGGTTGATGATTCCCGCCCTGGGTATGAGTGTGCTTCCGTAAACGTTGTTGTTATCGTACCGCCCTCCTAAGGTGAAATTTGTTTTTTTCAATAATGTGGTGCTCAGGATATATTGCAGGCAGGCTCCTGTATTATCCTGCATGACACTTTCTCTCGGTTTATATCTTGCGTGAATATTGGTCACCGGAATATTACTGATGGTAACCATTTGTGTGTCCGCAATTACTCCCCGGATACCGCGCTCCAGGTTATCCTGCGAGAACTGGATCCCGGCCGAAAGCAGCTGATGTTCCGATATAGCGTAGCTGAATGAAACTTCACTTTTGATTCGGTTGGCAGAGTAGGCATATATACCTCTTTGAGCAAAACCTGTTCCGGGAGTGCTGAAATAGATATAGGATTTGTCTGACACTCCGGTTTCCCTGTATAGTCCCCGGATAAACAGGGTAAGCTTTGAGCCGGGTTTAAATTCGCTTTGTAAAAACAAGGCCCGTGAGAACCGGTCTATCAGGGAAGGTTTTTCCCCGTTGAAATCCGACGGCAGCACTCCGCCTTCTCCCGTATTTCCGTGTCCCTGTGCGGGTAGTCCTAAGAGAACAGTGGGCGACTGAATGATCTCTCCCATGCCGCCCGGAGTTTGGTAAGCACGGGCGTTTAATGTTGTTCTTACATTTTTTAAAACATGAGAAACCGCTCCGTTAAACGACCAGGCATTTTTAACATACGAACTGGAATAGCGGGGATCCTTGTTTGTAAATCTTGGTCCGTCTGTATTGAAAAGAGAACCGGAAAGCGCCATTTCCACATTCGATTTTTTTACTCCCATCAGTACATTTTCTGTCGATGTATTATAGCTTCCGTATCCTTTCTGGTAATGAAACCCGTTTATGTCTTCTCCTTTTTTTGTAATTATATTGATAACCGCGCCGTAAGCATTGGCTCCGTACAGGGCCGATCCGGGGCCCCAGATTATTTCTATGCGCTCCGCATTAAACAAACTGTATGCAGGGCCGGCCATTTCATAATTACCTATGAGGTTGTTTTCCACAACACCATCCACCATCAAAAGCAAGCGGCGGTTTTCATCGCCATACATTCCGCGGAAAGTAATAAAGGTAGGAGCCTGCCCGTACGTATGTATCATGTCAACGCCCGGAATATCACGCAAAACATCTTCCAGTTGTTGGTATCCCCGTTCCCTTATTTGCTCCGCAGTGATCACCATCATAGTGGAAGGCGCTTCACTTATTTTTTGTTTTACCCTGGAAGCAGTAACCACTTCAATGTTCATCAGGTCTTCGAGCGTTAATTTTTTCAGCGTCTTCATATCCGGGAAGGAGCTATCCTGTGCGGATAATAACCCGAATGAAAAGGATAAAAGAATAACAACAAAAAAACGTTTGGATGGATTCATATTTGGGGGGTAAGATGGAAAATTATTCTCGGAGGAAATAAGAGATACTCAAAAGTATCTATTTTTCTTATCAATAAATACTATATGTTATAAGCGAATTGATAAATTATAAATCTCTGGCGGGAAATCCTCAAGCTGCGCCCTCCCTTGCTCCGCCGGCCTTGCTTCGCCGGAGCGCTTCGCAAAGGCAAGAGCGCTCCGCGAAGGCAAGCAACGGGGGATAAACAACACCTCACATCTTAATTCTGAATTATCCAATACCTTAATTACCTAATCAACCAATAACTTAATCAACCAATTCCCAAACCCAACCTAGTACTTAGTACTTAGTACTTGGTACTTAGTACTTGGTACCTTGTACCTGTATTTTGATATTTGAAAAAACAATCCCACCTTTGACTGAACCCAATGTAGCTGAATTTTTTATGCACTTTTAAAATGTTAAGGGTAACGTTTCATTGAAAGAAAATATTGTTGTTTTTTGTAATAAACGAACTACTCCTCCAAAATGAAAAAACCTAAACGATTGCATCGCATTGCCGGGTTGTTCCTGCTGAGTACAATTATGCTGCAGGCCCATGCCCAGGCGCCGTTAAGGCTTACCATCAATGAATTAATGGCCTGGACTCCTGTGGGACCCACGGCGAGCGCAGCGAATGTTTCTACTGTTTTCTTAGCAGGAAGAAAAATGTTACAGCTCGCTCAGCTTCATCCCGGCCAGAGTTTTATGGTGAGAATAAATTACTGTCCGGATGGAATGAATAAGTGGGCGGGATACTTAACTGAACAAAATAAATTCAACATGTATAATTTTACCCATTGGCAATACATAACTCATTTAACCTGGTTTGACGGGCCCGTTGCTATTCCTTCCAGGCCCTGGATAGAGGCCGCTCACCGCAACGGGGTAAAGATCATGGGTTGCATATTTTTTGGAGATGTGAATGCGTTCCTGGCTAAGGATGCTAACGGCAAATACATTGGCGCGCAAAAGCTGGTGGATATTGCCATTTACTACGGATTTGACGGCTGGTTTTTCAATGAAGAAGCTGCCGTAAGCAGCACCACCGCAGCCGGATTGATTGCCTTGCTGAAGGAGCTGCAAACCATTAAACCGGCGGGGATGGAAATTCACTGGTACGATGCCATGATACCCAGCGGACAGATATCCTATCAGAATACGCTCAACTCCAAGAACCAAAAATTATTTCAGGACGGAACCACACGGGTGAGTGATGCCATGTTCACCAATTACTGGTGGGGAGCATCTCACATTGATACAATGTTCGCCACTTGTGGTAAGTTACTTCGCTATCCTATGGAGGTATACACCGGTGCCGATCTCTGGCCTACGCGTCCCAACTCCCCGCAGAAAATGTTCATTGACAATAACTGGCTGGACCTTTTGTACGAAAATGATCACCTGACTCACCCCCGCTCATCGGTCGGATTATTTGCCACCAACCTTACCTATAACAGCGGTCTGACTAATTTCAATAACGATCCTGCCGACTACGCTAACTTTTATAAAACGGAAGTAAGGATGTTTTCGGGCGATGATTACGATATTACCACGGCAGATAGCACCGGATGGAAAGGATTTGGATATTACTGGCCTGTATATACTGTCATTTCTTCTCTGCCCTTTGAAAGCAGCTTTAATGTAGGGCAGGGGAAGATATTTTCCGTAAACGGGAACCAGGTTGCTAAAAACTGGACGGATATGAGCAAGCAAAGTATTCTTCCATCCTGGCAATGGGCTAAAACCGGGACGGGCACAATCACGGCAGGGTATGATTTCAACCTGGCTTACAACGGCGGCACTTCGGTAAAATTATCTGGCAGCTTAAATAATAACAGTGCTACCTTAAAATTATTCCTGACCAAGCTGGCTCTTACTTCGGATAGTAAATTTGATCTGACATATAAAGCGGGAACAACAGGCCCCAGCAATTTACAGGTGCTGTTTTATTTCACAGACGACCTGGATAATCCTGCCGCTTTGGACCTGGGAATGGCTGCTAATACTGCCTGGAATACCCACACGTTTGATTTATCGCCTTATGCAGGAAAAGAGCTGGTCAATATTGGCGTTAAAGTTGCCTCTGCCAGTTCTGTTTCCAATTATAGCATGAACCTGGGCGCAATAAAAGTGTACAATAATCCGCTTTCAGCCACTGAAACGGATATCACACCCTGGGCCAGCTTGCAGTTGTATCCTGCTCTCAACACAGGTTCCTTTGGTCTGAATATCCATTTAGTAAACGAAGCAAAAGCAACTATCCTTATCACGGATGTATTGGGCAGAACAGTGTTCCAGGATAAGATAAACGGGAACACCTATTTGCAAAAAATTAATTTAAAGGATAAAGGGATGTACTTGGTAATGCTTGTTACTGAGAGTAAGCGGTTGGTGAGGAAGGTTGTGGTGGAGTGACACCTCACCCTTCCCGATAGCTATCGGGACCTCTCCTTAAGAGAGGGAATTATGCTCCCTTCTCCTTGGGAGGAGAAGGGTTGGGGATGAGGTCCGCAGATCCTCCCCCGGAGCCCCCTCGGCGAGGGGGATAAACTGCATCTTATTCCTTAATTCCTACTTCACACTTTTCACTTCCCGAACCCCCTGGTACTTCTTACCTTGTACCTTGTACCTTGTTCCTGTATCTTATTCTATAATCCCCAACTCCGAAGCATATTTAATCGCCTCCAGGGAAGTGTTTGCATTGAGCTTGTTTAATATGCGTTGCCGGTGTGTGTTAATCGTGTGCACGCTCAGGGAGAGCTTTTCGGCGATCTCTTTACTCAGGAACCCGTCTTTGATGAGCGAGAGGATCTCTTTTTCCCGTCCGCTTAGTTTTACAGCGCTGTTAGTGGTGAAGGTTTGTCCTTTGTTAAGTTCGGGCAGGTCTATCAGCTCACCCGTTTTAAAGTTAACGATGGAGTAGCGCACACCATCTTTAAGATCCTGGTCCGGTGAGATATCTACAAAGCTCAGGCTCAGCCATATATTACCGGAAGGATCCAGTTCCAGCACCTGGTGCTGTTCGATGATCCGCGTGTATTGTTCCTTGCCTGTTTGCACGCGATAATCGAATATCATTTTGTACTTCTTGCGTTCTTCGGTGGGCAAGGAATAAGCTAATCGCAGAGAGGCTATCCAGAGCCGGACCAGCGGGAGAGAATCTTCCGGATGAATGAACTGGTTTAAGAAAGACCAGTTAGCTTCGGCAGGCTCTTCCATCTGGCTTTTCATCATATCGTAAAACCCTACGGTAAGGGCAGGCTGCATTTTGGCCAGGTCGAACACAAGTATGGAACTGTTGCTCAGCTCACAAAATTGCTTTAACCGTGTTATGTGGCCTGCCGCAATATCATGGCTGAGGTTTTTCGCATCAAACTTTTGCGCATGGATCAGGCCGGTGAACTCCTCAAGGCTGTTTTCTAATGTATCCATTCTTAACAGATTAACGGTACGAGATTAATGAATTATCAGTATTGTGCATGAATGCCCCGGAAATACCTTTGCAAAAAATAAAAAAACCAACATCTTTTAATTTAAACATCTGACCATGAAAATATTTTTACCCGCTGTTTTACTGTTTGCAAGTTCCTTCCTGCCGCTTGCGGCACAGAACATAATACCTAATGCCGGCTTTGAGACGTGGATCAACAAAGGAAGTTACGAAGATCCGGAAAATTGGGGGACCCTGAACGCCCAGACTTCTATTGTTGGGATCAAGACAGTAGTTAAGGGAACGGCTGCCGAAGCCCACAGTGGGTCTTATGCTATAAAGCTGATTACCAAATTTATAGGGATTCCATTTAACCGAAAGATTCCAGGTCTTTCTGCCACCGGTACCATCAACACTACCACCAGCGCAATCGACGGCGGTTTTGCTTATAACCTGCGCCCGGTGCAGATAAGCGGCTGGTATAAATACGCTCCGGCCGGTAAGGATACGGCTTCGGTGGCCTTGACCCTTTCCAAATGGGATGTGAATACGCAGAAGCGGGTGGTGGTAGGCACCGCTGTATTTATGGATACCGCAACCGTAAGCACTTATACTGCTTTTTCGGCAGGTATTAATTATGTGTCCTCATTAGCTCCTGATACTGCGATGATCGTATTGCTGTCCAGTCCGCAAAACACCGGGGTGCTGAACAGTACCTTCCTTGCAGATGATCTCAGTTTGGATATGTCCAGCGGCATAGATCCGGAAGAAAGCAATTCCCGCATTGTTATTTATCCTAATCCCGCGAACACGCACGTGTTTATTTCTCATGCACCCGCAAGCCGGTTTATAGTATTTGATCAGAAAGGAAGCAAGGTTTCGGAATGCGTTTTGACCAATGCCGGTCTTGCAGATATATCCTCTTTAGGTTCCGGCTTGTATCTGTATCAGCTTCTGGATGCGGATCGGCAGGTAATGAAATCAGGCAAACTGATAATCAACGCTAACAAATAACATCATGACACAGTATTACTCCTGCGTAAAGAAAATCTCCGTTCCATTGCTCATTGCTTTGCTGGGCTCAGCGCTGTCTTCCTCTTTACAGGCACAGACCGGCACATATGACCAGGTATATTCCATCTTTCAAAGTAAATGTACCGGGTGCCATAACTCTTCTGTGAACACCAACCTGAATATGAACTTTGCTGCGTCGGCTTCTGTGTTATATGGCCAGCTGGTAAATAAAGCGCCGGTCAATCCTGTGGCAAAGACAAAAGGAGATAAGCGCATTGACCCCGGGTATCCACACCGCAGCTACCTGCTGCGAAAATGCAATAATAATTTGGATGCGGATAACGGATTAACCAGCGGGGAAGGCGGTGTGATGCCACCTGCACCCAGCCCGGCGCTGAGTAACCCCGAAATTGAACTTATACGTCAGTGGGTGCTGAAAGGCGCTCCTCAGACAGGAAACGTAGTGGATACTGCTATCGTAAATACATTTTACCGCGGCAAAGGGATACTCGGTATCAGCCAGCCGCTTACGCCGCCACTGCCGGGTCAGGGAACACAAATTCACCTGGGCCGTATTTTCCTTGATACCAATTCGGAATCGGAAGTGTTCATTAAATACGATTTCCGGCTTCCGCAGGATACGGAAATATATAAGATGGAAATCCTGCAGCCGGCACAATCCCATCATTTTGTCATTTATAAATTCTACCCCGGACTCGATAAAAATTTCCCCAGCGGGCTCCGCGATACTACCTTGCCATCGCATGGCAGCGCAGATATGGTTTCGATCTTTTCTCCTAAAACCAAGAACATCACCTTACCGACCGGAACAGCTTTTCTATGGGAGAAGGGAAGTGTGCTGGACCTCAACTATCATTTCTATAACGAGAACCCGGATTCCGTACTGGCCCTGGACCTGTACCTGAATGTGTATACGCAGCAGAAAGGTACTGCTCAAAGCATTATGTACACCCGGTACTTTGCCGATCTTACCATCTCCATTCCCCAGGATACAACAAAGGAATATACATTCACGACAGCGGCCTATGATTCTTCCGAGGCTAATTACTGGATGGTATGGAGGCTGTACAGTCATACGCACAAGTACGGAACAGATTATGACATTTATCTCCGTAATCCGGATGGGAGCAAAGGAGCCCAGGAGTACGAAGGCTTTTACGACTTTGACTACCAGTTCAACCAGGGATTTTATGCCTTTGGTGTGGAAGCGGCACAGCGCGTGATATATCCCTTTCTCCAGGTGAATCCCTGGAATGGTTTTGTCCATGAAGCCAAGTATAAAAACTACGGAGGCCCCGATCCCGTTACCTGGGGCCTTACCTCAAAAGATGAAATGATGGCCATGGTGATGCAGTACACCTATGGTTCTCCTCTGGGAATAAAAGAAAATACACTGGAGAAAGAAATTCAGCTTACTGCTGATCCCAATCCGTTTGCAGAGTATACCCGTATAAGCTATCACCTGAAAAAGCAGTCCAACGTAGTACTGGAGATATACAATGCCCTGGGTGAGAAGATCAAAACCCTGGCGAATGAAAATCAGTCCGGCTCCTACAGCTATACTTTCAGCGCCCGTCAGTCAGGGCTCTCACCCGGAATGTATCTTTTGCGTGTGAGTGTAAACGACCGGCACTATTCGAAAGTGTTGTTGCAGAGGTAGTGTTACATGATTTGCCAATTAGTCAATTAGCTAATTAGCCGATCAATCAGTTCCTAAGGTAGGGATTGGAATAGCATTTTAATCGGGGATTTCGTCGTTAGCTATTAGCTGTGGTTCTTAACCTCTTAACTCCGAATTCTTACCTCTCAATTCTTATATTACCGCTTTATTTTCTCAATTTTCGCATTAAACTACCCGAATAGTTCTTGTCATCTATTTTATGACAACACATCCTCCGCATTACTACAGGAAATAGGTGAAAATCCCTTAGGGTGTATGAAACTGCTGCACTTTGTTGTAATAAACATCTGTGAAAAATAAACTCTCCGCTATGAAAAGCGTATCAGGATAAAACAGGAAATCATACTCTAACCCAAACACATAAAATGAAAAATAAGCTGAAGATACTGTTGCTTGAAGATTCCAGAATGGATGCGGACCTTTTAATCCGTTTCCTCAGAAGAGAGAAATTTGAATTTGAATACGCCTGGGTTTGGGAGAAAAACGCATTTTCGGAGCAGCTGAAAAAATTGGCTCCCGATCTTATTGTTTCGGATTATGACCTGCCTCAATTCAATGGCCTGGCGGCTTTCCGCCTGATGAAGCAAGAGGGGTTTAACCTTCCTTTTATCTTACTGTCAGGTTCTTTTGAGGGAAAGAATATTTCCCAGATAAAAAGCGAAGGGGTATGTGATTGCTTGTTAAAAGGAGATCTCTCCGGATTACCGGGTGTTATAAAAAAAATAAATGAACAGCAGAATAATTCGTGCAGCAACATTAATTAATCCTTGTCCCATGGAAACAACATTAAAGAGATATGCGCTTTTAATTTTGATTACGATCGGGATCACTTTATCACAACCTGAGTTATTTGCTCAATCGATAGCAATTATCTCTCAGAAGACAAATATCCTTGAAAACAAAAAGGAGCATTTTTCCAGGGATACTTCCGCAACCATAACACTGTATGCAAGCGGATTGTCTGAAGGAACTGTGTTCCTACGTTGGAATACTGCGGGGCAGCGATCAAACGGGTTGTATATAATTTACCGTTCTTCCGATGGGGAAGGTTATGAGGTGATCGGCTACCGGAAAGGAACAGGTGTTCCCATCGAATCCGAAATAGCCTATTATTTTGCAGATGAATCACCGTGCTCGGGAACAAATTATTATGGGATTGTTCATATAGGATACAATCAAACTTACCTCGCGAGCGAAATAATCCGTGTAGAAAATAAAGATCAATTATACAACTCCATAGTATCTCTGGATAAATAAGACCTGCAGGTTGTCTTTGTTTCATGGGTGCCGAAGAATACAGGCTTTTGTATATTCGTCGCATGAAAATAAAGACAATTATAACCGGAGTAACCGGCATGGTAGGCGAGGGAGTGCTGCACGAATGCCTGCAGCATCCGGATGTGGAGAAGGTGCTGGTGCTGGGAAGAAAGCCTTGCAGCATTACCCATCCCAAACTAAAAGAGATCGTTCATGCTGATTTATACAACCTGTCTGCAATTGAAAGCCAGCTGCTAAGCAATTACAATGCCTGTTATTTTTGTCTGGGTACTACATCCATCGGTAAAGACGAAGCGGAGTACACAAAAGTAACGTACACCTTAACCATGCATGTTGCTTCCACGCTCAGCAAATTAAATCCGGATATGACCTTTTGCTATGTGTCCGGAGCAAGAACAGATGGTACAGAGAAAGGTAAATCCATGTGGGCGCGTGTAAAAGGCAAAACAGAAAATGATCTTGTAAAGCTTCCTTTCAAACAAGTATATAATTTCCGCCCGGGGTATATGCATCCTACGCCCGGTTTGAAGAATGCATTGTCAGGTTATAAATACCTGGGATGGCTTTATCCTTTTCTGCGTATGGTTATTCCCAATTCTGTGTCCACGCTGAAGGAGGTTGGAATGGCCATGATACATGTCACTCTGTATGGCTATGGAAGGAAGGTGCTGGAGGTGAAAGATATAATTGAGCGTGCGAAGAAATAACTCAAGTTCAGATTACAGATTTACAGATCGGGTGTGACTGTTTATCTGTAAATCAGAGTTGATCAGTTATCTGTACCCATTTTCTTATTCGTACATTCGTATAAATTTGTTTATTGAACTATGAAAATCGGTATTGCGTGTTATCCTACCTTCGGAGGTAGCGGAGTGGTTGCCACGGAGCTTGGCAAAGCATTGGCCTTGAAAGGGCACGAGATTCACTTTATATCTTACAGCAAGCCCGTACGCCTGGACGATCACCAGAAGAATGTATTCTTCCACGAGGTTTCTATCATCGATTACCCTTTGTTCGATTATTCTCCCTACGAAATTTTACTTTCAAGCAAGCTCACCGATGTAGCCAAAAAGCACAAGCTGGACCTGCTGCATGTGCACTATGCCATTCCGCATGCCTCTGCAGCTTACATGGCAAAGCAGGTGCTGGCCTCGCAGGGTATTAAGATAGGTGTTGTCACCACCCTGCATGGAACGGATATAACGCTTTTGGGAAAAGACCCTGCATTTGAGCCGGTGATCACTTTCTCCATCAATGCCAGCGATGCGGTTACGGCAGTTTCGGAAAGCCTTAAGAACGATACGCTGAAAAACTTTGGAGTTAAACGGGAGATTGCGGTGATCCCCAATTTTGTGTGCCTGTGTGATTACGAGATAGAAGACCGGGAAGAGAAGCGAAAGAAATATGCTCCTTACGGAGAGAAAATACTGATCCATGTTTCCAACTTCCGGAAGGTGAAGAGGGTGGAGGATGTCCTTCGGGTTTTTGATAAAGTGAGAAAAGAAATTCCTGCAAAACTTATACTGGTGGGTGACGGCCCTGAGCGGGAAAACATCGATAAGCTCTGCAAGGAACTGGATACCTGCGGAGACATTCATTCCCTGGGAAAAATAAAAGATGTGGAAAAAATTATCGGGCTGGCAGATCTGTTTCTACTTACATCCGAAACGGAAAGCTTTGGTCTCGCTGCGCTTGAATCCATGGCTGCAAGGGTTCCGGTGATATCCAGCAATACCGGAGGCATCCCCGAAGTGAACATACACGGATATTCCGGTATGCTGAGCAACGTAGGCGATACGGACGATATGGCCAAGAATGCGGTTTCAATTCTCAGGGACGAAAACACCCTAGAGCGTTTTAAGGCAAATGCGTATGAGCAGGCCAATAAATTCTCCATGGAAAAAATACTGCCCGTTTACGAGAGGTTATACGAGGAGGTGATCACTCCCCTCCATACCCGCACCACCGTTCCGCTCGGAAGGTGATTTTATTTCCGGTAAGGTGTTGTATCTGTTCAGGAGCTTTGCAGGATTGGTGTCGTCCCGGCTCGTCTAAGCCGAGCCGGGACCTGACGAAAAATAAACCTGTTCAATTTTTTTTACGGAAAAAATCAGGACGAGTTTACTGTCCGCCTTTTTGAGTCCACTTGTAAAGTTTCTTACCAATGCCAAAAGTTTTTTTATTGTTCCCGGAAGGATGGGGAATAGTGAAGTTGACTCCCAGTGTGGTCATTACATCCATGATGCGTACTTTTTCCACACTGTTTGTACTTCCGAAACAAAACCGGAAATCACCGAATACTCCTACGTAATCGTATAATATTTGAGTGAAGCCGCATCCGAAATTCAAACCCCAGCGGTTCGCGTGTACAATAGTACCTTCCGGTATTCCTCCCGCCAGCTGACTTATATCCCTGTGGCCGGTACGCGTGGCTGACCATTCATGTTTGTTGGCGCCTGTCAGTACAAATATGCGGGTAAGATTGTTGTTTGTTGCAAAGGAAATATGACCGTTAAAGTCAAATTTACGGGTATTCACATTTTCCCAGGCAGACGGGGAATCATGTTCCGGGAAATCGGAATATTCCGTTGAAAGAAAAAACATCCCTTTTATATGAGTTACCAGCCGCAGGTGGTAACCGCGGTAGATCATCGAGCTGTTATAGCGGCTCAGGTCAATGCTTGAATAAACCACCCCGCCGGATAACTGGAACAGGGGAGAAATATGAAAAGTATCCTTCCGAACAGGCATTTGGCCGGCATATCCTTCCTGGCAGAAAACAGTCGAAATAAGCACCAAAAACAGCAAGTAGAGTCTTTTCATTTCATTTCTTTAGGAGATAAAGATATAAAAGAACACAATAGTTTCAAAATGTTTTTAGCAGGTGGTTTCAGGAACCAGTAAGTGGTAGGTTTAGAACTCTATCCGGTAGCCTCCATAGGGAAATAAGCCCAGCTGGTAATCGTACATCATCTCTTTCTTGCTGTCGTTATATACCTGCTGCAGGATGTTTTTATGGTTCAGTATATTTTCAATGTTTATATAAAAATAATGAGAGGTCTTTTTAAAGTTGATGCGGTACGAGATCTTTGTGTCTAATTTCTGGTAATTCCGGAATTGACGGGAATAGGCCAGGGAATCAATGTATACGGGGCCTGCTTTCAGGATGGATTGTTCCAGGTTAACAGGCGTATAGCGGTTACCTCCGGCAACAGTGAATTTTACATCCAGGCCGAGTGTTTGATTTTTTCTTCCCGTCTGAATTTCAATGCCTCCGAGCACATTGTATACATACCCGCCGCTGAAGGCAGTATGCCGCACAATGCCGTCGCTTCCTTTGTACTGTGAGGTATACAGGGAAAAGGAATTGAGAAAATAATATCCCTTGCTGAAGAATTTCTCCAATGTAATTTCCGTTCCGTAATTGTACCCCGTGCCTTTATTTTCCAGGGAATCGACAAGCGTTATACCGTTCAGCTCGTTGCCTACATTGATCGTGGAAAAGGAGTTTTTACGATACTTCTCAACGGGTATATTATACAGGCTTTGGTAATAATTTTCCAGCTTGAAGCGGAAATCTTTGGCAAAGTTAAAATCGTAGGCAAGCACGTAATGTATGCTTTTGCTCAGGTCCAGGGTTTTGTTCGTTTGTGCATAGGTGGCAGAAGCGGAATCGTATGCCTGGTAAAAATAGTAGATCATGGGCAGGGCCTGGCTGTGCATGCCGGCTGATGCGGATACGGACTGCCTGGGCAGGAACTGCCAGCGGATCCCGCTCCGGGGCTCAACGGCCTGTGATTTGCTAAGCGCAAAAAGATTGTAATGAACCCCGTTGTTCAGTGTAAGGGCATCGGTGATCCGGTATTGCCAGTGAACGAATGCCTGGAAAACGGCTGCATTGTTTTTATCCCTGAACTGATCCAGGTATACTTTGTTGCGCCGCGACCAATAGGAGGACCGGTAATCGAAGAAAATATTTTTAGCCGTCAGCCCTGCTTTGGTAAGGTGATGCGAATTTATTTTGTCGGTAATCGTGTAGCTGGCAAAGTACTGTCCGTCTTTCGAATCATTGGTGAAGGTCCGGTAGGGGACTTTGTCTGACGACAGTGTATCGATCTTTACATTGAAAAGTGTTCCTGAAACCGAGAGGTTGAGCTTGCCCGAAATTTTGTCTGTGAAAAAATACAAATGAGACAAGCCTGCCACTCCCATCTTTGATCCGAACACCAGGTCTTCGCCGGAGCTTGTAAAACTCCAGTCCGTGGAATCCTTTTCACTGTCAAGCAGTGATATTCTGCTCATGCCGCCTATTCCCCAGAGGGAAAACACCCCTGCTTTTGCCGTTGGAACATTCAATTTGAATGTAAGGTCCTGGTATTGCGGCAGCCCGGATACGCCAAACCGTATCCCTGCCAACTGGAAAAGCTTGAGGGTGGAGTAGCGGTAGTTTATTAAAAAGGAACTGCCGTTCTTTTTTGAAACAGGCCCTTCAATACCGGCTTCCAGGCCATTCAATCCAAGCTGTGCCGTGTATTCATTTTTTTCGTTATTGCCGTTTCGCAGTTTAAGATCAAATACGGCCGCCATTTTATTTCCGAACTCTGCCGGGAAAGCACCGGTCAGAAAATCGCTGCTGGCCAGCAGGCTGTTGTTCAGAATACTTACAGGACCACCGGTTGCTCCCTGAGTGGAAAAATGATTAGGGCTGGGTATGTCGGTATTTTCTAATCTCCACAGCACACCAAGCGGGGAATTCCCGCGGACTATGATATCGTTGCGTGCGTCGTTGCCTGTGGCTACACCTGCATAATTGGCTACCATCTTGGCGGGATCGCCGCGGCTTCCCGCATAACGTTCGGTTTCCTCACTCTGAAAATTGCGGGAGCTGTTTGTAACCAGCTCGTTGTTGGCTTTGGTCTTATCCTTTTCGGAAACTATCACCACTTCATTTCCAACCAACAGCTTCTCATGCATTTCCACATTCAGTACCACTTCTTTCCCTGTTGTGACAATGATGTTATGAAGCACAACATCTTCGTATCCTACAAAAGAAAACTTCAGGCTGTGCCTGCCTACAGGGACTTTCAGTAAGCGGAATTTCCCTTCTGCATCGGTGGTGCAGTAAATATTGGTATCCAGGTTTAGTATTTTTACTCCCACCGGGTCTATGGGGGCTTTGGAATCCGCATCCAGCACCGTTCCCCGGATTGTTTGGGTTAAGGTCTGCGAAAAGGAAAGAATGAAACTGAAATTGAAAATGAGAAATAAAATAGTTGTCCGGGCAAAGGAAGTTTTTTTCATACAATCAGTTCGCAGGCAAAGATATATTTCTTTGACTTAACGGACTGCTCTATGAGGAGACGTTTTCTTTTTTGCGATGTATTTATTGAGCTTCCACATTAACCAGGAAGACCCGGCTCCCACAACAGCTCCCACAAGCACATCGCTCGGATAATGAACGCCCAATTCCATCCGTGAATATCCCACCGCACCTGCCCATAAAAATGCGGGAGCTATCACATACCATTCGGGGTAGCAGAGCGAAAGGGAAGTAGCTGTGGCAAATGCGCAGGAAGTGTGGCCGGATGGAAAAGAAGGATGTCCTGCCTCCATCTTTTTTACGATGAGGTCCGGATAGGTAACGAAAGGCCGTGGCCGGTTGAAGGAATATTTCATGCCTGTTGAAATTATTCCGGCAGTGAGTATCCCTGCTCCGATCACATACGAGTTTCTTTTCGCCGTACTGTCTTTGCCAATTGCACCCACCAGGAAACAGGCAATGGGAGCTGCTACGGTGACAGGTGGTATACTTTGGGATATAATTTTGTTGGTATTGTCCCAGCCCGCGGAATTACCTGAATTGATGGAATGAAGCAGGTTGATATCAAAATTCTGGGAACGGCTTTGGAATGCCAGAAGGAAGACGGCGAAACAACAAAAAAGTCTTTTCATGGAGCTGCAGTGGTATTGTCAGTTACTTCGAGTAAGCGTTGCTCTGAACGCTGTATCGAGAAGTGACACAATTCAAACCTCCATTTTCTTCTTTGATCCGGGTACAGATGCTTTTTTTGTATCTGCAATTAATTTCACAAAGTCGTCAAACAAATAACGGGAGTCATGCGGGCCGGCAGATGCTTCGGGGTGGTACTGCACGCAGAACACCGGCTTGTGTTTCATGCGCAGGCCTTCAACCGTTCCATCGTTCAGGTTTACATGCGTGATTTCGATCTCCTTGTTTCCTTTGGCGCTCTTTTCGTCCACCGCAAATCCGTGATTCTGAGAGGTGATCTCATCTGTTCCTTTCACAAGATTCTTTACCGGATGGTTGATTCCTCTGTGCCCGTTGAACATCTTGTATGTTTTAATGCCATTGGTCTGGGCAATGATCTGGTGTCCCAGGCAAATTCCAAAGGTGGGTATATTGCTTTCTATCAGCTGGCTTACGGTCTCTACTACGCGGGGCATGGCCGCAGGATCGCCCGGGCCATTGGAGATGAACAGGCCATCGGGTTTGGATTGTAATATTTCAGCCGCCTTGGTTTCCATAGGGAACACCTCCACGTAACAGTCTTTTTCATTCAGGCAGCGGAGAATATTTTTCTTTATACCCAGGTCCAGCGCCGCTACTTTGTACCTAGCAGCAGGATTACCGGAGAAGTATGTTTTTTTGGCAGACACTTTGGAGGAAAGTTCCAGGCCCTCCATGGAGGGAACTTTGTCTAGGATCTTTTTGAGTTCTTTCAGGTCCGTTACCTCGGAAGAGATAACCGCGTTCATGGCCCCTTTACTCCGGATATGGCGTACAATAGCACGTGTATCCACATCCGAGATTGCAACCAGGTTCTGGCTTTCGAAATATTCCTGTATGGACTGTGAAGCATCTTTGCGCGAATACCCGGTATTGAAGCTTTTGCATACCAGCCCGCTTATCTTAATGCTGTCGGATTCAACCTCGCTTTTATGCACCCCGTAATTCCCTATATGTACATGCGTGGTTACGAGCAGCTGGCCAAAGTAAGAGGGGTCTGTAAATGTTTCCTGGTAACCCGTCATACCCGTATTAAAGCAAAGCTCGCCGGTGGCGGTACCCGTTTTACCGGCGGCACGGCCATAAAATACCTTGCCGTCCTGCAGGAGGAGTACGGCCGGTTTTTTTGTTTTGTATTTCATGATTTGTGGCCCGCGCAGCACCCTGTTCTTTAACCAGGATTCCGCAGGACAATGCAGGAATTGATGTGCCGCAAATTTACTTCATCCGGCGTTAATGGTGAAAAAAATTATTAACATTTCTTCACATTCCCCTGGGTTCCATAGGTAAATAATGAAACATTCAGTTTTTTTCCGGTATTCTGAATTAAGTCAAATTAAAATAATGTAATCTTTTTCAGAATTTATGTAATGCCCTTTTTTTTTAACCGTTCAACTTTGCATTTCTGAAAAAGAACTTACAAACTAACTTTATAGCTGACAAAAGTATATGACTAAGGTCTGCACGCGGTGTGTTTTGGACACCACCGTAAACGATATTTGGTTTGACAGTGATGGTATCTGTAAATATTGCAGGATCATTGATGAAATGGAAAAGAATCATCCCCTGGACGAAAAATCAGGTATGCGGCTCCACGCATTGGTAGAGAAAATAAAGAAGGAAGGCAAAAACAAGCCTTACGATTGCATTGTGGGTACAAGCGGAGGCAGGGACAGTACCTACACCATGCTGAAAGCGGTTGAATTAGGACTACGCCCCCTGGCAGTACATTTTGACAATGGATGGAATACTGAAATATCAGTCAGGAATATTAAACGTGCTTGTGAAAAGTTAAATATACCATTGCATACAGTAGTTGCAGATTGGGAAGAGTTTAAGGACCTACAGGTTTCTTTTTTGAAATCGGCTACACCCGATGCCGATATACCTACCGATTATGCTATCTACTCCGTTTTGTTCAAAGTAGCGGCGAAGGAAGGGGTGAAGTATATTTTAAACGGGCATTCGTTCCGCACGGAAGGGACCTCTCCCATCAGCTGGACGTACATGGACTCCAGGTATTTAAAGTCCGTTCACCGGAGGTTTGGAAAGGTTAAAAGGATCACGAGCTTTCCTGTATTATCCCTGATAAACCTGCTTTATTATTCATTTGTAAAAGGAATAAGGGATGTCCGAATTTTGGAATACATGGACTACAATAAAAAAGAAGTGGATGAAATTTTAAAAACGAAACTGGGTTGGGAATATTACGGAGGGCATCACCATGAAAATGTATATACCAAGTTTTTTCAATCCTACTATCTGCCGGTGAAATTTAACATAGACAAACGAAAAATAGAATTAAGTGCATTGATCCGGTCGGGACAAATTAAAAGAGAAGAGGCTTTGAATGAGCTAAACAGCTCTTCCTATAAATACGATCCGTCCGTTATAGATTATGCACGCAACAAATTGGAATTATCCGAAACAGAATTTAAAAACATTATGGAGAATCCGGTTAAAAGCCATGACAGTTACCCGACTTATTTGTATCTGATACGAACGTTGAAATGGCCGATCAAAATTGCTACCAGGCTCCGGATACTGCCGCATATACTGTATCTCAAATACGCAAGCAGCAAATGATCATTACACGAAAGTCAGGCGCGGGCATGCTCATCTATAACAGGTAAGCACAGTTGCTCCCGATGCAATTCGGTATCGGGATATACGATGCAGTACGGAAAATAAAAAAGGGATAAACAAATTGTTTATCCCTTTCCCGTATAAGTATTGAAATTACTATTCGCTTTTTGGTGCTTCTTCAGCGGAAGGAGGAGTTGTTTCAGTTGCAGCAGCACCCGCTTCAGCAACAGGAGCATCCGCTTTTTTCTTTCCTCCGCGGCTTCTTCTTGTCTTCTTTGCAGGAGCAGCTTTTTCTGTTTTTGCAGCAAGCATGCTTTCGTTGAAGTCTACAAGCTCGATGAAACATGTGTTGGCATTATCTCCCAGGCGGAACCCGGTTTTCAGGATACGTGTATATCCTCCGCGGCGCTCACCAATTTTCGGAGCAACGTCCCGGAACAGTGTTACAACAGCATCTTTGTTCTGTAAATAACGGAACACCATTCTGCGGGAATGGGTGGTGTCATTTTTTGAACGGGTTACAATGGGCTCAAAATATTTCTTCAGCGCTTTTGCCTTGGCTAAAGTTGTATTGATGCGCTTATGGATGATAAGAGAAGCAGCCATGTTAGACAGTGTAGCCTGTCTGTGCTGCGACTTTCGTCCAAGATGATTTATTTTTTTTCCGTGTCTCATAGTAAGTGCAAGTGTTAGGTATCATGTACAAGGTACAAAGTACAAGGATCACTTTGTACCTTTACTTTGTACTCTATATTAATTCATTGTTTTTTCTTTCATAAAGCCATACTTGGCAACATCCATTCCGAAATGAAGGCCTTTTGTATTTACAAGCTCTTCCAGTTCGGAAAGAGATTTCTTACCGAAGTTACGGAATTTGAGAAGGTCCATTTTGTTGTAAGAAACCAGGTCCGAAAGTGTTTCAACATCGGCTGCTTTCAGGCAGTTCAGGGCACGAACAGACAGATCCATGTCTACTAATTTTGTTTTTAGCAGCTGGCGGATATGCAGTGCATGTTCATCAAAGTCCTGTTCTTTGCCTTTTTCTTCTGTATCCAGTGTAATCTTTTCGTCGGAGAAGAGCATGAAATGGTGGATGAGGATCTTTGCCGCTTCTTTCAATGCTTCTTTTGGGTGTATGCTTCCATCGCTCTTTATATCAACGATAAGTTTTTCGTAGTCGGTTTTCTGTTCTACGCGGAAATTTTCCACGGTGTATTTTACGTGACGGATAGGAGTGAATATGGCATCGATCGGAATATATCCAACGGGACTATTGATAGGTTTGTTTTCTTCTGCAGGGACATAGCCACGGCCTTTGTCAATCGTGATTTCAAACTTGGTCTTTATGTTGCTGTCCATGGTGCAGATAATATGGTCAGGGTTCAATACCTGGAAGGCAGAAGTGGCTTTTCCGATATCGCCCGCAGTGAAATGATCTTTTCCGCTTAAAGAGATAGTTACTTTTTCGTTATCAACACCATCTATCTGCTTTTTGAAGCGAACCTGTTTCAGGTTAAGAACGATTTCCGTAACGTCTTCCACAATTCCTTTTATCGTGGAGAATTCATGTTCAACTCCATCCACCCGCATGCCAGTGATAGCATGTCCTTCCAGAGAGGAAAGAAGAATCCGGCGGAGGGCGTTTCCTACAGTAACACCGTATCCTGGCTCAAGAGGACGAAACTCAAACTGTCCTTCTGTGTCAGTAGAGTGGATCATTATCACTTTGTCTGGTTTCTGAAATGCTAGTATTGCCATGGTATTTTTAGTTATTAGTTATTCGTTTATTAAGTAGATTATATATCTGTATTATTTAGAGTACAACTCGACAATTAATTGCTCCTTAATATTTTCAGGGATCTGGGTACGTTCCGGTACAGCCAGGAATCTTCCCTGCATCAGGCTGCGGTCAAACTCCAGCCACTGGTAGTTAACATTCCCTGCAGCAAGTGAATTTCTGATCGGATCCATATCCTTTGAGCGTTCCCTGATCCCAACGATATCTCCAACTTTTACGGTGTATGAAGGGATGTTTATTACATCGCCATTCACAGTTACATGCTTATGGGATACAAACTGACGTGCCGCTCTGCGGGTAGGGGCAATGCCCATGCGATACACAACGTTATCCAGGCGTGATTCCAGCAGCTGGAGAAGCACTTCCCCGGTAACACCTTTTGCCCTTGCAGCCCGTTCGAATGTATTTTCGAACTGGCGCTCAAGAACACCGTATGTATATTTGGCTTTTTGTTTTTCAGCCAGCTGTACGGCATACTCTGATTTCTTAGCCCTTTTTTTAGTGTTGCCATGCATCCCGGGAGGATATGATTTTTTTTCAAGTGTTTTACCACCGCCCAGTATGGGTTCACCAAACTTCCGTGAGATTCTTAATTTAGGTCCTGTGTATCTTGCCATCTTGCTATGTATTGTTTGTTTTTACGTTTAGGTTCAATTATACCCTTCTCTTTTTCGGAGGCCGGCATCCGTTGTGAGGAATAGGGGTAAGGTCCACGATCTCGGTGATCTCAATTTTATTTGTGTACAAGGCACGCATGGCCGATTCCCTTCCGCCTCCGGGGCCTTTTACATATACCTTTACTTTTCTCAATCCGGCTTCATAGGCAGCTCGTGCACAGTCGGAAGCTGCAACTTGTCCGGCATAAGGAGTATTTTTCTTAGAACCACGGAATCCCATTTTTCCGGCAGAGGACCATGCAATGGTTTGCCCTTTCATGTTCGTAAGTGTAATGATGATGTTGTTAAAAGCAGCGTGAATATGCGCTTCTCCTACAGCATCCACTTTTACGGTTCTTTTTTTCGCTTTAGCCGGTTTTGCTGCTATCTCTGCAGTCTGACCTTGTTGTGGTTTTTTTTCTTCAGCCATTTTTATTTAATTGATAGAGTAGAGTAGTTGTTGAATTAGTTTATCCTTTAGAAGGAGCAAGTTTTTTACCTGCAATTGTTTTCCTTCTTCCTTTTCGTGTACGGGCATTACTTCGTGTACGTTGTCCGCGTACAGGAGCACCTTTCTTGTGCCGTATTCCCCGGTAAGTTCCGATATCGATCAGGCGCTTGATATTCAACTGTGTTTCCGAACGAAGCGCGCCTTCCACTTTGAATTTTTCTGTCAGGATACCGCGGATCTTATTGAGGTCCGAATCGTCCCACTCCTGTACTTTTTTGTTTACATCCACATTCGCTTCTTTCAGAATCCTGCGTGCCGAACTGCGGCCAATCCCGTAAATATAGGTAAGACCGATTTCACCGCGTTTATTTTTTGGAAGATCAACTCCGGATATACGTGCCATGTTTTTTAAGTTAGCAGTCCCTCCATTTCCCCTGAAAAGGGGAGAGAGAAGACTTAAGTTTTATGATTTGTTGTTTAACATTTTTGTCAGTTGTATTTCCCTTCTCATCACAAGGAGGGAAAAATTTTAGCCTTGACGTTGTTTGTGTTTAGGAACTTTTTTGTTAATAACGTAAAGGCGTCCTTTTCTGCGCACAATCTTGCAGTCCACGCTGCGCTTTTTAATAGAGGTTCTGATTTTCATATTTATTTGTATCTAAATGTTATTCTTCCTTTTGTCAGGTCGTAAGGTGACATTTCCAGCTTTACCTTGTCTCCCGGCAGCAGCTTGATGTAATGCATCCGCATTTTCCCGGAAATATGAGCTGTGATAATGTGGCCGTTTTCCAATTTTACACGAAACATGGCATTTGAAAGCGCTTCCGTAATTGTACCATCCTGTTCAATTAATGATTGCTTTGCCATCTTTTTTTATACTGCTTCTTTTTTTAGTTTTACTTCCTGGTCTATATATTCAAACGTTGTTAAGATATCTACTTTGTTCCTTTTTACCGCCACCGTGTGTTCAAAATGCGCCGACGGCTTCCTGTCCACGGCCGATACTGTCCATCCGTCATTTTCAACCTGTATATCCCGTTTTCCCAGGTTGATCATCGGCTCGATCGCAATTACAAGTCCTTCTTCCATCCGGATACCGCTTCCGCGTTTACCGTAGTTAGGGACTTCAGGAGATTCGTGCAGGCTTCTGCCAATCCCGTGTCCTACCAGTTCCCGTACTATTCCGTATCCGTACTTGCTTACGTATTCTTCGATTGCGTTGCTTACGTCGCCTATCCTTTTACCCGCAATTGCGTTTTCAATGCCTTTGTAGAGAGCGGCTTTTGTTACATTCAGGAGTTGTTTCACTTCCTGGCTGATCTCTCCAACTGCAAAGGTGTAAGCGGAATCTCCGTAAAAATCATTTTTTACTACTCCGCAATCAACCGAAACTACATCACCATTTTTAAGAACATAACCGCCTGGTATTCCATGAACCACTTGTTCATTTACCGAAACACAGAGCGTATAATCAAAAACACTTCCTTCCTTTTTATATCCCTTGAACGCAGGCTTTGCGCCGTTGTCCCGTATAAACTCTTCTGCAATCTTATCTAACGTTATCGTGCTAACTCCTTCTTTTATATGTTTTCCAGTCTCAGCTATTGTTCTCGAAACCAATAAACAACTTTCACGCATCAATTCAATTTCATCATCCGTTTTTAAATAGATCTTACTCATGCAGTGGCCATGCTCATGGAAGTTCTTCCTTTTATTCTTCCTGTTTTCATTAATCCGTCGTAGTGTCTCATTAATAAATGACTTTCTATCTGCTGCAGGGTGTCAAGCATTACTCCTACAAGTATCAGAAGGGAAGTACCTCCGAAAAACCGTGCAAACTGATCATTTACCCCAAAGAAAGCTGTGGCTATTGCAGGCATGATGGCTACCAAAGCCAGGAATATCGATCCGGGCAGAGTGATTTTGGACATCACCTCATCAATGTATTCCGCTGTTTTCTTTCCAGGCTTTATTCCCGGGATGAAACCACCGTTTTTCTTCATATCGTCTGCCATTTGTGTAGGATTTACCATAATGGCAGTGTAGAAGTAGGTGAAAATAATAATGAGGAAAGCAAATATTAAATTGTATACCAACCCGTTGTGATTAGAAAGTGTCCCGATAACACCGCTGAGCTTTTCCGTGGATGCAAATCCGGCGAGCGTAATAGGGATAAACATGATTGCCTGCGCGAAGATAATAGGCATAACTCCTGCAGCATTTACTTTTAACGGGATGTACTGGCGTACTCCTCCGTATTGCCTGTTTCCAACAATTTTCTTTGCAAACTGGACAGGAATTTTCCGTGTTCCCTGAACTAAAAGAATGGAGCTGATAATTACAAAAAGCAGGAATACTATTTCAAGGAGCATCATGATCAGTCCTCCGCCTTTTGCCTGCATGCGTGATATCCCTTCCGAAACAAACGCAAACGGCAGGTCGGCCACAATGCCTATCATGATGAGAATGGAAATTCCGTTTCCAAGTCCCCTGTCAGTAATTCTTTCTCCGAGCCACATGACAAAAATAGTTCCTGCTACCAGGATTGTTACCGTAGTGACCCACCACAGTCTGGAAGGATCTGCTACCACACCGGGGTAACTCGTAAGCTGGGTAGTGATAAATCCGGGGGCCTGAAGGGCAGTTATAATGATGGTAAGGAAACGTGTGTACTGGTTGATCTTTCTTCTTCCGCTTTCACCTTCTTTCTGCATACGCTGGAAGTAGGGGAAGGCCATACTGAGTAGCTGAACAACGATCGAGGCAGAGATATAAGGCATGATTCCCAGAGCAAAAACAGATGCACGTGAGAATGCACCTCCGGCGAACATATTGATGATGGATGCAAGTCCTTCTGCTTCTCCTTTTGAGTTAAGCGCGTCTACATTGACTCCCGGCAACACTACGTAAGAGCCAAGTCGGTAAATCAGCACAAAACCCAGCGTATAGAAAATCCTGAAACGCAGGTCTTCAATCGCAAATATATTTTTTATGGTCTGGATCAGGTTCTTCATGCCGGATATTATAATTTAACTATTTCTGTTTTTCCGCCTCCTGCTTCAATCGCCTTTTTTGCAGAAGCAGAGAACGCATGAGCTTTAACATCGAGTTTTGCTTTCAATTCTCCTTTTCCCAGGATTTTTACAAACTCGTTTTTTCTCAGAAGGCCATTGGAAATAAAGGACGCAACATCAAATGTTTTTATTTTCTTTTCCTCTGAAAGCCGTTGCAGTGTTTCAAGGTTTATTCCCTGGTATTCCTTTCTGAAGATATTGGTAAAACCGAACTTCGGAAGACGTCTTTGCAAAGGCATTTGTCCGCCCTCGTGTGCTCTTCTGCGATTGTATCCGCTGTTTGACTGCTGTCCCTTATGACCACGGGTAGATGTTCCGCCTTTACCGGAACCTTGTCCGCGTCCGACTCGTTTGCTTTTTCCTTTTACAGAGCCTCTTGCCGGTTTTAAATTATGTAATTCCATATTCTTTATTTTATTTATTCGATCCGCTTTCGGCGGAATTTCATTTGATCAGCCTTCAAAAACTTTTTTAAGTGACACACCCCGGTTTTGAGCAACAGTAATCGGATCGCGTAATTTAAGCAACGCATCCATGGTTGCTTTTACCACGTTATGCGGATTAGAAGAACCCTGTGATTTTGCAAGAACGTCGGTTACTCCCGCGCTTTCAAGCACTGCACGCATTGCGCCTCCTGCAATTACACCTGTACCATGCGATGCCGGTTTTAAAAATACACGGGAACCGCCGAATTTTCCGTATTGCAGGTGGGGGATAGTGCCTTTTAAAAGAGGAACCTTTACCAGGTTCTTTTTTGCATCGTCCACACCTTTTGCAATTGCAGCAGTTACCTCGCGTGATTTTCCAAGACCATATCCTACAACGCCTTTATTGTTTCCAACAACCACGATTGCGGAAAAACTGAATGTACGTCCGCCTTTTGTGGTTTTTACAACACGTTGAATTCCTACAAGGCGATCTTTTAATTCGATCTCGCTTGATTTAACCCGTTTAACTGTTTCTTTTGCCATTTTAGTATATGCGTTAGTTTAAAATTTTAATCCTGCTTCACGTGCGCCATCGGCAAGTGCTTTTATTCTGCCGTGATAAAGAAATCCGTTCCGGTCAAATACAACATCTTTAATTCCTTTTTCAGCTGCTTTTTTAGCAAGGGCAGTGCCAACCGATTTTGCTTTTTCAACTTTTGATTTGCCCTTTTCTTTGCCCAGTGCTTTTTCTGAGCTTGAAGAAGCAAGAATGGTTTTACCCGACGCATCATCCACCAGCTGAGCATAAATTTCGCTATTGCTTCTGAAAACTGTCAGGCGGGGCCTTGTGCTGCTGCCGCTTAACCTGCTGCGGATTCTTTTTTTGATTTTGATTCTTCGTGATTCCTTCTTATTCATAACAGTTCAGTTATTAGTATTAAAATTATTTTGCTGCCGAAGCTGCTGTTTTTCCAGCTTTTCTTCTTAATTGTTCACCGGTGAACTTGATTCCTTTTCCTTTGTACGGTTCAGGTGCTCTGATGGAACGTATCTTGGCAGCAACCTGGCCAACCAGTTGCTTGTCCGCGCTGGTCAGAATGATCGTAGGGTTACTTCCCTTTTCAGTTTTTGTTTCAAGCTTGATTTCCTTTGGAAGTTCAAAAATAATGTGGTGCGAAAAACCTACCACAAGATCCAGAACCTGGCCCTTGTGAGATGCTTTGTAACCCACACCGACTACTTCCTGCTGAAGCTTAAAACCTTCGTGCGTGCCTTTAATCATATTTGCGATCAACGAGCGGTACATTCCATGAAGGGCCTTATGACGTTTTTGATCAGTAGGGCGCTCAAGAATAACATTGTTGTCTTTTACTTTTACAGAAATATCGGGACTAACCGTTTGCGTAAGCTCGCCGATCTTTCCTTTCACGGTAATGTTGCTTTTATTTACCGTTACAGTTACTCCCTGGGGGATGACTATGGGTTGTTTTCCTATTCGTGACATAGCTCTTTCGGATTTATATTAATAAACGTAACATATTACTTCTCCGCCAACATTCATCTTTTTCGCTTCTTTATCTGTCATTACACCTTTTGAGGTGGAGATAATTGCAATTCCCAGTCCACTAAGAACGCGTGGCATGTTTTCAAGCGGAACATACTTTCTCAAACCGGGCCGGCTGATCCGTTCAATTTTCCGGATGGCAGACTGCTTGGTAGCAGGATGATACTTGAGCGCAATTTTTATCTGGTCTTGAACTTTGTTTTCTTCTACTTTATAGTCAAGAATGTATCCTTTTTCTTTCAGGATCTTTGTAATTTCTTTTTTCAAGCCAGAAGCAGGGATCTCCACGATCTTGTGGTTTGCTTTGATTGCGTTTCTAACTCTAGTTAAAAAATCTCCGATTGTATCCATTATGTATGTTGTTATTTAAATTTTATTACCAGCTTGATTTTGTTACTCCGGGAATTTTTCCATTCAGGGCCCACTCTCTGAAAACAAGACGAGAGATTCCGAACTGACGGGAATACGCACGTGCGCGGCCTGTCATTTTACAGCGGTTACGCAGCCTTACTTTAGAAGAATTGCGCGGCAGTTTGCTAAGCGCTATATAATCTCCTGCTTTTTTAAGAGCGGCACGCTTTGCAGCATATTTATCCACCAATGCTTCGCGTTTTCTTTGTCTCGCCTTGATACATTCTTTTGCCATGTGTATGATTTATTTTTTTGAGTCTTTAGTGTCTTTTTTTGCAACGGTAGCAATGATCTCGTCTTTCTTGTTTCCTTTTACCTCATCTTCTTCTTTTTTGAACGGCATTCCGAATTCCTTCAGCAGTGCCATCGCCTCCGAATTGTTCCTCGCACTTGTTACAAACGTGATATCCATTCCGCGAACCTTGTTCACCTTATCTATATTGATTTCAGGGAAAATAATCTGCTCCTGAATTCCCAGCGTATAATTGCCTCGTCCGTCAAATCCGTTTTTGCTGATCCCTTTGAAATCCCGGATGCGGGGAAGGGCAGTGGAGATGAATCTGTCCAGGAACTCGTACATTTTATCTGCACGTAAGGTGATTTTAACTCCTACAGCAACTCCTTTTCTCAGCTTGAAATTTGAAATATCCTTTTTCGCGTGAGTGGCCACCGGCTTTTGCCCGGTAATGATTGTCATTTCGCCAAGAGCGCTCTCGATGATCTTTCTGTCGGCTACGGCATCACCTACTCCCTGGTTAATGGCAATCTTTTTCAGGTAAGGCGCCCGCATAGGACTCTTAAAGCTGAATTGTTTCATTAAGGAAGTAACAATCTCCTTTTTATATTTCGTTTTCAGACGAGGAGTATAATCTTTAGGAATAGACCTGGGTCCGGACGCTACTTCAGCTCCCTCGTTCTTATCTGCCTGTTTCTTTTTTGATTCCTGTTTTGCCATTTTTTTAATTTGTAAATTTGAAAATCAGTGCTGTAATTCTTTTTATTTTCAAATGGGTTACTTTATTACTTCTCCTGATTTTTTGGAGTAACGGACTAATTTATTGGTTGCCTCATCGATTTTTCTTCCTACCCGTGTAGCGTTTCCTTTCGCATCCACCAGCATCAGGTTGGATATATGCACCGATGCTTCCTGGTGAACAATTCCGCCTTTTGTGTTTTTGGCAGTAGGTTTTGTGTGCTTGGTAGCCATGTTTATACCTTCTACAATTGCACGCGAAGAGGATTTATCCACAGACAAAACCCTTCCTTGCTTGCCTTTGTCATCGCCGGCAATTACTTTTACCGTATCTCCTTTTTTGATCTTTAATTTTACCATGACTTAAAATATATTACAGCACTTCAGGTGCCAATGAGATTATTTTCATGTATTGTTTTTCACGTAATTCTCTTGCAACGGGGCCGAAAATACGAGTGCCTTTCAGCTCGTCTGTTTCAGAGAGCAGAACGGCTGCATTATCGTCAAACCGGATATAGGACCCGTCGTGCCTGCGGATTTCTTTTTTGGTGCGAACAACCACTGCCTTGTGAACAGTATGTTCCTTTACTCCTCCTGCCGGGATAGCTTTTTTAACAGCTACAACAATTTTATCTCCCACAGAAGCAGATGCTTTAACGCTTCCTAAAATGCGGATGCAGAGCACTTCTTTCGCCCCGCTGTTGTCGGCACATACTAACCTTGATTCTTGCTGTATCATAACTGTACTTTATTAATAATATTTATTTCGCTTTTTCTACAATTTCCACCAATCTCCAGCATTTGTTTTTGCTTAACGGGCGGGTCTCCACTATACGTACCTTGTCTCCGATGTTTGACTCGTTCTTTTCATCGTGCGCCATAAACTTGCTGGTACGCTTGATAAACTTCCCGTATTTAGCGTGTTTGATCTGGCGCTGAACAGAAACAACAATGGTCTTTGTCATTTTATTGCTTGTGACCAGTCCTATTTTTTCCTTTCTGATTGATTCCCTTTCCATTTTTTAATATTTTAACAATTATTTTTTTGTTTCTGCTAATTCTCTTTTACGGATTTCAGTAAGAATACGGGCAATTGTTTTTTTACCCTGCGGAATACGCATTGGATTCTCGATCGGTGAAATGGCATGTGTAAAACGCATTTTGTCCAATCCGTTTCTTTCTTCCTTCAGTCTATCCTGAAGGTCGGCTGCTGATACTTGAGATAAATCCGCTTTTTTCATTTTAATTGTTAGTTAATTGTCTTATGCTTGAGCTTCGCTGAAATCGTTGCGAACTATAAATTTTGACAGGCAAGGAAGCTTATCTCCGGTAAGGCGGAAAGCCTCTTTTGCATCCGTTAGAGTAGGGCCTTCGGTTTCGAACATCACCCTGCCTGCTTTTACCACGGCAACCCAGTATTCCGGATTTCCTTTTCCTTTTCCCATACGTGTTCCCGGTGATTTCTTTGTAATCGGTTTGTCGGGAAAAATACGTATCCATACTTTTGCTTCCCTTCCCAGGTGACGGGTCAATGCAACACGGGCAGCTTCGATTTGCCTGGAGGTAATCCATGCGGTTTCCATCGCCTTTAGTCCAAAAGAACCGAAAGCCAGGGTGTTTCCCCTGCGGGAATTTCCGCTGGGAACCATCTTATGCATTTTTCTGAATTTTGTTTTCTTTGGCTGTAACACGTTAGTTCAAAGTTTAAATTAAAGTTTAGTTTATCTTCTGTTGTCTCTTCCGCCGCCGCCCCTGTTATCTCGTCGCTCGTTGCCACCGCGGTGGTCACCGTCTTCCCTGCGTTTTCCTTTTTTCTTATCCCTGCTGTCCGCAATGTTAGGGGAGAGGTCACGTTTTCCGAATACTTCTCCGCGGCAAATCCAGACTTTTATTCCGATTCTTCCCATGGAAGTATGTGCTTCGGAATTGGCATAATCAATATCTGCTCTGTATGTATGAAGAGGAGTTCTTCCTTCTTTAAATTCTTCGCTTCGTGCAATTTCCACACCGCCCAAACGACCACCTGCCCGGACTTTAATTCCTTCGGCCCCCATTCTCATGGCAGATGCAATGGCCATTTTAATGCAGCGCTTATGAGAGATACGCGCTTCAATCTGCCGGGCAATCCCGTCAGCAACAATGCGTGCATCTACTTCTGGACGCTTAACTTCAAAGATATTTATCTGAATGTCCTTGCTGGTTATTTTTTTCAATTCTTCTTTTAACTTATCTACTTCTGATCCGCCTTTTCCGATGATAATACCCGGACGGGCAGAGTGAATGGTCACTGTAACCAGTTTCTGGGTTCTTTCTATTACAATACGGGCAATGCTGCTTTTTTGCAAACGCGCATTCAGGTATTTCCGAATACGTTCGTCTTCAATTAGTTTTTCGGAATAATTTTTTCCGCCAAACCAGGCAGAGTCCCATCCGCGGATGATGCCCAGGCGATTACCAGTTGGATTTGCTTTTTGTCCCATTCAGATTTATTTTTTTTCTTCTTTTATAGTATCTAATATTACCGTTACGTGATTGGAGCGTTTGCGTATTCTGTACGCTCTGCCCTGAGGAGCAGGGCGGAAGCGTTTAAGCATTGCAGCGCTGTCTACTTTTATTTCTTTTACAAACAAAGCACTGTCTTCCGCACGTAATCCTGATTTGGCTTCGTAGTTCTTCACTGCCGAAACGATCAGCTTTGAAAGCGGTATAGATGCATGCTGTGTATGAAATCTCAGCACATTCAATGCGTGTTCTACCGGTTTGTTACGGATCAGGTCAGCAAGAAGGCGCATTTTTCTTGGCGACGTTGGATAGTTATTCAGCTTTGCAAAATAAGAAGTCTTGTTTGCTTCCTTTCTTGCATCTGCCATTTCACGTTTACGGACTCCCATTTTATTAGTGTTATTACTTAATTAAACTATTATTTTCCAGCCGGTGGTGCAGCTGCTTTTGCGGGAGCTGCTTCTGCCTTGATATGCCCGGTATGACCTCTGAATGTACGCGTAGGAGCAAATTCGCCCAGGCGGTGTCCTACCATATTTTCAGTTACATAAACAGGTATGAATTTATTCCCGTTATGAACTGCAAACGTAAGTCCTACAAACTCCGGAGAAATCATGGACCTGCGCGACCAGGTTTTGATGACATACTTCTTTTTTCCCTCCGTAATTTCCTGAACTCTTTTATTGAGTTTGAAGTCTACAAAGAATCCTTTTTTTAGCGAACGAGCCATTTCTCTTTTTGATTAATTATTATTTTTATTTAGAACCGTATCCTTTTGTTCTTCTTTCAATGATGTAACGATTGGACGCTTTTGTTTTGTTTCGTGTCTTTTGGCCTCTCAATCCCTTTCCTTTGCGTGAACGGGGCTGACCACCGGATGCTCTACCTTCACCACCACCCATCGGGTGATCTACAGGATTCATTACTACTGCACGTGTACGTGGTCTTCTTCCGTACCATCGGATACGTCCGGCTTTTCCATGAACTTCAAGGATATGATCCGTGTTTGACACAGCACCTACCGTTGCCATGCAAGTGGACTGCACCATGCGGGTTTCGCCGGATGGCATTTTCAGCACCACAAACTTTCCTTCTTTTGCGTTGAGCTGAGCATATGTTCCGGCGCTTCTTATAAATTTTCCGCCTTGTCCCGGATTTAACTCAATATTGTGCACAATGGTTCCCAGCGGGATACTTGCCAATGGCATTGCATTTCCAACGTTTGGCACCACACTTTTTCCTGAAAGTACGGTTTGGCCAACCTGTAAACCCTGAGGAGCCAGGATATATCTTTTTTCTCCGTCTTTGTATTGAATAAGAGCAATACGTCCTGTACGCATAGGATCGTATTCAATTGATTTTACAGTGCCGGCAATATCGAACTTATCTCTTTTAAAGTCGATAATACGGTAACGTCTTTTGTGCCCGCCGCCCAGGTAGCGCATGGTCATCTTACCTGTGTGGTTACGTCCTCCGCTTCTTTTAATCGGACGCAGCAATGACTTTTCAGGAACATACGAAGTGATGTCGCTGTTGTCGTTTGCTACCTTATGTCTTTGCCCCGGTGTAAGTGGCCTCAATCGTTTTACTCCCATTGTGTCTCTTTATTAAATTAAATGTTTCCGTAGAAATCAATTGAATCTCCTTTTTTGAGAGTTACAACCGCTTTCTTGGCTTTTTTAACCAAGCCCGTCATTATTTTTGTCTGTGTATATCTGAATTTAACTTTTCCGATATAATTCATAGTGTTTACCGATGAAACGGTAACCCCGTATGCTTTTTCAATTGCTTTTTTGATCTCCACTTTATTGGCAGTGCGTTCTACTACAAAAGCGTAGCGGCCTTTCTCTGCCATGGCGGAAAATTTTTCAGTGATTATCGGCTTTACGTAAATGCTCATGATTCAGAAGTATTAGATAAGATAGTTTCAATTGCTTTTACCGAACTTTCAGATAAAAGCACATTGTTTGCGTTCATTATATCGTATGTGTTCAGGGAATTTACCGAAGAAACTTTTGCTGATTTAATATTCCTGGAAGAAAGAAATATATTCTTATCATCCTGGTGGATTATCAGCAAGGTCTTTTTTCCGTCCATTTCAAGATTGCTCAATAATTCGGCGTAATTCTTTGTCTTGGGATTTTCGAAATTGAAATCTTCCACAACGGTGATCGAATTATTTTTTGCTTTTTGTGAAAGTGCGCTGATACGTGCAACCACCTTTGTCTTTTTGTTTACTTTAAAAGAGTAATCCCTTGGTTCGGGTCCGAAAATCCTTCCTCCGCCTCTGAAAAGAGGGTTCTTAATGCTTCCTTTACGTGCTCCACCGGTTCCTTTCTGCTTGTGGAGCTTGCGGGTGCTGCCATGAATCTCATTCCTTTGTTTGGACTTATGCGTTCCTTGTCTTTGATTCGCTAAATATTGCTTAACGTCAAGATAGATTGCATGGTCGTTCGGCTCAGCATTAAAAATGGAGTCATTCAAAGAAACTGTGCGTTTCGTTTTGTTTCCTTTTGTATTATATACTGCTATTTCCATTTCAATTTTTATTTAATGTCCTTTGGCAGGACAATTTATTATTTCTGAATGATTACAAAACTTCCTGCTGCTCCCGGCACAGATCCTTTCACTACCAGGATATTCTTGTCTTTGATAAGTTTCATTACCTCCAGGTTTCTTGCTTTAACTCTGTCTCCTCCCATTCTGCCGGGCATACGCATTCCTTTCAATACGCGTGCAGGGAATGAGGATGCACCCAATGAACCTCCCGCACGGCTTCTGTCGTGCTGTCCGTGTGTCGATCCACCAACCCCGCTGAAATGATGCCTTTTAACAACTCCCTGGAATCCTTTTCCTTTGGAAGTTCCTACCACATCCACGTATTCACCTTCGGTAAAAATGTCGAGGGTAACAACATCGCCTGCCTTTTGTTCTCCTTCAAAGTCGCGGAATTCAGCAATTTTCTTCTTTGGAGTAATGCCGGCTTTTTTAAACTGTCCCATTTGCGGGAGTGTGGTATGTTTTTCTTTTCGTTCGCCAAATCCAAGCTGGATAGAACTGTATCCGTCCTTTTCCAATGTTTTGACCTGGGTGACAACGCAAGGCCCTGCTTCGATGACCGTGCATGCAATGTACCTGCCTGAACCATCAAACATATTTGTCATCCCGATTTTTTTTCCTATAAGTCCTGACATTTTATTTAATTTTTTAGTCTAACTAATCTAAAGTTTCTGTATTTCTAACCAGCCCTTGCTGCTATACTTTAATTTCCACTTCAACTCCGCTGGGAAGTTCAAGTTTGCTCAGCGCATCAATCGTCTTTGCGCTTGAGCTGTAAATATCAATGAGTCTTTTGTAGGTGCAAAGCTGAAACTGCTCACGTGCTTTTTTATTCACGTGGGGTGAGCGGAGAACGGTATAAATGCGTTTGTTTGTCGGAAGTGGGATAGGTCCGCTTATAACAGCACCGGTAGACTTTACAGTCTTGACAATTTTCTCTGCCGATTTATCCACGAGATGGTGATCGTAGGATTTTAATTTAATGCGAATTCTCTGCTGACTCATAGTAATATTATTAAACTTTTTCTGCTTTTTTGCCTTTTGCTTTTGCGATTACTTCGTCCGAAATGTTTCTTGGGGTTTCTGCATAATGCGAAAACTCCATTGTTGACGTTGCACGTCCTGAGGTAAGTGTGCGCAGCTGGGTTACATAGCCAAACATCTCACCCAGCGGAACTTTTGCTTTAATTACCTGCGCGTTTCCTTTGCTGTCCATCCCTTCGATGATTCCTCTTCTTCTGTTCAGATCACCTACCACATCTCCCATGTATTGCTCCGGAGTAATTACCTCCACCTTCATGATAGGTTCCAGGAGCACGGGTTTTGCTTTTGGTAAAGCTTCGCGGAAAGCAGTACGTGCGCAGATCTCGAATGAAAGTGCATCCGAATCCACATCGTGGTACGAACCATCCGTCACGACTATTTTCATGGTCTGCATCTGGAATCCGGCAAGAACGCCGTTCACCATCGCAGCACGGAATCCTTTTTCAATGGCCGGAATAAATTCGCGGGGAATATTACCTCCGGTAACTTCGTTTTCAAACTGCAGGCCGCCATTCTTGGCATCCGGTACAAATTCTGCATCCACCGGAGAAACGGTGAACTTTATATCCGCGAATTTACCGCGTCCGCCTGTTTGTTTCTTATATACTTCGCGGTGATCCACAGTGGCGTTGATCGCCTCTTTGTAGTTTACCTGCGGAGCGCCCTGGTTAACTTCAACTTTAAATTCACGTTTTAAACGGTCTACAATAATTTCAAGGTGAAGCTCTCCCATACCGCTGATGATGGTCTGGCTGGAATCTTCATCCGTTCTCACTCTGAAAGTAGGATCTTCTTCCGACAGCTTAGCCAGAGAAGCTCCCAGCTTATCAAGGTCCGCCTGGGTTTTAGGCTCGATCGCCAAACCGATAACCGGTTCAGGGAAGTTCATTGCTTCGAGAACGATAGGATTTTTTTCGTCGCAAAGTGTATCTCCTGTTTTAATGTCTTTAAATCCTACTGCTGCGCCAATATCTCCGGCTTCAATAAACGGAATCTGGTTTTGCTTATTAGCGTGCATCTGGAAGATACGTGAAATACGTTCTTTCTGGCCGGAACGAGTATTTAATACATAGGAGCCGGATTCCAGTCTTCCTGAATAAGCACGGAAGAATGCCAAGCGTCCTACAAATGGATCGGTTGCGATCTTAAACGCCAGTGCCGTGAAAGGTTCTTTCACATCGGGCTTACGCGAAACAGGCTGGTCGTTATCGGGATTAGTTCCGTTGATATTATCCTTATCCAGTGGCGAAGGCATAATGGCCATCACCAGGTCAAGCATTGTCTGAACACCTTTATTTTTAAAAGCGGAGCCGCAAACCATCGGCACTAATTTGCCGGCGATACAGGCTTTGCGAAGAGCTGTCAGAACTTCATCCTCTGTAATAGTATCAGGAGCACTGAAGAATTTCTCCATGATCTTATCGTCAAATTCCGATACGGATTCAAGCAGTTTTTCCCTCCATTGGTGTACCTCATCCTTCATTTCAGCTGGAATGTCCACCACTTTGAAAGTCATACCTTTATCTTCCTCATTCCATTCGATCGCGCGGTTGTTAATCAGGTCCACAACTCCGCGGAAATTTCCTTCTGCGCCCAGGGGTAACTGAAGGGGCACTGCATTACCGCCCAACATTTCTTTTACCTGCTTGCATACATTCAGGAAATCAGCACCGGCACGATCCATTTTATTTACAAAACAGATACGTGTTACATTATAGTTATTAGCCAGGCGCCAGTTTGTTTCGGACTGAGGCTCTACGCCATCTACTGCCGAAAACAGGAAAACAAGTCCGTCCAGTACGCGCAGCGAGCGGTTTACCTCTACGGTAAAATCCACGTGGCCGGGAGTATCGATGATATTTACTTTGTAACTGTTTCCGCGGTATTTCCAGAAACAGGTTGTAGCTGCAGATGTAATTGTAATTCCGCGTTCCTGCTCCTGAACCATCCAGTCCATGGTAGCAGCTCCGTCGTGCACTTCGCCGATTTTGTGATTTACACCTGTATAATATAGGATACGTTCTGTGCAGGTGGTCTTACCGGCATCAATATGAGCCGCAATTCCGATGTTCCGTGTATATTTTAAATCGCTCATAGTCTGTTAACGTATCTTGAAGTGAGAGAATGCTTTGTTTGCTTCCGCCATGCGGTGAACGTCTTCTTTCTTTTTCCATGCTCCGCCTTCCATTTTGGCTGCTGCAATAATTTCCGACGCAAGGCCGTTGCTCATCCTGTTTTCTTTTCTTTCCTTGGCATATGAAATAAGCCATTTCATGGCCAGTGCAATTTTTCTTTCCGGGCGAACTTCCTCCGGGATCTGGTAGTTTGCGCCACCGATCCTGCGTGATTTAACCTCTACGGAAGGAGTCACATTGTTGAGGGCTTTTTTCCACATTTGCAGGCCATCTTCCTGTGTTTTCTCAGTGATGATGTCCAGCGTGGTATAAAAAATACCGTATGCTTTGTTCTTCTTTCCGCTCAGCATAAGGTTGTTTACAAAACGTGTAACCAAGGGATCCTGAAACTTTGGATCAGGAAGGAGGTAGCGTCTTTTTGCTTTTTCTTTTCTCATTCTGTACTAATTATTTTTTAGGTTCTGCTTTAGGAGCTGCTGCTGCACCTCCTTTAGGTCTTTTTGCTCCGTATTTTGAACGTGATTTGCGCATTGCTTCAACTCCGGCTGTATCCAGGGTTCCGCGTACAATGTGATAACGTACTCCGGGAAGATCTTTTACCCTGCCGCCTCTTACAAGTACAATAGAGTGCTCCTGCAGATTGTGACCTTCACCCGGAATGTAAGCGATCACCTCGTTACCATTTGAAAGACGCACTTTCGCTACTTTTCTAAGAGCGGAGTTTGGTTTTTTAGGTGTAGTGGTGTACACTTTAATGCACACACCTCTGCGCTGGGGACTGCGGTCAAGTGCAATGGATTTACTCTTGCGTGTAAACTTTCTGCGGCCGTGACGAATAAGTTGTTGTATTGTAGGCATTTCGTTTTTTTTGTTGCGTTTATTCCGCTTTTTTTTCGGTCTAAACAAAATATTTTCTCCTTCCGTGAAGTATATGCAACTGCATAGGAACTTCAGAAGGGCCGCAAAGATAGATAATTTTAAACACGAACAATGCTTTTAGGAATATTTTTCAACACCCTGTTGATATCATTTTTTATCCGGTAGGTACTAAAAGAGAGTGGGTGTAAAGCTGCTAAAAATCGCTAAAAACTAATTTTAGCAGGTAATACGGGAGTGATATACCAATTCGGTCTGCATCAACGAATGATGCGATTTTAGAGGATTGTTAATAATTAAGCAGGATCAGTTTTTTAGATAACCGGGAAACACGGGCCGGATTTGGTCCATAAGATTTGGTATTTATTTCACAGGAATAGATACCATTTCCCAGTGATGAAACATCAAAACTAAGTCTTAGCTGGTTGTTTGATGGGATATTGTCGCTGGCTGTAAACACGCTTTGTCCCAGAGTATTATAAATAATTAATTCAACTTTTTCGTTTTTTTTCAGGTTGGAGACTAAAATGTTCAGCTGTCCTTTGGATGGATTCGGATAAATTGAAAAATCAAAATGAGGCTTGGTGATCTCTGCCACCGGTACCGTGCTTGTGTCTCCCAGGTAAATCGCAACTCCTCCTGAGTAATTTCCTATGACCAGGTCCATGGAACCGTCATTATTAATGTCATCGCCCGATACGATCATGCGGGCTCCTTCCCATATATTGTGGAACATAGAATCTACCAGCGAAAAATTCCCGGCGAGGTTTCCTTCAATATTATTGTAATGCCAGAGCCAGCCTGTTCCATTGCTCAGGGTCCTGTCCGAGTTGCTTCCGATCAGCATGTTGTAACTGCCGGCCTCTTCATATATATAAGGTACACTGTACCCCGTGCAACAGGGTTTCAGAACATCCACTCCGCCAAATGAAGAAGATGCAAGTGTGAATGAATAGGAATTGACAGTCCCGGTGTTTTTATAGTAGTTGAGATTTCCGGCCATTTCTCCTACAACCAAGTCCAGGTCGCCATCCCGGTCCAGGTCTATCAGCTGGGGAGTAGCATGGCTGCCTACATCAATAGGTGTACTTGTGGTGACATTGTATACAGTTCCGTTATAGGTAAAATCTGCGGGACTGCTCGGTGCCGCTGTGTTACTAAAATAATGAATGAAACCATCGTAATCTCCAATGAATAAGTCCTTATCTGTATCTCCATCAACATCGCCGAAGGCCATATGCTTATTTGTGATCAGGGGAAGTACAGCTGACAGGTTTGCATAATCTGAATTTACCAGTTCAAACTTGGGAGAAGCGGCAGTGCCAATGTTTTTGAAAGCCAGGGTGCCGAATAATTCCGAAGTAGGGCAGGAGTCAATAACCATTTTGTAATTTGAAACGAGCAGGTCCTTTAGTCCGTCGCTGTCAAAATCAAAAAAGACAGGGTCGGCTCCTTCACCCACCTCGATCATATCCTTCTGAAGAAAGTCCCGCATCTCCCTGCTGAAAACAGGAGCTTTGTCGGTTCCTTTATTCAGGTAATACCATATCGATTGATTGCTTACAGAAACATTGGGAGCATTGGGACTTACAACCAGGTCGCGCTTCCCGTCGTTGTTCAGATCCAGAAAAAATCCGCAGGGAAAACTGGTCAGCGTTGCAGGCATGTCGTACGATGGAAAGCTATCGTCCATGGCAACCATATTTGCGGAAGCTGCATTTCCTCCGTTCGTTAATTGCACATAGTTACAGCATCCCAGCTGGCCAAGCAATATCTCTTTGTCTCCGTCTCCGTCCAGGTCAAGGCACAACGAACAATTTCCGGCATGATACTCCGAGGTAGGGTTGGGCAGCTCACTCTTGCCTGGTTTTCTGCAGGTGCCAACGACCACGTTGCATCCGCTTATGCTGGTCCTGTAATTTCCCCAGCAACCGCTGCAATCCATGTCAAAGATCAGGCTGTCGCATCCATATCCCTTTTCTTTGGACTTGTTCACATGAAATTCCATGTTTAGTCCCGGGGTATCGTAGGTAAGTATATCCAGGTCGCCGTCGTTGTCAATGTCATCAATAGTAGGGAGATCAACTCCTGTAATGGATAAACTTAACGGGGCAGGGCAATAGCTTGTTTTCAGAAATGATTTCTCCAGAGTGAATTGCAGGTTTCCGGCCGTGGAAGTATTTTTCCAAACTTTTATTCCGCCGTTATGATTGTAGGCGAAAATATCTGCTTTGCCGTCGCAATTATAATCACGAAGAAGCGCCCAATCCTCGATGTGCGGAAATTTAGGAGCATATTTTACAGTGGAGTCGATGTAGTCTACCGTATTGGGAGTTCCTTTATTAATGTAGGTTGTGATCCTATGGCCCGAACGGTCCAGCACAAAAAGATCTTTGATGCCGTCAAAATTCATATCTATTTCGGAGAACTGACAGTAGTTATGCCCGCCTACCCAGGGGTTTTTCAGCCAGACGCCGTTTTGTTTCACCGGAATGGTATCAGTACGGGTATAGTGCTGGGAAAAAGCACAATTAGAGGTATATAGGGTTAAAAAAAATAATACGATTAAACATGAATTGCTTCTGTTCATAGGCTGAAGAATATTGTGCAAGTGTACGTAAAGAATAGGAGAATTGGAAGTAATTGTTATTGATTTTCAGCTGCTTGTTTTTCTGAAATAATTTACCAGTGCCACCAAGGATACCAGGGCCCAGGCAGCCTCCAGGATAATGAATGGCCAGTAATTCAAGAGCACGGAGGCATAACATGCAATACCTGCACCCGTTAGGTTTAAGGATATATAGACAATGTGATCCCTGGAAAAGAGATTCATGATATTCATAAAATAAGCCAGCAGCAGAATTGTAACTCCGGTAAATCCGATCCAGTCAGTTGGTGTCATTGTTTAATTTGAAAATTTGATGATAGATGAATCAGCTGATTGAAGTTAAATTGTTTTTTACGAAACTGCACCATTTGCAATCCTCTTTTCCGCATCCTGCCGTGAATTCGTGGTTCATGATTTTTGTATACGTATCTTTGATTTGCATTTTGACGGTGGCAATGTCCTCTCGCGTTACCACGATCTTTGCTTTTACAAAGTCCTTTTGGGTGCTGTGCTTCTCCACGAAATCTATTTCTCCGGAAAGCATTTTCCAGTTTTCCCGTTTGAAATTATCCATCAGTATTTTGTAAAATACGATTTGTCTCCAGTAGTCTCCTCCGTTCGGTTCTTCTTCGGAAGGAGGATTGATCTTCTTGAGCCCGTTCTCCGGCTTGCCTGTTTTGTAGTCCACCACGTTTGCATCCGAGTCATTGAATTCTATTTTGTCCAGGTTCCCGTTTACCGGTACACCATCGATCTCAATGTTGTTGATGGTGAATTCTGTTTTTACATGCTTGTTCCAGGATGAAACGTATTTGTTGTAATAATCCGGCATGGTCTGCTCTCCGTAGGCAATGCGATTGCTGAATTCCTGCTCTGTAAAGGCATCCCGTTGCCGTTTCATTTGCTTTTTGAATTCGGCAATGAATTCTCCGGAAGGAGGAAAAGTACCTCCCCTGTTTTTCATTTCGTCGAAGAGCCATTTCAGCACGTTGTGGACAACCGTTCCGAAGGCTGTATATTCGTTTTTAGCAAAAGGCACCCGTAAAATGCTTTCGTAATAAAACGTAAAAGGGCATTGAAGGTATTTGTTCAGATGCGTAACGCTCATGCTGAATTTTTCCAGGATACTTTTGATGTATTCCTTGTCAAGCAGTTCGGAATTCACGGGCGGGCTTTCAGTCAGAGCCAGCGCGGAGTATTCAGTTGTTTTTTCCGCAGGCAGGTGTTTTTTATCAATTGTTATTTCTGTACCGGCCTGCCCGGCGGACTGGCTTGATACTATTTCTTCCACGTACATGGAATGCTCCAGTGCTTTTCCCGTATTTGCGCTCTCGGCAAAAGATATTTGTAAATGTTCTTTTGCACGGGTCATGCCTACGTAAAATAATCTCCTTGCGCTCTCCAGTTTATTTTCATCGTCCTTTTGCGTGAAGGTAAGTGTATCGGGCAGTGAGAACTTATTTGCCATTCCCCTGGACTTTTCCCAGTTGTCGGTTGTGCATCCGATCAGGAAAACGTACCTGAATTCAAGGCCTTTGGCAGAATGCGCGGTGATGAGATTGACTCCATTCTCCTCGTAAACGGTTTTATTAATGCTCAATGCTATTTTCGCTTCACGCATTTGCTGGATCATCTCGAGGAATTGCCGGATGCTGAGTAAAGGGTGTTTGGCGCATTCGGATTTGATGAAATCAAACAATGTGCTGATCACCTGAAGCAGCCAGATCTTTTCCGGCGAATCCAAAATATATTTCAGAAGCCCGCTCCAGTTCAGTACTTTTTCAAAAAGCATCTGCAGCGTGCTGTTGGAGACTTCCGTTATCCAACGCGTTAGGTTCTCTTCGAAGAAAATAACAGAACCGTAATTTTCAAAGTTAAGTTTTTTGAGCTCATCGTAATCGGCCAGGAAATCTCTCCATTGCCTGCGCTCGTGTCCGCAATGAGCGGAGATTTTTGCAACATCCTTCGGGCTGATATTGAAGAAGCGGTAATGCATCATTTCGAACAGGAGGTATTGCCCACTGTGGGGTTTCTCGTGTTCTTCCTTCAGGTACAATAAGATATTTAGCAATTGTTGAACGATGGTGAGATTCAGGATATCGATTTTCTTTTTTACATGGTAAGGTATCCCTTTCTTCTCCAGCAGTTCAATGATGTTATTCGACTGTGCATGTTTAAAATAGATAATGGCAACTTCATCCAGGCTGATCCCTTCGTTTTTCAGTCTGGATATTTCCTCCACCACAGACGCTTCTTCGTGCAGGATGTTATAATATTGAACGAGTTTAGGCAGTTGGCTGACAGTTGATGCCTGATCGCTGTTGGCCGATCGCTGTGGTCTGGAGGTAATAAGTGTTTTGGTAAGGCCGGGTATCCTTTTTAGGACGGGTTTCTGGGTGATGAGGCGCTGAACATTATTATCGATCACAGCTTTCGATATGTCCAGGATTTTTTGAGTCGAGCGGTAATTTTCACTCAACACTACTATTTCCATGTCTTCGTAGCGCCCGAAGAATTGCGTCATGTTCTTTACACGGGCTCCCTGGAATTCATAGATGCACTGGTCATCGTCTCCTACCACGAATACGTTTGGCTTTTCCCAGTAATCGATCAGCAATTGCAGGAGCTCGTTCTGCGCGCCGCTGGTGTCCTGATATTCATCGATGAGAAAATACTGGAACCATTCCTGGTAATTGCTTAAAAAATTCTTGTCTTTTTTAAATGCATTGAGCACCCAGAGGATCATGTCACTGTAATCGTAGCACCCACGCTCTTTCATCATCTCGCAGTACCTTGGGAAAAGCAGGGCGGCGGCACGGAGGAGTTCCATCTTCTCCTTTTGTGCATCCACGTCTTTTTGCTTTACATCGCCGGCTTTAATTCCTGTTTTTGAATTTGCTTTTTTATAGATGAATTCGTCGCGGCTGGGAAGGTCGTTTAGGTATTTATCTATTTGTGCAGAGATATGCTCAGGCGTCCAGTCCTCCTCCTTCATGATCCGGAAAAGATCTTTGATGCGCGGCACATCGTAATAAATATCTCCTTTAAGTCTTTTAAGCACATGCGTGGGAGCGAGGCTGTCCAGCATTTCGCGCAGGATCTGAACTGTTTCCAGTTCGGAGACAGGCTCCATTTCGCGTTTACCGAAATAATCCAGGTTATGCTGTATGATATCGTTGCAGAAAGCGTGGAACGTATAAATGTTAACGCGGTAAGCTGTGGGCCCAATGAACTGAAGCAGACGGTTGCGCATGGCCACTGTACCTGCATCGGTATAGGTAAGGCAAAGAATGTTGTGCGGAGCAACCTGCAGGTCCGATTTTAAAATATACCCGATGCGTGCGGCAATAATTTGTGTTTTGCCCGTGCCGGGGCCTGCGATCACCATGACAGGGCCGTCGATGTGTTCCACCGCCCTGCGCTGTTCTGCATTCAAGCGCGCTAACTCCTCGTTAAACTTCTTTTCGTAATGAGATTTTGTATTTGGATCTTTCACATAACGAAGCTAAAGAAAATAAAAGAGGGTAAAATGTTTGTTGATAACTGTTTGGAGTTAGACCTGGAACAAACGTGATTTTCAAATAACAGTTATTCCCGGACATTGCTGAAAAAATCCCGGTTACTTGCCGCAGATGGACAGGTAAACCGGGATTCGGTTTTTAATGTGCGTGCAAAATAAAAGCATTGCTTTGGTCAGATCAAACTTTCTTCACTTTTCCAATACCGGTAGAGTGTATTTTTTTTACGACTGCTGCGCCGGTGTATGAAACGCTTCCTATCCCGGAAGAGGAAATGCTGATCTCTTCTTCAGCGCACAGATCTGTACTGCCCACACCGCTTACATCCGCTGTCAGCTTTTTAACATGAAAATCAAATGCTTTTAAATTGCCGGTACCGGAAACATTCAGCTTCGCCTCGTCCGAGCTTCCTTTCAGTTTTATGTTTCCCACACCTGTAATGTCAGCATCCAGGCTTTTGCACTTCAGTTCCAGCGAAGAATTACCAACCCCGGAAACATCCAGACGCAGATCTGCCAGCGTAAGCAAGGTACTCTCGACATTTCCAACCCCGTTTATGTCCAGCTTTGTAAGGTCTTTTAAAGTTACGTATACGTTCATCTTTGTCGACTTTTTGTAAGATTCCCCTTTTTTTAACTGGACGGTGAGTGTACTGCCTTCATTCACGGCTTCGACAATATCCTGCAGATTTTCATCCGTTTCTACTTTAACCGTTTCTTTTTCACCCTGGTTCAGGAATACATTGAATACTCCTTTGATCTCAAGTTGGGTGAATGGAGTGATGTTTCTTTCCTTGGTAACCACGTTGCCGTTTCCGCTCAGTTTTTGTGCACAGGCAACAAAGGTTGAAAATGTCATTCCCGTAATGAGCAGGAGGATTGCGAGGTTGATCTTTTTAGTTTTCATGGTTTGTTAGATTGATTGGTGTGTTGAATATCTTCTGATGTATTAATAACGTGAAAGTTATGAAAGGTTGCATGTAATCTTCCTGATTATTTTGGACTAAAAGGCCGGGGCTGTGTGCAGGAGCTTATTGATCTTCATACTCCGTTGTCTCTTTTCCCCTTTTCAACTATTTAAAATAGGCGAACATCGAAAAGTAATATAAAAGACCACCATCTTCCGGTAAATTTACATGTAAGGATAAAGAAGTATAATTCTAAAACCAATGTAAAATGAAAAAGATAATTGTTTTTGCAGCCTGTCTCTTATCCCTGCACGTTGTTGCCCAGGATATTAAAACCGATAGTATCAAATCCAAAAGTTCCTATTGCGCGGAAATGAAAGATGGTATTATGGTTTTATCTTCTGAAGGTAAACAGCTCAGCAACGATGTGGTACTTTCCACCGGAACAACGGTTTCGGTCAATGGAATGGTTAAGACCAAGGACGGAATTGCCCGGCAAATGAATGAGGGTGAGTGCATCGATCTTGCTAATTCAACTGCTGCGGTAACGCCTCCTAACAAAAAGGACGAACCGTTGAGGTAAAAGGAAGCAGGGGTAACGAAATGGACAAAAGACCTGAGTTTAGTCGGCTCGGGTCTTTTTTTTAATTACTCAGGAACTGGATTTTGTTTGCGGAATCAAGTATGACGGTGGCGTTAAATTTATCGCCTTCCTTCTTTTTAAACCCTTTAATGGATACTTTGCTTCCTTTCATCAGGCTCAGGGCCTGCCTGGGAGTAATTTTCTTCCCTGCCAGGTCTTTCCATACCACTTTTCCGCATTCGCAATCGTAAGATTTAGCTGTTGCTTTTACCTCTTTTCCGCAGCTGCATTTACCGATACTAACGGGAGTCTTTACAGCGGTGTCAATGAATTGTTTTATGTATTCAAAATCCTGGCTCTCGAGTGTAAGTTTTCTTTCTTTGGCATATTTTTTTGCAAGCGTGAGCATGCCCGGAGTGGCCATGTTAACACGGCTTACCGAAACACTTTTGTATTGCACGATCTGATCGCTGACAAAGGTTTTAATGGCACTGATAAAATGCTGGTAGCCCGGTAAGCTTAATTTGTCTTTGTATATCTTTTCCAGCTTTTGCTCCCATTCCCCGGTCATTTCAGGAGAAGAGATAGGACTATCGCGGAGGATCCGGATGAGCTCTTTGCCTTTGTCCGTAGCCAGCAGGTTTCTTTTTTCCCGCACAATATATTGCCGCTCCAGCAGCTTTTCAATGATGGCGGCGCGTGTAGCAGGTGTTCCCATGGATAAGCTTTCCATTTTTTTGAGCAGGGAGCTTTCCGTAAATGCTGCAGGAGGCTGGGTGAACTTTTGCTCCATGTCCGATTTGAGGTGAGCCACTTTTTCATTTTCCGTTACATGCGGAAGAGGCCCTTCATTCTTCTTTTCTTCGGTATACAGGCTTTTCCAGCCGGGTTGGGTTACACTAATGCCTGACGTAATAAATTCGTATTCCTTCAGCATAGTGGTGATGGTGGTTTTTTCGTATTTATAAAAAGGCATAAATGCCCCGGTGAACTTTCTTGCTATGAGTATATACACTTTCATTTCGTCGGGACTTAACCGGGCATTGGGAGGCATCAGGGGAATTAAGGCATGGTGATCCGTGAGCTTGCTGTCGTCAAAGACCCGTTTACCGACGTTGTCCACTTCGGGAATAAGTTTGTCTTTGTTTAATTTTTTTAAAACATCCCTGGCAAGCTGCATGGACGATTCTCCCAGGTGCTGGCTTTCCGTTCTCGGGTACGAAATCACTTTTTGGGTTTCGTAAAGTCCTTGTGCAAGAGATAAGGTTTTATTTGCAGAAAACCCGTGTACGCTGTTGGCTTCCCGCTGAAGAGAAGTAAGGGAATGGAGCAGGGGAGGCGCTTCCTGCTTGTCCTCTTTCTTCAGCGCTTTTACTGTTCCTTCTTTCTCATGAACGATCTCGGAAAGTATTTTTTCGGCCAGCTCTTTTTTCAGGAGCTTATCGGGATTTTTAACCAGGCCTTCCTCGTTCTCACCTTCCTTTGTGTTTGCAGGCTGGTTCGGGTTTGTATCTCCGAACTTCAGCAGACCAATGTATTTTCCGTCTTTGGCTTCAAACTGAGCTTTTACCGTGTAGTATTCTTCTTTCTGGAATTCCTGGCGGATCTTGTCCCTGTTCACGATCAGGGCCAGGGTAGGGGTCTGCACCCTTCCGACACTCCAGGTGCCAGAGCCGCTGCGCAGCGTGAAAAGCTGGGTAAGGTTTATCCCGCAGAGCCAGTCGCTTTGCTGGCGTGCGAGTGCAGAATAAAACAAGCTGTCGTAGTGGCTGGAGAACTTTAAGTTCTTCAGCTCTGTCTTAATTACCTCTTCGCTTAACGCCTGACTGGACCAGAAGCGTTTGGTTTCATTCCAGCGTGTCCAGTCGGCTTGCTTCAGGATCAGACGGGCGATCAGTTCTCCTTCTCTCCCGGAATCCGTTGCAATAATAACTCCGTCCGCTTTTGTCAAAAGGGATTTGATGATTTTAAATTGGGCCGTCTTGTCCTTCGTTACTTCGTAATAGAATTCCCCCGGAAGGATGGGTAAGTTATTCAGGTCCCAGCGGTGAGGCGCATTGCTTTTTGCAATCTCCACCAGGTGGCCAAAGGCCCAGGTAATGTAATACCCGCTTCCGCAATCAATATATCCCTCGTTACTTTTTGCATTCGGGAACACCCGGGCAATATCTCTTGCTACACTTGGTTTTTCGGTTAGAATTACTTTCATTCAGGAAAATATTTTTCCGCGCAGCAAATATCTGTAATAAAGTATTGTTGAGATACAGTGATTGGTGAATAGTTATAAGCACATTAGCTCTTAGTTTTTAGCTCTGGGCTGTTAGCTATTGGCTCCTGGCTTTTGGTTTTCAATTCTTAATTCTTAATTCCTAATTCCTAATTCCTGAGGATTATACACTAAACAGTTTACCTTTGAACTACAACAGTCATAAGCCTTAATAAAATGTCAGATCAGATATCCGTAAAAATGGTCCTTGATGGGTGGAACAAGCAGGTGGATGAAGCAAGCAAATTGTTCGACTCACTTTCTGATGAGCAGTTAATGGGGGAAGTAGCTCCCGGCCGCAACAGGGGTGTTTATTTGCTGGGACACCTGGCTGCAGAAAACGATAACATGTTGCGCTTACTTGATCTCGGTAAGGTGAAATACCCGAAACTGTACGAGGATTTTGTGGTGAAAGCCGACAGGGCAGTGGCTGAAATTCCGCCGGTAGGTGAGCTGAGAAAATGCTGGACAGATTCCTGCAATGAGCTTAGTAAGCACTTTGGTAAAATGACGGCAGAGGACTGGTTTGGAAAGCATACATCAGTCAGTACAGAAGATTTTGCCAAAGAACCGCATCGCAATAAGCTGAATGTGGTATTGGTCAGAGTGGGACATATACAATCTCACTTGGGGCAGCTGATCTTTCTTCAAAGCAGATCCTGACCGATGCGCCTGCGCTTCAGTTTGTTTTAATTATTTTCTTTGCCAGGTGCGAGCTGTTCCCGTATATGTTTACCAGATAAATTCCAGGGCTGAAACGAGAAATATCAATGGGTTCGCCGGATGTATAGGCCGGTACAGACAGGATCCTATTTCCCAGATTATCATACATCTCAATTTTTAATTTACCGTTGTTCGGTTCATTGCTGGTAATGGATACTACCTGGCTGGCCGGATTTGGGGAAACAAGAAAATCAGGCTGGGAAATTTTGTCGTCGTCCACTCCCAGTACCTGAGAGCCGTCCAGGATAAATAAACCGTTGGCCATATCGGAACCGATTATACGCCTGGAAGGCAGAAAGGGATAAACTCCCCAGCATCCTGGTCCAAAGCCGGAATAATTCGTGCTCGAAGGATGTGTGTCGTAATAGGCAACTTGTTTGGGAGATGCAGTGTTGGAAATATCAAAGCACTGAACTCCGTCGTGGTAATAGGAGATAAAAACTTTGTTCCCTAAAATGAAAGGATTGTGTGGTACGCTTTGTTTTGCAGGATCATTAAGCAGGTTGGACCGGAAAATACTTTTCAGCTGTATGTTTTGCATGTCGCTGATATCGTACACTTTTAATCCTTTTCCGTGAGTTTCATCTGCAAATACAAGTGTTTTTCCATCGGCAGTTACCCAGGAGCTGTGGTTGTATCCCTGTTCCGGGTAGTTAGTAAGGCTTCCGATCAGCACCGGAGCGGATGCATTTGTGTAGTTGTAAATGAACAGCCCCGGATTTCCGGAAGACAGAAAGGCTGTGTCGCGCCTTACAAATACATCGTGAACGTACGTAAAGCCACTGGGTACCAGATCTTTTATTATAACAGGGTTTTCGGGATTGGCCAGCGAAGCTACTCGCAGTGTAATTCCTTTGCCGTTAATATCACTTAGTCCGGCAAAATACAATCTTTTGTTATCTATGAAAATGTTATGAGCTCTTCTGCAGATGCTTTGACTGTCGTATACCTTGTGCACCGAATCCGGCAGGTATTTCAGGTCGAAGATCTGCAGGGAAGAATTCCCTTCATCGCATACGGCATACAGGTAATGCTCGTAGGTTTTAAAATCCCGGTGCACCACAGCAGAGGATGCTTCTTTTCCTTTTTGAAAGCTTACCAGTTTCGGGCTGGCGGGATTGGTGATATTAAAAATATGGGTTCCCATGGTGGAGCCGATAATGGCATATTCCCTTCCGGCCGGGTCCACATATCCCCAGCAGTCGTTGTATTGTGCAACGTACGAGTTTACAGGCAAGGAGTTGGTGTTATCCTTCCAGGTTGAAAGCATGGACATTTTTAATTGTGCCTGAGCATTGCAGAAAAATGTGTTCAGCAGGAAAAAGCAGGTAATTATTGAGAGAGTAATTGTCTTCATAATAATATATAAATTTTAAGGTACTATAACTGGTGAAGGTACTTCATTCTTAGGCAAATGTCAAGGTATGTATCCGACAAGTGTTTTCGATGGAATTTTATGGATTATAATCCCATTTTGGGTAGTGGGCTTATGAAAAAGCAGGTGCTGATTACCGGGTGCAGGAATCACTAATCTTGGCGTGCCTTCTTCGAAGACTCAGGTTGGGCTTTACGTTTCAAGCCCTCGCTGCACTGTGGGCTTTCCACTACAATCCCTCACGCTTATTCGATCTGTTAAGGGAGTAAAATACTTTTCAACCACCTTTATTTTTTGCAAATAACTGGTTTACATTTGTGCTGCTAGATTAAATGTACGACAATACTCAATTTATAACTACCACATGAAACAAGTTAAACAAGAGCAAAAAAAGTTTAAGTTGAATAAAAATATAGTTATTGGTTCGCCTGATGCTGAGACTGATAGAATTTTAATGGATGTATTTATGGAAAGCGATGCTTTACTTTCTTTGTTAGATATTTCTAATCAAAGATCAATTATTATCGGTAGGACCGGAAGCGGAAAATCTGCATTGCTAAAGTATATTGAACTTGCAGAAGATAAAGTCGGAAGGATTGAGCCAGAAGCAATGTCATTGAGATTTCTTTGCAATTCTACTATTCTAAGCTATTTTAGAGAATTGGGGATTAATTTAAATTTTTTTTATAAAGTGTTATGGAAGCATGTTTTTATGGTTGAGTTGTTAAAGCTTTATTTTGGAGACGATATTTTTAAAAAACAAAATTGGTTGGATACCTTGTCGGAAAAATTTTCAATGCGCACTGGTAAGACAAATCCTAGAAAAGAAAGAGCATTAGATTATTTGAAACGTTGGAGTAAGGACTTTTGGTTAGATACTGAGAAGAGAGTAAAGGAACTAGAGAATATTATCGAGCAAAGGTTTTTATCGGAAGCGGGTATTCAGCTAGGTGATTTAGCTAGCGTGAAAATATCTGATGAGGAAGGAGGAACAGAAAAGAGCATAACGGAGTATAAGTATAAAGCGGAGAAGGTTATTAGCGAATCGCAAGCAGAAGAATTATTTGAGATTATTAAGATTATGAAAGAGGAGTTGTTTGTTAATAATGGAAAACGTTTTTTTATTTTAATTGACGATTTGGATAAAGAGTGGATTCCAACAGAAATTAGATATGAATTAATTAGTGCAATGATTGAGGTTATTAAAGATTTTAAAGCTTTTGAAGGAGCTAAAATAATTATTGCCTTAAGAGATAATTTATACCAAATGGTACTTGCTGGAATCAAGCATAAGGGAGGACAAAGAGAGAAATTTAAGCCTCTATATGTTAATTTAGATTGGACAAAAGAAGAGTTAGAAGAATTGGTAGCGAAGAGACTTGAATTGGTAACGGATAAAAATTTAAACATCAAAAATGCTTTTGAAAAGCAGTATAACAATCAATCTGGTTTTGAATATATGCTTGAAAGAACTTTTTTAAGGCCGAGAGATGTAATTTCATTTGTTAATACTGCGATTGAAAATATTAATAACAAAGCATTTTTTACTTTAGATGTAATTAAAAAAGCAGAAATTTACTACTCATTAGATAGACTTCAGGCTATTGAGGATGAGTGGAGTGAGAATTATGGTGATATCAAAGATATGTACTCATTTTTAGTTGGGCGCTATAACGGATTTCGATTAAGAAATTTAAAGGAAGATGATTTTATTGATTTACTAATTGGGGAAAATAATGAGAGAAAATTTAAGGGTGATATTTTATCCCTTATTAAAAAATACAAGTTTGAGGATGTGAAGTTTAATGTGATTGTCAAAGAAATAATTTTTATATTGTACCAAATGGGAATTATTGGAATTAAAAAGGGGCCTACTTTTCCTACTTATTTTTATTATAACAGGGAGAATGAGATTACGCTAAATGATCTTAATAATGATTGTAAGATATATGTGCATAAGGCTTTTAATTCTTCATTAAAAATAAATACAAAAGAATTAGAAGAGTAATTACTAATTAACTGTGCTTATTACAAGTTTAAAAACATAGTGCTGGATATAGGAAATTGGTATTAGTATGTGTTTGAACTTATTTATATGGGAAAGGAAGAAGACGCAATCTATAGTGCGCTAAAGCTTGTGTTTATTCGTTATGATAAAAATAATAGATAAAATCATGAACACATTATTTCCAATAATCATTACAGCATCCTGGCTAATCCTGTCTTCCGCCCAACCCGGCTGCAATACACCGGATGGTTCGAAGAATACTACACCAGCTTGCATCCAAAAAGAAATCGAAAAAATAAAATCCGAAGAAGTATGGAATCCTCCGGCAAGTGTATGGCAGTATGAGTACAACGGGCAGACCGTTTATTACATTCCTGCTCATTTTGCAGATATACCCAGCCAGCTTCTGGATAATAACTGTAATCCGATCTGCAGCCCGGATGGAGGATTTACAGGGGAAGGGGATGGAAAATGCTCGGATTTTATCAGCAAACGAGCAAACCCCAAGCTGATCTGGCAGGATGAGAGGAAATAGAAAAATGTTTACAGGGAAATTACTTTCCATTTTGCTGCTCACACTGCTTTTATCGGGCTGTATAACTTCCCGTTACAATATCAGTTTTCAGGACCCATCTTTTAATCTATCGGAACTTAAGAGATCACCTTCCTTAATCGTATCTACGCCACAATATGTTACACTTACTGATTTTCAGAAGACTTTTGAAAAAGTATACCAGACCAATGAAAATTTTATGAACGGACTTGCAAATAATCTGACTTATAAACTAAAATCTGGGGGCTATGATGTTGTTGCAGACAATAGGCCCGATGTTTATACGAAGATCCTGGAAGACACGACTAAATTTATTTCTTCCAACAATGCCAAATTTGTTATCTGTATTCGGAGTGCTAAAATAGATCAGATTTTAACCCCTTATGTGATGGCGGGTCCTCCCGGGACTTATGGTGGTGGTACTCAGGAAGTATGCAAAGTATCTATTGAAGTGTTCATAGTAAGTATTGAAACAAGAAATGTCCTTATGAAATTTGAAGTAAGTGATGCCGCGACTGTTTCTTTTTGGGATTATAAAGCAACTCTTGAAAATGCAGCAGGAAAGGCAACCAGCGTTTTAGCAAATAAGCTGCTTTTGAAAAGATAGCTATTTGAAGATTGTAGTAAATCCAAACTTTCAAGGGATATGTAGTTCTTCAGGCTGTTTATTCAGTAAAAAGCTCAATATTTAGCAAATTATAAATATTTTTTCCTGTTTAAAATTATTTTTCCTGAATGCAGGCAACCATTTGTGATTTGCGGGTCTATAAACTATAATCAAACTAACCGAAACAATAAATAAAACCAAAAGCCATGAAAAGGAAACAGACAGTTACGATTTTATCAGGTTTATTTGTCTTTGCCGTACTGGCCTTCACATCCTGTACTAAACAATCAAATATGGGATTAAATCTTCCCGCTCCTCCTGCTCCCGCAGGTGCTTTCAGAAATCTTAGTGTGCATGGACATATCAAAGTTGTTTTATCGCCGGATACTGTTAATCAGGTCGACTCTACACTGAGCGGAAATATCAACTATCATTATAATGGACAAACTCTTTCTTTATCCGGAGCCGGAACAGCTGCCATTTCTATCAAGGAGCTGGATGTTTTAAGCGTAACAGGATCGTCTGAGATCAGCAGCACCGATACATTGAGAATGGATTCATTGTCGATTGTATCCCACGGAGCCAGCAAAATAGACCTGAAGCTTATTGTTAAAAATAAAACATCCATTGCAGTAAACGGAAGCAGTGACAAATACATACTGTCCGGTAACTGTCCTAAATTCCATGCGGATATAAAAGGCTCTCCTGAAATCCATACCTATTCCTTTTTAACGACCGATTGTGGAGTGGCAATGACAGGATCGGGTGATTGCGAGGTTTATTGCTCCAACTCGATAACCGTAAGCTTGAAAGGTAAATCCACTGTTTACTACAAAGGAAATCCTCCTATTGTTACTACTTTGGAACTTAAAGGCGCTTCTCAGCTTATAAAACAATAATTTTAATTTTTCTTTCTGCAATGAGCCATCTCAGTTTTTGGGATGGCTCATTTTCTGTTATGGAAGGCAAGGTGCTGGAAGATTTAGGATTCGGGAATTAACTACCACATTCTTAGTTTTCCTTATACCTGGTACTTAGTACTTCTCCTAATACATAGTACTTAGTACCTTGTGCTTTTTCTTGTGCTTTTCCTTGTGCTTTTTTTTACTTCTCACTTCTTACTTCATCATTCTCACCTCTCACTTCTTTCTTGTCTTTCACAAAACTCATAAACAAAGGGATCAGTAAGAGCACAAATCTCCCGATAGGTCCGTTTACTACAATCGATACCAGTAAAGACAATAAAAATATACTGGGTAATAGCAAGGAACGGGTTTTTGCATTTTTGATAAAATCACCTCCGGGTATTCCTTCTGCTACCTTGTTTTTGGGATTAGAGATATAAACCCAGAGCGTGTAATTCAAAAAACCTGTCAGGCAGATATTGAAAACATAAATGCAGTAGGGGTAGATGAGGAAGATATATTTCGGCGAGGAGTACTCGCTGTAAACTGCCGTGGAAAAAGGCATGAGTACAATTGAGAAAAGGAATAACAGGTTCAGCCAGATCAGTTTTTTAGTGTAATTGACCACAAAGCCGAATATGGTATGATGAATAAACCAGTAAAGCCCGATAATAAAAAAGCTGAAGATAAATCCGAAGAATTCGGGTATGAGGGGAATAAGTGCATGAACAAATGCGCGGTCGGTTATCTCAAGACCATGCAGATGAGGTACTTTTATTTCAATGATCAGGAGGGTGATCGCAATAGCAAAAACCGCATCGCTGAATAAGACCATGCGTTCCAGTTGGAAATCTTTTCGGTCGGGATGATAAAGGTTGCTCATGTGGGGGCGTGATTCTAATTGTATGACCCGGCGAAAATACGAAACATGTGTGAACCGTTTCCGCACATAAATGCAAAATGCCGGTCCCTGTCTGGCGACAGGCATCCGGCATTAGGTGATGTTAATTGAAATATACCTATTTCAATTCCCGCAGCTATGTAAATTTTTATTGTTTGGTAAACTCCATTTTAGATTTTCCATCTTTCCCAACTGTAACAACCACATAATCTCCGGGATTCAGTTCAGAAAGATCGATCCGGAATGTGTTCAGCCCTTGCTGAGGATGGTAATTCTGGCTTTTTACAACAGAAGATGAATCGTCGTAGATAAGGATTTTCATTTTTTCATTATTCTCAGAAAGGAATAACAGGTCCAGGCGGTCGTTGGAAAGGCCCGAAGTAAAGCTTACGCTGTTATCCGAAGTATTCAGTTCAACAGGAATTATAGAAGAGTAAGAGGACTGCCCGTTATAATCGGTTTGCTTGATTCTATAATAAGACATGTTACCGAAAGGTTCTTTGTCCAGAGCCTTGTAGCTGGAAGTAGAACCGTCTGTTCTTTTACCGGCAAGACTTATGACCTGTTCAAACGTAACTCCATCTTCAGAACGTTCAACAGTAAAGTACTCACTGTCTACTTCCGAGGCAGTCTTCCATTCCAGGCTTATTTCATTGCCCTTTGATATTGCATTAAAGGCCAGTAATTCGGCTGTTAAAGCGGCGCTGGAATCAGGGTTAATTGTCATTTCTGCTCCCAGGGCTTTTTCTGTAGTAAACAGTGTCATACCAAGAAGAAGTGTGCAAATGCTGAGTGTTGTGGCTTTTTTCATAGAATTTTCAGGCTTTGTGCTGTTTTTTTCGTTTTTTATATTTTTATTTCCGTTTTTCATTTTTGACATTTTGATGATATTTCTTACATCTAGGAATCTTTACGGGGGAGAAAAGGATAAGGTTACTTAAACCGAAAAATAAATTATACGACTAAATCGATGAAAAAAATGGGCTAAACCGATAAAAAGAAGAAATTGCATATAATCCCTCCTTTTTAGGGTAGATCCGGGCAGTGTCTACTTATGAACATACTAAACATTCTCACGGAAAGATTAATTATTGAATCATCCGGAATAGGGATCTCTTACTATATATATAGGAAGCTCTTTTGCGTTGTTAGAATTTGTCACAGCATGTAACATGCGGTATGGTTTTATGTGGAATAAGGTATATTCATCTTTCACTGGTAGCCTGGGTTTTTAATTCCTGGAGAAACGATACAGACAGATAGCATTTTGTAAAGCAGCAGGAAAGGGCTGGTAAAAAATAATCTCTTCTTACTCGGGTGATCCGTTCCGGATCCAGCAGGAAATTTTTTCGATAGTGGCGTCATCCAGCTTGCTGCGGTTTTTCGGCATGGGAGTAAATCCATCTTTGTGCATTATGGCTCCTATAAAAGTGCTGTCTGCCGAGGGTCCTTTCACAGCTTCGTAAGTGCTCAGGTCAAGCATGCCATGCCTTTTCTTTTCAGGGTTATGACAGGGCCCGGCGCAATTCACATCCAGTATTTTTTTTATATCTGCAGTATACGTTGGAGCACATGCCGCGGATGTATTTTTCCTGACCTTGCAGGAGGGCAGATAGATACCTGTGCCGGTTACGGTACACAACAGGAGCAGAGCGAAATATTTTTTTAGGATACGCATCATCATTTTACGGCAAGAGTAAGAAAAGAAATTCAATGTGGTGAAAAATAGTTATATGTAGAATACCCGGTTACAAAATAATTTAGATTTTTGCTTCATGACGCAACAAGTGATTAGTAACTCCTTAATCTTAAATTTATGGAGATAGCTATTGGGTTACAATCAAAAGGAATCAAAATTGCTGCCAATATTGTGGAGTACCTGCTTGCTATATCCGGTTGATTCGTGTTATCTTAAATGCAGACAGTCAGTTTAGCTGTATGTTATTGAAAAAAGTGAAAATAGTCTATACAATATTACAGGTTGTTTTTTTACTGCTTGGAAATAATTTACGGGCCCAGATATACGGTTGTACCGATCCGGTGGCAACAAATTACAATCCATCAGCTACACATAACGATGGGAGCTGTACGTACAGTGTATCCACGGTTGCTCCTGTATCCAGCTTCAGCCTGGCAACCAGTATATCCGAAACATCCGGTCTTATCCATTGGAATGACCGGCTATGGACACATAACGACAATACAGATGTAAATGTCTATTCGCTGGATACGCTGGGCAATACCGTGCAAACTTATTCTTTAAGTGGTACTGCCAATACCGATTGGGAAGAAATTGCGCATGATACGGATTATGTGTACTTAGGGGATTTTGGTAACAATGCGAATGGGAACAGGACGGATCTGAAGATATTCCGGATTGAGAAAACTTCTATCCTGCTGAACTCACCCGTAGTTGATACTATCCGGTTTTCGTATTCTGACCAGAGTGATTTTTCTCCAACCGGCGCGAATAATACAGATTTTGATTGCGAAGCGTTTATTGTTACCCAGGACAGTATTTTCCTGTTTACGAAGCAATGGGTCAGCAATAAGACAAGCTTATATGCGCTTTCCAAAAAGCCCGGCAGCCATATTTCAAAGCTGAGATCTGCTTTTGATGTTCAGGGACTGATAACCGGTGCGGTTTATCTTGAATCGAAAAGGCTAATTGTTTTAAGCGGATACAGCAACTTCTTGCAGCCATTCGTTTATTTGCTTTACGATTTCAAAGGCGCAGATTATTTCGGCGGAAATAAAAGAAAGATCTCAGTTTCACTTCCGTTTCATCAGGTAGAAGGGATCGTTACAGATAACGGATTAAAATACTATATATCAAATGAATCTATTTCCCAGCCTCCGCTGATCATTCCGCAAAAACTTCACACGCTTGATCTTAGTTCTTTTTTGAATAACTACATAAACGGCATTACCGGTATTTCAGAAAAGGAGAATGAGAATAGTTTTCTGATCTTTCCGGATCCTGCCGGAAATGCAATACATATTCGTTGCAATGCAGCGTTGGTGGGTGCCATTTACACAATTTACGACCAGGCCGGAAAGGCTGTATTGACAGGGGAATTGATTGCTGAGAATACAAGTGTCCGGTTAAGTAATTTATCCGCAGGCTCCTATATTTTTAACGCGAATGGTGTCGCAAAAAAGTTTTTAAAAGCGGTAGAAGATTGAGGTCGTGGTTTGATTTACCACTTACTAAATAAATCCGCCCACTTATCCTTTTGATATAATAAAATATCAGTTTTGCATTTATTTTTACATAGTATAATTTTCTTCGTAATTATTGATACATTAGCAAGGAAAAAGCTGCGGAATAGTATGAAAAAAGTGATCTTTCTTTTTGGTGCATGTCTTTTGTTTGAAAATGCGGGTGCGCAGGTGACAGCTTATTTTTCCAAGTGTGCGTTCAATACTCCTGACAATAAACCGTATGTGGAAACATATCTTTCAGTTCTCGGTAAATCCGTGTCTTTTAAAAAGAATGCAAATGGCAAATTTCAGGGTGCAGTAGAAATAGGGATATTATTTTCGAAAGATGGGCAGATAAAAGCTTCGAGGAAATACAACCTGCTGAGCCCGGAGCTGAAAGATACGCTTAGCCGGCCTCCGTTCATTGATCAGCAAAGATTTCAGCTTGATACCGGTAATTATGAGTTTGAAATGATGGTTACCGATAAAAATGGCAACGGCCAGACATGTACATTGAAGGAAAAGATTCGCCTTGATTTTCCTGCAGACAGAATAACTGTTTCGGATATAGAATTGCTTGTGTCTTTTTCCAAAACAGAAACAAACGGACCGCTCACGAAAAATGGTTTTGACCTTATTCCGTATACCTCAGATTTTTTTCCTGAAAATGTCAATGAGATCCCATTTTATGCAGAAATATACAATACAAATCCGCTGCTCGGAGAAAATGAAAAATTCCTTCTCAGCTATTACATTGAATCGTATGAAAAAAGGACCCAGCTTTCAAAATATGCTTTGTTTAAAAAAGAAACTACTCAGCCTGTAAATGTTTTGCTTTCCAGGTTTAATATCGCTGAACTGCCAAGTGGCAATTATAACCTGGTGGTGGATGTTAAAAACAAGAGTAATGAATTGGTAGCTCAAAAAAAGGTATTCTTTCAGAGAAAGAATCCCAAATCCAAAACCGGTATCAATGTGGAAGACCTGACCCTGATTGCGGTAGAAAATACATTTGCTTCCAGGATCACCGGTAAAGATACCCTGTCCGAAATCCTGCGTTCGATGCGGCCTGTAGCGTCAGAGGCGGAGAAGAATTTTCTGGATAACCAGTTAAAGCTTGCCAATGAAAAATTGATGCAGCAGTTCTTTTACAATTTCTGGCAATCCCGCAGCCAGTTGTCTCCTGAGGATGCCTGGCAGAAATACTACCAGGATGTTAAAGCGGTCAATGCCAAGTTCAGTACTTTTTCTTTTAAAGGATACGAAACAGACCGGGGACGGGTATACCTTCAGTATGGATCGCCTGATAAAATGGAACCTCATCCCAGTGAGCCAAATGCCTATCCGTATGAGATATGGGTGTATTACAGGCTGAATGACCGAAGCTACCTGAATCCCGCTCAGACAAACAAGCAGTTCATTTTTTTTAACCGTGACCTGGTGTCCAATAATTACCAGATACTTCATTCGGACGCGCAGGGTGAGACCCATGATTCAAACTGGCAAATGAAGCTGCACGCACGGATTATTCAGTCGAATGATTTTGAGCATAAAAAGGCTCCGGATCATTTCGGAGGTAACTCGGAGAACGACTTTAAAAACCCCCGTTAGTAAAACATCCCTCCCGGAAATTTATTTTCATCCCCGGACCACCGGGAATAGCTGAACAATAAGCATTACCTTCGCAATCATGCGTGTTGCAATTGCTATCCTTAACTGGAACGGAAAGGCACTTCTGGAGAAATTTCTTCCGGATGTGGTCAGGCACTCCCAGGGCATTGCAGATGTATATGTTATTGACAATAATTCTACGGATGATTCACTGGAATTCCTGGCATCGGCTTTTGGATCGGTAAGAGTAATAAAGAATATGGATAATTATGGTTTTGCCAGGGGATACAATGAAGGGTTTAAATGCATTGAGGCGGATTATTATGTGCTTTTGAATTCGGATGTGGAGGTCACGGAGAACTGGATCCAGCCGGTGATTGCCCTGATGGATTCTGATCCGGAGATTGCGGCTTGTCAGCCCAAGATTTTGAACTATAAAATACGGGATGAGTTTGAATATGCAGGAGCGGGAGGAGGATTTATCGATAAATGGGGATATCCGTTCTGCCGCGGAAGGATGTTTGATTCGTATGAAAAGGACAGGGGACAGTATAATGATACACGGGAGATTTTTTGGGCAAGCGGGGCCTGCCTGTTTATCCGTTCCCGGATGTTTGCAGAAACAGGAGGGTTTGACGAGGATTTTTTTGCACACATGGAGGAGATTGACCTCTGCTGGCGAATACGCAATATGGGATTTAAGATCAGGTATTGTGCAGAGTCAACCGTATACCATGTGGGTGCAGGTACGCTTGCAAGGATGAATCCCCGGAAGACCTATTATAATTTTAGAAACAATCTCCTGTTGATATGCAAGAATCATGCGTCCGAGTATTTTTATCTTAAACTCTTTCTCAGAGCGTGCATGGATGGCCTGGCGGGAATTAAATTCATCTTTTCGGGAGAGATGCCTCACTTCCTCGCTATTTTACGTGCGCATGCCGGCTTTTATTCCCTGTTTTTTAAAATGCTCAATAAACGTAAATCCATTCAGAAGCACACCAAGAAGTATGCAACAAGCTGCGTTTACCGGGGAAGTATTGTGTGGGAGTATTTTGTAAAAGGGAAAAGAAAGTTCTCCGACCTGAACAAAGATCTATTTTAAAAAGCTTTCCACCGCTAACCGGTAAGAATCAAGTCCAAACCCGGAAATACTGCCTTTGCATTTTCCTGCAATAAGTGAACTGTGCCGGAATTGTTCACGTGCAAAAATATTCGAGATGTGAACCTCAATCACAGGGGCCTTGATTGCTGAGATGGCATCGGCAATGGCCACGGAGGTATGCGTGTACCCTCCGGCATTCAGAATAATACCTTCACATGTAAAGCCCGCTTCGTGCAGCTTATTGATAATCTCTCCTTCTACATTGCTTTGAAAATAATCTATCTGAACCGTAGGGAATCTGCCGGTGAGCGTTTTAAGGTACTCCACAAAGGATTCCTTTCCATATACGGAAGGTTCGCGTACTCCGAGAAGGTTAAGGTTAGGGCCATTGATAATAAGCAGCTTCATACCTGCAAATCTAGTTTTTTTGTGCAAAGGTTTTGATTTTTATTTTTTCAGGAACTGTTTGCCGATCATCCTTTCCACTATTTGTACTTTCGCGATTCCGGTACCTGCCGGAAGTACATATGCAGTGGCAGATATCCATAAAAGGGTTCCAGTCTTTCCTTCGCCTGGAAAGGTCGCTTTCCGCGAATTCCATTGTCGCGTATACCGAGGACGTTGAGCGTTTTGTGCAGTTTCTTTCAGAAAAGAAATACGACCTGCCACCTGAAAAGATAGAACATGTTCATATGACCGAATTCCTTAAATGGCTCAATGAGCTTGACAGGAGCGCGACCACTCAATCACGGGTAATTTCAGGATTAAGAGCATTTTATAAATACCTGCTACTCGAAAACCTGGTTTCCACGAACCCTACCGAGCTATTGGAAACTCCTAAGATGGGCCGCAAGCTTCCGGATGTGCTGGATATAGCCGATATCGACAACCTCTTAAATGCGATTGATCTGGGTACTCCCAAGGGCCAGCGTGACAGGACCATGCTGGAAACCATGTATAGCTGCGGATTACGTGTAAGTGAATTGGTGAATCTGAAAATCTCGGATCTATTTTTTGATACTCAATTTATACGTGTTATCGGGAAAGGCAATAAGCAGCGGTTAATTCCGATTGGCAGTGAAGCAATGAAACACATTACCATTTACAAGAATGAAATTCGTATACATGTTCCGGTGCAGAAGGGGTTTGAGGATTTCCTTTTTTTAAATAATCGCGGAAAGAAACTGACAACGACCATGGTTTTTATTATCATAAAATCAATTGCAGCACACATAGGATTAAAAAAGCATGTCAGCCCGCATACGTTCAGGCATTCCTTTGCAACACATCTTGTTCAGAACGGTGCGGACCTTCGTTCCGTCCAGGAAATGCTGGGGCACGAGAGTATTACCACTACGGAGATATATACCCACATGGACAGAAAATACCTGCGTGATACGATTGAGAAGTTTCATCCGCGTTCGGTAAAACGAAATCTATAATTGTTTTATATTTGGTAAATTCATTTTTTCGCTGCAGGCAGCGCATTTCATGCAAAACATCACGACGTCATGCTAAAAATCAAGCGCCGGAGTGTTGGTAGCTGGCAAAGCGAACTGCGTGCTTCTGCCTATAGATACCACTCGTCCATAGCCCTTGTTGCAGCATTGTTGAATCCGTTTTGGGCGATCATTGATTACTATACGATCCCCGTCCACATAGTGGATTTTTTTTCTGTCCGAATAGGTGTTTCCCTGGTAACATTGCTTTTTGTAGTGTTTAAGAAAAAATTTATTACACATCCGGAGGTCATTGCTTTTGTTCCCTTTATTTTATTCTCTGTTCAGAACGCCTACATGTACAGTGTTATGGACATTCCGGAATTGCAAAAACATACCCTGGCCTATATTGCAACTTTTATTGGCGGCGGGCTGTTTGTTTTGTGGCATTTTTCTTATTCGATCATGCTGTTCATTATTTCGCTTGCCGCCAACCTGATTTTTTTCAGTATGTACGGGCATTTGAGCGCTGCCGAGGTTTTTGTAAACGGCGGAATGCTTACATTATCCATTGCATTGCTGACAATTCTCCTGATCCATACCCGGACCAACCTTACCAAAAAGGAAATTATTTCCCGTTTAGCACTGGCTGAGTCCAACAGGCAATTGGCTTTCAAGAACGAAATTATTGAAGAGAAGAATAAAGATATACGGGATAGTATCAATTATGCCCAGCGCATTCAATGGGCAATCCTCTCGGATGTGAAAGAGATAAAAGAAGGACTTCCTCAGTCATTTATACTTTTTAAGCCCAAGGATATAGTAAGCGGGGATTTTTACTGGTTTTGCCGGAAGGAGGATACAACATTTATCGCTGCAGCGGATTGCACGGGGCACGGTGTTCCGGGCGCTTTCATGAGCATGATAGCCAACTCATTTTTACACGAGGTTGTAGGTGAAAAAAATATTCTCCGACCGGACCTGGTTTTAAACGAGCTCCGGGAGAAAATAATCAGGTCATTGAAGCAGTCGGGAGAGCCTATGGAGAATAAAGATGGCCTGGATATTTCCCTTTGCGCAATCCGAGGGGATGTGCTTACCTTCTCAGGAGCTAATAACCCGCTTTGGATGATACGCAGGCTGGAAGATATTTCTGAATACGATGATGGTAATACGGTCAGGAATGAAAAATATAAATTAGTTGAGATCCCATCGGACAAGCAGCCTATAGGCACACATCCAAATTCCAAACCGTTTTCCATGAAAACTCTCCGGCTGGTAAAAGGAGATCTAATCTATCTGTTTACCGATGGCTTTGCAGATCAGTTCGGAGGCCCCAGAAAAAAGAAATTCATGTACCGTAATTTTGCAGAACTACTGCTTACCGTTCATGACAAATCCATGGAGGAGCAAAGACACACCTTGAATCTTGTTATTGAAAGATGGATGGGAGACCTGGAGCAAATCGATGATATCCTCGTGATAGGGCTGAGGCATTAACAGATTATTTTTTTTCTGTTTTGCTGACAACAGCATTGCTTCCCTGGAATTTAAAGGACCAGCCCTCGTGGTCCGGAAATATCACAGGCAGGTATCTTTTGTACAGGTTTATACGGGCTGTGGTTTCCTCGTCCGTTTCTCCTTTTTTTGCCGTTCCGGTAAATTCATATATCATGACTTTGGTATGTTCCGCCATGAACATACGTATCACCTGAACCAGGGTGGCCATAACCCGGTATACCTCTCCTTTATTGGTTTCAATATATTCTTCTCCTTCAAATTCATCGTTGATGACTCCAAATACAATAGTTGCGTGAAGAATGTTGTCCTTTCTTCTTCCGAATCGCACTTCGTATTTTATCCCGCTGCCGGTGGTGAAAAAGTAAATGCCAGCGGAAGGGATTGCCGGCGGAATGATCTTGAATGTATATGCAAGGTCGTTATTCATATCTCGATTATAAAAATAGGAATTTGCTCCTATTTCCGGTGCAATTATAAACATCACTTACCACGGTTTTTAACCCGTTTTTGCCGTAAAAACGGAAAATAGAATGAAAGGAACAAGGCAGGGCAAGAGCCAGCGTTTAAGGGATGATTACTTTCAGGGAAAGGGGGTGGATCTTTACCCGGAGTTCCTTGCCAATCATAACGGGTTCTCCATCAATGTGGGCATAGTCGTTTTCCTGGTGAATTACGGCCTCAGTTATTTTTTTGATCTCGACAAACTTGGACCTGTGAATTGAATTTGTAAATAACCGAGTTGCCATTACAGGAAAATTGATGAAAGGGAAATGGCGTACAACACAAAGATCCAGCAGCCCGTCACTATTTTCTGCATGAGGTGCGATCACAGCATTATTTCCCCACTGGCTTCCGTTGGCAATGTCAATGATGAAAGCATTGAGATCCATTTTAACTGTCTTTTCGGTCGAGCCGGGAATAGGGGAGGGGTTTTTAATTTCTACCTGGCACCTCTGCGATTTATACGTAAGCGAGTCACGCAGCGCGATCTTCAGGTAATTATTGAATCCACGTTTTTTAAGCCGGGAAAACTCATGGGCGATATGTGCGGCAAAGCCAATTCCCGCAGTATTTATTACCGGTTCATCATTGACAGTGAATGTATCAATGACGGACGATTTTCCCCGGTTAATGGTTGCCAGGGCCTGCAGCATATGCATAGAAATTTTCAGATGCCTTGCAGCGCCGTTTCCTGAGCCACAGGGAAGAACAGCAAGTGTTGAATTTGATCCGATCAGGCCTTTTCCTACTTCATTCACTGATCCATCGCCGCCTACTGCCACTATGATATCAAACCCTTCCTGTACACCGCGTTTGCTGAGCTCAATGGCGTGCTTAGGAGCTTTTGTATAAGCAATTTCAGGATCAAAAATATCCGGGTTGAGTTTTTGACCGATCAGCTTCTCAGCTGTTCTTTGTTTTCCCGCTCCTGAAATTGGATTGATTATGAACAGGATTTTGCGTTTCATCTCTTGTTTTTACGGTTTCCGGATGTCACGGTCATTTGATTGTGTATCAGATCGTGATTATAGGTTTGAATGATGGCTTTGAGTTTGTCTTCCAAGTCTTTTTCTCTGGCAGGTTCTTTCTCGAGGAGATTGTTTTGCAACAAACTGTCTGTTTTATAGTTGTGAAAGCCTATTTCTTTAAGTCCGTCAAATAATAATACAAAGTCACCCTCGAAAATCTGGTAAACATCGTTTATATAGTTAACCGCAAATCCCTTTTTTGTAGAATCTAACATGCTGTTGCCGAATGAATAAAAATTCTGCTCGTTATTCAGGCAATGCAGAATAGTAGGGAGGATATCAATGTGTTGCGCAACTTTGTGATTGATTCCCTTCAAAGAGCTTTTATGTTTGTAAAGAAGAATTGGTACTTTGAAAAGGGCTGCATTGTTATTGTATCTCTCATCCAGCGAAGGGCCTGTGTGATCCGCAGTAATTACAAATAGGGTACTGTCAAACCATTTTTCTTTCGATGCAGCTTCAAAAAATTTCCGGAGGGAGAAATCTGCATATTCAATGCTCTTCAGGATGGGAATAGGCCCTTCCTTGAATTTTTCCTTGTATTTTTCAGGGATATAACAAGGGTGGTGCGAAGAAAGAGAGAACAAGGTTGCCAGGAAGGGCTGTTGCATCCGGCTGACGGTTCGTTCTGTGTATCGAAAAAAATCTTCATCCCATATTCCCCAATCACCGTCAAAATCCTTATCGTTGTTGTATTCATATCGCCCGTAATAGTTGTCGAATCCTGCTGCATTGCAAAAGGCGTCAAATCCCATCGTTCCATTGGTTCCTCCGTGAAAGAATGCAGAGGAGTAGCCTTTGTCTTTAAGCATATTTGCAATGGATGTAAACTTGTTCGAGCAATAAGTAGAGGTAATGTAAGATTCATTCATCAGAGATGGAATACCTGCCAGTATTGCCGGAATTCCTTCTATTGATTTTTTACCATTGGCGAATGCATTGTCAAAAACAAGACTTTCCCCTATCAGGGAGTCCAGAAATGGTGTATAGGTTTTGGATAAAGGCTTGCTGCTCAATGCGCCGATATACTCTTTGGAAAAACTTTCCAGGATGATAATGAATATATTGGGTTGACCCGTTAATTGCTCCGTATACATGCCGGCTTGAGGGTGCACGCTGTGTATCGGGTTAAATATTTTTTCCAGCTCGGTTTCCGGGAAATATTTTTTTTCTTCAATCTTTTCCAGTCCATAGCTTTTAATGATGGAGAAGGGGGTGCTTATAACGAGTGGTATGTTTTTGGCCGAAACGTATTCAGCCGCATTAATAGGCATGATGGGTCTTAGTTGCAGCCCGCCCCGGAAACAAATGATAAACAGGCCGAGTAATACAGCATTGCCAGCCAGCCATGTTCCTGCCCGCAACAGGAAAGGCCCTGCTCCTTTTTCTAAGGCAAATTTCAATTTATCTTCATCAGGATCAGGGTTGGTTTTGTTATAGAGCCAGGTAATAAGAATAACCTGTGTAATCCAGATCAGCAGTATGTACCAGAAGTCCTGAATATACTGAGGCAGCATAGCGGTCACATCTGATCCAAGACCCAGCAGGTCAAAGAAATCTGCGGTTGTTCTTTTATGTGTGTACTTATAATATTCCAGGTCAATACAATCGGCGAGAATACCAACAGCGTTTACCAGTATAAAAATTATCTTCAGTGTGGCTTGATACCATTTGGTTTTAGTGAAGTTAAATGGAATAATATGAAACAGGATGAACGGCGCATTTATCACTACCAGGGCGGATACATCAAACCGCAGGCCCCGGAAAAGAATTGCAATGAATTCAGGAACAGAGACGTCTGTAAAATAAGCCCGGTTAAAAATGAAAAAAATAATTTTAGAGAGAATGCATGCAAGAAGGGAAATAGAGAATCGTGTTAAGAGTACGCATATCTCTTTCAGGGTTTGTTTCATACTGCTTTCCGTAGGCAGGAATAAAAAACCCCCTGCTGTTCGCAGAGGGTTTAATAGTTTACTTTCGGAATACTATTTTTTAATAAAGTTTGCCACTACGCCAGTTCGTGTACCCGTGCATGGTGTAACTTTACTGTCATTATAGGTCAATGTGAAACCTGTGCTGGTTTTAGATCCGCCTCCATCGGTTTTACGATCGTGTACATCACAAGAAGCACTTCCGGAACCAACATTCGCAACTGTTTGAGAAGGAATGGTTAAGGTGGTTCCCGTAACGGTCATATACACCACATTGTTGTCAAAATCACCTAGCCTGTTCATAACAACCCGGTTATTTACTGTGGTAGAAGCGGTACAGGTAAATGGTTTTGCAGCATTGTAATTATAAAGACCTAATGCATCGGTTTCGCTCGCGGTGTAAGTACCGTCATATGCAGCGGCAGCCTCGTTATAAACAGTTACTTTTCTTGTTGCTGTGGTTGTGTTCCCTGCAGCATCGGAAGCTGTATACGTGATGGTGTAAGTGCCGGTTAAATCCTTTTTGAAAACAGTAGAGGCATCAGAAGTTACTGTAACTACTCCGTCCTCATCGTCTTCTGCGGTAGCACCCGGATCAGTATAAGAAGCATTCAAAATGCTTTGTTCTGTTGCTGAACCGTTTAAGGTGATGACAGGACCGTTGGTGTCATCTTTTTTACATCCTGTAAAAAAAATGATTCCTGCTGAAAAAATAATTGTTGCAGTAAGAAGAAATTGTTTTTTCATTTTTTTGGTTTTTGCCTTCCTGATATTTCGGAAGAATAGTTTAAGTTGTTATTTGGTTTTAATTTAAGTAAGAGTAAACCTACTTGAATTCTCATTATTATGCTTGTAAAAGTAAGATATTTATTTATATCCCTGTTAAAAATGTAAATTGCCGTGTAACTGCCTCTTCCTGGGTTGTCAGCAAATGCTCTATATTGTCAGGATGCCAGGTGCAAACAAGGCTCTTTCATTATATAGTATAATACTTTGGCGGCCACGCCTACTTACTTGTATTTCTGCTATTTTCCAAGCTCATTGTTTTTATTTAATAATGGATTGTGTATTTTACATTGGTTTGTTTCCCTGGATAAGCCTTAAGAGGATTGCAATAACAGCAATGACCAAAAGAAGATGGATGATCCCTCCGGCGGCATATCCTAAAAAACCTATTGCCCAGACTATAACCATGATCACAGCAATCGCATATAATAAATTTCCCATAGGCTTTATTTATTTATAAACTCGGTATCCTGATCGACTCCCTTATTAGTAACGTTGACATTCCCTTCCTTCTCACCCTGGTTTAAACCTTCATTAGGTGTCTCTCCATATCTTTTGCCGGAATTTTTGTTAGTTGTCCGATCTGAATCCGATGTCTGTTCGTGTTCGTGGTCTGATTCCTTTTTTCTATTCCGATCATTTTCCCTCTCCGGCCGATTTTTAAATTCCATTCTGGTCTTATCGTCGTGCAGCAACAGGGGCTCTTGTGAATCCGGTTCGCTTGTTTTACGGCCTGAGGATATATTTTTTCCAATCTTTCGTTTCGCAGATGATTTTTTTTTAGCGGCCGGTCGTTTCTTTTTTTTCATTGTCTTGATTTGAAGAACATCCGCGTATGTAATTATTTTAAAACAAAGATGTGCTGTTACTCATAAATACGTGTTACATAAATTTGGAAATATGTTACATGTCAAAACAGATCCGGTAACCGGTAACTTTAAATGAGTGGATACGATACAGATGTGCCAGGGCGTAATGGTGGATTTATGGGTACACGGGACGGGGAATTAAGATCGTCATGGCTATAATAATTTTTTTTATTAATTGTATGTATGTATTAAAATAAATATACTTTTGCATCGGTTAACCAAAAACAAACAATTTAATAGTACTATGAAAAAACTACTTACACTCGTTATTGCTGGTGGAATGTTAGCATTCTACGCTTGTGGACCAAGCAAAGCTGAATTAGAAGCAAAAGAAAAAGCAACGCAGGATTCAATCCGCATAGCTGATTCTACGGCTGCTGCTCAGGCTGCTGCCGAAGAAGCTGCTAAGGCTGCTGAAGCTGCCGCTGCCGCTGCTGCTGAACAGGCAAAATTAGATTCGGCACGTGTTGCTGATTCATTGGCTGCTGCTGCAAAAGGAGGAAAAAAGCCAAAAACTGTGAAAGAAAAGAAAGTAGAAGAAGCTAAGAAAGCTACTTCTGGAAGAGGTTAATTCCTTACAGCTACAGTTTGAAATTGTAAAAAGGGATGCGTTCGCGTCCCTTTTTTATTTTACATACGTTGCTTTGAACATCGGAGCAGGTCATACAGGTTAGAGTTCCTTTCAAAAAATAGAATAAAAAAAGGGCGCAATTGCGCCCTTTGTATTGTTTGTCCGGAAACCGAAATGAAGATTATTTCTTTTTTGTATAACGGGTGCGGAACTTATCCACTCTGCCGGCAGTATCAATTAATTTCATTTTGCCTGTAAAGTAGGGGTGAGACGTGTTTGAAATCTCCAGTTTTACAAGGGGATATTCGTTTCCATCTTCCCATTTAATGGTATCTTTTGTTTCGCACGTAGAACGAGTAAGAAATGCGTAGTCGTTAGAAACATCTTTGAATACTACGAATCGGTAGCTTTCAGGGTGTATGCCTTTTTTCATGGTACAAATTTAAGGGTGCAAATATAATAGAATATTAATATGGAAGCTCAATGGGGGCGTTAAAATAATTTAGATATCACCCGTTAATCGTAAAGCAACGAATTATCAACCTTAATTTTATTTAAAACCTCCATGTCAATATCTAGGAAATGAAAGATTTTGAGTAAGGTAATGATGGTAGGATTCACTTCTCCGCTTTCAATCCGTCGGATCTGTTTTTCGTCTGTATTTAACTCCATAGCCATTTTCATGCGTGAATATCCTTTTTCTATCCTCCTCTTAGATATTATGTCTCCAATTTTTGTAAGTACAGCTTGCCTTTTCTTGTTGCGCACATACAATATTGAAGGAAAAAAATTGCTTGAATTCGGTCTTATATGTCCGAATTTATTTTACGTTTGCTTTGAAACTTACATTTATCCTAATCAACAGTAACTAAAGCAAAACAACAAAATGAAAAAAATAAATTTAATATTAGTATTGTGCCTGAGTAGTTGCTTGGGCTTTGCACAAATTATTCTTACAGTGGCCGGAGGACCGAATTATGGTTTTAGTGGAGATGGAGGGTTTGCTGTTAATGCGAAACTTAATGCACCAAATGGTGTTGCTGCGGACATATATGGAAATATATACATAGCGGATACTTATAATTATAGAATACGTAAAGTAAGTTCAACTGGAATCATAACCACAATAGGTGGAAATGGCTCTTATGGTTTTAGCGGAGATAATGGGCCGGCTACTTCCGCCAAATTTTGGACACCTGTGGCTGTAGCAGTAGATGCTTCGGGAAATATTTATATTGCCGATAGGGACAATAACCGTATTCGTAAAATAACCGCAAGTACAGGGATTATAACCACCATAGCCGGCACAGGTACCCCTCCAAATAATTGGGGTTATAATGGTGATGGAATAGCAGCTACTTCTGCAACATTAACTCATCCGACTGGTGTGGCAGTTGATGCATCTGGAAATGTTTATATTGCAGATAATGATGTTTGCCGTATCCGTAAAATAACAGCAAGCACAGGTATTATAAGTACGGTAGCAGGAAGTGGAGTATGCGGGCCTCCACCTGGGGGATATGGAGACGGAGGACCAGCTACATCCGCATTATTACAATATCCTCACGATGTAGCTGTAGATGCTTCTGGTAATTTGTACATTGCTGATGAATATAATCACAAAATCCGTAAAGTTACAGCAAGCACGGGGATTATTACCAGTTTGGCAGGGACAGGCACATCAGGGTTTAGTGGAGATAATGGTTTAGCTACTGTAGCAATGTTGAATAATCCTGTTTCTGTAACGGTGGATGCTTCTGGAAATGTTTATTTTGCTGATCCTAATGCAAGTCGTGTACGTAAAATAAATAGTTCTGGAATTATAACCACTGTAACTGGTAATGGTACTCATGGTTATAATGGAGACGGAATATTGGCTTCTTCTGCTCAGTTATATGATCCTATAGGTGTAGCTGTAAATACCTCTAACGGTAATTTATACATTGTAGATGCGGGCAATATAAATGGTATTCAAAAGGATCGTATACGTCTAGTAACTAGCTCTTGCCCAGCCATTGCAGGACCAAATAAAACCAACAATCAGGATTGCTGCACCTATAGCTGGCCAGGGGTTCAAATCGGCGGTCCTTCAGTTCCCAATATGACCTATTCATGGTCACCTAATACAAATTTAAGTTCCACCAGCATTGCCCAGCCAATCTCAACTTGGCAAACAGTAGGTACGCCTAAAGTGTATACTGTTACAGTAAGCAATGCAAATTGTGCTTCCGCAACGTCTCAGGTAACTGTAACTGCTATTGCAGCAGGATATAATTCTTGTTGTGGAAGAATCGGTATGAACTCAATAGATTTGACGGAAGAAAGAAAAATCAATATTTCTCCCAATCCTACTAATGGGATAATTACTATTGAAGTTAAGGAAGAAATCCAGTCAATTGTGATTACAGATATCACAGGACGGATTATGTATAATGTAAATAATGTTGTTTCAGGTAGTTATTCTGTTGACCTTTCCAAAGATCCAAAAGGGATATATTTAGTAAAGGTTATTGGAGATGGCATTGAACGTGTTGAAAAGGTAATTCTTCAATAGGGTTGGATTAAAAAAGGCGGGTAAACCACGCCCGCCTTTTTGTTCCACAATCCCGTTTGTGCGGGAGAGCGAACCCATCGGCTGCATCGCTCACCTTGATCAGCGCAGGAGTGGGAGGGGTGAAGAATGCATTGCCTGTTATGTTGCTCACAACATGCATAGCAAGCCCCACCAGCTCCAGGACACTCTTCCTGCTAAGCCCTAAACTCACTTTTGTTTTCATGAGGTAAAGGGTTTAAAACTTGCCTCCCTGCTTTGTCCAGTTATCCTGTCTTTCCGGAAAGTGAGACGTGCCCGGGGACAAGAAGAAATTGTGTTTCTCATGAACAAATAACGCCGAGCACGGGTTTATTGTATAATGTGTGCATGCTTTTAGACCGGTGACATAATATGGCTGGCTATCCGAAAAGCAGGGATTGCCAGGCGCCGGTTTTTATCGACGGGACTTTCCGCCTTTATAGGGGAAACAGTTAGAAGATGTTAAATCTGCACAATATTCTTCAGCACAGTTTACTGAACAGACCCTAATTGGTGCGGTTAGAAACCTTCCCGCACCAATGTCTAAGTATTGTGCACGGGTTAGATGTCTAACCGGTGCAATTAGAAGCCTTTCTGCACCAATGTCTAAGCATTGTGCACGGGTTAGATGTCTAATCGGTGCGGTTAGAAACCTTTCTGCACCAATGTCTAAGTATTGTGCATGGGTTAGATATCTGATTGGTGCAATTAGAAAGCTTCCTGCATCCATGACGAGCCTTCCCGCACGGATTAGATGTCTAATTGGCGCAAAGTCTAAGCTTTCTGCACCAATCTCTAAACATCCTAGGGAGTATCCATAAATCAGTATAAGCACGTAGCAACAATTTTTTTAGCTTTACTTCGTTAGTTGAATTGTTGCATTAAACTTATGGACTTCAGAGTAAGAATAAGAATAGGAGTTTTTTTAATTTGCTTAATTGCTATTTCTTCATGTAAAAAAGAACAGTTTGTAACAGATCCATCTGCAAAACTCGATTTTTCAACCAAAGCTGTTCTATACGATACGGTCTTTACGACGGTAGGCTCCGTTACCAAAACTTTCATTGTTTACAATCGGAATGACCTGTCCATAAAAATATCTTCCATCAGGCTGGCCGGTGGTACCAGCTCCAATTTCAGGATAAATGTGGATGGGGCAAAAGGGGTTTTATTCTCGGATGTGGAAATTAAGGGAAAAGACAGCCTGTTTGTTTTTGCGGAAGTAACCGTAGATCCCAATAAGATAAACAGCCCGCTTGTGATCCGGGATTCGGTTGTATTTGAGACCAATGGAAATGTCCAGGATGTGGACCTGGAGGCATGGGGACAGGATGCCTATTTCCATACGCCTGACAAAACACTGCATTTTTCGAATGGCGCATCTCTTCATTATTCCATTATCCCATGCAACGCAACATGGATAAATGACAAGCCACATGTAATTTATGGGTATGCCGTGGTGGATTCAGCATGCACGCTCAATATTGAGAAGGGAGCTAAAATTTACATGCATCCCGGAGCAGTACTTTGGGTGTATAAGGATGGAACATTGAAAATAAATGAAAGCGGAGATTTTTCTCAGCCAGTCATTATTCAGGGGGATAGGCTGGAGTCACAGTATGCCGAGGCCGCAGGTCAGTGGGGACGTATCTGGCTTTCATCAGGCAGTAAAAACAATATTATAAACGGTGCAATTATCAAGAATGGATTGGTAGGTATACAAGCTGATACGGTTGGTAATTCCAATAAACCCACATTAACTATTAGCAATACCCTCATAAAAAACATGAGTGCCGCGGCGATCTGGGGGCAGGGTAGTTATATTAAAGGATGGAACTGTGTGTTTGCAAACTGCCAGCAGTATGTTGGCGCCTTTACATTGGGTGGAAAGTATAACTTCTATCACTGTACGTTTGCTAATTACTGGAACGGTAGCACCAGGCAGTTTTCAACCCTTTTGCTGAATGATTATTACGAGGACGAGGATAAGATTAAGTACCCTTATCCTATGGACAGCGCTTATTTCTATAACTGCATTGTGTACGGTGATATAAGCTCGGGAGATGAACTTAAGCTGGATGGGTATACCGCTTCTTCCCTGAAATTTAAGTTCCGTAATTCCCTGCTAAAAACAACTCTCACCACAACAGCTGCGGAATATGAAAACGTCATTGTAAATACGAATCCTTATTTTAACGATGTAGGCAACAATGATTATCGAATAAAAAATCCTTTCGCTCTGCCGGCGGTCATTGATAAAGGGGATCCCGCCATTGGAATATTGTTCCCGAACGATCTGAAGGGTTCTCCAAGGATGGTGAATGGAGACCCTGATATCGGAGCCTACGAGTATGAACCCTGAGCAGGAGAGGATTATTTTACCCTTACGTAAGAGTAATTCTCAAACTTCATTATTCCTACCCCTCTGTTCTCGTATCCGCTATTTACATCAGTCTGGTAGAAATTAAATTCAGTCTGAATGCCTTTTTGCCGGAGCTCCGGGAGTTTCTGTTGCAATGAGTTCCCGTATTTCTGCAAGCCCGATAAATAAAAATACGCCGCATCAAATCCTGAAAAAACATATTCGGTGGGTTCGGTTTTGAACTCATTTCTATATTTCAGAACAAATTTTTTCGTTGCCGTATTGGTATAATCAACAAAGCTATAGGATGAAATGATGGTGTTCAGGGCTTTCAGGTACCCGAAATCCAGGCTTTCTATATCCATGAAATTGCTAAGCCCCAGTACAATGATACTATCCTTATTTTCCTGTTTGTGCAGGTATAATTTATTGACGGCTTCAGCGATAAAAGATTGACTGGTGGAGGGTATCAGGATCACATTGGGTTTTGTTTTGCTTATAAAGTCTTTCATGGTAACCAGGGTGATCTCTCTTACCGTATCGGCTTTTGATTGAAGGAGTATAGGATTTGATATCCTTTTGACTGTGTTGAGGTAGGGTTTGTCTTTTGCATTTGCACTATTGAACAAAAGAATGTTCTGACCTGCGTATTTTTCAGCAGCATATTCCGATAATTTTTCTGTTTGTGTTACCGAAGAAGGGGTGATTTTACTTACGTTCGGATTTCCCAGCAGCATATTGTTTCCAAGGAGTGTTGGCGAAACGATATTTATACTATTCTCCTTCGCAAATTTTAAAACGGATTCAAATTTTTTGCCATACAAAGGACCTATGATCAGGTCCATTTCTTTTAACTCCGGTTTTTTCATCAATTTAGCAAAAGAGACCGAATCAATGTTATAGTCGTAGATATGCAGGTAGCCTTTAAATCCTTGCCTGCGCAAAGAATCAAAAGCCAGCTTTATACCCTCGTAAAATTCTATTCCCGCTTTGGTGTCTTCGGGTATTTTTTCATCACCGTGAGCGATCTGCGCCACTTCCAGGGTTTCCACTGTTTCTAAATCCAATGGCAGAAAAAATGCAACATGGATATCCCCGATCGGTTTCTCATACTGAAGCGGAATACTGACGGAATCCTTTTTAGGGCCATAGGTGGATGTATTTTTCTTGCTGGCTTCCTGGCGGTGTTTCTGCAATGAATCCGGTAAAGGTATCTTGCCATTCGCTTCTTTGGCTGTTTTCCCAGGATGTTTGGCTGGTTTTTCAGCTTCTTTCTTCGCCGTGTCCGGATTACTGCCGGTGAAGGGGATCTTCAGTTTATCTCCTGATTTCAATCCGTCAATGGCGTCCTGGTTATTTGTAAGTACGATATCAACCGTGGTGCCATACGTTCGGGCAATAGAGTAGAGGGTTTGTCCTTTCTCAACCGAATGGATGTAGTACTTTTTCCCGCCTATAATTTCAGTTTTGTCAGATTTTTTAATTGCAGAAGTTTGAGCTGTAACGCAATTAAAAACTATAAAGGAAAACCCGCAGGTTAAAATTATTTGCACTAAAGCAAGGATCTTCCCGGAACAAATGTGTGATCGCTGGCTTTTTCTCATTCCCATTCAATAGTTGAAGGTGGTTTGGAACTGATGTCGTAAACGACACGGTTTACACCTTTTACTTTGTTGATTATTTCACTGGATGTCTTTGCCAGGAATTCATAAGGCAAATGACACCAGTCGGCAGTCATTCCGTCGGTGCTTGAAACCGCACGAAGGGCTACTACATTTTCATACGTGCGTTCATCGCCCATTACACCCACACTTTTGATAGGTGTAAGGACGGATCCGGCCTGCCATACCTTATCGTACAGGCCGGCCTCTTTCAATCCTTCGATGTAAATGTGATCTACCTCCTGCAGGATCCGGACCTTTTCTTCTGTGACATCACCCAGGATCCTGATGCCAAGTCCCGGCCCGGGAAAAGGATGACGCCCGATGATATTTGCAGTGATCTGTAATTTTTTTCCAACCTTTCTTACTTCGTCTTTAAAGAGAGCATTTAATGGTTCCACTACCTGTAATTTCATTTTTGCAGGAAGGCCGCCTACATTGTGGTGTGACTTAATGGTCGCAGAAGGGCCCTTTACGGAAACGCTTTCAATAATATCCGGATAGATAGTTCCCTGCCCAAGCCATTTAACGTTTCTGATTTTATGAGATTCTTTATCGAAAACATCGATGAATGTTTTTCCAATGGCTTTTCGCTTTTGTTCAGGGTCTTTCTTTCCCTTAAGCGCTTTGTAAAATACCTTTTTGGCATTGATTCCTTTTACGTTCAGCCCCATATCTTTGTATGAATGAAGAACGTTTTTGAATTCGTCCTTTCGAAGCAGGCCGTTATCCACAAAAATACAGTACAGGTTTTTTCCTATTGCTTTGTGAAGAAGCAATGCGGCCACGGTGGAATCCACTCCTCCCGAAAGTGCCATGACCACCTTGTCGTTCCCCAGCTTGTGCTGCAAGGCAGAAATAGTAGTTTCAATGAACAGGTCGGGAGTCCAGTCCTGAGAACATTTGCAAATGTCCAGCAGGAAATTTTTAAGTATGGAGATTCCTTCGGTTGAGTGATATACTTCCGGATGAAACTGAATGCCATACGTCTTTTCTCCCTGGATGTGAAAGCCGGCATACTTTACATCATGCGTACTGGCAGTGATCTCGAAATTGCCGGGTGCGGTTGTAATTGTATCCGCATGACTCATCCATACCTGAGAGTTGAGGGATATATTTTTAAAGAGGACAGAATCATTGTTTACAAAAGAAAGATTAGCCCGACCATATTCACGGTGTTTGGATGGTTTAACTTCTCCGCCGAATTGATGTGCCAGCAGTTGGGCTCCATAGCAAACCCCCAAAAGAGGGATCTTGCCCCGGAATAGTTTCAGATCAGGCTGGGGTGAATTCTTTTGCCTTACCGAGAAAGGGCTTCCGGAAAGAATCAGGCCTTTGTAGTTTTGAATATTGAATTTTTTATCCTTAACAAAATTAAAGGGGTGTATTTCGCAGTAAATATTCAGTTCCCGGACTTTGCGTGCTATCAATTGTGTGTACTGTGAGCCGAAATCAAGGATTAAAATTGTTTCTTGCATGGTTATAATAGTTAAGCGTTAAAAACAGGAAAATCACAACCCCGACTCCTTACTGTACAGGATTATTCGCTATTAATTCCCCAATTTTAGAGAGTGCAAAGATAGGAATTGTACGGATGTTTAATTGATTTCTTTAAGAAGAGGAATGTGTTTTATATAATCATCCTCTACATAAGGGATCTAATATTTTATAGATGCATTTTTGAGCAACGATGTAACTATTTCAATGAATAGCCGTAGAATGTTGCAAAATAACTCAGATTATTAACTATTAATCCTATCAACCAGGTCAAAAAAATCTTTGCAGCAATATTCTCCCCATTTAAAAGAACCAGAAGCAGTTGGATTGGCCGCATAAATATAGACACTAAGTAAGAATGGGTGATAATAAACTTGATCGTATGAGAATAATGCTTAAGAGAAGCTATTGCTTTGTATTTGCTATGATGTGGATTTCATCATTCACGTTTGCACAAAAAAGAGTTAACCTGGAACTTGTAGCCAAGCCGGGCATTGCATTTGTTTCAGGGCCATGGAGGGTTTATTCTCCCAGTATATTACCAGCCCGAATGGAGAAACGTCTTACACCTTCCTTGGATGCAGGAGTAAAAGCGGTGATAAGTTTTAAGAGCAAAAAAGGTGGCAAGGTGGCGTACGATGAAATGTATCAGTCTGGTTTTTACCTCGCTGATAAGATATCCTTTAACCTAGGAGTGCTTTATTCTTTTTGTGGTCAGAACTACAAAGATCTTTTGATTGGCGATGATACATGGGCCAGAAAACTCAGATTGCAATATGTGAAAGTTCCGTTTAATTTTGATTTTATAAAAGGCAAGGAAAGTCAGACACAGCTTATTTATACAGCTGGTCTTTACGCGGGGTATCTTACCTGGTTTAAGGAAGCAAGCAGTGCAACACATAATAAAAATGAACAAAGCATCCTGATTAAAAGCAATTCCATGGTTTTAACTTCTTTTGATGGAGCTTCAAAACAATATGATCTAACCGATAGACCGTATCAATCCTTTGATTACGGCTTGTCATTAGGGGTAGGTATGCAAAAAAAAATAGCAAGCGATCTGGCTGTTAAAATTATGATTGACGGACAAATCGGGTTTCCGAATATATTGAACACGTCTGTTCAATACAATGATGGGACGATGATGGTTCCGTATTTTGTAAAGAATGAAAATTCTATTTTACCGCATAAGAACAGATCATTCGGAGTGATGGTTGGGCTGAAGAAGACCTTTGAATGGACACCTGCTCCGGAAGAAGAAAAAAAACGCTGGCGGATATTCAGATTAAAGAAATAGATTGGTTATGCCCTTCGGAATGAACGTAATACCTGAAATCGCACCAAGTACAGGGGCATTTTTTAAGGTATGTTTTATCTGTGTATATTTTTCACTTAATCCATTTAGTTATTTCGGAATTTCAATATTTAAACGAGGATATCCTGGATTTGGTCTAAGCTTTTCGTCTTTTGGTCTAAAAGTAGGATACAAAGGTATTTCTGCTCGTCTAAGGAGTATACACCAATATACATAATGAATCTAATTAAGTTGATTTTTTAGCCCTTTATGAAAAACTCCACGTGTAATATGCCTTATTTGGATAAAAGAAAGATAGTACTGTGCTTTTTTTTGATTTTTTCCCTCTTTTCAGTAACTGTAAAGTCAGCGACTTATACCAGCATTGCATCCGGTAACTGGGACGATGGACCAACTACCTGGGGGACCGCAGCAGGTGTATTCCCTGGTGTTGGCGATGATGTTATTGTTAATGGCGGCTTTACAGTTAATATCAATGTGGCCGCTCAATGCCGGGATCTTACTTTAGGAAATAATAATGCGAACGCCACGGTGACTTTTATCGGTACAAACACGCTGACCGTAAACCGGGATCTTTTTTTTAACACGAACAACAGGAACAGGACATATGCATTGAACGTAAATGCGGGTGCGCTTACCGTTACAAACGATGTGAGCGTTGTAACCAACAACGGGACAAATAGCATCAATGTCACTACCGGATCTGCCTTATTTAATAAAGCTGCTTTGACATGGACGCAAAGGCTGACGCTTAATGTAACCGGTGCGGCAGGATCAGCAACATTTGCCGGTACACTTGGTATAAGTGCAGCCACTGTTTCCACTTTCAATCTTACCAACACAGGCTCGTATAATTTTAACGGACTGGTTACATTTACTACAGGAACAATTTCCAACAGCGGAACGGCCGGTACCATGAACTTTAATGCCGGTCTTACGATCAACGGAGGGACTTTCACTACCATGGCCGGCGAGACAATTAATTTCAGAGGTAATTATATAAATACATCACCTGCAATAGCCTTCAATGCAACAAGTACGGCAGTTTTTGACGGATCTGCTCTTACGGTTACTCCAACAACCAATATTACTTTTGGCCACCTGCAAGTTGCGGCCAGCGCAACCACTACCATTGCAGCAGCAGCTGGAACTCCCGCGGTGGCAGGAGATATTACGCTTAGTGCCAGTTCATTGTTAACGGTAAATGACGGGCTGGCAATAACGGGAAGTGTTACACTTGGGGCTTCTTCCAATTTAACTTTAGGAGTTCCAATTACTGTTTCGGGTAGCTGGACCAATAACGGAGGAACGTTGACGCCCGGCACCAACGCCGTTACTTTCGGAGACGATTTAGCGCTCAGAACAGGAAATATTGGTGGTACTTCTGCAACTTCTTTTTACGATCTTGTAATAAATGACAATGCTGTCTATACCCTTGTCGGAGCGCTTACCTACACGTGTACTAATAATTTTTCTTTTACTGCGGGTAATACAGCGAGCTCGCTTACGCACGATGCAAGTAATCCCGTACTTCTTGTAAGTAATAATGTTACGATTAACCAGCCAACCGCGGCGTTTACCAAAGCATGGAATATAAACGGGGGAACAGGAACGGTTACAGGAGGGCTTACATTTACAGGTACAAGCAATACGAATACCTTTATTTCGGCAGTAAACGTCACCAGCGGAACATTCACGTTGGGCGGAGCTGTGACCTGGATGGCAAACGGTGGCGCTGGTACGGCAAAACCGGTTACTACGGAACTTATAACCGTTTCAACAGGAACAATAACCTTCAGCAGTGCGCTGACCATGCCGGACGGATCCGGTACATTAAGTGTTTCCGGGGCAGGGACAATTAATTTTAACGGAGCTTCCCCGTCTTTTAGTTTCTTCAGCGGAGCCGCTAATGCAGCAGAAATTAACCCGGTGTTCTCCACTTCCGCTAGCTGTACACTGAACTTTTTGCATGGATTTACGAATAGCAACGCAGCCCTTACAATTACTGCCGGAAGTACTTCGGTCTTTACAGGAGGCGTAGGAAGTAATATTACATCTACCGCTGCCATTACCTTCGGAAATGTAATACTGGATGCCACCGTCGCTGCTACTACTTTAGTTACTGCGGATATTTCCGTAAAGAATAACTGGACCAGCTTGGGCGGTACTTTAACAGGAAATTATGCTGTAATATTTAACGGAACCGGAACCCAGATAATTAATATAACCGGAGGTCAGACTTTCTATAACCTTACGTCCACCACAACCGCGGGCGGTATCATTCAACTTGCAACCGATGTTACCGTTACCAACCTGCTTACCATGAACTCAGGGAACTATGAACTGGGTACACGTACGCTTACTTTAGGAGCCAGCGGTGCTGCTTCTACGCTTACCTGGACAGCGGGAACAATGTATAATGGAGTAGGAGGATTATTTAAACGATGGATTCCTACAGGCCTTGCTGCCACAGGCGTTAGCAGTACCGGAGCTCCCACGGCTAATTATTATGGATTATTTCCCGTTGGAACATCGCTTGCTTACCGGCCTGTGGAGGTTAACTCAACAGCAGCTCCTACCGTTACAGGTTATATTGCGGCTTCTCACACAGATGCTTCAACAGTAACGGATGTAGCTTATAACGACAATATGGGTGTTGCGATTCAGCGTATCAGCGATGCCAAGTCAACGTTGAGTTCTTCCTTGTCCGACGGAACCTATAATTTGTATACCACATTTAATAGTCTTCCTACAGGTGCAGCAGGAAACCTCAGGCAGGTAACCTTGCCTTCGGTGGCCGGAGCCGGTGTAGGGACACACGCCGCAACGGATGGTACGGATCCAACCTCACCCAGGGTAAAAAGAACGGGGTTAACTGCCGCCAATTTATCCAATGATTTTGTAGTTGGTACAGTTAATAAAGTAGCTACTCCGTTATACGGACCTTATTATGCAAGAGAAGGAAGTGCGCTCGTATGGAGCAGCAGTTCTTCCTGGTCCAGAATATCTCCCAACGGAGCGTCTTGCGGATGTATACCCACTTCGACCGATGACGTAATTATTGACGGAAAAACCGGGGCGATGGCGTTTGTAGTAGATGGTAACTATACTATTAATAACGTTACTATCGGTGATGGAACAGCCAATGATATTTTTGGCGCTTCCCTTACCATGAGCGGCGCAAACGCACTTACAATTAATGGCACTACAACAATTAACTCGGGAAATAAAAATTTAAATTACACACTGGGAGCTGCAGCCGGAACCGTGACCATGAATGGTTCGGTGGCATGGGCAGGAACAACCGGTACCAGCAATATTACCGTATCCACGGGGAGCGTAGTGTTTGCTTCGCTTCTTACCTTACCTAATAATGCAGCTGAAAAACTGATCTATACTGGTGTTGGTACCATGAGCTTCAATGGCGGGCTTTCGGACCTGGGAGCAGGTGTTATCACGAGTTTTGCAGGGTGTACAGCCAATTTTGGCGGCGCTTATACAAACTCAGCTGTAGCAATGATCTGGGATCCTACAAGTACCGTAGCATTTACAGGAAACTCAACTGTTACTCCGAATTTTCCAATCACTTTTGGTCATCTCCAGATTAATTCCGGAGCAACTATGACACAGGCCGGAAACATTATTGTTGTAGGCAACTGGACCAATAACGGGGGAACGCTGGATCCGGTGACGTACTCAGTCACTTTCGGCGATGGTACAACATTGAGCACTGCAACGATAGGCGGGACTGCAGGAACTAATTTTTACGACCTTATTATAAACGACAATGCGGTTTATACATTATCCGGAGCGGTAACACATACTTGTACCAACAATTTTTCTTTCACAGCCGGGCTTACTGCAAGCTCCTTAACCCATGATGTAACTAACCCAACACTTCTTGTAAATGGAAACGTTACTATCAATCAGCCTACAGCGGTTGTAACAAAGTCTTGGAATATTAATGGTGGAACAGGAATTGTGATGGGCGCTTTCAATTTTACAGGTAATAATAATACGAATGGCAGAAATTCCAGAGTGGCAGTTACAAGCGGCGCGCTTACAATTTCAGGAGCAGTAAGCTGGTTTGTAGCACCTAATACCCGCGTTAACTCTGAATTAATTACTGTTTCAACGGGAACTATAACTTTTGGAACTTCGTTGTCTATGCCGGACGGTTCCGGAACACTGAGTGTTACAGGAGCAGGGACAATCAATTTTAATGGAGCAGCACCTTCGTTTAATTTTTTTAACGGGGTGAATGGTGCATCAACTAACCCGATATTTACCACATCCGCTACCTGCAATTTAAATTTTGCACATGGTTTTACCAACAGCAACGTGGCACTGACAATTACCGCTGGAAGCACTTCCAGTTTTTCCGGCGGTGCAACAAGTACGATAACTTCCAACGCGACTATTACCTTCGGTAATTTTCAAATAGATGCTACGGCAGGTGCGGTTACTCTGGCAGTGGCTGATATTTCAGTGAAAAATAATTGGACCAGTTTGGGCGGAACTTTAGCTGGAAATTTTGAGGTGTTATTTAATGGAACCGGAACACAGTCTATTACGATTACGGGTAACCAAACTTTTTATAATCTTGAAACCAACACAACCGGGCCCCTATTGCTTGGATCGAATGTTACGGTTAGTAATCAGCTTACTATGACTTCCGGAAACTATGATCTTTCTACCTATACGCTTACTTTAGGAGCCAGTGGTGCAGCCTCAACGCTGGTTCGTACCGCCGGAATTATGTCCAATAATGCAGGAGGAGCATTCAATCGCTGGATCCCTACGGGCCTGGCAGCGAACGGCGTTAGCAGCACTGTAGCACCTTTGTATGGATTATTTCCTATGGGAACGTCGCCTGCACTTCTGTACAGGCCGGTTGAGGTTAATTCAACAGCTGCACCTACTGTTACCGGTTATATTTCCGCTTCTCACGCAGACGGAACACTGATCGCGGATGTAAGTTACAATGACAATCAGGGTGTTGCCATTGAAAGGATAATAAGCGATATGATCTCCTCTGTAAATTCTTCACTTAGCGATGGAACGTATAACCTGGCTGTTACTTTTAATTCATTAAACCCTGGGTCAGCAGGTAATTTAAGACTGGTAACATTGCCTTCCGTAAACGGCGCAGGAGTGGGTATCCATGCAGTTACAGGAGGTACGGACCCTACAGACCCCGTCTTATACAGAACAGGATTGACAGCAACCGATCTGTCACACGATTTTGTGGTGGGTACAAAGGATAAGGCAAATACTTCATTATCTCCGCCTTATTACGCAAGAGAAGGAAGTCCTTTGGTATGGAGCGATAATACTTCCTGGTCAAGGATATCTCCAAGCGGAGTATCCTGCGGATGTATACCCGGTGCAACGGATAATGTAATTATAAACGGAGAAACGGGAAACATGACTATGACGGTAGACGGCAATTATACTGTCAATAAGGTAACCATTGGAGATGGGAACGCGAACGATGCCTTTAATTCGACACTTACTGTAAGTGGTGCTAATAGCTTAACAATTAATGGAGTAGTAACAATAAATCTTGGAAATCAAAACCTTGTCTATACCCTGGATGCAGGTAACGGGACAGTCACCATGAACAGTACAGTTGCCTGGGCAGGTACAACAGGTACCAGCAAAATCAGCGTAACTGCAGGTACAGTAACATTCGCTTCCCTGATTACATTACCCAATAATGCAGCTGAAAATCTTACGTATGCGGGGGCGGGTACAATGAATTTTAACGGAGGATTGTCGGATCTTGGGGCAGGAGTTATCACATCTTTTGCGGGATGTACTGCAAATTTTGCCGGACCTTATACGAATGCTGTTGCAGACCCTGCATGGAACGCTACAAGCAATGTGATATTCACAGGAAATGGAACCATTACTCCCACCTTCCTTATATCTTTCGGTAATTTTCAGATCAATTCCGGTGTTACTGTAACCCAGGCAGGTAGCATAAAAGTGATAGGTAACTGGACCAACAATGGCGGAACATTGTCTCAATCAGGAGGTCCGTGGACGGTTACTCTGGGCGGTATAAATGCCGGAGGTATTATTGGTGGTACGGGTACAACTGCTTTCCCGAATTTAAGTGTGGGAGATGGATTGGGTGCAACTTTTGTTTACACGATGACCAATAGCAATTCATGTGCTAATCTGACTTTTCCTGCCGATAATATTAACCAGACACTTACTTTAAGTAACGGAGTAGTTTTAACAGCATCGGGCAACCTTACTATCAATCAGCCTACAAACGCATCTACCGCATTATTCGATGTTGCCGAAGGCACATGTACTGTTGCGGGTAATCTGACTTTTACAGGGACAAATAATACAGCTACCCGTGTAGCAAAGATATCGGTCAGCTCGGGTTTGTTTTCTGTGGCCGGAACGGTAACCTGGATGGCTAATGGCGGAGTGGGTACCGGTAAGCCTGTAGCTACCGAAGTCATTACAGTGTCGACAGGAGTCATCACTTTCGGAACATCTCTTTCCATGCCGGATGGATCGGGTACGCTAAGTGCTACAGGCTCAGGTACAATTAATTTTAACGGAGCCGCTGCCCCTTCTCTGGATTTCTTCAGCGGAGCAGCAAGTGCATTCGATACAGATCCCGTATTTTCAACTATTTCAGGATGTACTTTAAATTTCTTAACTGGCTTCCGCAATAGTAATACTGCCATTGTGCTGGCCAATGGAAGTACGTCTGTGTTTACAGGAACCGGATCCATTACTCCCTCGGCTGGAATTACATTTGGCTCTCTTACCATAAACAACGCGCCGGTAGTGGTTACTGCAGCCGGTAACATTTCCGTAACAAACGACTGGACAAATCTGGGTGGTACCTTCACCCCCGGCTTAAATACAGTGACATTTAACGGAACCGGAACACAGACAATCGCTAAGACCGTTTCCTCTCCTGAAACATTTTACAGCCTGACCAGTAATACAACCGGTCCGTTAACACTTGGTTCAGACGTTATGGTTGCCAATGCGGCCAATGGCGTGCTGACTATGTCGGCTGGTGATATTGATCTCAGCACATTTACACTCACGCTGGGAAATGCAGTTGCATCCACACTCACACGTGCTGCGGGAATCATGTATAACAGTACCGGCGGAACATTCAAACGTTACTGGCCTGCAGTAGCTGTTACCAGCGGAAGCGGAAATTATTACGGCTTGTTCCCTATGGGAACAGCCACACAATACAGGCCCATTACCATCAATTCTACGTCAACCGGTACTGCCGGATATTTGAGCGCTACGCATACAGACGGTAATAGCACAACCGATGTGTCTATTACAGGGAATCCGGGTACGGTAACACGAATTACAGATCAATCTTTTACACTTACAAATACAGGAATTGGTGGAGCAGGAGTCTACGAACTTGATATGACCTTTTCGAATCTGTCAACCATTGGCGCGTATGCGGATATGCGGTTAGTAACTCCAACGGGAGCAACCGGCACAGGCGGGCATGTGGCGCCTACCGGCACTTCCATAGATAATCCGGTACCGCACAGAAAAACAGCCGGACTTAATATTACAGACCTGGCAAATACATGGGTTTTAGGAACGGTGAATGCCGCCGCCACCCCATTACGTAAACAGTATTACTCGATGACCAGCACCAATTGGAACAATGCAGCAGCAGGAAATTGGTCTACCACCAGTGCAGCAGGTCCTACGTGCAATTGCGCTCCTTCAGAAATGACAGAAGGGTATGTGCATGTGGGAGCAGGGCATACCGTTACTGTCAACGGGCCCTATACATGTGCCTTTGTGGATGTAGTGAATACAGGAATTTTGCTAGGTGGAAGTGCTCTTACGGTCACGTATGATGCTGCTACAGCCGGCACTGGAAAAATAACCCCTACTGCGGTATGGGCAATAGGAAGAAATCTGTCATTGGCAGGTACAGGAGCATCTACAACCAGTGCCGCTTTTACTGTTACCGGTAAATTAACCGTAGGCAGTGGTACCAGCTTTACCATGTCCGGGGGCGGACTGTTAACAGTTTCCGATGATTTACAGGTTGACGGAACTCTCGCGCTGGGTACAAGTAATATAACGTTGAACGGAAATGGTGCAACAATAAGCGGAACAGGTTCAATCACGCAGGCAGCAGCTACAACAATTACTTTTTCAAATAGCAAGTCCATTGCCACCGGCTCAAATCTTACCATTGATTCTCACCTTGCTGTTGCAAGCGGTGCTACTATTACTAACAACGGAACGGTTACATTAACTAACACTGTTCCTGCAAATATCACGGGCGTGGATGGAACATCTGTCTGGACCAATGCTGTTAATTCAGCTTTAACCATCGGAGGTGCTTTGCTTACAACCGGAACGCTCAATGCTTCAGCATCTCCTAATACAGTAAACTACAGCGGTATTGCAGCACAAACGCTGAAAGTTCCTGCAGCTTCTTATTACGACCTTACCGTATCTGCGGCAAGTGGCACTCCCACAAAAACATTAGGAGGTACACCCATTGCTGTGACCCATTTGCTTACCATTCAGGACGGAGTCATTCTGGATGAAAGTACCAATGTAATCAGCGGAGCCGGAGGGTTGACAATGACGGGCACATCCGAGCTTAAACTTCAGCGGGCTGTCAGCGCAACTTATCCCGAGCTTGCAGGGGCGTATTCGCTTACAGCCGGTACCGTTACCATCAATCAATCCGCGGGTACTTGTACAGTCAGAGGGGTGACGTATTATAACCTGAAGTTTACCAGCGCGGCAACCAGACCCTATACCATGAGTGCTGTGAGCTCTATTACCAACAATTTTGACATTACAGGAACCTCGAGAATGCAAACCAATGCAGCACTTACCGTTGGTAATGCGTTTACGTATTCAAGCACTTCAGCAACTGCAACAACCCTTGCCAATGACATTACAGTGGGTAGCTTTACCCAGTCGGGTGCAGGCGGTACCATAATAGATAACGCTAAAATCGTTACCGTTACTTCAGGAAACTGGAGCAAAACCAACGGAACTTTTACTTCCACCGGTACATTAATATTCAACAGCACGACTACTGCGCAGTCAATTAACAGTTCAGCGGCCACACAGACTTTCAATAATCTGACAATGAACAAAGCCGGACAAACCCTGAACGTGACAGGAAGCCTGGCTACATTAACGCTTACCGGGAATGTGCTGCTCAGCGCAGGTACACTTGATGCCGGTACAGCTACAGCCATCAATGTTACTGGTAACTGGACGAATAACGGATCAACTTTTACTCCCGGGTCAGGTACGGTAACGTTCAACAGTACAGCTGCCGGTCAGTTTATCCAGGGTACAGCCGCTACCCAGACATTCAATAATATTACTGTTGCTAAAACTGCACAAACACTTACAGCCGCCGGTAGTACGGCAACACTTAATCTGAATGGCAACATGTTGCTTACTTCAGGTGTATTTACTGCAGGAACTGCCCTTGCAATTAATGTAGCAGGAGACTGGACCAATAACGGAGCAACTTTTACTCCCGGATCAGGTACAGTCACCTTTAACAGCGCTGCAGGAGCACAGGCTATCAATGGTACTGCAGCAACACAGACTTTCAATAACATCACAGTAGACAAAGCAGGACAGGTGCTTACTCCCGGAGGAAGTACTGCAACCCTGAATCTTAATGGAAACATGCTGCTTACAGCGGGAACACTGAATGCAGGAACTGCTTCAGCAATTAATGTTGCCGGAGACTGGACCAATAACGGAGCTACATTTACTCCCGGTTCAGGTACTGTAACGTTCAACAGCACAGCGGCAGCACAGGCAATCAATGGTACTGCAGCGAGCCAAACGTTTAATAATATCACAGTTGTCAAAAATGCACAAACACTATCTGCTTCAGGAAGTACAGCAACCTTGAATTTAAACGGTAACATGACGCTTACTTCCGGAACATTTAATGTAGGTACTGCCACATTGATTAATATAGGCGGTGACTGGACAAAAAGCGTGGCTGCCTCCAGTACTTTTACTCCCGGAAGCGGCACTGTAAATTTTAACAGCACAACCGCCGCCCAGGCAATTAACGGTGCTGCGATCAGTCAGACTTTCAATAATATCACTGTCGATAAAGCCGGCCGCGTATTGACACCGGGTGGCAGCACGGCTACGTTAATTCTTAATGGTAACATGTTAATTACCGCAGGAACATTGAATGTAGGAACAGCTCTGAGCATTAGAGTTGCCGGTAACTGGACAAACAATGCAACATTCACACAGGGATTAGGTACGGTGGAATTTAACGGATCAGCTGCACAGGCCGTGGATGGATTGAATACAACTACTTTTTATGGACTTACATTTAACAATGATCCGGCAGTGGCAGGAGATGTCACGCTGAATACAAATAATTATGCTGCTACTAATCAGATAACGATGACACGCGGAAATGTGAACCTTAACGGACGCACTTTAACGCTTGGTACAAGTGCGGTAGCTCCCGGCACGTTGGCTTATACGGCCGGTTTCCTGTATGGAAGCACAGGCACATTTACACGCTGGTTTAGTACAAACGCTGTTGCAATTGCCAACAGCGCGGGGCATTTTCCAATGGGAACTTCCCAGGCACATTATCGTCCTGTTTGGATCGGTTATGCAACCAATTTAGCTGCAGGAGGTACGGTGAGCGCGGTGCATGTTCCTGTTTATCCTATCGGTACAACAGCTGCAGCGCATAACGATGCGAGCTGGGGAAATACCTTGCAGGGAATTTCCAATTCATCCTGGACTATCTCCACTGCAAATGGTTTTGCGATCAGCGCTGCAAACAATGGTATTATCCGCTTTGGAGGAGAGGAGTTCGGAACATTCGCGTTAAATGATATTGACGCTTCACTGGCTGCGTCCGTCGTGGGTGTTCATGGTGCGGCAACGAATATCAATGTTTCCCTGGAAGCGAACAGGACCGGGCTTACTACCGCCCAACTGGCAAATACGTGGTTTGTCGGTACAAAGAACATAGGTGTATCCCCTTTGCCTGTTGAGTTTCTTTCGTTTGAAGCAACGCCTGAAGAAAATACTGTAAACCTGGTGTGGTCAACAGCCGCAGAATTCAATAGCAGTTATTTTATAATACAACGTTCAACTGATGGAGTGAATTTTGAAGATGTAGGCGTAGAACCTGCTTCGGGTAACAGTTCTACGATAAAAAGATATTCTTCTATTGATTTTGAACCGTATGTAGGAGTTTCCTACTACCGTTTGAAGGAAGTTGATAATGACGGAAAATTTATGTTCAGCGAGCTTATTGCTGTGAATTTTGAACTGGAAAATAATTTCCTGGTTTATCCGAATATATTGGCAAAAGGCAAACCATTCAACGTAAGCATTTCAGGTAAAAGTGGCCAGGAAGTACTTGTTGTTGTAAACGATTCGGAAGGACGGGAGTTCTATTCAAAAGTTATCCTGATCTCCAGTGATAAAGAAGTATTTGCCATTGATCCATTGGGCAGGCTTTCCGCCGGAGTTTACGTGGTTGTGGCCTCTTCCGATGACTGTATTTACAAAAGGAAGATTATCATACACTAAACTGTATCCTCTTTTATTGTTAAACAGCTACATCGTATTCCCTTAATGCATTGTTCAGGGACGTTTTCAAATCCGTACTTTCTTTCCGTTTTCCTATGATAAGTGCACATTGCACGTGATATTCTCCTGCCGGGAATTTTTTTGTGTAGGAGCCCGGAATCACCACAGAACGTTCAGGAACATATCCCTTGTTTTCTTTTGGCGATGAGCCGGTTACATCAATAATTTTGGTGGAAGCAGTCAGAACTACGTTCGCGCCCAATACGGCTTCTTTTGCGATCCGCACTCCTTCAACAACAATGCACCGGGAGCCGATAAATGCTCCGTCTTCAATAATTACAGGAGCTGCCTGTACAGGTTCGAGTACCCCGCCGATTCCAACTCCTCCGCTGAGGTGGACATTCTTTCCTATTTGAGCGCAGGAACCAACGGTGGCCCATGTATCTACCATTGTTCCGCTGTCCACATAAGCCCCGATATTGACATACGAAGGCATCAGGATCACTCCCGAAGCAAGGTGTGCACCGTACCGGGCAACGGCATGCGGAACAACTCTTACTCCGAGTTTTTCGTAATTCACTTTGAGTTTCATTTTATCGTGAAACTCCATAGGGCCTGCATTCATCGTTTCCATTTTTTGAATCGGGAAATAGAGTATGACGGCCTTCTTTATCCATTCGTTCACCTGCCAGCCATTGGCTGCAGGTTCTGCAACACGGATCTTCCCTTTGTCGAGCTGTTCAATTACTTCGCGTATGACCGCCTGGGTTTTTTCCTCTTTCAGTAATTCCCTGTTTTGCCAGGCAGATTCAATAACTTCTTTCATAAATATTTTTTGCAAATATAAACCGATTACCGATTACCAATTACTGATTATCTTCGCGCCATGGGAAGGATAATGGCAATTGATTTCGGTACAAAGAGAATCGGGATAGCTGTTACAGACCCGCTGAAAATGATAGCGAGCGGATTGCAAACTGTGGATGCTGAAAACATTTTAGCTTTTTTGGAGGAGTATTTCAAAAAGGAGGATGTGGAATTTTTAGTGGTGGGAGCCCCGCCCTCCGGTGGACGGGGAGGGGATGTAACCCAGCTTGCAGATGATTTCTGTGAAAAGGTCAAGTTGAAATTTCCTTCCATGAGAGTCGATAGGGTAGATGAATTTTATACTTCTAAACTGGCAGAAAGAACAGTGGTGCAGAGCGGAATAAATAAAACGGCAAGAAGAGATAAATCGCTGATTGACAAGATCAGTGCAACAATAATTTTACAAAATTATTTAGAGCGAAAATGATTTTACCAATAGTTGCATATGGGGATCCGGTACTGCGTAAAGTAGGATCTGATATTGACAGGAGTTACCCGGGGCTTACAAAGCTGATTGAAGATATGTTCGCTACGTTGGAAAATGCAAAGGGTGTGGGCCTTGCTGCTCCGCAGATAGGGAAAGCCATTCGTCTGTTCATTGTGGATGGGAGTCCTTTTGCGGAAGAAGATGAACACCCGGAGCTGAAGGATTTCCGAAAGGTCTTTATCAATGCACACATGGTGGAAGAGAAGGGGGATGAATGGGCATACAACGAAGGGTGCCTGAGTATTCCCAAGATCCGGGAGGATGTTAAACGCAAGCCAACCATCCGGATAAAATACCTGGATGAGAATTTTACGGCTCACGAAGAGACATTTACAGGCATCCCTGCCCGTATCATTCAGCACGAGTATGATCACATTGATGGAAAATTATTCATAGACAGAATAAATACGCTGCGGAGAACGTTGCTTAAAAGCAGGTTGTCCGATATCACAAAGGGGAATGTGGATATTGAATACAAAATGAAATTTCATCTTAAAAAATAAAACGCATATGACAAAAACTGCATTGTGCAGTACAGGTAACGGGTTTCGGACATGGCTGGTCTTGAAATCTGTACTGGTCCTGTATGTCCTTTTTCTTGTGTCCTGTTCGTCCGATAAAGCAAACAGCGCAAGCCCGGAAGCAAAGAAAGCATTGATCGCCTCGATCGATTCCCTGCAGCGCAATATGTTTAACCGGCAGAACATGGAGATGGATAAGAGCCTGGTTTCCAAAGCGATTGTCGCTTACCAGGACTTTGTGAAAAATTTTCCGGAAGATTCACTTTCGGCAGAATATCTTTTTCGTTTATCGGATCTTTCCAGAGCCACGGGTGACAATAAGAAGGCCATTGAATACCTGGATCAGATCTGTAAAACGTATCCGGCTTTCCGGAAAATACCGGAGTGTCTTTTTCTTCAGGGATATTATTACCAGGAATACTTCAATGATACCGTACAGGCGAAAGCTTTTTATACGAATCTTCTTGAAAAGTATCCAACCCACGCTTTCTCGGATGATGCAAAAGCGCTGATGAAAATGTTTGGCAAGTCCGAACAGGATATTATTAAAGAGTTTGAGAAGAAAGAAGCCGAAAAAAAGAGCAGTTGACTTTTTTAGTTTGCTTCTTTTTCAATTCGTTGCTTTAACGTCTCTGTCGAAAGGCCATTTTCAATGTGCCCGTCATGGGCAAATGATATTTCTCCCGTTTGTTCCGAAACAATTATTGCCAATGCATCGGATATTTCCGTAATGCCTGCCGCAGCTCTGTGTCGCATGCCAAGATGGCCGGGGAAATCTTCTCTTTCGGTTATTGGAAGGACACACCTGGCGGCCCTTATTTTTCCGTTGGATATTATTGCAGCTCCATCGTGTAATGGACTGTTCTTGTAAAAAATACTTTCAAGTGTATTGGCAGATATTTTTGCGTCCATTTGCTCTCCCGTTTTAATGTAAAAATTCAGATCCGAGGTTGTGGTAATGATGATCAATGCCCCGGTATGTGTTGCACTCATCTCCTTACATGCTTTTACAATGGCCTGCAAGTCGCCAGCGTATATTTTGCGCTTTGGTTTAAGTGACATTAAGCGCCTGCCAAAAGAGAATTTTTCCAGGATCTCCGGTGTGCCGATCAGTAAAAGGAATCGCCTCAGTTCCGGCTGGAATACGATCAGGAGCGCAATTATACCCACGTCAATGAACTTTCCGAGGATCTCGCTTAACATGTCCAGCTTCAGCCCTTCTACGATTTTCCAGATGAAATAAATGGATAATATACCCAGGAATATATTCATTGCCACAGTGCCCTGAACAAGGCGGTATAACTGGTAAAGCAGCGTGGCCACAAGCAGGATGTCAAGCAGGTCAATTATGTCAAAAGAAAGAAAGTCCATTTACTGATTTTGTACAAAGTTAAATATTTTGACCGCCTCTTTGGCTTCTTTTACATCGTGTACACGCAAAATATCAGCCCCATTCATCAAAGCAATGGTGTTTGCAACAGTTGTTCCGTTCAGTGCATCCTGCGGTTTTATGCCAAGTAGTTTGTAAATCATTCCTTTCCGGGAAATACCGGCCAGTACCTGCAGATTAAATTCTTTAAATTCCGAAAGCTGCTTTAACAGCGAATAATTATGTTCCGTTGTTTTTCCAAAACCAAAGCCAACATCTATAATGAGTTGGGTAGCTCCTGCATTCCTGAGCGCATTTATTTTCTCTGCTAAAAAATGTTTTACCTCCTTTACAACATCCTGGTACTGCGGATCTGCCTGCATGGTCTGGGGCGTTCCCTTTATGTGCATAAGTACATACGGGATTTTTAGTCTTGCAACGGTGTCAAACATTTTTTCGTCAAGCGTTCCTCCTGCCACGTCATTTATCATATCAGCGCCTTCGGCTGCTGATTGCTCCGCAACGTTACTTCTGAACGTATCGATCGAAATAATTGCGCGGGGAAATTTTTTCCGGATAAGTTTTAAAGGAGGGATCAGTCTCTTTAGCTCTTCTGCTTCAGAAACTACGGATGCGCCCGGCCGGGTCGAGTGGGAGCCTATATCAAGTATATCGGCCCCCTCCGAAAGTATTTTCTCGGCTTGCAGGAGAATGGATTTCTCGTCGGCATATTTCCCTCCGTCAAAAAATGAGTCGGGAGTTATATTCAAAATACCCATTACTGCGGGAGAGTCAATAGGAAGGTCTTTATTTTTAAACTCTATTTTCACTTGATAATCGCTATAAAAGCTTAAATTTGTAGCATTTAAGACCCATGAGCAAAACCTCTCAGCAATTTGATTCTGTAGTTAAGCAGTGCAGGGATATTTTCATTAAAAAGATGCTCGATTACGGCAGTGCCTGGCGTGTCATGCGAAACCCAAGCATCATTGACCAGATTTTTATCAAAACGCAGCGTATCCGTACCATCGACGATAAAGGTACTCAAAAAATAAAGGAAGATATCGGTTCGGATTATGTAGGGATCGTCAACTATTCCATCATCGGACTTATTCAGCTGGAACTTGAAAATGATAAACGCCAGGACATTTCGGTGGAGGAAGCCGGTAAGCTGTTTGATAAATTTGCGTTTCAGGCAAAGTCTTTGATGGAAAACAAGAATCACGATTATGGAGAAGCATGGCGGGATATGCGTATCGGTTCTTTTTCAGATCTGATCCTGATGAAACTTTTACGGGTACGCCAGATAGAAGACCATAAAGGAAAAACACTTATATCCGAGGGTATTGATGCAAACTATCACGACATGATCAACTATGCCATTTTTGCACTCATTAAAATTGGAGAAAAGGAAGGCCAGGTCGCCTGACGATTAATTCTTACCTCAATGAAGATAGTTATACAAGTATGCAGGATTTTTGTCGGTGCGTTATTTATTTTTTCCGGACTCATCAAAGCCAATGATCCTCTTGGATTTGCATACAAGCTAAACGAATACTGGGAAGTTTTTGGAACAGAATGGCTGGTTCCCTTTTCCCTCTTCATCTCCATTTTTATGTGTGTGCTGGAAATGCTGCTGGGTTTCATGCTGCTGATCGGTGCACGGATAAAACTTACTCTTTGGCTCTTGTTTCTTATGATCTTGTTTTTTGCTTCGCTGAATTTTTATTCGGGATATTATGATAAAGTGAAAGAATGCGGATGTTTTGGAGATGCCATTAAAATGACTCCCTGGCAGGAATTCGTAAATAATATCATTATGCTGGTAATGACCATTTTGATGTTGATCAAAAGCAGTTATATCCGCCCGCTGTTTGGAAAGACATTTGAAAATATATTGCTTGCAATTGCTCTTATTAAGTGTGTTGGATTTCCTCTTTATACCTATAATTTTTTACCTGTAAAGGATTTTCGCCCCTATGCAATAGGTAAGAACATCCAGGATGGAATGAAGCTGCCGCCTGGTGCGAAGCAGGATAGCATTCAAATGATTTTTATTTATGAGAAGGACGGAAAGCAGGTGGAGCTTACCCCCGAGCAAATCAAGACAATTGATGCCACGTATAAATACGTTGACCGGAAAGACAAGCTGATCCGTGAAGGCGATAAGCCTGCTATTCATGATTTCAGCATTACATCAACCGATGGTACTGATTACACGGAGCAGATGCTGAATTACGAAGGGTATTATTTCTTTCTGGTGATGTATGACCTGAATAAATCCGACAGGGATATTTTCGGTACGATCAACGATTTTACGAAATTGTGTAAGCAGGATAAAATACCCATAGTAGCTCTTACCGCTTCAGGCGATCAGATTGAATCTTTCAGGAAGGAAACCGGAACGATGGATATTGATTTTTACCTGACAGACGGTACAACCCTTAAAACGATGATACGTTCTAACCCGGGCCTTATGCTTTTGAAAAAAGGAACTGTGGTGGATATGTGGCATTATCATTCCTTTCCTTCTTATTCTGATGTGAAGAATAAATATTTCGGCAAATAATAGTTCGTGACAAGATTCATTTTTAAAAGAATATTCTATGGATTGCTCGTATTGTGGGGGGTGATCACTGTCGTTTTTTTTCTTTTCAATGTATTGCCGGGCGATCCGGCCCGTATGATGCTGGGGCAAAATGCCACCAAGGAGCAGGTAGACGCGTTGAATAAGGATATAGGGAGAGATAAGCCTGCGTTGGTCCAGTATTTACTTTACCTGAATGATATTTCTCCTTTGTCTGTTCACGAAACGAAAAATACGGAAAGCACTTTTTACCTGAATAACAAAAAATATACTTCCGTAGTGGAATTATTCCCTGTGTCTTCTTCCAAAGAGCTTGTTTTGAAAACGCCCTACATGAGGCGTTCTTACATAACACGGCGGCCGGTTGCCGAAGTGCTTGCCGATACGGTTCCTGAAACAGCTGTGCTGGCTTTTGTAGCCATGCTGATCGCATCCGTTCTCGGTATTCTCCTGGGTGTTCTTTCGGCGGTAAAGAAAGGTACCTGGCTCGATACCGGCTCGTTGTTTTTTGCAGTACTGGGCATGTCTGGCCCGTCTTTTTATGTTGGATTGATCGTAGCAATGACATTTGGATATATCTGGTCGAAAGAGTTCCCGTTTCCCGTAATTATTTTGCTCTTCTTTATTCTCGGGGGAGCTATCGGTTCTGTTACCGGACTGGCGAAATTAAAAAAGAACAAAATAGAGATCAAAAAAGCGGATATGATCATCCGTCAGTTTTTGCTTTGGGGGTTTATTGGTTTTAGTGTATGGGCAGCAGGCTTTATTTTTAATTGTTTCTGGAACGTAATTCCGTTTATTGATAAATATGTTTCACTCCCTGGAACAGGATTAAATAACGAAGGAAGTTTATATGTGATTGATGATTACGGTGAGGAGCATTTGTCCATAAAAAATATAATCCTCCCTGCGATCACTCTTGGTATCCGCCCTCTGGCCATCATTGTGCAGCTGACAAGAAGTTCTTTACTGGATGTTCTAGCACAGGATTATATCCGAACGGCAAGTGCAAAAGGGCTTAGCTATTACGCTATTATTTTTAAACACGCGTTGAAAAACTCCCTGAATCCTGTGGTTACAACCATCTCCGGTTGGTTTGCAGGACTTATGGCCGGAGCTGTTTTTGTAGAATATATATTTGGATGGAGGGGGATAGGTTCTGAGATTGTCAACGCGCTTAACAAGCAGGATATGCCCATTATTATGGGAGGAGTTCTTGTGATCGGATTCGTATATGTGGTAATAAATATTACGGTGGATATTATATACGGAATTTTGGATCCCCGTGTACGCCTCCAGTGATTTTCTGATTTTCAAAATTGGGTGTAATGAAAATACTTAACGGATTATTGGTTAACTTTGAAATAGAATTTAAATTTTAATCTGAGTAACATGCGTAAACAAATAATAGCAGGGAACTGGAAGATGAATAAAACCCATCACGAAGGAATGGAAATGCTTCTTCATTTCTTCAAACTGCTTGATTTTGAATTATCTCTGAATGAAGAATCAGGAAAGGAATTTCCTGAAATCATTGTGGCGCCTAATTATTTAATTGTTGCCGACGCGGTTATGCTGGCGCAGGGCTGGGAAGTGAAAATAGCTGCTCAGAATTGTTCTTCCGAAAACGACGGGGCATTTACAGGAGAGATTTCAGCAGCCATGCTTAAATCTGTTAAGACGGATTATGTAATTGTAGGTCATTCGGAACGCAGAACGTATTTTGGTGAAACAAACCTGCTGGTTGCAAAAAAAATTGACCGTGCGTTTGAAAATAATCTTTCCGTGATATGCTGCGTGGGTGAAACTTTGCAGGATAGGGAGTCGGAGAAACAATTTCCGGTGATCACCCATCAGCTGGAAGAATGTTTGTTTCATTTGCGGGCCGAGCAAATGAAGAATGTTGTTATTGCCTACGAACCTGTGTGGGCCATCGGTACCGGAAAAAATGCGTCTCCGGCCCAGGCGCAGGAAATGCATGGTTATATCCGTTCTGTAATTTCGGGGAAATTCGGAAAGAAAACCGCTGAAAATATTTCTATTCTGTACGGCGGAAGCTGCACTCCCAAGAATGCAAAAAACATATTTGCTCAAAAGGATGTTGACGGAGGACTTATCGGAGGAGCTTCCCTCAATGCAAGAGATTTTTTAGAGATCGTGAAAGGCATTCTTTGATCGGGTTAGTTCCCAATTATCCGGGAGACATGTTTTGGCCGGAACAGTGCAGGGAGTTTGGAAAAGTAACGCCGCTGCTTTTGATCCTTTCTAAATGTTCAGAACTATCTTTTTTACTGTTAACTGATCTCCGGTTTTTACCCGGATGAAATATATTCCTGCAGGCTGGTCCGCTATGTCTATGGACGTTTTAGCGGTGTTTATATCCGGTACTGAACGTATGATTTGTCCCGAAATATTCATGATCTCAATCATTTGAATATCCTCTTGCGCTTCAACTGTCACCTGACCGGACGTTGGATTGGGGTATACGTTTACGTCTATATTAACTTTAGTATCATTCTCATTAATATCTGTTGTAATTACTGAAAGCGGATGAGGGTATGTGTAAGGAGTGTATCCGGGTTTGGCAACTAAATGAAAGTCCCTGTTCTGGGTAAAATATTTTGTCTGGTAATTATAAAAGTCTACGGATTTGGAGTAATTATCGTATGAAGTGAATTTGTTTCCCCAATAAAATACGTCGCCTGCACCCTGGCTGGTACTAGTTCCCGTGTGGGTAGCTCCCAGGGCGAGACCGCTTAAATATCCTGCAGAATAGGGAATAGGGTACGTGGAGCCCCATGGTATAGAAACAAGGTCAATTCCTCCGCCAAACCGGTATCCCTTAATCGTATTGTTATACAGTACGGCTTCGCCTCCCCTGATTGCGATTGCCCTTTCAATCAGCTTGGACACACTTTGACCGGGAACAATCGGTGTTCCATCGTGAAAAGTAGTGTTGATAATGGTATTATTATACGCTTCAATGGCCCGGGTGCTGAAATAATTTTCACCGCCAAGAGATCCGCCTCTGGCTTCATGAGCATCAATCGCGTGTGTCGTGGAGAATTGCGATATGATATTATTTGTTATGGTATTGTACCTTGCAACATACAAGGCACAACCACCTGCAGCTATTGCATGTCGGTGATAATCAAAAGTATTGTCTTCTATGAATATGAAGTTAGCAGAACCAAATTTAGGAGTGGCCATCCATTTTTTATTCTCTCCATAAAGTACTACACCATAACCCAGCCCAAGTCCGTCAAATCCTTTGGCATTTCGGTAAAACTCATTTTTACAGATCAGGCCCCTGGCTATAGTATCCCTGTGGAAAACGGAAATAGCAGCATTCCCGAAATATTCAAAACGACAATTGTAAATTACAAAATCAACACAATTTATCAGCTGTATACCCATATCAGCCGCAAGAGATCCGCCATCGCCTGCTACCAAACTCGGAGATTTGCTTTTAAAAGTAATACCTGATACAGTAATGTTGCTGGGAATATCTTTGTTTATATTAAACTTTAGGATCGTTTCCCAGGAGGTATTTGTAGACAGTAAATTATCAGCAACGGATTTATCGCGGTAAAAAACAGTTTTGCCAATGCCTGCTCCTTTAAAAGAAATAAATTTTGTTATAACAACATTTTTATTAAAAACGAACGTACCTGCGGGTACGACAATCAGGTCACCATCCGCGGCACTGTTTACAGCTGAGCTGATAGCAGGTTGGATATCGTTGTTATTGCCGGGATTGGTTACTTGTATTGTTTTTGCAGAAACCGATGTGATTACAATCAGAAACAGCACAATGATTTTTCCCCTCATAAGCATCTAGGTTTTTAAACTGATATGTGCGTTAGTGTTTATGCCCGCTTAAGCTGGCCACAAGAAGTACGAATGTAAAAAATAAATTTTTATTCACCAAATCCAACGATTGAATTCAGGCTTTCCACGATTTTATTCCGTTTTTCATCGAATAAAATGAATTTATACAGAATGATTTTATAATTTGCCTGCTTATATCCCTCCATCAGAAAAATAATACGATTCAGATTGTTAGAAGTTTTTTGCATCTTTGAAAGCAAGATTTCATTTTTTGCGATTGGTATTCGTCCTCCGATCTTCGGTATTTTGAGTCATGAGGTGTGCGGTGTCATCATATCCGGGACTGTATGAATAAATTTCAGAGGTAGGGTTTCTGTTTTCGTTTATTGGCTGGATTTTCTCTCCTTATTTTTTTTCTTCATGGGATTCTGATTCGTGTTCTCAGTTATTCGAATAATAGATCGTATATCGTAATACTAATTTTTGGATTGGAGTCTGTCTATCTGAAAGGGTTGAATATTTTCTGAAATGAATCAGTCATTATTATATGGAATAGAAAATGCGATCATGCGTTATTTCAAAATAATGAAGCTCACACCCTATATTCTGAAGATTACAGGTGATTTTAATATTTTTTTTAAGAAAATAATTCTCCACAGTGCAGCAGCTATGAAAATTTGCATAAATGAACGTTGCTGCCAGGGTGATAGTTATTTTTTGTCATAAGATATATTACACGTGTAATGTATTTTCCAGGTAACCTATTTATGTGTTGGACGTAAACTATGAAGCGGAAAAATCCCATTCCGTTTAAAGTCTAAGCCGATAGACATGAGTACAAAAAAGCTAAAAAATACACCCCATGAAATCATCCTTACTTTTTTTAATGTTTTCCGCATTTACTGTGGGAAACATGTTTGCAAAAACTTATTACGTCTCAACGACGGGAAATAATTCAAATTCCGGATTGACCACTGCACTTGCATGGAAAACAATGGCATATGCAGCGTCTTCTTCTTCCCCGGTTGTTGCAGGAGATATCATATATGTTCAATCTGGAAATTACGGGGCTGAAAAAGTAGTTTTTCAAAAGAGTGGAATAGCCGGTAACCCGATATCATTTATAGGATACAAAACAACTCCGGGCGATGCACCTCCCTTGCTCGTAAATAATGCCAATCCATACGCTTCTTTTCTTAGTACGGATATGCCTTTATACAATGGAGGTAACCGGGCTGCCGGTGGGACAGCATTTAACTGTACGAATCAAAAATACCTGGTGATCAAAAATTTCCAGATACAGAATTATGTAAATGGCTTTGTTGCAGGAGGAGTGAGTCAAACAGCAGGTAACCATGTGCTTTACAATATCAACATCATGTCCGTAGGCGACGTAAATGCATCTTATTCCGGAGCAGGGTTTTTATTCGGAAGCATGGGGACCAGCTTTTCAAATTATAACACAATTACAAACTGCATGGTTGTCAATGCTCCGGCAGAGGGTATGAGTATAAACGGTGATAACAATATTGTTACGGACTGCAAGGTATATTGCAATGAAAATACTGGAGGTGCATCTACCGATTATTACATCATTCTATGCGGCAGTTATAATACAGTTAAAAACTGCTATATCGAACGTGCGCCCGGTTTGTCTCATAAAGGGCATGGAATTTCAGTCAAGAGCAATGCCGAACAAGTTGTAGATAAAGGACTTTCTTTGCCTGTGATCAATCCCCAGTATAATAAGATCATGTATTGTATAGCAAAGAACATGGGGGAATCTTTCTGTGTCCGGCATCGCGGAGTACAGAATAATTTATTTTATCACTGTAAGGCGATAGGGACTCATACAGGAGCAACAGGCTCAGCCGGCGGAGAAGGTAGATGCATGGTAACCCGTGATGGTGCGAGCAATAATACGTTTGATGGCTGCATATCGGAAAACTGTGCATCTGGTATAGTATTTTTTGATAGTGTAGAAGATGGTGACACCGGAACAAACCCTCCTGGCCATCCTGGAAATAACAATAAATACATCAATTGCCTGATCTATAACAATTACATAGGGGTTGATTATGACGATTACGGCGTAGCATCCGATGCCGGTGATAATACGATTGCTAACTGCACATTTTACAAAACACGGTATATGCATTTTGCATCTAGGAGGTGTGCTAATATGAAATATATAGGAAATATTTACCACGGATGCCTGCCTACGTCATCGGGAGGATATTTCAAAGGAAGCACCTACAGTGCGGATATTGTACCAAATGGAACAAATACCTATTTCCGTAATTGTAATTTTGTCAACATTCAGGGAGGTATGCCGGCCAACTTTGTTTCAAGTGCTGTTGGATCCATTGCTTCTGATCCGCTTTTTGTTAATGCCGCTTCACTGGATTTTCATTTAAGCGCTACAAGCCCATGCAAAGATGCATCCATTGCCCATGTATCCGTTCCAAACGATTTTGACAGCATTGCACGCCCTTCGGGAGCTGGAGTTGACATGGGGGCTTATGAATATAAGATACTTACTCCGTCTTTGACTGTAACATTATCATCTATTCCTGCGAAGTGTAATGGAGGAAATACAGGAAGTGCAACTGTGACAGTGAGCGGAGGAAAAACTCCTTACAAGTATGCATGGAGCAATGGGCAAACCAATGCTGTTTGTTCTGGTTTGATTGCCGGAAGTTATTCCGTTACCGTTTCCGATGCCAATTTGATTTCGAAGACATTTATGGCGACAATTACACAGCCGCTGATAAATGTCAATAACATCACTTCGAAATCAAACGTAAGTTTTTACGGAGGAAATGACGGAGCGATAAGTATTGTCTCCGAAGGAGGCACGCCTGCTTATACATATTTGTGGCTGCCTTCTAATCAGGTAAGTGCTACGGCAACAGGCCTGTATGCGGGTGATTATGTGCTGAAAGTAACCGATGCCAATGGATGCATAGCTACAAAAACTATTACGATCACGCAACCTGCAGCTCCGTCTTTGTCTGTAACATTATCCTCCATCAATGTAAAATGCAATGGGGAGAATAACGGGAGTTCAGCCGTAACAGTGAGCGGAGGAAAAACTCCTTACAAGTATGCATGGAGCAACGGGCAAACCAATATGGTTTGTTCTGGTTTAGTTGCAGGTAATTATTCTGTAACCGTTTCAGATGCAGATCTGATTTCAAGGACTTTGACAGTGGTAATTACCCAGCCGCTGGTAAATATGAACAGTGTCACCTCAAAATCAAATGTAAGTTATTATGGAGGAAATGATGGAGCAATAACCATTATCTCCGAAGGAGGAACACCCGCTTATACATACTTATGGTTGCCCTCTAACCAGGTAAGTGCTACGGCAACGGGTTTATATGCCGGTGATCATGTACTGAAAGTAACCGATGCCAACGGGTGCATAGCTACAAGAACTATTGCGATCACACAACCTGCACCTCCGTCTTTGTCTGTAACAGTGTCATCGGTCAATGTACGGTGTAGTGGAGAGAATAATGGAAGTGCAGCGGTAGTGGTAAGCGGAGGGAAGCTTCCGTACCAATATGCATGGAGCAACGGGCAAACCAATATGGTTTGTTCTGGTTTAGTTGCTGGAAATTATTCCGTTACTGTTTCTGATGCTAATTTGACATCAAAGACTTTGACGATAGCAATTACCCAGCCGCTGGTAAATATCAATAACGTCACTTCAAAATCAAATGTAAGTTATTACGGAGGAAATGACGGAGCAATAACCATTGTTTCCGAAGGAGGCACGCCCGCCTATACATACTTATGGTTGCCCTCTAACCAGGTAAGTGCTACGGTAACAGGTCTGTACGCTGGTGACCACATGTTGAAAGTAACCGATGCTAGCGGGTGTATTGCAACGCAGACCATTGTGATCACACAACCTGCGCCTTCACCTTTGTCTATAACATTATCATCCACCAATGTGAAGTGCAACGGAGAGAATAACGGGAGTGCGGCCGTAACAGTGAGTGGAGGAAAAGCTCCTTACAAGTACGCGTGGAGCAACGGGCAAACCGATGCAATCTCTTCAGGTTTAGTTGCCGGAAATTATTCCGTTACTGTTTCGGATGCTAATCTGACGTCAAAGACATTGACGGCTGCAATTACCCAGCCGTTGGTAAATGCCAATAACATCACTTCGAAATCAAACGTAAGTTTTTACGGAGGAAATGACGGATCGATAACCATTATCTCTGAAGGAGGTACACCTGCTTATACATATTTGTGGCTGCCTTCCGGCCAGGTTAGTGCAACGGCAACAGGTCTGTACGCTGGTGACCATGTGCTGAAGGTAACTGATGCTAACGGGTGTATTTCAACACAGACGATTGTGATTACGCAACCCGCTCTTGTGTCTTTGTCTATAACATTGTCATCCACCAATGTGAAATGCAACGGAGAGAATAACGGAAGTGCAACGGTCGCAGTAAGCGGTGGGAAAGCCCCCTACCAATACACGTGGAGTAATGGGCAAACCAATGCGTTAGCTTCAGGTTTAGTAGCCGGTAATTATTCGGTAATCGTTTCGGATGCAGATATGATTTCAAAAACGTTGACAGTGGAAATTACGCAGCCTTTGGTAAATATGAACAGTGTTACTTCAAAGTCAAATGTAAGTTATTATGGGGGGAATGATGGAAAACTGACAATTTTTTCAGAAGGAGGGACACCACCGTATACGTATTTCTGGTCGCCCTCTAACAAAACCACGGCCATTGTAACAGGATTATATGCTGGCGAACACTTCTTGAAAGTAACGGATGCCAACGGATGTATCGCTACAAGGACGTTGACAATTACACAGCCTTCTCCTCCGTTTTTGTCTGTAACATTGTCATCAGTCAATGTAAGATGTAATGGAGAGAATAACGGAAGTGCAACGGTAGCGGTAAGCGGTGGAAAAGCCCCTTACCAATACACGTGGAGCAATGGGCAAACCAATGCAGTCTGTTCGGGTTTAGTTGCAGGTAACTACTCGGTAGTTGTTTCCGATGCAAATTTAAGTGCTAAGACACTTACTGTAACAATTACACAGCCTTTGGTAAATATGAATAGTGTTACTTCGAAATCTAACGTAAGTTATTACGGTGGGAATGATGGAAAACTGACAATTTTTTCGGAAGGAGGAACACCGCCGTATACGTATTTCTGGTCGCCCTCTAACAAAACCACGGCCATTGTAACAGGACTATATGCCGGCGAACACTTCTTGAAAGTAACGGATGCCAACGGGTGCATAGCTACAAGGACGTTGACAATTACACAGCCTTCTCCTCCGTCTTTGTCTGTAACATTGTCATCAGTCAATGTAAGATGTAATGGAGAGAATAACGGAAGTGCAACAGTAGCGGTAAGCGGCGGCAAGACTCCTTATAAATACTTGTGGAGTAACGGACAAACGAATGCTTCTTCTTCGGGCTTAACAGCGGGTAGTTACTCGGTTACTGTCTCCGATGCAAATTTAAGTCCCAGGACACTTACTGTAACAATTACACAGCCATTGGTAAATATGAATAGTGTTACTTCAAAATCTAACGTAAGTTATTATGGTGGGAACGATGGGAAGATCACAATTTTCTCCGAAGGAGGAACACCCGCGTATACTTATTTCTGGTCGCCCTCTAACAAAACCACGGCCATTGTAACAGGATTGTATGCCGGAAATCATATTCTGAGGGTGACAGATGCTAACGGATGCATAGCTACAAGGACCCTGACAATTAGCCAACCTGCACCCGTTCAAAAATCGGATGATTCCAGGGAGGTGGTTTCAACTGCAGTGTCTGGATTATATCCGGTTGTTAATGACAGTTCCGTGATGTCTGCGGATGCCGGAATGAATGGATCGGGAGATGCGGTCAACGTTTTCCCGAATCCTGCAACCGGTCCTTTTAACGTGGTTATTTCACATCCCAAGATGGGAAATGAGGTCTTAGTGGTAGTGAGAGATATGCTGGGTAAGGAATATTATTCCAAGGTGGTTCTGGTTTCAAATACCACGGAGGTAATTGCAGTTGACTACTCAAAATCCCTGATTCCCGGAGTATATACGGTAATTGCGACTTCAAACAATAATATCTTTGAGAAAAAGATCATCATACAATAAAATAAGCTGGATAAATGTTCCGCATTTACTGATAAGGGCTCCGGATTTACAAAGGAACTGAAGTCTGTACGTCTGAAAAGATATACAGACTTTACTTTTGCAAGGAAAAGTCAGATCCGATTCAGTACATCATTAATCTACTTTTTGTCAGGTTGCAAAAAAGGATACCTGTAATCTGTTGGCGGCACAAAAAGTTCTTTGATCGTTCTCGGAGCAACCCAGCGCAGCAGGTTTATCATATGCCCGGCTTTATCATCGGTGCCGGATGCTCTTGCTCCTCCGAAGGGTTGCTGGCCTACTACAGCTCCTGTGCATTTATCATTGATGTAGAAATTTCCTGCTGCATAAGCCAGTTTTTTCTCCGTTTGCTCGATCACATACCTGTCCTGGCAGATAAGAGCGCCTGTTAATGCATAGGGAGAAGTTGTGTTCACAACATCCAGCATTTTGTCATAATTCTTTTCATCATACACATGCACTGTCAGGACCGGGCCAAAAATTTCTTCGCACATGGTCCTGTATGCAGGGTTCTTCGCCTGAATAATCGTGGGTTCGATGAAATAGCCCTTGCTCTTATCGTATTTCCCTCCGATAATCACCTGCGCATCTTTCCTGTCCTTCTTTGCACGGTCTATATACCCTGTAATGTTGCTAAATGATTTTTCATCTATCACGGCATTGATAAAATTCCCGAAGTCCTCTGTAGGTCCCATTTTCATTGACGCCATTTCTTCCGTGAAGATCTTCTTTACTTCCTTCCATAGGTTAGAAGGAATATAGGCGCGTGAGCAGGCGGAACATTTTTGCCCCTGGTATTCAAAGGCGCCTCTCAGAATTGCGGTGGCCAGCACCTTGGGATCGGCAGAACTGTGCCCGATGATGAAATCTTTTCCGCCGGTTTCTCCTACGATCCGCGGGTACGACTTATAAATGTGAATGTTATTACCTATCTTTTTCCAGATATCCCTGAATACTTCTGTGGATCCGGTGAAGTGAATTCCTCCGAAGTCTGGATGATTGAGGACCACATCGGCTGTTTCTTCACCTCCGGCATGTATCCAGTTGATGACTCCGTCGGGTACTCCTGCTTTACGAAATACTTCCATGACATAGTAAGCTCCATAGATCGCCGTGTTGGATTGTTTCCATACAACAGTGTTGCCCATCATGGCGCATGAAGTGGTGAGGTTTAATCCGATCGCAGTAAAATTAAAAGGCGTAAGTGCATAAATGAAGCCTTCCAGCGGTCTCCATTCCAGCCTGTTCCACATAGCGGAAGTTGAATCCACCTGCTGGGAATATATTTCGGTCATGTATTTTACGTTGAACCGCAGGAAATCAATGCTCTCGCAGGCTGCATCGATTTCTGCCTGGTATACATTTTTCGACTGCCCCAGCATCGTAGCTGCTACGATCTTGTATCGGTACGGTCCGGCAAGAAGCTCTGCTGCCTTTAAAAAAATGGCAGCCCTGTGTTCCCACGCCATTGCTCCCCATTTCTTTTTTGCGCTCATGGCTGCTGCAACAGCCTGTTTTACGTGTGTTTTATCTCCTTTGTGATAGTATCCCAGTATATGTTTATGATCGTGAGGACAGGTAAGAGGTATTTTTTTTCCTGTGCGTACTTCCTTTCCCCCGATGTACATAGGCACATCCACTTGCTGTGAGCGCATTTCTTTGATAGTGCGTTTCAATTCTTCCCTGTCAATGGTGCCCGGGCTGTAACTTTTTATCGGTTCGTTTACTGCTGCCGGGATTTTGAATGTGCCGTTCATGGTGTAAGAGTAAAATGTTTTACAACTGTTTTTAGTTTCTATTCAGGATCAGAAAAAAGGTATTTCAATTTAATCTTTGCGGAGCAATAAGTTTAAACTCCGGTATCTCTACGTAAAATTTTTCTTTGTCTATCAAACGGATCATTTCATATTCTCCTCTCATTTTTCCTATGTCGGTGGTCAGGTTGCAAGCCGATTCGTATTCGTAAATTTCATTTGGCATCAATACAGGCTGATGTCCGACTACGCCGTCGCCTTCCACTTCACGGTGCTCTCCGTTGGAATCAAAGATATACCAGTGCCTGCGAAGTAATTGCATGCTGTATTCGCTTCTGTTTTCAATCAGGATTTTATACGTAAACAGATAATGGCTCATTTCCGGCCTGGAATAAGTCGGTTGAAAGTTTGTGCGAACAGTTATCTTAACTCCCTTGGTTATCTGCGAAATCATGGACGTGAAAATACAAAAGTATTGAGCACTGTCAGCAGTGAAAATACAATGATTTTATTATTATTTTTTCAAAACAGGTAACAGAACGGATGAGGCATTCTTTACATCCTGATAAATACGTATTGTGGATTTAACAAAATCTTTTTCATCGCACTGGTAAATATCCAGGAATTGCTGCGGGTTTCTGTCCGCCAGAGGAAACCAGGAGCTTTGTACCTGCACCATCAGGCGATGCCCCTTTTTAAATGTGTGTGCCACATCGGGCAGCTCAAATTTAACTTCCGTAACCTGGCCCGGAACGAATGGTTCCGGCTTTTCAAAGCTGTTCCGGAATTTTCCGCGCATAATTTCTCCGCGCACTAGCATCTGATATCCTCCCATCGGATATTTATCTTCTTTTGCATAAGTAAATGTATCCGGGAAAACATCAATCACTTTTACCACGAAATCTGCATCGCTGGTGGATATGCTTACTTTCAAATCCGCAATGACTGGTCCGGCCAGGGTCATATCTTCCGCCAGGATCTCCGTGGAGTACACCAAGACATCTGGCCTGCGTGAAGCAAAACGCTGATCATCGGTCATGTATTCACGCGTACGGTGCAGGTGTACGGCTTCGGCATACGGAACCGGTTTTGACGGGTCACTTGTATATTCCTCAAAACTTTGTGATACAATGGGTTTTGAAAACTGAAGCACTCCGTTCTCTTGCAGGTAAATAGCTTTCATTTCCATATTTCTGGGAGGCCATTCGGTGAATTGTCGCCACTTGTTTTCTCCTGTAATAAAAATAGTTGCTTCTGCAAGGTCCTTCCCGTTTCCTTCGCCTTTGAGGTGATAATTGAAGAAAGGCATTTCAACATTTTTATAATAGTAATCCGAAACATTTTTCCCGAACTGTATGTTTCCCAAATAACTTCCATCACTGCGTGCCCAGCCGCCGTGAAACCACGGGCCCATACATATTTTATTTATTGTATTTATACTCTGTTTCTCAATGGCCTTATACGCGTTCCATGCTCCAAAGCAATCTTCTGCATCAAACAAACCGCCTGTAATGAGCATCGGAGGCTTTACATTGTTCAGGTGATTGGTTACAGTACGTGCTTTCCAGAAATTATCGTAGTTGGGATGGTTCATTACATCTTTCCAGAACTTAATGGTATCACCCATGTAAAGTCTGCTGAGATTTTTCAAGGAGCCCGCTTTGAGGAAAAAATCATAGCTGTCAGGAGTAGGGTAGATGAAGCCTGCCACATCTTCCGTAGTTGGTTTGGGACGTGGAACACCAAAGGAGTAATAAAAATTAAAGCAATCCATTTCGAAAAAAACACCGTTATGATGAAAATCATCTCCCATAAACCAGTTTGTAACAGGTGCCTGTGGACTGACTGCTTTCAGAGCAGGATGTCCGCTAAGGGCCGCCATCGTGGAATAAAAACCGGGATAGGAAATCCCGCTGACCCCAACATTGCCGTTATTGGTGGGAACATTTTTTATCAGCCAGTCTATGGCATCATAGGTATCACTGGCTTCATCAATATCCTTGTTCGATTTTTTATCCGGGTTAAACGGCCGTATATCCTCAAATGTTCCTTCGCTCATGTAACGCCCGCGTACGTCCTGGAATACATTGATGTACTTCTGAAAAAAATATTCTTTCGTGTTCCTGCTCCATACGCTTTTGAATTTTGTTTCCCCGTACGGTGCGCAGGAGTAGGGTGTCCTGTTTAGCATGATCGGGTGTTTTTGTGAACTGTCTTTCGGAATATATATGGCGGTGAAAAGTTTTATTCCATCGCGCATGGGAATGCTGCGCTCTATCTTGTAGTAGTTATTTACTATCCACACGGAATCCTGGCTGATTGTCTGGGTCTGACCGGGTAAACAGAGGAAAGACAGGAATAGGAAAAGTGCAATTACTCTCATAAAAAGGTTTTAAAGTTGTATTTCGGTTCGGCAAAAGAAAATAATATTTCAATAGCATTTTATAAAGTTTGTAACTTTCGGTAACTGATAGGATGTGATCCATGGTGAAATTTACCGTTACTATACTGAAGTTTGATAAGCAAGGTGAAAAGACGGGCTGGACGTATATTGTTATTCCAGCGGATGTTGCACAAAAACTAAAGCCCGGTAATAAAAAGGCCTTTAGGGTAAAGGGAAAGCTTGATAATTATTCATTTGTAAAAACAGCGCTGCTCCCCATGGGAGAAGGAGAGTTTATTCTCCCTTTGAATGCTACTATCCGAAAAGCGATTGGTAAACGTCATGGAGCCATGCTTAAGGTGCAAATGGAGGAGGATAAGAGTGATTTCGTTTTCAATAAGGATATGATCGCCTGCCTGGAGGACGAACCGGCAGCCATGAAGTTTTTCCGGACATTGCCCGGTTCTCATCAGCGTTATTTTTCCAAATGGATAGACAGCGCAAAGACAGATTCCACAAAAGCAAAACGGATTGCATTAGCGGTTAATGCTTTGGCAAGGGGACTGGGGTATGGGCCAATGTTGCGTGAAAGTGCTAAGAAGGGGTTTTAGGAAAATTGCTGTAGCGTGTTAATATCCGTTGCTCTTTTGCTATCCAAAGCAAATACAACTATGTTTTTGAATTATATCCTGAATTTCTTATTTTTTTGAGCTACTTTTGTTGAATGAGGAAATGCATTTACATAAGCATCATTTTCATTTTCCTGGTTTGTATTTCGGCTGTTGTAAATGCTTATTGGATTAGTTCCCGTTCTCCTTATAAGACAGAGTGCGAGATTATTAATGACGCGTTTAGTTCCGGGGAGGAACTGGTCTACGAAGCATCTTACAACTGGGGTTTCGTATGGCTGGATGCTGGGAAAGTAACTTTCAAGGTTGAGAAAGATCTGTATAAAGGGATTCCGTGCTACAATATAAGTGGAATAGGAGGGACGTATCCTTCGTATGACTGGATCTATAAGGTGAGAGACCGCTTTGAGTGCTGGGTGGATACGGTAACGCTAAAACCTTACCGGTACATACGTGATGTGCAGGAAGGCGGAAGGACTTTTTACAACGAATGTTATTTTAATTATCCGAAAGCCAAAGCGTATTGTATCACCCATGAAGAAAAAAAATCACCCAGGCTGGATACAGTGTCCATTGCCGCCTGTTCGCTCGATCCCCTTACAATGATCTATTACTCGCGTAACGCGGATTTTTCCCAATGCAAAGTGAATGATACAATTCCTGTTTCTCTTTTTCTGGATAATAAGGTGTATTCGCTTTACCTGCGTTACCTGGGCAAGGATATGCTGAAGATCAACGATCATAAAACCTACAGATGCATCAAGTTTAGTCCCTTGCTGGTAGAAGGTACCATATTCAAAGGAGGGGAAGGAATGGTCGTATGGGCGTCGGATGATAAAAACAGGATTCCGCTTTACGTAGAAGCGCCGATCATGGTGGGCTCCGTTAAAGCGAAGATTGTTTCGTGGAAAGGACTGAAAAGTAAAATGGAAGCAGCAGCTCAGTGAGCCCGGTTTTAAAGTTTCTGCCTGATATATTGCGCTGTAATGCTTTTTTCACTTTTGATTAATCCCTCCGGAGTGCCTTCGTAAACGAGGTTGCCCCCGGCTTCTCCTCCTTCGGGTCCCAGGTCTATAATATGATCGGCACATTTTATAACATCGGGGTTGTGCTCAATCACTATTAGTGTATTGCCTTCGTCCACCAACCTGTTCAGGGCATACAGCAGCTTTTTAATGTCATGAAAATGAAGGCCTGTTGTAGGTTCGTCAAAGATGTACATCGTATTAGTACCTTGCTTTTTGTCAATGTTCGCTTGGCCTTGTCCGGAAAGAAAATAGGCCAGCTTAACGCGCTGGGCTTCACCGCCGCTCAGGGTGCTGGAGGACTGTCCTAATTTTATGTATCCCATTCCTACTTCCTGCAGCAGCTTTAGTTTGGAAGCTATTTTCTCTTCGGCGGAAAAGAAATTTACCGCATCATCCACCGTCATGTCAAGCACATCCGCAATGTTCTTTTCGTTGTACCGGATTTCCAGTACATCGTCCTTGAAGCGTTTTCCTTTGCAGGCCTCGCATTCCAGGTGAACATCCGCCATGAACTGCATTTCAATGGTCACTTCGCCTTCGCCTTCGCAGATCTCGCACCGGCCGCCGTCAATGTTAAAAGAAAAAGACGAAGCCTTGTAATTGCGCATCTTAGCGAGGGGCTGGGCTGCAAAATGGTTCCGGATATCGTCGTACGCCTTGATGTAGGTAACCGGATTTGAGCGCGAGCTTTTCCCGATCGGATTCTGGTCTACGATCTCTACGGATGCTATTTTGTGGATATCCCCGCTGATCGTATCAAAATTTCCGGATGCTTCCGTGTAGCCTCCGATTGCCCGTTTTAATCCAGAGTGCAGCACTTTTTTTACCAGCGAGGTTTTTCCGGACCCGCTGATGCCGGTAACAACGGTAAATACATTCAGCGGGAATTTTACGTTAATGTTTTTGAGGTTATTTTCCCTGGCACCTATTACTTCGATAAAATTCTTCCATTTTCTTCTTTTGGCAGGCAGCTCTATTTTCTCATCCCCGTTCAGGTAATCTACCGTATAGCTTTTGACTTTTGATTTTTGAGTTTTTACTTTTTCCGGGCTTCCCTGGAAAACAATTTCTCCTCCGTTGGTACCGGCTCCCGTGCCCAGATCGATTAGTTCATCTGCTGCCAGCATGATCTCTTCGTCGTGCTCCACCACCATTACTGTGTTGCCAACATCCCGGAGGGATTTTAAAACTTTTATCAGCCGCTGCGTGTCCCGCGGATGAAGCCCGATGCTTGGCTCATCCAGGATGTACATGGATCCTACGAGCGTGCTTCCCAGGGAGGTTGCCAGGTTGATCCGCTGCGATTCTCCTCCGGAAAGCGTGTTGGATAAACGATTCATCGTAAGGTATCCAAGTCCCACATCATCCAGGAACTGGAGACGGGTGGTGATCTCAATTAACAGGCGTTTCGCTATTTTTTTCTCCTGTTCCTCGAGTTGGATGTTTTTGAAAAACTGAAGAGAATCCCTGATCTGCATCGAGGCAATTTCACCGATGGATTGCCCGGCAACTTTGACGTAGGTTGTTTCTTTCCTTAACCGGGACCCATGGCATTCGGGGCAAGTGGTCTTTCCGCGGTACCGCGAAAGCATTACGCGGTATTGTATTTTGTAGCTTTCTCCTTCAACAAATTTGAAAAATTCCGTCAGTCCGTGGAAGTATTCGTTTCCTGTCCATAATAATTGTTTCTGTTTTTTGGTCAGCTCATGAAACGGGCGATGAACCGGAAAATCAAATTTGTGTGCTTCATTCACCAATGCATCTCTCCATTTTCCCATTTTTTCTCCTTTCCAGCACGCAATGGCGCCTTCGAAAACAGACAGGTTTTTATTGGGTACGATCAGGTTTTCATCCAGTCCTATGATGCTTCCAAATCCTTCGCAGGTTCTGCAGGCTCCTATAGGGTTATTGAAGCTGAACAGGTGCACGCTTGGCTCTTCAAAGGTAATTCCGTCCAGCTCGAAGCGGTTTGAAAAATATTTTGTTGCACTTTCGTCATTTGGCTTTCTGCTTCTGACCAGTAATTCTCCCTGTCCCTCGTAAAAAGCGGTCTGAACGGAATCCGCAATCCGGTTTTCATTTTCCTCGTTGTCCTTTTGGACAACAAACCTGTCGATGACAAGGAAAGGCAGTTGTTTTGAACTTAAGGTGTCTTGTGAAAGGGCTTTTGATTTTTTAACCCTGGATTTTGAAGCGTGGACCTGGAATTGATCAAGCACCTCGTCAATTTTTTTTATGTCTCCGTCCATTTCAATCCTGGAAAACCCCTGCTTTCGTAAAAGGTCCAGGTGTTCGATAATATCCTTTCCGGTTTTAATAGGGGACAGGAGTGTTGCCTGAGTCTCATTGGAAAGAGTATTTATATAGTTTACAACATCCGAAACAGTATTTCTTTTCACCCTGTCTCCGGAAACAGGGGAATATGTTTTTCCGATTCTTGCAAAAAGCAGTTTGAGATAATCGTAAATCTCGGTGGATGTTCCGACTGTGGAGCGGGAATTGCGTGAAATCACTTTTTGCTCAATGGCTATGGCAGGAGCAATACCATGGATGGAATCTACATCCGGCTTATGCATTTTACCGAGAAATTGTCTTGCGTAAGACGATAAGCTTTCCACATATCTTCTCTGACCTTCCGCATAAATCGTGTCAAACGCGAGGGATGACTTTCCGGAACCGGATACACCCGTAATAACCACAAGCTTATTATGAGGAATTGCAACGCTTATATTTTTGAGGTTGTGTACCCGTACACCTTTAAGTGAAATTGCGCTGATTTTTTCTATTGTTTTGTCTTCGGTCCTCACAGGATATTCAAAAAAATGTGTGCAAAGGTACTTTTATTAATTGTAGCAATAATCATTCTAGATATGCTTCCTTGTGAAAAAATGCAATCAAAGCATTTATTTACCGGATTACAAAATGGATCGACGAAAGATCATATATTTGATATTGATACTAAGTGGATGTGTGTAAATATTACTAAATCGTATGAGTTAATTCACTAGAAAAATAATATATTAATTATTTAAATATTGATTATTAGATAGTTATAATTAATAATGTCGTTTAGAAAGTATTTAATTCAGATTTGTTCGCTTTTAATTCGTAGAATGCATCTTTAAATTTGTTGAAGCAATTTAACCAATTAAAAAAAACCAAAATTAATTAATCATGAAAAAGACAACATTACTTTTTGCTGCAGTTATTGGTAGTCTGTCTGCATTTGCGCAGACGGTGCAACGAATTCCTTTGTTTGAAATATTTACAAGTTCTACTTGTCCTCCTTGCAAACAGGGAAATGAAAATTTCAACAACGTGGTGAATGGCAAACCTAAAACGGAATATGTTGCCATAAAATATCAGCAGAATTTTCCAGGCACAGGAGATCCTTATACTACGGCTGAAACCGTAAGCAGAAGAACAACTCCTTATGCAATCAATTCCATCCCGCGCATGGAAACAGACGGCGGATGGGATGGCAATGCGAGCAGCTTTACTTCGGCTATGTATACTGCAGCGAGAGCGGTAGCTCCTTTGTATGACATTACCGGTACTTATTTTGTGGATCAGGCTACCAAAATGGTAACTGCTAAAGTTAAGTTCAGATCATTGGGTACAGTAACAAATCCTAAATTGTATGTGGGTATTATTGAAAACCTGACAACAAAGAATAAAAAGTCCAATGGAGAAACACAATTTGAGAACGTAATGAAGAAAATGATGCCTTCTCAAACAGGTACAGCATTGACCGCAAATACAAGCTGGGACTCTTTGTCATTCTCATTTCAGTTTAAAGGGAATTACAGATTGCCTGCTGATGGACAAGCAGCTAACTATATCAAGGATGCTACCGAGCATTCAGTTGAAGGATTTGACGATATAAGAGTGGTTGCGTGGATACAAGGTTCGGATAAAAAAGTATATCAGGCGTTTAATTTAATATTGAGCGCAACTACCGGTATTGAAAACATGGATATGAGCGTGAAAAACATTGTTGCTTATCCAAGTCCTGCTACAGATATGGTAAATGTTTCATTTACTTCAGAAAAGCAAGATAAGGTGCAATTCCTTCTGACCAGCGTGGATGGCAGCATTTCACAGACATTTGATCACAATGTGAATGCCGGAAGCAATGTGATTGGAATAAACACTTCCAAATTTGCCAGCGGTACTTACTTTTTATCGGTTATCGATTCAAAAAGTAACGCTTTCTCTGCTCCGGTTGTAATAGTTAAATAATTATAAAATAGCCTACTCTTTGAAAAGAGGATGCCCTTTCGGGGGTATCCTCTTTTTTATTTTTTATAAATAACTTACTGATAATTAACATTTTTGGTGAAAAAATGCCGAAAAATAGTCCGCAGGCCTTTTAAGCGTAACCTTTTTTTATATGTTTGCGTTAAAGATACCTAATACACCTACCAGAATATAGATATTACTTCTACCCGCTAAATTATCTTTCGTATCATTCTTTAATAGTTTTTATTCATAGGTAAAACCTCTACTTGAACTTTTTATTGTTTAACCATTCTTTCATCCTGTTACAGGGAGGAGGAATTAAAGTAGAAGTTTACTATGAAAACAAAAAACCAAATCTACAGGGAGGTTGTGTTTACCGCTTCTCCTCAAAAGAACCCATCAGAGGGAATTTATTGGCCGAAGAACCATCATTCGCTGAATGATCGGGAATTAATTGAAGAGTATAGCCAAGGCAACGAAGATTGTCTTGCGCTCTTGCTCGATCGCCATAAAAGGCGGATTTTTAGTCATATTCTGAAGCTGGTACGTGACAGAGCATTGGCCGAGGATATTTTCCAGGAAACTTTTTATAAAGCGATACGGTCTATAAAAGGCGGTCTTTATAAGGAAGATGATAAATTTCTTCCCTGGATAATGCGCATTTCCCGGAATATGATCATTGACCATTTCCGCAGGGCAAAAAGAATTCGTATGATCAGCTCTGTGCAGAATTCTCAGGGGCAGCAGGAGGATATATTTAATGTGATTGATGTAAGTGATACAACGCAATCAACACATGTTGAAAAAAGACAGGCCCACCGGCAAATAAGACATCTGATAAAACGTCTCCCGATTGAACAAAGACAAGTGCTGGTGATGAGGGAGTATTTTGATATGAGTTTCAAGGAGATATGCAAAATGACAAAAATGAATATGAATACCGCTTTAGGCAGGATGCGCTATGCTATTATAAACCTTCGGAAAATGGCCGAGGAAACTAGTATATAAGTCGTTGATTATTATGATAAAAAGGATGAGATTTTATTTTTTTAATACGCACAATATAGATACTTGTAAACCGTTATTTAGGTCTATGGAAGAATTAATTATGAAACATTTAACCCTAAATTTATTTGCATGGAAAAAAACTTTACTCTCTTTTCTAACGTACCTTTTAGTTCAGACGGGCAGGACCTGAACATCAAGCGCTCAGCGCAAAAGAACAGCAGGGCAGCAGACTTGGATGATCAATGCCCCGGCGAACCGGTAATCGCCAACATCCTGAATTTTTCAAAAGCACTCGAAGTTCTTGCAGCGAACCGCCCGGAGGAAAAATCAGGTATCGAGGTCGTACTTAACTGAGTTTTTCAATCTTATTAAGTGCTTTTTTAAGATCGATGCCTTTACCCAGTATTTCTTTCCAGGGATCGTTGAGTTTCTTGAGGCGCGGTACTGTACTGTGAATGGTAAATAATTCCGGGCTTAGCTGGTGATTTACTTCTTTCCACAGAAGGGGAGTGGAAACCGTTGCCAACGGGCGAGGGCGTATGCAATAAGGTGCTGCTATTGTCTGACCCCTGTGATTTTGGAGGAAGTCAACGTATATTTTATTTTTTCTTTTTTCTACGGAACGTTCTACGCTTGTGATACCCGGTAATCTCGTATTGACCAGATTGGCTAACAGCTCTGCGAATAGTTTGGCATGCATGTAATCGTATTTTGCTCCCAGCGGTAAATAAATGTGTAAGCCGCTTGCTCCGCTCGTTTTGCAATAACAGCTTATTTTAAGTGCATCGCAAATATCTTTTATGGCCAGGGCAGTATCCACTACCTTTTGAAATGGGATATGGCCGGGATCCAGGTCAAGCATCAGGTAGTCGGGTTTTTCCGGTGTGGTGTATTTACTGTGCCAGGGATTGATCTCGATGGAACCAAGGTTGACTATGTAGATCAGCGTTGCTTCATCATTACAAATCAAATAATCAATATATTTTTTGTTGGATTTGGAGTATAATTTTACCGTTTTAACCCATTTCGGTAATTGCATATCCGCCATATCTTTTTGATAGAAATTTTCTTTATAAATGCCATTGGGATGCCTGTTTAAAGAAAGGGGACGGTTTTTCAGGTAGGGCAGTATGTACCTGCTTATACTCCTGTAATATTTAATAATCTCTCCTTTTGTGATTTTTTCTTCGGGAAAATAGATTTTGGTAAGGTTCGTGCATTTGACATCTTTATTTTCTACGGTAATTACTACTTCATTTTTGCTATCAGGAACCGCCTTGCCTGTTTTTTTATTTTCCATAGTTTCTTCCTTAACGGCTTCGTTCGGACTTTTGTCTATACGCAAACCTTCAAAAACGGGTACGCGCATCCTGTTGTCCTTGGTCCACTCGTGAAATTTTACCTGGCAAACCAATTCCGGTCTCACCCATACAACTTCTCCCTTAACTCCTCCTATAGCAGGTTTGGTGCTGAAAGGACATTCTTCCACACTTAATTTTGTCAGTTGTTCGTGTAGTTCTTTGAGGGAAACTTCGGTAAAACCGGTTCCGCAATTTCCAATGTACTTCAATGTATGTTTTTCGTATATACCAAGTATCAGCGAGCCAAAGTACTTACGGCTTTTTTTAGGCGTGGTATAACCGCATATAATTGCCTCCTGCGACATGTTGCTTTTCACTTTAAGCCATGAGTGGGTCCGCTTTCCCGGAAGGTAATGGCTTTCCATGTCCTTTGCAATTATACCCTCGTATCCTTTTTTAAATGATTTTTTAAATAATTCTTCTCCTTTGCCTATTTTATAATCTGATTTGAAAATATGTTTGAATTTATAGTTACGGAAAAAAATATCCAGTAATTCTTTCCTTTCCCGGAGAGGCAGGTCAATTGTACGATGACCGTTGATAAATAAAATATCGAATACATAATATTTTAAAATTCCCTTTCGAGTGTTAATGTAGTTTTGCAGTAGCTGAAAATCGCTTATGCCTTTATTGTTTTCTATTACAACCTCTCCATCCACTATTACGCGGACATTGACTTTATTCATTTCTTCTACCAAAGAGAAATATTGCTTGTTAAAACTGTTGCCGGAGCGGGATATCATTTCTGTTTTTTCGCCGTTTATCTTAGTAAGTGCACGGTAACCATCGTATTTCATCTCATACAGCCAGTCTTTATCGTTCTTAATTGCAGGGGTGATTTTTGCAAGCATGGGGTGCTGCAGGGATTTCCATGCCTGTTCTATTGTTTCCGGGTTATTTTCATTTTCGTTTTTTATTTTGGAAGAGGTATGTTGTCCGTTTTTTAAAAAGGGTTTAATCGGCTTCTTTTCTTCAATGTTGAATTTTTCTACTGCATATTTATCACCTTTTTTTATGAGGAGCCAGTTCTTTTCCTGCCCGTGCATTCGAACCAAAGCGAATTCTCCTTTTAAATGGCTTCCATACACAATGAATTTGATATTTCCTTTATTCAATTGGGCGAGTAAATTTTCCTCCGCTTCGTTGCCGTTTATGTTATCAACTGGTTGGTAATTCCCGCTATCCCAGATTTCGACAACGCCTGCACCGTAATTTCCTTTGGGTATTTCGCCCCGGAATTTCCCATAGGAAATGGGGTGATCTTCCACCATGACCGCGAGCCTTTTTTCGCCTGCTACCATGGAAGGGCCTTTGGGCACTGCCCAGCTTTTTAAGGTGCCTTTCATTTCCAGCCGGAAATCGTAATGCAGGTGTGAGGCAGCGTGCCGCTGCACTACAAAGCCGAGATGCAATTTTTTCTTTTCTCCACCTGATCTGGGTTCAGGAGTATTTTTAAAGTCACGTTTTTTTTTATATAAAACAAGGCTCATTTTCAGGCAACTTGTTTTTTATTTAAGCTGTCTTTAAGTTGCTGCATAAGATCTCCGGTTTTTGTATGAGATATCTTAAGCTTATGCATACTGGGTCGTTTACCGCTGGCTTTTGCCCGGATGATTTTTAACAATGCAGAGGCATACTCATCCTTAAAATTTTTGATATTAAAAGGCATGCTGTATTGATTTATTAGTGACATCGCCATTTTTAATTCAGCAGGTTTAATTCCTTCCTTAGAAGGAAGGTAAAACTCCTTGGTACTGCGTATTTCTTGTTCAAACCGGATTTTACTCAGTAAAAGAACATTTTCCATAGGCTTTAATACTGCCAGCGTCTCCTTCGTTCGCATGATAAATTGTGTGATTCCTACTTTGCCTGACTTTTTAAGTGCTTCCCTCAAAAGTGCGTATGCTTTTGTTCCTGATTTTTCAGGTTCCAGGTAATATGAGTTTTCAAAATAAATAGTGGCAATTTCCTTTTCATTTACGAAGCTGCTGATCTGTATGATCTTACTTTTTTCAGGAGCAGCTTCCTCAAAATCAACTTCATTTAGCAAGATATATTCGTCATTCAATTTATAGGCTTTGGCAATATTTTCCCATTTTACTTCGCGGCCGCTATTTTCATTCACACGATGAAAATGAATTCTGGCGCCATCTCTCCGGTCAACCATATCCAGGTCCAGGTCGCTTTGCTGGGTGGCACTGTAGAGTTTTACGGGGATATTTACCAACCCGAAACCTACAGAGCCTTTCCAAATTGATCTCATATTTTTTTTATTTAAGTCTAACCATTTACAATTTCGCCACCATTCACATGAATGACCTGCCCTGTGATATAGGAGGCATCATTACTTGCCAGGAAAACATATGCCGGTGAAACTTCTACGGGCTGGGCAGGCCGTTTCATGGGTGTATCGGTTCCAAATTTGGAAACCTTTTCCGGCGAGAAGCTGGCCGGAATCAGGGGGGTCCATACAGGACCGGGCGCTACCGCATTTACCCGAATGCCTTTATTAACAAGGTTGGCAGATAAACTGCGTGTAAAAGAAATTATAGCGCCTTTCGTTGCACTGTAATCCAGCAACCCTGCACTTCCCCGGTAAGCAGTAACGGAGCTGGTGTTAATAATGCTTGCACCTTGTTTCATTGCAGGCAGCGCTGCTTTTATCATCCAGAACATGGAAAATATATTTACGGAAAACGTTTCGATCAATTGTTTGGTGCTGATCTGAGTGATGTCGTCAACAGGGTAATGCAACCCGGCATTGTTGACCAATACATCTATATTTTTAAATTCTTTTATTATTTTTTTAATTGCTTTTATACATTGATCCTCTGTTGAAATATCTGCATCGAATAAAAGGCATTTTTTTCTGTATCGCTCCTGAATAACCGAAGCAGTGTCATTTGCATCCTTACGTTCATGCTTTAGATGAATGATAGCAATATCTGCACCTTCTTTTGCAAATGCAACGGCTACTGCCCGTCCAATGCCGCTGTCTCCTCCGGTCACAATGCATTTTTTATCCCTGAGCTTATCATTCCCGGGCGTGGAGGTGTCAAATAAGGGTTCCGGTCTCATTTTATATTCCATCCCGGGATGTTTTTGCGATTGCTTTTTAAAAATCGGTCTCTTAGGATTTGTTTTTTGCATGCCAATCCTTTTTTGCTCCAAATATATTTGCTGCCTTTTGTATTTACAGGAATATTCGTTAATAAGGCGTTTTGAATAGACAAAAACCCTATAGCAGGATTCATTAGAAGAGTATCTTTGTTTTTTAATCGCAGAATATGAATGAAAAACTGAAAGCGTTTGAGCGCCTGTTGGGTGTTATGGACGAATTGAGGGAAAAATGTCCCTGGGATAAAAAGCAAACCATTGAATCCATTCGTCATTTAACCATAGAAGAAACCTACGAGCTTTCTGATGCTATCCTTGAAAAGGACCCATCCGATCCGGGCCCTGGTATGGAAAAAATTAAGAAAGAGCTTGGAGATTTGCTATTGCACATAGTGTTTTACTCCCGTATCGCTTCGGAGACAAATCAATTCAATATTGCAGACGTTTGCAATGCGCTATGTGAAAAACTGATTCATCGTCATCCGCATATTTACGGAGATGTGAAGGTGAAGGATGAGCAGGAGGTTAAAAGCAATTGGGAGAAATTAAAACTTTCAGAGAAAGATGCATCAGGAAAGATAGAGAACAAATCTGCCCTGGGAGGAGTTCCCAGCTCGCTTCCAGCCATGATCAAAGCATATCGTATCCAGGAAAAAGCAAAAGGAGTCGGGTTTGACTGGGAAAAACCGGAACAAGTCTGGGATAAAGTCCAGGAAGAGTTATCGGAATTAAATGCAGAAATAAACAGTAAAGGTAAAGTGGAGGAGGAATTCGGCGATCTTATTTTTTCACTGATCAATTATGCTCGGTTAGTTGGTATTAACCCGGAGGATGCCCTTGAAAAAACAAACAGGAAGTTTATTAAACGATTCCAATACCTGGAGAAGGAATCGCTCAAGGACGGAAAACAGCTGAGCAGTATGACCCTTAATGAAATGGATGAATACTGGAACCGCGCTAAAGAATTATAGTTGTATATGAAGTTAGCAATGCAAAGAATGTATGTTTATTTCCACTAAAAGGAGATTTGTTAATCACATTTTTATAAATCTTTGCGTGGTTGATTGGTTATTAACGTCAACCTTGAGAATATAGATTCCTGGCATAAATTCAGTAAGAGGTATGCGGTATTGTTTGTTTTCGCTTTCAATGTGTTTGGTCAATACGCATTTGCCATTAAGATCATAAACGGTGCATACTCCATGTTGCATTGTTGTGTTTGAAGATACATACACTACATCCGTTGCAGGATTCGGAAATAAACTCAAATCTATGCCGGGTATCATTTGTTCCTGCATGGCAACGGTAGAGAAATCCAGGGACCAGACAGAGCGTGCGAAGGTTGCAGCAATAATTTTTTTACCTGTTTTATTGAATTCAATGTCACAGACAGGCATAATGGGCATGTTATCTCCCAACCGTAACCAGTTAATTCCTCCATTCAATGTGTAGTATACACCGCAGTCGGTTGCGGCGTATAACATAGTCTCAGCTCCGGGTAAAACAAGCAGATCATTTACCGCAAATTGAGTCAAATCACCCGTAATATCAATCCATGTATTGCCATTGTCGATTGATTTATGGATATGCGGAGTGTATTCAAAGTTGCGATAACCCGAATGTGTAACATACACCGTGTTTGCATCATTGGGCGATGCCACGATCGAAGTAACATACCTGTCGGGCAGAGTGCCGGTGACATTTTTCCATGTGCTGCCTCCGTTGATGGAAGCCCACACATTGGCATCCGCAGTACCTGCGTACAGCAGAGAGGCATTCAGGGGTGATTCATGAAGAGTCGTGATGGTATGAAGTGCATCCACACCTGTGCCTATGCCATCGGTAAGATCATTGCTGATTTTAGTCCAAGTGCCCGTGGGAGCTCCGGTCATTTTGTAAACGAATTGCGTTCCGCAGTACATCGTAGTATGATTCGCGCTGCTGATAATGTACGGAAGATTCCAGTTTTTGCGATCCGTACTTCCAATGCCATTGGTAAAACCGGATATGCTTGCCCCGCCATTGTTTGTATAACCCATTGCACCATTTTGTGTTTCAACATAAAACACATTGGGATTGACCGGATCATACCTGGGCTGTATGCCATCTCCTCCTTGAACAGATTGCCATCCGGCCATCGTGCCGTTGCCTCCGCGTATCACCCCGTTATCCTGGGCACCCGCCATAAACTCGCCCGGTTTAAAGGGATTTTCAACCGCATGGTATAATTGTGTGATAGGTATGGTTTCAAAATCTTTCCAGGTGTTTCCATTATCTGTGGTTTTGTAAATTCCTCCATCTGTAGATAAAATGGCACTGGTAGCACTAAAGAACGAAACATAATGATGATCAACATGCATGCCGCTGCTTGCATTCCGCCAGGAATTGCCACCGTCGTCCGTTGCATAGGAATTAAGACCGAGCACATACAATTGATCCGGATTGTAGGCGTTGATGAATAATTTTCCGAAATACCATCCGTATCCGTTACACATTCCGTTAAGAGCAGCTGTAGTGGTTAGTTTTGACCAGGATGAGCCAGCGTTGGTGGTTTTATAGATACCGTTAAACTGGTAGGAAGTGTTAACGTAACTCGCATACAAAATATTGGGGTTTTTAGGATTGATACAAATGCCAATGCGAGAAACAGCTCCTGTTGGAAGGCCGGAAGATAATGCTGTCCAGTTTGTACCGCCATCTGTTGTTTTCCATATTTTAGAGTCAACCCCGTAAGCCGTGCTCTCAGCGTAGTTTCGGATCCGGTTAAAGCTTGCAGCATACAATACTTGCGGGTTGGAAGGATCAATTTCCAGGTCAATGATACCTGCTTCATTACTTACAAACAGCATTTTATTCCAGGTTACACCTCCGTCTGTTGATTTATACACACCCCGGTTGTTATCACGAACAAAGGGTTGTCCCATGGATGCTACATAAATAATATTTGAATTGGCAGGATCAATTACAATACTCGCGATTGTATATTGATCATTGAGACCCATATTGGTCCAGGTGGTTCCGGCATCGGTACTTTTATACACGCCGTCTCCTATATAGCAGCTTCCGGAAATATTAGGGTCTCCTGTACCTGCCCATAATGTATTCGGATTTTTGGGATCGAAAGTGATACAGCCTACAGATAAGAAAGGCTGATTGTCAAAGATGGGAGTCCAGCTTGTTCCGCCATTCAAGGTTTTAAATATGCCTCCGCAGGCAGCTCCGGCATAAATGATGTTGGGATTTGCAGGATGAATGGCGGTGCAGTTGTAACGGCCTCCGATATTGGAGGGACCTTCTATTGTCCAGTTTAGTACGGAAGAGGATCTTTCTAATTTTTTTAATTCTTCAACCCGATGCGCTTCTTTCATGGCATCCCTGAATGCCCTGAATTGAAAATGAGCATCGGGATAGGTGCGTTGCAATAACATATGCTCGTAAGGTTCACTTATTTTTTCACCGGCAATATACGGTTGTGATTTTTTTTCTTTATTGATAAATTTTATAGAACATAAACTTACTGCTGCGGTTATTGTGACAGCAATGCAGGCATAGACCTTTTTCATGGGAGAATAGATTGTGATTTTATTAAGTAAATATAAACTAATTGTAAGTATAAATATAACTAACAGGCGTCAAACAGGTGAGTAAAAATTAGACAACCTCAAGTGCTGAAAGTCAGATGTATTAAGCCCCGATTTGCTTTGATGAAATCGAACAGTGCCTTTTGAAGGCTATTTTTTAAATACAAAATATACGGCCAGTACAAGAAATACGAATCCAACAAGATGATTCCATTTCAATACTTCGTTTTTGAAAAAAATAAGCAGGAACCCGGAAAATATTATCAGGGTGATTACTTCCTGTATCACTTTTAGCTGAACAAGATTGAAAGGCCCTCCGTTCCCTTCGTAGCCAATTCTGTTTGCCGGAACCTGAAAAAAATATTCAAAAAGCGCTATGCCCCAGCTTATAAGAACAATGGTTATAAGCCCGGCATTCTCAAACCAGTTCAGTTCCCTGAACTTCAGATGCCCGTACCAGGCCAGTGTCATAAATGTGTTGGACAAGATAAGCAGGCCAATGGTGTAAAATACTTTCATGGTTTTTATATTTATTTCTTCTTGATAAAGACCGATGTGTGGTTATTTATCAAAGGTAATAACTAACTTCGCAGGCCGATGTACAAATTTGTTATCCGTCCCTTTCTTTTTCTTTTTTCCCCGGAAACTTCTCATCGTATTGTAGCCGGATTATTGAAAATGCCCGGTGTTTGTTTCTTAATAGATTTTCTATATCAATATAAAAGCCCTCTTCTTCAAAAAACAGTCTTTGGCCTGCAATTTTCAAATCCGGTAGGGCTTGCTGCGGGGTTTGACAAGGATGGGAAATTTTTTGACGAAATTGCCGGATGTGATTTTGGATTCATTGAAGTAGGAACCGTTACGCCCAGGTCTCAGCCGGGCAATGATCAGCCGCGTTTATTCCGGCTTAGCAAGGACAGGGCGCTGATTAACCGGATGGGTTTTAATAACGATGGAGTAGAAGCTTTGGTGGAAAGGCTGAAGAAAAGACGAAACTTCAACGTGATAATAGGAGGAAATATTGGAAAAAATAAACTTACTTCCAATGAAAATGCCCTTGCTGATTATGAGTATTGCTTTGAAAAGCTTTTTGACTATGTGGATTATTTTGTAGTGAATGTGAGTTCACCAAATACTCCCGGGCTTCGCGCACTTCAGGAAAAGGAGCCGCTGAAGAAAATACTGAACCGGTTGATGGAGTTAAGAAGGCAGTTTTCTGAAAACCGGGGACAGCGTACAGACGGGATTCCCCGTCCGATTCTCCTTAAGATCGCCCCTGACCTCACAAACGAGCAGCTTGACGATATAATTGAAATAGTGCATGAAACAAAAATTGATGGAGTTGTTGCGACCAATACAACTGTTTCCAGGGATAACCTCCTGACTTCCGGTCCGGCGCTTCAGTCCATTGGGGCCGGAGGTTTAAGCGGTAAACCCCTGGCTAAACGCTCCACCGAAGTGGTGAAATATCTTTCGGAAAAATCCGAGGGATCTTTTCCCATTATTGCTTCCGGGGGAATTCATTCCGCCGAAGATGCCATTGCCAAATTAAATGCCGGAGCTTCGCTGATTCAGCTCTACACCGGATTTATTTACGAAGGTCCCGGACTGATCGGGAAAATTTGCAGGAAAATTATATCCGGATGAAAATGAAAGTTGCAGTTATACTCTGGAGGTTTATCCATTCATTAATTATTCAATAAATGAGATCTTCTGATACCCATTTATCCCCAGGCCTCCGCCTTATTGAGTGTCCCCGGGATGCCATGCAAGGCATACATGATTTTATTCCCACAGAGAAGAAAGTTGCTTATATAAACGCCATCCTCAAATGCGGGTTTGATACGGTTGACTTCGGAAGTTTTGTTTCTCCTAAGGCAATTCCCCAGATGAGAGACACGGCCGAAGTTTTGAGAGAACTGAATTTATCGGGAACGAAATCCAGGCTGCTTGCAATTATTGCAAACACACGGGGGGCGGAAGATGCCGTTGCATTCGATGAGATAACTTACCTGGGGTTTCCTTTTTCCATTTCTGAAACATTTCAGCAGCGCAATGCAAACTCATCCATCGCAGAGTCTCTAAAAAGAGTGGAGGAGATACAATCACTTTGTATGCAGAAAAAAAAGCAGCTGGTGATTTATATTTCCATGGCTTTTGGAAATCCGTACGGAGATACCTGGAGCAGCGATATTGCTATTGACTGGGTAAAGAAACTTTCCGGACTTGGAATAACCACATTTGCTTTGTCAGACACGATCGGTGTTTCCAACCCTGAAAATATTACATATTTATTTTCCAGCCTGATACCTGCCTTTCCGCAACTGGAGATTGGTGCGCATCTGCATACCACTCCGGATACCTGGGAAGAAAAAGTGGAAGCCGCTTACAATGCCGGCTGCCGCAGGTTTGATTCAGCTATAAAAGGTTATGGAGGCTGCCCGATGGCAACCGATAAGCTTACGGGCAATATGCCTACTGAAAATTTACTCGCTTATTTCAATAAAAAGGGAATTTTGACAGGTGTGCATTCAAATGCATTTTCGGATTCAATGAAAGTGGCGCAATTAACTTTTCCTGTTTAAAAAGCAGCAAAGTTGGATAAAGTATAGTAGTATAAAGATCGTTGATTTAATATCCGGTATTGCTAGTTTTTTTTCCAGGCTACACCATATTTTAAGCCAAAGTAGAATCTAGGACCTATTTTCTGATTGGTTATTTTCTTCCATTTAGAATCATCAATTGGTACTTGCGAAATAGTTGGAGTAGGATCGTGTCCGTTACCAATTAGATTGATATAACTTTCTCCGGTTCGATAAGAAATGCCTAAGCCGCTATATAGTTCGATAAATGAAGATATACTATTCTTATTTTTCAATTTTAAGATTCTTGTTGCATACAATAGCTTGAATTCATAGAAGCTCTCAAAGCCGGAAAGCATTGTATAGCGATAAGACCCATCAGTTCCATCAACTATAATAGTGTTTTTGCAAAAATCTTGTTTATACATTAGAATTCCTGATAAATAATCTTCCGAGTTTTCTGTACTTAAATCGAAAAAGTAATTATAGCCAACAGAGGCTGTGAATTTATTATAAGAGTAAGGATTTGCTTGAAACATTTGGTATCGTCCATCAAATGGGCTGATTGAATTCATAGGACTATATTCCAATACCCTAGATTTATATCCACTTTCAAAATTAATACTGTGTCTTGAATTTAACCTGTATTCATATGATAACCTTACACTAATTTGAATTAATTCAGTAAGGTTTATAGATAAATAACGATTGTAATAAGTTGAATCACTTTGTCCATGGGCAAGGATCCGGGAAATGAGGAAAAATAATATGAATATTTTTTTCATTTTTTTTTCTTTCTTGTGGAATGATTTCGAATATTTGGAATGAAAACCTTGCTTTCCGCTCTGCTTGATCTATGGAGAAGCATGGCAGCAAAAAGGGTAAGCTTGCTGCAGCGCACCGCTCAACCGTCTTATCTTTGCTACCTTCCGGTCCTGGAGAGTTCAATAGGAGCTGGTCGTACAGGGCTTACCCAGCTGCGAAAATAATAAAAAAGCACATCCCGTATCTTACGGATTAGGACAGAAAAATGAGGAGAGGCCTCGTTTTTTTTATCTTTGTCATCCATGAATCTATCCTTAATCATTCCTCTCCTTAATGAAGAAGAATCTTTGCAGGAACTTACCGACTGGATCACCCGTGTTTGCACCTCAAATGGGTTGTCTTACGAGGTGCTTTTGATTGATGACGGTAGCCGGGATGGATCCTGGAAAAAGATAGAAGAAATATCTTCCCGTAATACGCATGTGAAAGGTATTCGCATGAGGAGAAATTATGGTAAATCAGCAGCACTTCAGACCGGGTTTGACGCTTCCCAGGGCGATGTGGTGATTACGATGGACGCCGATTTGCAGGATTCTCCCGATGAAATACCTGAGCTGTATAAAATGATTGCCCTGCAGGATTTTGACCTTGTTTCAGGCTGGAAGAAAAAGCGTTATGACCCGATTACGAAAACAATTCCTACCAAGCTTTTCAATTGGGCCACACGCTGGATGTCAGGCATACAATTGCATGATTTTAATTGCGGACTTAAAGCCTATAAGAAAGAGGTAGTCAAAAATATAGATGTTTACGGTGAAATGCACCGGTATATTCCCGTGATAGCCGGATGGGCAGGGTTCAGAAGAATTGGGGAGAAGGAAGTTGCGCATCAGAAAAGAAAATACGGGACTACCAAGTTTGGGCTGGAGAGATTTATCAATGGATTCCTGGATTTGCTGTCTATCGGTTTCGTTACCAAGTTTGGCAAAAGACCCATGCATTTATTTGGCTTGCTGGGTACCCTGATTTTCTTTTTCGGGTTTATTATTGCCTGTTATCTAGCCTATGGAAAGTTTTTTCTGAGGGAATATAAAATGACCGAACGCCCTTTATTTTATTTTGGCTTGCTGGCCATGATTGTCGGTACCCAGTTATTTCTTACAGGTTTTATTTCGGAATTGATTGTGCGCCATTCACCGGATAAAAATAAATATCAAATAGAAAAAACAATTGGAAACCTGTCTCCATCTTTTCCGGAAGGGAGGGGTGATACACGCTCAATTCCTTCCGTACGGGGGGGCAAAGGAGAACTCCTTGTATGAAACTATCGGAAATAAAATTTGATTGTAAATATTTCAAAGGGGAAATTCCGTGTGTTCCCAATAAATTACGGGATAAAATCTGTTCTTCCTGCGATGAGTATGAGAAAATAGAAACACGCATCCTTATCATCAAATTAGGAGCGATAGGCGATGTAATGAGGTCTACTCCGCTACTTACCCGGTTTAAAAAGGATTATCCTTCACCGCATATCACTTGGGTAACGCTTACTCCTGAGATCCTTCCCAAAGACATGGTGAATGATGCTTGTCGTTTTGATTTCACATCTGTATATAAAATTGAAAACTCGGAATACGATATTGCTATTAACCTGGATAAGGATAAAGAGGCTTGCATGCTATTGCAGAACGTAAAAGCAAAAAGGAAATTCGGATTTATCTGGAAGGATAATCATGTGTCGGTAGCCACTCGGCATGCCGAGCATAAATTGATTACGGGTATTTTTGATAATATCTCCAAGCAGAATACAAAGAATTACATGGAGGAGATATTTGAGATTTGTGATGTAAAATTCAACGACGAACCTTATCGGATCAATTTTGATCCTAAGCTTGCTGAAAAGTTCGGATTTATCAGGAAAAAAGCCGGAAATAAAAAAATCATCGGACTGAATACGGGCTGCGGAAAACGCTGGCAAACCCGGCTTTGGCCTGAACCTTATTGGATAGAGCTGATAGGAAAACTAAACGACCAGGGTTATTTTCCCATCTTACTTGGCGGACCGGATGAGGACGAGATGAATAGAAAGTATGCTGCAGAAACAGGAGCATTTTATCCCGGTACATTTTCACTGCCGGAGTTCATTGCCCTTTCATCCGTTTGTGATTGTATTTTAACAGCGGTATCCATGATGATGCATATCGCTATTGCCCTGCAGACGCCGCTAGTGCTTTTCAATAACATCTTCAATAAAAATGAATTTTATTTGTATAACCGGGGTGTGATCGTGGAACCCCCTTCCGGCTGCGATTGTTACTATGGAAATTCCTGCAAACGGAACGAACACCATTGCATGAAGGATATTTCTGTGGAAACCGTTTTCAGCTCCATTAATTCAATGATTAAAACGGACAAAGGATTTTAATTTTAATTCTAAATTCCTTGCGAATAGCTTTTCTCTCTACTTTTTATCCTTTCCGTGGCGGAATTGCACAATTTAATACAGAGCTGTACAAAGCACTCCAGACTAAACATGCAGTTAACGCGTATAACTTTACAACGCTTTATCCCGATTTCCTGTTTCCCGGAAGCTCTCAATTTGTATTGCCCGGTGAAAATACTTCACAGATACCTTCCGAACGCGTACTAAGCAGTATCAATCCGCTTACTTTTTTTAAATCAGCTTCGCAAATTAAAAAGTTTAACCCAGACCTGGTGCTATCCGCTTACTGGATGCCCTTTTTTGCACCTTCCATGGGCACGGTGATCAAACTGCTTAATAAAAGATATAAAACTATTTCAATTCTTAATAATATTTCACCGCATGAACCCCGCATCGGTGACCGTGCATTGAACCGGTATTTTTTAAGCCAGAACCGTGGGTTTGTTGTAATGAGTGATACGGTTAAAAAGGACCTTCTTGACATTATTCCAAATGCGAAATATGTATACCATCAGCACCCCATATACAGTCATTTTGGCGAAAAAATTGAAATGACTGTGGCCCGGCAAAGATTGAATCTCCCCTTGAATAAAAAGTTACTGCTGTTTTTTGGCTTTATCCGGGATTATAAGGGACTTGATCTGCTTATTGAGGCGGTGGCAAAGCTCAATGATGAGTACATGCTCGTGATTGCTGGAGAATCATACGGATCTTTTGAAAAGTATTCCCGGCAAATTGAAAGCCTGGGCGTTGAAAATAAGATAGCCCTTCATATCCGTTATATCAGTGAGGAAGAAGTGCCGTTGTTTTTTTCATGTGCCGATGTATGTGTGTTGCCTTATAAATCCGCTACACAAAGTGGAATTACCTCTATTGCATACCATTTTGATCTGCCGCTTATTGCGACTGATACCGGCGGACTTAAAGAGACTATTCCTCCGGATACAACAGGCATCATAGTTGATTTTCCCGATGCAGGCCTTATTGCCAAAGCTATAGAATTCTATTTTTCTCAAAATTTGAAATTAAAATTTCAGGAGGGGATAAAATCGCTGAAAAATCAATTGTCATGGAATAGCCTGGCAAAGGCAATAATTGAATTTGCACAGTCGTTATAGCTTGGACCGGAGCTGAACGGCCCTCTATTTTCTTTGTATCTTCGTTTGCTATGAATACGAAATCAATAAGCACAATCCTCCTTCTGTTATTTTCACTGCTTCTATTTGCACAGCAGGAGCTTTTGAATCAAACTGACAAAAACGGAAAGAAGCAAGGCAAATGGATTAAAAAGGATGCCCATGGAAGACCGGTTTATGAGGGCGTTTTTAAGGATGGAAAACCTTTGGGCGAATTCAAATATTTTTACGATACAGGAGAGATACAGACATTGTCTTTTTTTTATAACAACGGATCAGTTTGCAGGACCAAGCATTATTTCCCCGGTAATATATTAATGGCAGAAGGAAAGTACATTAATCAGAAAAGGGACAGTATCTGGAAGTTTTACAATGCCCCGAATGCACTTGTCTCGGAGGAGTCGTTTAAAAATGGTAAAAAAGATGGACCTGAGAAAAATTACGATGGGAGGGGTAAACTGGTGGAAGAGAAGAATTGGAAGGACAGTATCCTTAATGGTCCCTGGAAGAAGTATTACGATGATGGCAGTATACAACAGGAAGGCTTTTACAATACGGGATTTCTGGAAGGAGACATGAAGTTTTACTACCCTGGTAAAATACCTGCAGTGGTTGGTCAGTATCAGCATTCACTCAAACAGGGAAAATGGACGCATTATGACAGAACGGGAAAGATCATTACTCAGGTCGAAAATTATAACCTGGGTAATCTTCATGGCTATTATGCGGCCTGGAGTGACAAAGACAATACACCCAAGTTAAAAGGAGAATATAAGCAGGGTAAAAAGAACGGTAAGTGGACTTATTTTGACAAGAATGGAAAATTGGAAGCAGACTCCACATTTGCATTTGGATATTTGCATGGAGCCTGTACGGAATATTATAACAATGGGGCTAAAAAATCGGAATCAAATTATTATTACAGCCACAAAACAGGAAAATGGTCGGAGTGGGATGAAAACGGAAAAGTTACAAAAGAAGAAGTTTTTGATTCTATCGATGAAGTGAAAAAGAAAATGTATTTGGAAGAGAAAGAAAAAAAGCTGGCTGAAAAGAAATAAACCGAAAGAAATAAAATGAGTAAAAAGGGAAGGGTGCTTGTTGCAATGAGTGGCGGAATTGACAGCTCCATGGCTGCGCTTATGCTCCATGAGCAAGGATATGAAGTTATAGGCATCACGATGAAGACCTGGGATTATGCTTCTGCAGGAGGCTCCAAAAAAGAAACCGGTTGCTGCAGCCTGGATTCCATCAATGATGCCAGGACTATTTCTGTTGCTTATGGATTTCCCCATCTTGTATTGGACCTCAGGGAGGAGTTTGGTGATGCCATTATAAATAATTTTGTGGACGAATATCTTGCCGGAAGGACTCCCAATCCATGTGTCCTGTGCAATACCTATATAAAGTGGGATGCTTTGCTCAAGCGGGCGGATCAGTTGAATTGCGAGTTTATTGCAACAGGCCATTATGCCCGTATTCGGCTTGAACATGGGCGGTATGTTTTATCCAAAGGGTTGGATGATACAAAAGATCAGTCGTACGTTTTATGGGGACTTACTCAGGAAAGCCTGAAACGGACTATTTTTCCTTTGGCCAATCTTACTAAAAAGGAAGTACGAAAAATTGCCACGGAAAAAGGTTTTGCAGATCTTGCCAATAAGAGCGAGAGTTATGAAATTTGTTTTATTCCCGATAACGATTACCGCGGCTTTCTGAGAAGGAAAGTAACGGATATCGATGTTCGTGCAGGTGAAGGCAATTTTGTAAGGGCAGATGGGACTGTGATAGGAAAACACAAGGGATATCCTTTTTATACAATAGGGCAAAGAAAAGGGCTGGAAATTGCGGTAGGGGATCCTTTGTATGTAACAAAGATCAATGCCGAGACAAATACCGTTACGCTTGGATCGGTTGAGGAAGTAAAACAGCAGCGGATGCAGGTGAAGAAGATAAACCTTATTAAATACGATCGTCTTCCTGATAATTTTCAGACCATGACACGGATCAGGCATAAGGATGCCGGAAAGATGTGTACCGCCAATCAGGTTGAAAATGATTCAGTAGAAGTTTTTTTTCACGATAAGGTTCTTGCCATTGCGCCGGGACAATCCGCGGTATTTTACGAGGGCGATGACGTGGTGGGTGGAGGAATAATTGAACGGGCTATTGAATGAAGCAGCTAGTAAATATATGTATGCTTTTTATACTTGCAGGAGTAACTTTATTAGCCTGCAAAAAGGATAATTCAGTTTCTTCTGCTGTAAATTTTACGTACAATTATTTTCCGGATGAAATAGGCAGCTATGTGATTTACGAAGTAGACTCTATTGCCCAGGATGATAAATCCAATAAACGGGATACCACCCGGTATTTACTGAAAGAGTTGATCGCTTCGGATTTTTTAGATAATTCCGGAAGACCAACATTACGAATTGAGCGGTATTATAAATTTTACAATAAAAATATACCATACGATTCTATGAATTGGATTGGTCCCCGGGTTTGGTTTGCGAATAAGACAGCTTATTCCGCTGAGAAAGTGGAGGAGAATGTCCGGTATTTAAAGCTTTCTTTCCCACTGAGTAAAGGGGAAAAATGGAATGGAAATGTATATAATACTTTTGGTGAGAAGGAGTATGAAGTGAAATCGTTAGATGTTCCTGAAATAATAAATAATGTTCATTTTGATTCCGTTGTTACTGTAAGGCAATTGGAAAAGATTGATTTTATAGAATATATTTATGAAGCGGAGAAGTACGCCAGGAATGTAGGGCTTATATATAAAGTCCGGGATAGCTTATATGACGGAGGCACTCCGGATACTATCGGATTCAGGTATAAACAAAAAATAATTTCCTATGGCAAATAAAATTACTTTCAAATGCATAGTGGTTATTGTTTTCTTAGTAAGTCTGAGCGACCTTGCTTTTTCTCAATATACCAAATACTGGATACAATTTTCCGATAAGAATAATACTCCGTATACGCTGTGGAATCCTTCCGAGTATCTTTCAGCAAGAGCTATTCAGCGCAGATTGAATCAGAATATCAAAATTGCGGCAAATGATTTGCCCGTTACACCGGGTTATATAAACAGTGTAAAAAATGTTCCTAATGTGACGATTATTAATCGTTCAAAATGGTTTAATGCGATTACAATACAGACCGCAGATACGAACGCAATAAATACAATAAAAAACTTTCCTTTCGTTGTAAATACAAAAGGTGTTCAGCGTTATCACAGAAAATCTGGGATTGAAGCAAATCCAACGGCAATTCAACCTTCTTCCCGGAAAACCGAATCTGCAAATCAAAATGCATATAACTACGGCCCCTCACTCAATCAAATTGATATGATAGGGGGGGTGTGCCTGCACAACCAGGGGTTTCATGGGGAAGGGATGCAGATAGCCGTATTGGATGCCGGCTTTTACAAGGTCGATTCCCTTCCGGTGTTTGATTCTTTGAGAATAAATAAACAAATACTTGGCACATGGGATTTTGTGGATAATGATTCCACGGTTTACAATGAACATACCCACGGAACCATGGTTCTTTCAACCATGGGAGGGAATGTTCCGGGAGTGATCGTTGGAACGGCGCCAAAGGCGAAATACTGGTTATTGAGAACCGAAGCCGGAGCTACGGAATTTGTTATTGAAGAAGACAATTGGGTATCGGGCGCTGAATTTGCGGATAGTGTGGGTGCAGATATATTGTCAACTTCTTTGGGTTACACTACATTTGATTCGATCCTGGTGAATGGTGTTCATGTTGTAAATCCGGATGATCATTCCTATGCGGATATGAATGGGAATACCTGCCGTATTTCAATTGGTACGGATATCGCGGTCAGTAAGGGAATGTTTGCAGTTTGCAGTGCCGGTAATTCGGGTGGTTCTCCCTGGAATTTTATAGGTGCGCCGGCGGATGCGGACAGTGTGCTGGCGGTTGGGTCGGTTGATTCCCTGAAGCAATATTCCTGGTTCAGCTCAAACGGGCCTACTGTCGATAACCGTGTGAAGCCAAATGTGGCGGCCCAGGGCCAGGATGCAGTTGTTGCAGATCCATACACGGGAGGAATAGCACATTTAAGTGGTACTTCGTTTGCCTGTCCTATTACTGCGGGCCTGGTTGCCTGTTTGTGGCAGGCTCACCCGGCCTCTACCAATATGCAGGTGCTTCATGTAATTCAACAGACAGCCAGTCAGTTTCTGCATCCCGATACCCTGAAAGGATACGGTATTTCTGATTTTTGTACGGCAAAAACCGTATTGTCCGTGAATGATGATCCTCTATTTGACGAAAATGTGCTTGTTGTTTATCCAAATCCCTTTAACGAGTCGGCAACGTTGTCGGTCCAGGGAATAAAAGCAAACGGATTGAGCTTGTCCGTTTTCGATCTTTTGGGCAATCTTGTACATGAACAAATTCTCAATGCTCAATCTATCCTTCTGAATTTGAAATTATCAAAAGGTATTTATGTGCTGCAAGTGAAAGACGGGGCCAGAAGTTACTCTGCAAAACTGGTAAAGTACTAGCGTTTTTGAAATGTAAATTCCTTATTGCAAAAGGAATACTCCACCTTGTTGTAATTAGAGCATACGATCACCAATTTTTCTTTTGCAAAATTTTCAATAAGATCTTGATACCACGCTAGGGCATTGGCATCCAGGTTTGTAGAAGGTTCATCAAGAAGAAGAAGTGGGGCATCGGATAAAATTGCCAGGGTAAGCCGAGCGCGTTGCTTCATTCCTGAAGAGAAGTTTCGTATCTCTTTTTCGGCGGAGGATTCAAGCCCTGAGAGTGAAATTATTTTTTCTTTAGAGAATGCACCTGTAAATTTTTTAAACTTACCCTGGAATACAACGACTTCGTTCCATGTCATTTCTTCAGGTAACTCGAGGTAAGGGGCGGCAAAAGATAAATCGCGAAAGAGTCCTTCATCGGCTATGACGCTTGTTTCCGAACGGGCCTGGATGAGCCGGCCTTCCGTCGGATGATTGGCGCCTGCTATTATTTGCAGCAACGTGGATTTTCCGCAACCATTCGTTCCGAGGATTGCATATTTATTCCCCAATGAAAATTCGTAATTAATATTTCTGAATATCCATTCTTTGCCAAAACGTTTGCCAATATTTTCAAGTGTGATTTTCAATCGGTTGTTTTTTTATTGAAGGTGATAAATCCGAAATGAAATAAAAATGAAAATGGCTGTAGTTCCTTGTAATAATAATTAAGGCTGAAACAGATAGGGCCTATCGGGGTATGTCCTACAAGTGAAGCTGACCCGATAAAGTAGCGTTTTGAAAACGGATCGGAGTAAACGGCTTCATCATTTTTTCCTTTTTCAATTTGCTGGTATGGCTGGTAGACATAAGCCTCTAATCGCAGGTCAAATCTGTTTTTAATCGTTATGATGTTCTTTAATCCTGCAGCGGCAAACGTATGAGAGCGGAAATTCGGCTGAAAAAGTGTTTTGCTTTCTGCCAGCGGCTGAAATGATGGAGAGGAAAGAATACTCGCAGTGTAATTATTGAATAAAGGTTGGGACGAATAAACACCTTCACAATAAAATCCCATCCTCAATAATCCGCGCTGTTTGTAATATTTATCAAAGACAAGCTTGTACTGGATCCATTGGTGGAGTACGCGCGTGGGCTTTAAACTGTCCGCTGCGGTTGATCCGGGTACTGTGTATTCCTCTCCCTGAACTGCGCGTGATTTGAAGCAGAAATAAGTTCCTTGTGTTGCATACTGTTTTCGGTTCAGGGTATTTCGTTCAAATAGAAGATGGCTTGTAACCATATCAAAAGAGGTACGATCAGCAGTATCCTTTTGACTGAACTCTGAGGTTTGATAATAATCATCTACTGTTGAGCCAAGGCTGCCTCCGATTTCCAGTTTATCTTTATTGCTTACCGGCATGGCAAGATTCAGGGATGCATGCTGGTCGTTTTGGATCAAGTAGGCGGGTTTTACATCTTCAAAAAACAAGTTGCTGCTCTTGTAGAAATTCCAGCGGTTAAAAGTAATTCCGGGCTCCACGTAAAAGGGGATACGAGAGGGAAAATCAAAGCGCACGCTTGTTTGAGAGGATGCATATAGTTTTCCAAAATATCCATTTGCCATGAAACGTATTCCTATGTTGCCCAGGTACCTGTATTCAAAACCTGCAAACACTTCGGAGATGGGCCTGTTGGAGATATTTCCCCCTAGTTCAGCAACAATATCTTTTTCTTTTTTTATTTTAAGGAAGAGGTCGTAATTTCCTTTTTCCTGGTTAAACTTTGCTTTCGGATAGATCTGTTTAATCTTATCGTCTTCAACAAGCCGAAAGTAGGCAGGCTTAAATTTATTCAACGGTGTTACTTTTCCTTTTTTGCGAAGAACTCCCCTTACATACTGAGATTGGCCTTTTTTTAAACCGTCAATATAAATATCTCCAAATACAAGAGGTGCTTGCTTATTGAAAAAGGCCTTCCTTTTAGCTTCCAGTTCAGCCGGATTTATCCTACGTTCAATGCTGCTTTTAATCGTTTCCAGCTGCCGGATGGCTGCAACATAGCCGCTGTCTATCTGGGCTTTGGGATTCGAAAAATCAAACGTGGAGGAATTTACCTTTGGTTCAATAATAATACCATTGGGACATAGAACTTCATATTTTGTACGGTTGATAAGCATCGCTTTCATCTGGGAAAGTACATTGTCTTCATCCGGATGCGGGGCATTTCCGGATACATTACTGCCAATAATGATGTCCGGAAAACAATGTTCATACATTATGTTGGAAGGAAAATTATTGTAGATACCTCCGTCAAACAGGAGTTTTCCGTCAATCGTTATCGGCTTCAGGTAAAAAGGATAGGAAATAGAAGCACGGACAGCCTGGCTCAAATCGCCATTTTTAAATACAACGGATATTTTTGATTCGATGTCTGCAGCAACACACCGGAAGGGAATAAAAAGAGAATCAAAATCATATTTTGCAGCTGCACTGGCAGGGGCCATGCTTTCCATAAGTCCGAAATCAATCGGTGCAGGAGATACAAGATTGGTTGGCAGGTTGGTTTCAATCGTGGAATCGAGGGAAAGTTTCAGGGATATCCATGACGCATTATCATCCTTTTTCTTGAAATAATAACTAAATTTTTTATCAATGTTACCATATACCCAATCATTAAAATCATGCGACAAGGCTATTTCTTCCATTTGCCTGGGAGTATAACCTATGGCATACATGGCGGCGACAAAGGCACCTATCGATGCCCCGTTAATGTAATCAACCGGAATATTATTTTCTTCCAGGGCTTTCAGTACCCCGATATGTGCAAGACCACTCGATCCACCGCCACTCAGAACCACACCTACCTTCTGGGCAAAGCCGGATGGAATGATGCCCAACACAAAGGATGCAATTAATACTATGCTTTTGGGCTGACGCACGGCTGGAAAACGCTTAATGAGAGTAATTATTTGGTTGCGAATTTACTAAAGATTTTGCAGCAGCCTTTCGAAGTATGCAGGAGCGTAAAGCAAGCGGGAACCGTACCAAGAGAACATCTCACCATCCACCAAAACAACTTTTGAATTGGGACAGTTGTCTTGCATTTCATGAATGTGTTTTTTCTGGAAAGGATAGGGTTCCGAAGAAAGAAAGATAAATGAAGGGTTTGCTTTTCGAAGGTCTTGCACTGTAATTTCAGGATAGCGGGCAGTGGTTGTGAATACATTTTCCAATCCGCAAATGCGAAGCATGTGATCAATAAAGGTGTTTGAACCCGCGCATATGTACGGTTTTCTCCAGATAAAATAAGCTACCCGTTTTGATTGTTGCTGCAGGCTCCGTGTGGACAGCTTAAAATGCGAGAACTGTTCGCGTATATCATTTTGGATTTTCAGCGCTTTATTCTCTTTTCCGGTTATCTTGCCAATGGATTCAATCATATCCAATGCGTCCTCCAGGGTTTTGATGTCACTCATCCAAACGCGATAGGATTTCATTAGTTCTAGGATCTGACTTTTTTCATTTTCTTCTTTGTTGCCTATGATGAGGTCGGGCTGAAGAATCTGTATTTTCTCCGGGATCAATTTTTTCGTTCCGCCAATTTTTGTTTTGCTTTCGTGCCAGTGTTTTGGATGGATGCAATATTTCGTAATGCCGATTATTTCTTCGTCTAAACCCAGGTCATACAATAGTTCCGTTTGAGAAGGAACCATAGAGATAATTCTTTTCGGGTAAGAAGGAAAGTAAAAAGTATTGTTAAGCTGATCGGTAATATTCATTCAATAAAATTCTGTCAATACGAAAGTACCAATAACGTAAGAAGAAAACGGATTGTTAAACACACAATCCATTGTTAAGAAGTCCGAAGTTATTTTATCTGCGGATGAAAGAATTTTTACGTACTTCGTATAAATTAATTTAAAAAATAAAAACCATGGCGAAGAAAGCTACAAAAAAGAAAGCAGCTCCTAAGAAAAAGAAAGCAGCTTCAAAGAAGAAAAGATAATCAGAGACACCGCGAGGTGTTTTTTGATTTCTGATTTTTAATCCCGGCGCACTGTATGTTGCCGGGATTTTCTTTTAATACGGCAGGAATAAAAAAATGCATGTAATGAGTTTAATCACGGCTGTTGGCAATGAAGAAATATTATCCATTCACTTTTTTATGGTCGGCAAGAAACTGGGCAAGGCCGTTATCCGTGAGAGGATGTTTTAATAAGCCGGTAATGGCACTCAGCGGACACGTTGCAACATCTGCGCCAACTTCTGCACATTTAATAATATGCATTACATGGCGTATCGATGCGGCAAGTATTTGCGTTTTGTAATCGTAATTATCATAGATCAAACGGATTTGGGCAATGAGTTCAACTCCGTCGTAGGCAATATCATCGAGTCTTCCGATAAACGGTGAAACATAGGTTGCTCCAGCTTTTGCCGCAAGCAAAGCCTGCCCTGCAGTGAATACAAGCGTACAGTTGGTCTTAATTCCTTTGTTTGAAAAGTATTTAATTGCCTGGACCCCGTCTTTTATCATAGGGACTTTAACTACTATCTGTGGATGAAGCTTGGCAAGCTTTTCTCCTTCTTTGATAATCCCTTCGTAATCGGTGGTTATAACTTCCGCGCTTACATCCCCGGTCACTGCCTTGCAAATAGCCACATAATGCTTGATAATATTATCTTCTCCTTTAATTCCTTCTTTGGCCATCAGTGAAGGGTTTGTAGTTACACCATCAAGCACACCCAGCGCTTGCGCTTCTTTTATTTGTTCAAGGTTTGCGGTATCTATAAAAAATTTCATAGGGAGAAAGGTTGTGGGTTTGGATTGGTATGAGTTGAGAATTGATTGCCCGCAAATATAGAGAAAGTGCCTGCAAAGAAGAATAGGAAAGAATTAACAAGTTATTCAGAAAAATGAAATACAATAATTCTAATAAGGGATTTTCATTGAATATTACCGTAGTGTTTTGCTGCAGGGAGGAGAGAATATATTTAATTCCTGTCCAACACGTTAAACGAGATTTGGTCTGGATTATAACTTATACCGTGCGCTTGGTGCTACGTTCTGTGCTGCGAATTCCTTCTTTAAATATTTATAGTGTCCTGCAATAGCGATCATGGCCGCATTGTCCGTACAGTATTCAAATGGGGGAATATATGTATGCCATCCTAGCTTATTTCCTGTTTCGGTCAGGGCTTTTCTTAATCCGGAGTTTGCAGAGACACCTCCTGCAATGGCGATGCAGTATTTTTCTTCGGTTTTTCCTGGCGCGGAAAGGGAGAATTGCCGGGTAGCCAGCATTAATTTGTCCATCAGAATTTTTACAATGGTGTATTGAATGGAAGCGCAGAGGTTGTTTAAATTTTTTTCGATGAAGTCCGGGTTTGATTTCACATTATCTCTTATAAAGTAGAGAATAGATGTTTTCAATCCGCTGAATGAGAAATTGAGACCCGCAATATTCGGTTCAGCAAATTTGAATGCATGTGGATTTCCGGTCTGGGCATATTTATCGATCAATGGCCCGCCGGGGTAGGGAAGTCCCAGGATCTTCGCGGCTTTGTCAAATGCTTCGCCCGCTGCATCGTCAATGGTCTCCCCGATTATTTCCATATTGAGGAAATCTTTTACAAGCACAATTTGAGTGTGACCGCCCGATACAGTGAGGCAGATGAAGGGCAGGTTTGGCATTTCGGGTGCAGTATGTACTATTTTTTCCTTCTCGTCCGGTTTTCGGCGAATGAAGTGGGCCAGTACATGTGCCTGCATGTGGTTTACTTCAATCAAAGGAATGTTAAGTGCGAGAGCCATCGCTTTGGCAAAAGACACACCGACCAGCAATGATCCGATAAGACCGGGTCCTCGGGTAAAAGCAATTGCACTTAACTCCTCTTTTTTTATTCCGGAATCTCTGAGTGCCTGGTCTACCACCGGCACTATGTTCTTCTGGTGTGCCCTGGAAGCAAGTTCCGGTACAACTCCTCCATATAGCTCATGTATCTTCTGACTGGCTATCAGATTGGCAAGAACTTTGCAGTCTTTTATAACTGCAGCAGAGGTCTCATCGCACGAAGATTCAATACCTAAAATAATTATTGGTTTTTCGGTCTTCAACTCGGGTTCTTATTCAAATGTTAATGTTAGTTAATCCTTCTGGCTGTCGTGAAGTTATTGTGTTTTCGTGTGTATATTCGTCATAATTCATAGCGTGTTGTGAAAAGTAAAGTTACCAAAAAAATACTCAGATTTTTGCTCTATTTCCTGAGCAGTTTGTTTTTGCTTTTTGCTGCACTTGCTTTTGCACTTTACAATCCTTTGTTTCAAACATGGGCAGCCAATCGGGTTGGGTGGTATTTTTCAAAGCAATGGGGGACTAATGTGAGGGTGCAAGGCGTTGATATTGAGTTTTGGAAGAAAATTGTCCTGGAAGGAGTCTATGTTGAAGATCTGCATAAAGATACGCTACTGTACACAAAAAAGCTCAAGCTGGATATTGGTGTATTTAACCTGGATAGCAGCAATGTCATTCTGGACAACGTGATACTTGAAAAGGCAACTGTTAAGCTGTATCATTACGAAAATGATTCGGTATTTAATTTTCAATTTCTTATAGATGCATTTGCCTCTGACGATACCTCCGCGGCAGGAAGTGCGAAATGGAATTTTGCCGTCAAAGGTATAACCCTGAATAACATCCGGTTTGCATACAAGATTGAAAGTGATACGGTACATCTGAAAGGAATTAATTTTTCCGATATTGCTCTGAATGACGTGAATGGAAAAATTTCTGATTTATCCTTTGATGCGGATACTACGCATTTTACAATTAACTCCTTTTCTCTTGTTGAGAAAAGCGGTTTTATTTTGAAAAATCTTGCGGCAAAGGCTAGTATAAGCCCGGCGTTTATGAAGTTGGATCAGCTGAATGTAATTTCAAACAAAAGCAATATAAATGCCGATCTTTTGTTTCAGTACGCCGCATACAATGACTTCAATGATTTTATTGACAAGGTAAAAATGAAGGTGGATTTTAAGAAGTCAGATATAGAGATGGAGGATGTAGCGTTTTTTTCACCTGAACTTTACGGACTTAAGAAAAAAGTATTTCTCAACGGATTGGTGAGCGGAACGGTAAGCGACTTGAAAGGAAGAAATATCATGTTGGTCCTGGGAAATGAAACAAGCTACAAAGGGAACTTTGATATGACGGGGCTTCCGGATATCAATCAAACCTTTATGAGTTTTGATGCAAAAGAATTCAAAACATCCAGGAAGGGAATTGAAGGCATACCGCTTCCTCCGTTCAGCGAGCAGCATGCTATTTCGCTGCCGGAAAATGTTTCTCTTTTCGGAGTCATCAGGTTCAAGGGGAATTTCAGTGGTTTCTATAATGATTTTGTATCGTATGGAAAATTCAGTACGGCACTTGGATATATTTCAACGGATATTTCCCTGAAAGAAGATACTGTTAGCGGGAAGGCGATATACAGAGGTAAATTCTCATGCCAGAATTTTAATCTGGGTAAGTTCCTTGAGAGCGAAAAGTATGTAGGTCAGGTATCGGCGAGTGTAATTATAGATGGTAAAGGGTTTAGTAAAACGGATGCTGTTGCATCGGTTGAAGGCGTTGTAAGCAATTTTGAGTTAAACGGATATAATTACAAGAATACAAATCTGAAAGGGAAATTAGCCAGGAATGTTTTTGACGGGACGCTTGAGGTGAACGATGAAAACCTGCAACTGGGTTTTAACGGTAATATTGATTTCAGCCAGTCACCTACCCGTGTGAATTTTATATCAGACATTACGAAAGCCAATCTTTCTGCTTTGAATTTTTCGGGGAAGGAGGAAACAATCGGGATTGCTGCCAGGATCGACGTTAATGCTGTAGGTAGTACAATTGATGATGTAACGGGTACGATGCAGCTGAACAACCTGGTGTATACAAAAGGCGGGAAAGCTTTTGATTTTAAAGATATAAAGATGGTGGTTGAAGATAAAGCGGGTTTGAAAACTGTGAATTTAAATTCGTCGGTAGCCGATGCAAATCTCAGAGGTAAATTCAAGCCGATGGACGTGGCTTCCAGTGTGAATGATTTTCTCAACGGTTACTTGCCCACATTTATTCCCCGTTCAGATAAAAATAGCAAGTCAAAAACGGCGGCCACAGGTTCCCAGCAGTTTTCGTTTGATATTAAATTGTATAATACCGACCTTGTTACAGGTGCGTTTGTTCCTTCTCTGAAGATTGTTGGTCCTTCCTTTATACAAGGTAATTACAACGATGAAAGCAACGATTTATCTTTTACCGGGCATTTCCCCATGGTTTCTATACAGGATTATAAATTTAAGAAATGTGAAGTGTCTGCTTCCTCAAAATCGGGCTACTTGTCTTTTGGAGTCAATTGCCAGCGATTTGCTCTGTCGGATAGCTCATGGATTGACAGTGTCAGAATTACTTCAGCTATCGCGCGGGACACTGCCAATTTCAGGATCAGGTGGCACAACAGCTCTGTTCAGAAATACAAAGGGGATATACCGGGATATGTGTCGTTTTCGGTAAGACCTCAGCTTAAACTAAAACTTTTGCCTTCCGTCATTACAGTAGCAGATTCTTCCTGGACGCTCAATGCGGACAATGAGGTGATCATCGATTCTTCTTTTATCAGTGTGCGAAATCTTGATTTTGAGTGTGGCAATCAGCGCATTAAAGTTGAAGGAAATATTTCCGAGGTAAAGGAGGATCAGATGTACCTGATGTTAACCTCGTTTTCGCTTGCAAATTTCAACAGCTATTTAAAGGGGACAGGTTTTTCAATCTATGGAAGTATCTCGGGCAATACATCAATTTCGAATGTGTACGACAAGCCATTGTTTGGAAGCAGCATTGACATAAAGAGCCTGTGGATTAACAAGGAATTAATTGGCGATGGGAACCTTGTAAGTGTATACGATAGTAAGAAGGATATTGTGAATTGTGTCGGCGGGTTCACTCGCAGAGGCGGAGAGCACCTGAAGTTTGCAGGAAATTATTATCCTTCAAAAAAAGAGAATAGTCTTGATCTGGAAGCCGAGATGCATGATTTTCAGCTAGGCTTTTTTGAACCTTTTGTCAAAGGTACTGTGGAGAACCTGAAAGGGACTGTTACATCCGAGATAAGAATAAAAGGAACTCCAGAGGCTCCGCTGATCACGGGTGTGTTAAAAACAAAAGTGGATAACATGTATGTAAACTATTTGGGGACAAATTATCATTTTGCCGGTGATATTGTTGTTGAGCCTGCCTCTTTTGATTTTTCAAATCTTACAATCCTGGATGTGAATAATAACAAAGCAGATATTGTAAACGGAAAAATATTTCACACTAACTACAAAGATTTTCAGCTGGATTTTGACGTTAATCTTAATAAATTTCTTTGTTTGAATACAACTGAAAAAGATAACTCCATTTATTACGGGAAGGTTTTCTCTACAGGTATTTTCAACGTTTTTGGATTTCTTGACAATGTCAATCTTTCCGCCGCTGTAAAAACGGATAAAGCTAAAAACCTGTTAGGTAAGAACGAATACACGCAATTATTTATCCCCCTTTCGGGATCAGAGGAAGTGGGTGAGAATAGTTTTATTTCTTTTGTAAAAAAGGATACGTCAAAGTCTGCTAAATACAAGATAAATACATCAGGCTTTACAATGGATTTTAAATTGCAGCCTACTTCGGATGCCCAGGTTCAATTAATATTTGACGAGAAAGTGGGCGATATCATAAAAGCAAACGGTACCGGGGACATTCGAATGGTTATTAATGAATTTGGTGATTTTAAAATGTTTGGAGATTATACGGTGGAAGAGGGGGATTATCTTTTTACTCTGAAAAACGTGGTGAACAAAAAATTCAGACTTGAAAAAGGAGGCACCATACACTGGTCGGGTAACCCGGCAGATGCGGATATAGACATGAGTGCCATATATGAGCTGAGGGCTCCCTTAACCCCTCTTTTTTTATCGCATGAACAAACAGATGCGATCCGGAAGCGCTATCCTATTGACTGTGTCATGAACCTGAATGGAAAACTTTTAGAACCGGATATTTCTTTTGTTATTAAAATGCCAACGGTAGATGATTTTACACGTCAGCAGGCATACGATAAGTTTAACAACAGTGAAAGCGAAATTAACAAGCAGGTGTTTTCGCTTATGTTTACAAACAGTTTTAGCCCGCCGCAGGGACAAGTACAGGGTGAGACTACGGGTGGTCCCGGCGCGGGAACGGTAACTTCTACCGAAATGCTTTCTAACCAGCTTAGCAATTGGCTCTCTCAGATCAGCAATGAATTCGATGTGGGGGTTCACTACCGTCCGGGAGACGTGGTGAACAGGGACCAGGTGGAGCTTGCATTATCCACTCAGTTATTCAATGATAAGATGAGCATTGATGGCACGGTTGCTAATAGTTCAAATACTACAACACAAAGTGCTGCGAGTGTGGTCGGGGATATCAATATAGATTATAAATTAACTGAAGATGGGAAATTCAGAGCAAAGGCGTACAACCGGTCTAATGACGGAGATATTCTGAATACGCAGAAAGGGCCGTATACCCAGGGTGTAGGGGTTTTTTACAAGGAAGAATTTGAAACTATAGGAGAATTGTATAGACGGTTTTTGAGTAAATTTAAAAAAGAAAAGGTAAAGAACTGAGATCGTATTGTGAAGTCATTAAAGCACCTGAATAAATATTTCTGGAAATACCGGTGGAGACTGATCCTCGGCATCCTGTTCGCGATTTTATCCACTTTTTTCGGAATATACGTTGCTGTGCTGGTAAGAAAAGCAACAGATTTTATGACACATTCTGTTGCCGGGAATTATTCTTTTAATACGATAGCCGGTGAGCTTTTCAAATATGGATTATTGATCCTGGGTACCACCATTATAAGTGGTGTATTGATGTTTCTGATGCGGCAGGCTATTATTGTAATGTCCCGCCATATTGAATATGATCTGAAGAATGAGATCTTTTCACATTATCAGAAATTGGATATGGCTTTTTACCGGAGAAATAACACGGGAGATCTGATGAATCGTATCAGCGAAGATGTTAGCAGGGTCCGGATGTTCATTGGACCTGCGGTCATGTATTTTGCCACTACCATTGCTACATTGATCCTGGTATCCGCCACCATGTCGGGGGTAAATATGAAGCTTACGCTGTATGTCCTGCTTCCGTTGCCTGTTCTTGTTATCGTCATTTACCTGGTGAGCGACCTGATAAACAAAATGAGTAACAAAGTGCAGGAGCAGCTTTCGGGTTTATCCACCATTGCCCAGGAGACTTTTTCGGGTATACGTGTGTTGAAGGCATATGCACAGGAAGATACAACCGGCGAGCATTTTTCAAAAGAAAGCGGACTTTACAGAAACAGGTATTTATCCCTTATTATGACCGAGGCGCTTTTCAGTCCATTTATTCTTTTGCTGATGGGGTTTAGCACTATCCTGACAGTGTACCTTGGAGGAATGCAGGCAATTTCGGGTCAGATATCTTATGGAAATATTGTCGAGTTTATTATTTATATCGGCAAATTGACCTGGCCGGTTGCTTCGCTGGGATGGGTGACATCTTTGGTACAAAGAGCAGCTGCTTCGCAGACAAGGATCAATGAATTTCTGAATACAAAACCCGAAGTCGAGAATAACCTGTCGGCGGTGATCCATACATCTCAGGCTGAAATTGCCAAAGGGGATATAGAATTTAGAAACGTTTCGTTTGTGTATCCGGATTCAGGTATTAAAGCAATTGATAAGCTTTCCTTCAAGGTCAGCTCCGGTCAGTCCATCGCTATTATTGGGAAAACAGGAAGCGGAAAATCATCTGTTGCCAGTCTGCTATGCCGGCTATACGATGTTTCTGAAGGGGAGATATTGCTGGATGGACAGAATCTGAAACACTGGAACATGTCTTTATTACGCAGGCAGATCGGCTATGTGCCGCAGGATACATTTCTTTTCTCGGACACTGTTGAAAATAACATTGCGTTCGGAAGCCGTGAGCCGGTAACTAAAACGTCTGATTTAAAAGATGGGAAAATGCCGGTTTCCGGGTTCCGTGGCCCTGACGCTCACCTGATAAAACAAGCCGCAAAAGATGCGGGCATAGAAAACGAAATTCTTCGCTTTCCTGACACTTATCAGACCATGATCGGGGAACGGGGAATTACACTGTCCGGGGGGCAAAAGCAGCGTATTGCGATTGCACGGGCTATTATAGGTTCCCCAAGAATATTGATTTTTGATGATTGTCTTTCGGCTGTTGATACGGAAACCGAAGCTGAGATCCTGGGAAATCTCAGAAAGGTAATGAAAGGCAAAACAACAATTCTTATCAGTCACCGGGTTTCTACGGTCAAGGATGTTTCGCATATCATAGCCTTGAACGATGGAAAAGTGGAAGAAGAAGGCTCTCATGTGCAATTAATGGAAAGGAAAGGATTCTACTATGAGTTGTACCAGATGCAGCTGGCCGAAGAATCAGAAAAGGATACGGGAGATAATTAAGGAATATTTTATGTATTTGTTTTTTCAAATAGCTACCTTTACCTTTATTAAAAATACAGTCATGAAAAATAGCTATTCTACTTTTCTTCTTTTTTGGATTGCTTCTGTGCCTGCTGTTTTAGCGCAGCAAATGCCATCCGATGAACATTTTAAGGAGATAGTCCGGTCTGAAATGAAGGCAAATACAGGCAGGATAAATCCCGTATTGTTGAATGCTATTTCTGATTACGATATCAGCTATCACCGCTGCGAATGGAAGGTTGATCCTTCGCAGAATTACATAGCAGGAAATATAACTACGTATTTCAAACCACTGGTTCTGAATTTTGACTCCATTAAATTTGATTTAAGCAACTCCCTCACCGTAGATTCGGTTAAATACCATTTATCCTCTTTAACATTTACCCATTCAGCCAATATTATTACAGCAGTTTTTCCTTCAGCAATTGCAATGAATACGCTGGATTCGGTTGCTGTATATTATAAAGGCGCTCCGCCCAGCACCGGCTTCGGTTCATTTATTCAGGATACACACAATGGCGCTCCCGTTTTATGGACTCTGTCCGAGCCCTATGGGTCAAGCGACTGGTGGCCGTGCAAGAATGGCCTGACCGATAAAGCGGATTCGATTGATGTAATTGTAACTGTTCCTCCGGGCAATAAGGTGGCGAGTAATGGTTCGCTTGTTTCCGTAGCACAGAGTGGAACGGACCGCGTTTTTCATTGGAAGCACCGTTATCCCATTGCCACCTATCTAATCTGCTTTGCAGCCACTAATTACGCGGAATACACGCACAATGTGCCGTTCGGGACGACAAATACACTGGTACAGAATTTTGTTTACCCGGAAGATTCGGCCATGGCTGTTTCTCAGACCGCTGGCATCATTCCAGTCATGCAATTATACGATTCGCTCTTTGGGATATATCCATTTGTGAATGACAAATACGGTCATGCCCAATTCGGATGGGGAGGCGGGATGGAACACCAGACAATTACATTTTTGGGGGGATTTTATCACGAACTGATTGCGCACGAGCTGGCTCATCATTGGTTCGGGGATAAAATTACGTGTGCAAGCTGGAGGGATATCTGGCTTAATGAAGGCTTTGCGAGCTATCTGGCCGGGCTGACCTACGAGCACATGTTTAACGGGATGTATTGGATGGCATTTAAATCCAGTCGTATCGGCAGCGTAACAAGTAAGCCGGACGGATCGGTGTGGTGCGACGATACAACCTCTGTGAACAGGATTTTTGACGGCAGATTAACCTATGATAAAGGAGCTATGATTCTTCATCAATTACGCTGGGTGATCGGAGACTCTGCATTTTATGCTGCAATAAAGAATTATTTAACCGACCCTGCTTTAGCCTATGGATTTGCTCATACTTCTGACCTTATATCGCATTTTGAAAGCTCATACGGGAAAAAGCTGGACTGGTATTTCAATGACTGGTTTACGGGAGAAGGATATCCTTCTTACAAGATCACCTGGACGAAAAGCGGAACCGTTGTTAATCTGACGATAGATCAGACTGCTTCCGACCCATCGTCTGTTTCCTTCTTTAAGCTTCCCTTGCCCCTGGAATTTAAGGATGCGACACACGATACCATTATTCGCCTGGATCATGTTTTTACAGGACAAACTTTTTCCATCCCCCTTCCTTTTACTGTTGACTCTGTTAAATTTGATCCGGAGCTCTGGCTGATAACAAAAAATAACATCGTTAATTCAGTAAAGGAAAATGAAATAACCCAGCATATCAGTATTTTTCCGAACCCAGCTCATGATAAAATACAAATTGCATTGACTCAATCCGTCGCCGACTTATCCCTGAGGTTATTTGATATCACAGGCAGAACAATTAAAATTGTTCCTGTAAACGGCATGAAAAACATTTTAATTGACCTTAAAGAACTTGCTAAAGGAGATTATGTTCTTGAGTTCAATTCAAAGGACTTTAATACGAGCAAAAAAATAGTTGTGAAGTAGAGAGGAGGCAATGAGAAATCATATCCCCGTTGTTATTTAATATTTCGGGGTATGTTAACAATTCGATATTGTATTATCTTTGATCTATTGGCTGTCCCATGAACGAACCTGGTAAAAATAATTTTTCTTACTTTTTTAGTTGGTTTAAACTTTTGGAGGAATCCAATCTTATCCTGTCTTTTAAGGGAGAGTTTGACCGGGATTTAATAAATGCAATTCTCATTATCGCCTCCGGAAAAATCCATTTAAAGGAGAATGAGGAAATGGTAAGAAGCAGGATTTTCTCCATTCTGGTTGAATTGTTGCAAAATATCCGTAAGCATGGGGCCGATGATGCAGCTAATGGACAAACAAAGCCGGGAATTGTTCTGATTGGAAAAAAGGAAAACGCAGTAATTATATCAACTGGAAATTTATTGTTAAATTCAGAGGTAGAACCGTTAAGTAAAAGAATAGACCATTTAAGGGGGCTGACAAAAAACGAAATCCGTAAATTGGCAATGAATGTTCTGATGACAACGGAGCTTTCTTCTAAATCCGGCGGAAATCTGGGATTGATCAAAATTGCCCGGAAATCGGATGGAATGAATTTTACAATGAAAAAAATAAATGAACAGCTTTCTTTTTTCTCATTGGAAATTGTGGTTCCTTATCATGCATTTTAATCGGAGCAATGGAAAAACTGGTAATTGAAGAATCGATAGACACTCCCGGCATAGTACTGGATGCGGAGAATAATGTTTTTGAGATTGCCAAGAAGTCGTATCCTGAGGATACGCACGAATTTTATGCCCCTGTTTTGAAGTGGATGGATGATTATGTGCTGAAGCCTAATACCACCACCACCTTTGTATTTAAATTCAGTTACTTTAATTCAGCTTCCTATAAACCCATCCTGGATATCATCATGAAGCTGCAAGCAATAAAACAGAACGGGTTAGAGGTCAAAATAGACTGGTACTACAAAAGTGGAGACCTGGATATGAAGGAAGCAGGGGAGGAGTTTGCTGATCTGGTCAGCATTCCTTTTTCTTTTCGTACCCTTTAAATAACGTTTAACCGCTTCTTTAATGAGAATTATTTTCCCAGTATTGTTATCGGTTTTATTTTCTGTCTGCTCCTTTTCCCAATCCTATATTTTTAAAAAGTATTCCATAGACGAAGGGCTTTCCCAATCTCAGGTTCGGTGCATGTTTCAGGATAGTAGGGGCTATTTGTGGTCCGGTACGGATGCGGGCGGTATCTGTAGATTTGATGGACAGTCTTTTATTACATACAGCGTTGAGGATGGACTAAGCAACAGCAGGGTATTTTCTGTAATTGAAGGTGACAATGGATATTTGTGGATCGGTACTGAGAAAGGCGTAAATATCCTGAATGGAGAACATTTTATTCCGGTACCGGAGCCATTCGGAAAAATAGCTGCGAATAAGATTTCATCGCTTTTTGGTGACAGTCAGGGAAGGTTATGGATTGCGGCTGACAGCAACATGTACCGGTGGAATGGGTCTTTGCTTGAAAAGGTAAAGGAATTGGAAGGCATTGCGGTCAATTTCATTTATGAGGATAGCAAGAAGAATATTTGGTTTGCTACCCCGGCAAATGGGGCTATTAAGCTGGAAAATTCGGAATTCAAAACGTTTACCACGGAGAACGGGTTACCCGATAATAATATATGGACAATTTGCGAAGGTCAGCAGGGCGAGTTCTGGTTCGGCACAGAAAAGGGTATTGGCAGGTTTAATGCTGCCGGCTCCCTAATGAATACTGATTTGGTTGGATTCAGGATCAGAGCATTGATTAAAGATAAAAATGGTAGTATCTGGGCTGGTACGTCCGCAAACGGAGCCTATAAATTTGAAGGAGATAATTTTATTCCTTTTACTTCCAAACAAGGATTGCCTATTGATGGCATATGGTCAATGGTAGAAGACAGGGAGGGAAATATTTGGTTTGGAACCGATGGAGCAGGAATTATAAGATATAGTTCCGCCGTTTTTAGTCGCATAACAGAAAAAGAAGGGTTGATCAATAATACGGTATTGTCGCTTTGTAAGGATAGCAAAGGAAACTGGTGGTTTGGTTCTGATATTGGAGCAAGTAAGTTCATGCCTGGTAACAAGGAAGGAAATTTTTATACATATAATGGCAGTAATGGTTTTACAAATGATAAAGTATGGTCAATTATTGAGGATACAAAAGGCGCTATTTGGTTGAGTTCCTATGGACATGGTGTATTCCGGTACAATGGAAATACGTTTACCAATTACAATGAAACGAATGGGCTGAGCAGCAACAACGTGAGATGTATTTTTGAAGACTCAAAGCATACTATATGGATAGGTACTGCCAAAGGGCTGAATAAATTCAACGATGGTAAATTTGAAATATACAACGAAAAACATGGATTGAAGAATTCCAGAATCCTGGCTGTTTTGGAGGATGCAAAGGGCAATTTATGGTTTGGCACTTCAGCAGGCGGAATCAGTAAATTGAACAATAACGAATTGGAAAAGAAATTTATCAGTTTCACGGATAAGGAAGGACTTGTTAACAATGCTGTATTGTCAATTGCGGAAGATAAGGATGGCAATATATGGTGCGGTACCTTTGGCGGTGTAAGCAAAATTGATCCCCGTACCAATAAGATTTCAAACATTACTGTAAGAAACGGGTTGAAATCAAATTCGGTGTATATCATCGTATACCATGATGGAAATTTATTTGCAGGAACAAATAATGGAATTGATAAGCTCGATGTCAATGAATACAATAAAAGTGGGAAAGTAATTCTGAAGCATTATGGTAAGGAAGAATGCTTTACCGGGGTTGAATGCAATACAAATGCTCAGTTCATAGATAACCGGAAGGATATATGGTTCGGCACCATGATGGGAGCGATTAAGTATGATCCTTCCCAGGATAAATTAAATAATACTGCTCCTATCACACATATTACAAATATTCGATTGTTTTTTGAAAATTTTGATTGGCTTCCTTACTCGAATAGCTTGGATTCCATAACAGAATTGCCCCGTGATCTTATCCTGCCTTACGATAAAAACCACCTGACATTTGATTTCCTGGGAATTTCTACCACCATTCCTGAGAAGACCCAGTATACCTTTATGCTTAAGGGATTTGATAAAGATTGGTTCCCGTCTACAAAACAATCATTTGTAACATATTCTTATTTGCCGCCGGGTAAATACACCTTTATGGTAAGAGCAATGAATAACGACGGCGTTTGGAATCAAAATCCTGTTGAATTCAGTTTTGTTATTAAATCCCCTTTCTGGCAAACCTGGTGGTTTTATACATTGTGCATTCTAATTATAATATTTTCAATATTTTCTCTTTTCAAAATCAGAATGCAAACACTCCGGAGGAGAGCGAAAAATTTACAGGAGCAGGTTGATCTTAAAACTATGGAGTTAAGAGGGGAGAAAGAAAAAGTGGAGGAGCAGCACAAGATTATTGCAAAGAAAAATCAGAACATTACGGCAAGTATTAATTATGCCAGAAGGATTCAGAATTCTGTACTGCCGATCAAAGAAAATATTACAAAAATTATCCCTGAAACATTTGTATTTATTAAGCCCAAGGATATTGTAAGCGGTGATTTCTGCTGGTTTACGGAGATTAACAAGAATGGGAATTCCGAGGATAAGTTAACACTTATAGCGGCAATTGATTGTACAGGACACGGGATACCGGGAGCATTTATGTCATTGGTAGGAAATTCACTCCTGAATGATGTAATACATATCAAAGGTATTTCGAATCCTTCCAGGATATTGGAGAAATTGCACGAGGAAATAATTGTAACATTAAAAAAAGAGGAAAAGGATTCTGCCACCGTGGATGGAATGGATGTGTCCCTTTGTGTTATTGACCGGAAGAACAAGGTGCTGGAATTTGCATCTACCGGCCAGCCACTTGTTCTTGTTAAAAATGGGCATACAGAAGTTATCCGGAGCGGAAAATATCCTATTGGTTTGGTTTTAAAGAAAGAGAGACAGTACGAAACGTACCGGTTTTCTTTAGAAGAAAAGGATACTTTCTATATTTTCAGTGATGGTTATACTGACCAGTTTGGAGGCCCGGATGATGAAAAATTTTCTGAAACACGGTTTGAGAAATTATTATCCAATATCCATCATCTGGACCTTCAGGAACAGGAAAAAATAGTGGCAAGCACACTGGATGATTGGAAGGGGAATAAACCGCAGTTGGATGACATCCTTGTGATAGGAATGAGAGCAACCTGAATTTATATGTTAAGAATAAATCATATTCTATTCATTATTTTCCCCGTTATTGTTTCGTTGCGGGACCCGTATGCTGTTCTTCAAACAGGTAAACCCGGAATTATCAAAGCGGATGACCTGGTGAAACGTTATACTAATTCCAGTGATACAACGTATGTGATAAATTTTTGGGCTACCTGGTGTGATCCCTGTGTGAAAGAGCTGCCTTATTTTGAAAAACTGAATGAGAATTATAAAAATAAAAAAGTAAAAGTGATTCTGGTCAGCATTGATTTTTTATCCGATTATGATTCCCGGGTTGTTCCCTTTATCAGGAAAAAAATGATTAAAAGTGAAGCCGTTCTTTTGAATGAATCCAAGCCCAATGAATTCATTGACAAGATACATACAAAATGGCAAGGTTCAATTCCCGCCACAATGATTCTTAATAATCACCGGGCGTTCAAGGAGTTTTTCGAAAAACCTCTCGATTACCAGTTCCTGGAAAGCAAAATAAAAATGCTTGGCAATTAGTTTTGCGTGGGCTTTATGCGCTTAATGGTGCAGCCAACAGACTTGGAAGAGGCCACCGTTACGGCTTTTCCTTCCTTCAATGCATTCATAGCATCTTTCAGGAAAAATTTTGTCGCGTTTGCCGGATCGGAATCATCCGTGTAAGCTCCTTTATAAACTAATTTCAAATTCTTGTCAAACAGAAAAACTTCTGGTGTACGCGTGGCCCCGAAGGCGTTGGCAAGATCTGAGTTCTTATCAACCGTGTACGGGAAATCGTATCCTTGCTTTTCTGCATATTTTTTCATTGCCTCGTATGAATCCACCCCGTCGCGCTGAGCTTCGTTGGAATTAATAATTACATATCCTATCTTGTTTTCCCTGGCATGTTTTCCTTCCTCTTTTATAACCGATTCATGCTTGATCACAAAAGGACAGGTATTGCAGGAAAATACAACCAGCAAGCCATTTTCTTTTTTGGAGTCTTTGAGAGTGACTTCTTTTCCGGAAATATCTTTCAATTTTGTTTCACCTTTTGGCAGCGCTGTGCCAATCTCGATAGAGGTTATATCAGAACTATGGAATGCAGTTAGCATGGTGCCGATAACCAGGGTCAGAGAAAGGATAAAATATTTTTTCATGGTGTTTTTTTTGCCGAAGGTAATAAAAAAATATTATTTTATTTGTAGTAATACCTTTTTGCCCCTGCTTTTAAATGCAGGTGACTCACGTTCCCATCGGTCTTCAATGATGGATCTTAATTCGGATTTGATTTCGGGATAGTGCCTGGATAAATTGTACAATGTGGTCATTGAAAATACTTTAATTGCCACAGGAATGGAATTATTTTCCAGAAACTGAAAACAAGCTTGCATTACTTTTCCATGAAATTTTTCTGGTATTTCAATTCTTTCGAGCATGCTGACAGAATGCCTTATTACAGCAGGGTGTATGTCTTTTCGTGAAAGGACCGAAACCAGATCTTTAACATGCGGAAATACATATTCGGGTAACTTGACGGCAACAATGCTCAGACTCCAGGCCGCCCGCCGGGAAAGCAACTGGTTGTCGGATAGAAAATAGTTCATCAGCTCTTTGAAATGTTTTTTGCTGCGGCAGGCATAGCCTGCAATTTTATCCGCCTGCCTCCTGGAATGTTCTGCAAGTAATGCCTTTTGTAAATTCATAAAAAGGGTGTGGCTGGATGCATTAGGTATAAGACAAATTTACTAAAAGGTACTGCTTGCATCTTTTTAGGGAAAAACATACATCAAATCCTAATAACTGGACGGAATTTTATTTGGATATTAAAAGTAATTTTCGGACATTCGTGCACACTAAACAAACATCTCCATTACCTATGAAAAAACAATTACTATTATTTATTTTAATCATTTCCACCGTCATACAGCTAAAAGCTGAAGAAGCAGGTAAGTACGATTTGTTATTTATCTCCGGAACGGTAAAACCCAGTGCGAATGCCGATAGGTTATCCGAGCAACGTGCGGCTAAGGGAGAGATAATCGATGGAAAGTATTTCAGGATCATTCAATTCTGGCAAATTCCGACAGATGCAGAGAAAGAGGAATTGAAATCAAAAGGCGTTGATCTGATCTGTTATTTACCAAATTTTTCCTTTTTTTCAGCTATTGCCGAGTCAGCAGAAATTACTGCGCTGAATTCACGTGGTAATATCCGGGCATTACTTCCCGTATTGCCTGAATACAAATTATATCCGGAATTAAAAGACAACAAATTACCTGCAGATGCAGAAGTGGTCAAAGGGCAAGCCGATCTTGTCATTACTTATTTTAAAGGGATTTCTGCTGAGCTTATCCTGAAGCAGCTGGAATCCATTGTATCCGGCTTAAAGATCCTCGAACACGATCCTGCTTCACAAACTGTGAATGTGAGAGTTCAAAAGGAGTATGTTTCAAAGATTACACTGGCATCAGGAGTTCAGTATGTAGAGCCGGTAATGCCATGGAAGATGGAAAATAATTCTGGTACTACAGAACATCGTTCCAATACTATTAACAATTTTATTCCCGGTGGATTGCGTTACGACGGAGCCGGGGTTGGAGTTTCAATAGGAGACGGGGGAGCTTATTTTACACATGTTGACTATATAGGCAGGCAATCGGGCGGACTTTCCTCAGGTGCTGCAGATCATGGTACGCACGTTGCAGGTATTGTTGCAGGTGCCGGAAATATTGATCCCAGATACAGGGGTCAGGCACCCGGTGCAACACTCATTTATTCAAACGGGTTTGCAGATATATCCAGTGTAAGTGCGATTACAGCTTTATACAATGGCACAAATAAAATACGTATCACTAACCATTCGCTGGGTGAAGCCGCTAATGCCGGTTATACCAGCACAGCGAGACAATCCGATCTTCAGGTTGAGTCGTTACCCTCTATATTTAACGTACATTCTGCAGGCAACAGCGGTACTGCCTGGCTGACCATAACCGGCGGATATAAAGCGGGTAAAAATGCGATCGCTATGGGGGCCTTGGATTATAAGGATCTGGTTGCAAGTTTCAGCAGTCGTGGTCCTTCCAAAGACGGTCGTATCAAGCCCGATATCTGCACTAAGGGAAGCAGCGTTCAGTCTACTATGCCCAATAACGTGTACGGAGGTATGAGCGGTACTTCCATGGCATCTCCCGGAGGTGCCGGTTGTTTTGCCCAGCTGATTGATGCATACAGGGATTTAAACTCCGGAAGTGATCCAAAGCTGGCACAGTTAAAATGCATTGCATTGAATACTGCCGAGGATCTTGGAAATACCGGCCCCGATTATACCTATGGATGGGGAAGGATGAATGTGTGGAAAGCCTATAACGTAATTAAAGACAAACGTTATTTATCTGCAACGGTAGCAACGGGTGCAACTAATAAGCACACCATTACGGTTCCTGCGAATGTAGGTGAACTAAAGGTGATGGTTTATTGGGCAGATCCTGCTGCAGCAGCGGGAGTTTCTAAGGCACTTATCAATGACCTGGATATTTCCCTGGCTTCTGCAAGCCAGGCATACAGTCCCTGGCAGCTGGATTTTTCCTCTCCTGGAAATGCTGCAATTAAAGGTCAGGACAAGGATAATAACATGGAACAGGTTTCGGTGCTGGCTCCTGCTGCCGGAACTTATAGTCTGAGCGTGAATGGATTCCAGGTTCCTCAGGGTCCCCAGGAGTATTGGGTAACCTATGAATTTTTAACGGACGATATTAAAGTGACTTATCCCATAGGAGGAGAAAGTTTTGTACCGGGCGAAACCGAGTATTTACGGTGGGATACGTATGGCACATCCGGAAACTTTACCATTGAATATTCAACCGATGGAGGCACAACCTGGACCAATATTACCTCTGCGGCAACAGGCGCCAGCAGATTCTACACATGGACCGTTCCTTCCACGCTTACCGGACAAGCCCGGGTGCGTATAAGCCGAAGCGGAAAAACAGGTACCAGTGAGGCTAATTTTAATATTATCAATGTGCCTACTGCGTTGAAAATCGATTGGAGATGTCCGGCCAGTTTTCAGCTTTCCTGGACTGCTGTGGCCGGAGCAACATCTTACGAGGCTTACCTGCTGGGCCAGAAATACATGGAGCCTCAGGGAACTACTACCGGTACAAGCTTCTGGATACAGTCGCCCAATACCTCGGTTACCTGGGCCAGTGTGCGTGCATTGGCTGCTAACGGGCAAACAATAGGAAGAAGGGCAGTGGCTATTCAGGTGCCTACCGCCGTTACCGGATGTTTAACCTCTGTAGATAAAAATGAAGGTAACGCTTACCTGGTTTCAGTTTTTCCCAATCCGGTGAATGACCATTCGGTAATATCGCTGAACATTGCGGAAGAAGAAAATATCAGCATAAAGTTAATGGATGTCTGCGGCAGGGAAATTGCGTCGCTGGCTGAAGGAAAGCAACTGTCAGCGGGTGAGCATCAATTTAAATTAGATCAAATACATGCCGCTGGAATGTATATGGTGATGATAAAAGGAAAGAGGGGAGTGGCTTATGAAAAAGTAATGGTTACAGGGATGTAACCGACAGTCTTCGGTAGAGCTCTTAATAATTAGAATAGTAGCTATTAGTTACCCAATACAGGCAGGTACCTTATCCAGGGGCCTGCCTGTTGTTTATATTGCTTAGCCATTACCCGCGCAATCTGTGCTATGTGTCCCAGATCATGTGCCACCCAGGTCGCCAGCAGTTGTCTTAGTGTAACTTTGCCAAACTCAGGATGAATCCCGGTTTTATCAAGCATTTCCTCTGTGAGATTTTGAGAGGAAAGTATAATTATATTTTCTTCACGTAATTTTTTGAACTCCGATAGGAGTGCTGTTAACGATTTTTTTTCAGTGTGCAGCATAGCAAAGCGGTCAAAAGGAACAAAACGTTTGTCCTCTGCATTTGAAAGTATAATTTCCATTCTGGGGATCCAGTCCGTTTTTTCCCCGTGAATTAAATGCCCCACCACATCGTAGGGAGACCAGGTGTTCTCTCCTTCGTTGTTTTGGATCCATGACTCAGGCAGGTCTTTCAGCATGTTTTCAAGAACGGAGGGTGTTCGTTCAAGAACTGCAATGGAATCGGATACTAAGAAATTCATGAAACGGTTTATTTAATTGGTTTTTATATCCATTTTTTACTTTTCAAGTTTCTGATTTTCAGTTTTCTGGTATTTTTTAGAAATAGGTTTTCAAGGAATCAAAAAAAAGTAAAGTGTAATGCAGGTAAAAATAGGACTTCATTTTGAAGATTTTCTCTCTCAATTTTCCTTCGATAATGTTTGTAAAATATATTTTTTTTTAGACATTCGCTGGAAATTTTAACACAGTAAAATCAAAACCCATCATTAAAAAAATAAATCATATGTCGTACGAAATTAAAAAACAATTAAATCGGATTGTATTCTTTATGGTAGCTGTAGTATTGGTAAATGTATTTTTTTACGCGTGTAAAAAGGAAGGGAAGCAGGGCTCTTTTACGAATCAGCCCCCGGTGGCAAAAGCCGGACCCGATATATCCACTTACCCTACGAATAAGTTCATTATCGATGGATCAGGCAGCAGTGATCCGAACGGAAGCGTAGGTTCCTATAAATGGATTCAGACCAGCGGGGCATCGTGTGTATTAAACGGTACAAATACTTCCAAGCTGGAAGTAATTGCACCAACGACGGGCACGTATATGTTCAAGCTCACAGTTGCCGATATTTTTGGCGCAAGCAGTTCAGATGAGGTAAAAGTTACTGTTGCGGATGTTACTAAAACCGCTACTGCAACCATCGGTCAGGTGTATATGGACACTATAATTTCAGGAACAGCTACCTTTAAACAAAAGAATAATGAGGATGTGACTCTGGTGTTGGATGTTACCTGTCCTTATAAAGCGAATAAAAGTGTGGCGGTGCATTTTCACATGATGCCGGATTGCGGTGGCATGGCTGCCAATGCAAAAGGGCACTGGAATCCGACCAATGCGTCTCATGGAAAATGGGGAGGGGCTCCGGGTACATTTCATATCGGAGATATCGGAAATATATCCCTGGATGGGTCCGGTCATGCAACCTATTCGGTATCTACTAATTTATGGAATATCAACGGCCCGGACACCAGCCGGAATGTGATAGACAGAAGTATAATGGTTCATTCAGGAATAGATACATACTCCGTTCAGCCTTCCGGAAATTCGGGTAATAGGATAGGTTGCGGTGCAATTAAATAAAGGAAATATGGCAACCCCGACCGCACGAGGGCGGGGTTGCTCTTATATACAGATTAAGATGGGTGAGTAATAGATTACCTGGTTCCAGACACGGATTCCTTAGCTTATCATTTTTTCAAATTCATTCTCGTCGATAATTTTTATACCTAGCTTTTCCGCCTTTTTCAGTTTTTCCGGGCCCATATTTTCTCCTGCCAGAATATAACTTGTCTTGCCGGATACCGAGCCAACCACCTTTCCTCCGTTCTGTTCAATAGCGGATTTAAGGTCATCGCGCGAGAATTTCGTGAATACTCCGGATACCACGAAGGATAGCCCGGCTAATTTGGTCGATTGTGCTAATTGTGCGGATTGAGACTCAAATTGCAGTTGGTGCTTCTTCAGTCTGTCTATCAGCTCTTTATTTTTCTGCACGCTAAAGAAATCTATAATGCTTTTTGCAACTTGTCCGCCAATGTCGTTTGTTGCAGTAAGTTGCTCTTGGGTTGCAGCCATGATCGCATCGATGTTTCTTAATTGCCTTGCAAGCTTCTTGGCAAGTGTTTCACCTACGTGCCTTATTCCCAGCGCATACAACACCCGTTCAAAGGGTACCTGCCTGGATTCTTCAATTCCTTTCAGCAGATTGCTTACAGATTTTTTACCCATGCGGTCAATTTCTTCAAGCTCATCCTTACGGGTATGTAATTCATAGATATCTGCAATATTCCGGATAAACCCTTTTTCATAAAGCATGTCAATAGTTTCTTCTCCCAGGGAATCTATATTCATGGCTTTCCGGGAGGTAAAATGAGTCATGGTCCCTTTTATTTGAGTAGGACACCCCCAGGTATTGGGGCAGTAGTGCCTGGCTTCATCTTCGCCCCGTATTAATTCCGTTCCACATTCCGGGCATTTGGTGATGTATTTTGTCCGGTGAGAATCAGCCGGGCGTTTTTTAAGGTCGACTCCGGTTATTTTGGGGATTATCTCTCCGCCTTTTTCTACAAATACGGTATCATTCACCCGCACATCCAGCTTTTCGATGATATCCGCGTTGTGAAGCGATGCACGTTTGACGGTAGTGCCTCCAAGCAGGACAGGCGTTAAATTCGCAACAGGCGTAATCGCTCCTGTTCTCCCTACCTGGTAGGTAATTTCTTTCAGAACGGTGGATACCGTTTCGGTTTTGAATTTATATGCAATTGCCCACCTGGGCGATTTTGCCGTGAAGCCCAGTACACGCTGTTGTTCATAGGAGCTTACTTTAATCACCACTCCATCAATGTCAAAAGGAAGCCCATGGCGGTCTTTATCCCAGTGATCTATGAATTCAAATACTTCATCGAGTGATTTGCATTTGGCAATGTAATCCGGAACCCTGAATCCCCAGTTTCTCGCCTCTTTTATACTTTCATAATGGTTTTTGAAAGGCAGGTTTTTTCCATAGAGCATATACATGAAGCAATCCAGTTTCCGTCCGGCTACTACGGTTGAATCCTGCATTTTGAGCGTGCCAGCGGCAGAATTTCTTGGATTTGCCAGCAGTGTCTCACCAATTTCTTCCCGTTCTTTATTAATGGCGTCAAATGTCTTGCGGTTCATGAAAACCTCGCCGCGTATTTCAAATTGTTCCGGGTAATTGCTGCCACTTAGCTTTAAAGGAATTGACCGGATCGTTTTGGCATTGGTGGTTATATCGTCCCCCTGTTCACCATCCCCCCTGGTGACTGCCTGTATTAATTTCCCTTTTTCATATTTTAATCCTATGGCAACGCCGTCGTATTTTAATTCGCAGATGTACTCTATGCTTCCGGCAACACCTTTTCGTACCCGCTCGTCAAAATCTGTTAAATCTTCCTTTGAATAGCTGTTATTTAGTGAAAGAAAGGCATAATCGTGCTTGACGGTTTTAAATTCCTTCGTGATAGTTCCTCCCACTCGCTGAGAGGGAGAGTCAGGGCTGAGAAATTCGGGAAACTCTTTTTCCAGCTTAACAAGTTCTTCCAGCATCATATCAAAATCATAGTCGCTGATGCTGGGTTTAGCCAGCACATAGTACTTGTAATTGTGCTCTTCCAGCTCTTTGGAAAGGGATTCTATCTTCTTTTTTGCCTGTTCTTTTGTCATAGGACGAATTACTGTTCCTGAATACAGGGCATGGAACCGGAAACGATCCGGTCTTTGCCACTCATATCCTTTGTTACTTCAACGCTTCTGAAGCCTTTTTGCTCCAATAATTTTTTTATGTCGTTTCCCAGGGCTTCGTTAATTTCAAAATAGATTTTTCCGTTTGCGGAAAGGTTATGTGCAGAAAAATCTGTAATATTTTTATAAAAAATAAGGGGATCTCTATCGTCCACAAATAGTGCAAGATGAGGTTCATGGTCCAGCACATTGCTATGCATCTTATCCTTTTCAGAAGAACGCACATAGGGTGGATTCGAAACAATGATGTCAAACTTGTGGGCGGATGAATTAGGTGCTTGAACAGGACTAAGAATATCCGCCTGCAGGAAATTTATTTTTGTTTGATTTAAAATTGCATTGGTTTTCGCCACCAGGAGCGCTTCTTCCGAAATGTCAATGGCGGATACATTTGCCTCGGGCACATTCTTTTTTAATGCAATTGCAATACAGCCACTTCCTGTTCCTATGTCAAGTATATTGAGTTCCGCTTGTTCGTGCTCGCTGCGGGTTTCGTTATCTAATATCAGCTGGACCAGCTCTTCCGTTTCCGGTCTTGGAATCAATACATGCTCGTTAACCCTTATTTTACAATTATAGAACTCCGTTCTTCCAAGGATGTATTGCAAGGGCTTACTTGTTTTCAGATCTTTGATTACATTATAAAGTGTATCTGCATCTTTCGTCTTTACGGGACTGTTTTTTCTCAATCGTATATCGCTTTTAGAGAAATTGAACAGTTCATGGTACGTGGAAAAGATGAATGCTTCAATCTCATCGTGTGGATAATGGTCTTTCAGCTCTTCATGAAAGAGATTCATGAAATCACCCAGTGTAACTGCCGTATTCACAATGCGAAAGTAAAGTATATTTGTTTTGATGAATATTCATGAGAAATATTTGAATCATTGTCTCACGCTGGCGCAAAAGGGGCTTGGCCGGGTTGCACCTAATCCCATGGTGGGGTGTGTGATCGTTTATAAGGATAAAATTATTGGGGAAGGGTATCATCGGGAGTATGGCTCTTCGCACGCAGAGGTGAATGCCATCAATTCTGTTAAAAATAGAAAGCATCTTAAGGGCGCTACTCTATACGTAAACCTCGAACCGTGTTCTCATTTCGGAAAGACCCCTCCCTGTGCGGACCTTATTATCAGTAAGGGATTTAAATATGTGGTGATTGGTACCCTGGATCCCAATCCATTGGTTTCGGGCAGGGGCCTGAAAAAACTTGTATCCGCCGGGTGTGATGTCAAGATAGGAATTCTTGAAAATAAATGCAGGGAACTAAATAAGCGTTTTTTTACTTTTTATGAAAGGCAACGTCCTTACATTGTTCTCAAATGGGCACATACATCCGATAAGGTCATTGGGATTAAAAATTATAAATTGAATATTACAAGTGAAGAGGCAAACAAACATGTTCATAAATGGAGAAGCGAGGAACAGGCCATACTGGTTGGCACGAACACCGCGTTAACGGATAATCCCAGACTTACCGTACGAAAAGTAAAAGGAAATAACCCGGTAAGAGTCTTGATAGACAGGCAGCTTAAAGTTCCGGTTTCTTTTCATTTGCTTAACGGTTCTGTGCCAACGATCGTTTTTACTTCTAAGAATAAAAAATCCCGTACGAACCTGGAATACATCACTTTAAATTTTAAAAAAGATATATTAAAGCAGATGATGCATGAGTTGTATCAGAAGAACATACAATCTATCATGATTGAAGGAGGAGCAAAAATCCTGAACTTGTTTATTCAAAACAATCTTTGGGATGAAGCGAGAATATTTTCCGGTAAAAAAAGCTTACGCGACATCGCCGGAAAGAAAATGAAAGGGGTGCCGGCGCCCGTGATTGCCGGGAGGGTAACGGGTTATAAAAAAATGGGTGATGACCAGGTGCTGATACTTAATAATATTTCCTGATCTGTTTCAGAAAATTTTCGGGTGCTGTTTTGGGTTTTTTGTTTTTTGAATCAATAAATACAAGTGTTACTTCCCCGGTGCTCAGCAATTCAGACTTCTCGTTGTATACTTCGTGTACAAAAACTACTCTTGTTTTCGGGATTTCCTGTATGCTCGTTCGGATCGTGAGCATATCGTCATAGTGTGCCGGCTTCCTGTATTTTACATAGAGGGTATATACGGGCAGCATGGTCCCATTGTCTTCCATGTCTTTGTAGTTCATTCCCAGCTCACGGAGCGCTTCCACGCGTGCTACCTCGAAATATTCAGCATAATTTCCATAATAAACGTAGCCCATCCGGTCTGTTTCTGCATAACGAACCCGTATTTTTACCTCTGAAATAAACATGTTTTTTGGCTTTCTTTTTGTATATTTAACCAAAGTTATTCATTTCGGGATTACGCGGCCGGACAGCGGGCAGGGCAGCGAAAAGAATCGTAAAAAATAATTTTAAGAAGCAGGAATGATCGAAGCATATCGGAGATCGCTGGTAAGATATACTTTTTTCTTTCCGAATAATAAGATAACCGGATTTATTTTTTTGCCACATCTCCCTATGAAAAAAATATTTTTCATGTTACTAGAAAAAAATATGACAGCACCAACGCGCGAAAGAAAAATAATTTTTAAAAAAATATTTTTTTACTGTACGCTCAATTGAAATACTTTTCTACATTTGAGCATTCGTTCGGACAAATTGAATTTTCATAGGTAAAAATGGCGTTTCGCTCTTAATATTTTTAGTGCTGCATGAAAAAAGAATTTGAAAAAGTATGGGAAAACTGTCTTGAGATAATTAAAGACAACGTAAATGCACAAAGTTTCAAAACCTGGTTCGAGCCGATAAAACCAATCCGAATACAAACCAATGTACTTACTATACAGGTCCCAAGCCAGTTTTTTTACGAATGGCTTGAGGAGCACTACGTTGCGTTGCTGAAGAAGGTCGTTAGAAAGGAGCTTGGTGCCGAAGGGAGGCTGGAGTACAGCATTGTGATGGAAAATATATATGGGGTAAAGCCTTACACCGTACGGGTTCCTGCATCCAATAAGAAAGACGTAAGAAATCCTTCGGTGAATATGCCGCTGGATATGAACAACGGAAGTATTCGTAATCCATTCATTATCCCCGGATTAAAACGTGTAACCGTTGAATCTAATTTAAATCCCGATTATTCTTTTGAACATTATGTGGAAGGTGACTGCAATCGCCTGGCCCGTTCGGCCGCTTTTGCAGTTGCAAACAAACCGGGTGAAACTTCTTTCAATCCACTCCTTATATACGGTGCTGTGGGACTGGGTAAGACCCATCTGGCTCATTCCATCGGCATAGAGATCAAGAAAAAGTTTCCTGCTAAAACGGTTTTGTATGTTCCGTCCGAAAGATTTACGAATCAGTTCATTGATGCAATTCAGAATAATAACACGAATGATTTTGTGAATTTCTACCAGATGATTGATGTGCTCATCATTGACGATGTGCATTTTTTCTCAGGTAAGGAAAAGACACAGGATGTATTTTTTCATGTATTTAATCACCTGCAGCAGAATAAAAAGCAGATCGTGATGACCTCTGACCGTGCTCCGGTTGATCTTCAGGGAATTGAACAGCGTTTGCTTTCCCGCTTCAAATGGGGATTGGCGGCAGACCTGCAGGCTCCGGATCTTGAAACAAGAATTGCTATACTTGAAAAGAAAGCGTACGCGGATGGAATTGAAATGCCAAGAGATGTGATAGAATACATTGCGTACAGCATTACTTCCAATGTGCGCGAGCTGGAAGGTGCTCTGATCTCGTTGCTTGCCCAGGCATCTCTCAATAAAAAGACGCTCAATATTGATCTTGCGCGGCAGATGATAGATAAGTTTGTCCGCAATACCGCGAAGGAGGTCTCTATTGATTATATACAAAAGGTTGTTTGCGATTATTTCAATATGGGTATTGATCTGCTGAAATCCAAAACACGTAAACGTGAAGTGGTTCAGGCCAGGCAGATTGCCATGTATTTTGCAAAGCAGCTTACCAAGTCGTCTTTGGCTACCATCGGAATGCACTGCGGCGGAAAAGATCACGCCACCGTACTTCACGCGTGCCGCACGGTAAATAACCTGATGGATACCGATAAAAAGTTTAGGCATTATATCCAGGAATTGGATAAAAAGATAAATCTTGCATAAAAAAAGAATTCAAGCAACTGAAAACCCCGCCAGCCGGGGTTTTTCTTTTACAGGAAAATGAAAAGTATATTGTTTGTTTGTCTGGGTAATATATGCCGTTCTCCACTGGCAGAAGGCATTCTGCGGCATAAGGCCGGGAAACAGGGAATTGATATGAAAATTGATTCTGCCGGCACGGAATCATTGCACGTGGGTGAACGCCCGGATAGAAGAGCAATGCAGACTGCCAAAGAACATGGAATTGATATTTCAACACTGGTTGCCCGCCAGGTAAAGCCGGGAGATTTTGATACGTTCGACAGGATATTGGTTGCAAATGAAGCAGTGTACAATGAGCTGATGCATTTTACAAGAAATGAAAGCGACAAAAAGAAAGTTGACTTTATAATGAATGCGGTTCATCCCGGGTCCAATACAGGCGTTCCGGACCCTTATTACGGCGGACAGGAAGGCTTTGAGCGGGTATACCAGATGCTGGACAAAGCCTGTGATTCAATTATTGCTACCTCTCACAAGAAATGAAAGGAATATTGTACCTGATCCCGGTTCCTATTGCAGATGAGGAAGAAGGTTCGGTTCAACTATATCCTTTGCTGGAATCAATTGTAAACTCCCTGGATGAATTTATTGTGGAAGATCTCCGGACGGGTAGGCGCATGCTCCGTAAAATAGGCTTTAAAGGAGAATTTGATCAAATGACTTTCCATGTTTTGAATGAACATACAGATCGAAAAGGCATTGGCCGTTTTCTTGCCTGTGCTGAAAAAGGGAAAAACATTGGATTGCTCAGCGAAGCGGGTATGCCTTGCATTGCAGATCCCGGATCGGATATTGTAAGACTGGCTCATGAAAAAAGAATTAAGGTGGTACCCCTTTACGGGCAATCATCCATCTTCCTGGCACTTGCAGCCTCCGGACTCAGCGGACAGCATTTTTGTTTTCACGGATACCTTCCCAAATCGCAGAAAGAAAGAATAAAAAAGTTAAAGGACATTGAGAATAAAGAAGGCGCTCAGATCTTTATTGAAACTCCCTACCGGAACAATCATTTGTTGGAAGACATTCTGTTAACCTGTTCACCCGCATTATTGCTTTGCCTGGCAGTAAATATTACAGGAAAATCTGAAATGATTGTGACTAAACCAATTTCGGAATGGAGGAGGGGAGATAAACCCAACCTGGATAAGCAACCCACCGTATTTATATTAGGAAAGTAAAAATAATTGGAATTATAACCTGTTCTGAAATTATCAGGCAAGACAGGTCAACTGGCTATTCTCTTTAGTCAGGAAGATGAAAAAAGCGGAAAATGCTCCTGTATTTCCCATCCTTATAAAATATTAAAATCAGGGATTTTCTCCTGCCAATTACTCATTAAACCTACCATTTACTAAATTGTTTCTAAGTTTTATTTTGGGGATTCAAAATCATTTTTACATTCGTGCGCTCTCTATTACTCAACGTATCAAAATTCTCGGTCGCACAAGGTATTCTGTTGTAAGGATATTTATGTAAAAATTTACCTATTATAAAACCCCCAACCCCAACATGAAAAAAACAATTACCGCATTATCTATTTTACTGGTAGGTATTGCATCGTATGGTTTTAGTCAGAACAAAACCATAACAGGAACAGTTACATCGGCGGAAGATAAGCAAGGTCTGCCGGGCGTAACCATCCGGATAACCGGAGCAAAATCAGGTGGTGCCCAGACAAATGTGGAAGGAGAATATTCCATTGAAGTGCCGCAGGAAGTTCAATCCCTTACTTTCTCAACCATGAGCTATGTATCTCAGGATATAGCCATTGGTACCAAGACAAAAATTGACGTGGTCATGGTTCCGGACAAAAAAATCCTGGAGGAACTAGTAGTAATGGGCTATGCTGTGCAAAGTAAAAAGGATGTAACAAGTGCTGTCTCCACCATCAAAGGAGATGCAATCAAGGATGCTCCTGTGCAAAGTTTTGAACAGGCCCTGGCCGGAAAAGCCACAGGGGTCAATGTAACACTTCCTAACGGAGTACTTAATAATGCGCCGGTTATCCGGGTGCGTGGCTTCAATTCAATTACAAACAGTTCTTACCCCCTTATCATACTGGATGGTGTTCCTATTTTTTCACAAAGTGCGTTTGCAAATGTTCCAACCAATTCTGCAGCTAACAATCCGCTGGGAGACATCAATCCTGCAGATATTGAGTCGATCGATATATTGAAAGATGCTGCAGCCACTGCTATTTATGGTTCCCGTGCTGCAAACGGAGTAATGGTTATCACTACAAAAAAAGGGAAATCCGGAGGTAAAGTACGGGTTGCTTATAATTCATGGCTGGGAGTTTCTCAGGTTTATAACATGCCTGAGGTGCTGAATGCAAAGCAGTACATGGAAATAAAAAATGAAGCCCGAAGAAATGCAAATCTTACGGATGCTTATTTCCCTTCGTTTAATGCAGACGGATCCGAGGTGGATACGCGCTGGGCGGATGTGGTATACCAAACCGGAGTTTCTACGAATAATGATATAAGCATGTCCGGTGCAACTGAATCTACTTCGTATTATCTCTCCCTGGGTTACTCGGATCAGAATGGGTTTATCCGAAAGAATGAGTTCCAGCGAAAATCAATTCGTTTTAACCTGGATCAGCAGGTGTTACGGCGTATTAAGGTTGGAAGCCTTATCAATTACACTTCCAATTTTAATTCTGCACCCAATACGGGCTCTTTGCCAGGAGAAGGATTTGCTACGGGAGGATTGGGTCGACTGGCGTTTGTTACAGCCCCCAACGTAGCGCCCAGGAACCCGGATGGTTCTTATAATATCACCACCACAAATTCCATGGGACTGAGCAATAATCTTTCTCAGACCGGTTTTTATAATCCTCAGCTGATTTTGGATAAAAATATTTTCACTTCTTCAAGCGATCACCTGATAGCTTCTCTTTTTGCTGAAGTGGAAATTTTGAAAAGCCTGAAGTTTAAAACAGTTTACCTGGTTGATAATAATAAAATAGAAGCTATATCTTTCCTGAATCCTTTGCACGGAGATGGATTTACGAATCATGGAGTTGCCAATAATATCAGTGCTACTCTGAGTAAGTCAGGCTGGACGAATCACTTGAATTTCCAGAAAACGTTTGCTGAAAAGCACAGCATCATGCTTCTGGCCGGAACCGAACAGTTATATTCCCTGAGTGATGCATGGGGCGGTTCACGCCAGAATGTTGCCGATGATTTTTTCGAAACATACCAGGGGAATTTTTTAACTAACAATCCTCCTACGACGGTTAACTTCCAGGGCGAGAATGGGTTTCTTTCTTATTTTACTTCTGCCAATTATGACCTCAAGAAAAAGTATTTTCTTACTGCATCTGCCCGCCGGGATGGATTTTCGGGCTTAGCCGAAGGAAATAAATTCGGAAACTTCTGGGGAACTTCTGTGGGATGGGCTCTTTCCGAAGAAGACTTTTTCAAAAGCATGTCATTGAGTAATACTATCAATAGTGTAAAATTAAGAGCCAGTTATGGTAAGGTTGGGAATATGGGTATTCCTGATTTTGGCTCGCTTTCCTTGTATAACTCTGCTCTTTACGGAGACTTGAATACGATTACGTATGCCCAAGCTGGTAATCCTACCCTGAAATGGGAAACCAGTACAAAGTCAGACCTGGGACTCGTAGTTGGTTTCCTGAAAGACAGGATACAGTTTGAAGCCAGCTATTTCAACAATAACATTAACGGACTGGTGCTTAACTCACCACAGGCTCCTTCGAAAGGAATACCTAATAATGCGATATTAATTAATGTAGGATCCATGTACAATAAAGGATTGGAGCTAAGTGTGCAATCAACCAACATTAATACGTCCAGGTTCTACTGGTCCAGCAACACCAACTTCACCACTATTAAGAATGAAGTAACGGCCCTTGCAGATGGTAATGCGGATATTGTAGGTACTACATCCACGCTTGAAAGAACAAACATCACCCGTGTGGGCTATTCTTTAGGAAGCATTTATGCGGTGAGAACTGCAGGTGTGAATCCTGATAACGGCCAGCGTATATTTCTTACCAAAGACGGTGTAAAGGTTCAGTACAGCCATGTAGTGCCTGCCGGTAAAAGCAGGTGGACCTATCTGGACGGAACCACGGCTCCGGCCATTACTGCATCCGATGCGGTGGTTGTAGGTAATGCGCTTCCAAAATGGTACGGAGGATTTAATAATACTTTGAAGTATAAGGATAAAATAGACCTGAATATCGGAATAACATTTGCCGGAGGGTATTATGTGTATAACGGAAGCCAGGCAGGTATGCGCGACCAGCGTTTTTGGAATAATGAGGTAGAAGTAATGGAACGCTGGACCTATGCAGGACAAAACACGAATATTCCCAGAGTAGTTTTCGGGGACAATGTTTCCAACGGATCTTCCTTTCCGATTTCAGAGAATGTTGAAAGGGGAGACTTTGTAAAATTGAAGAACGTTTCCCTGGGTTATACTTTCGAGGAAAAAGTGTTTGGAAAAACAGGAATAAAATCTTTACGTGTGTATGCTCAGGTTACGAATATTTATACACTCACAAAGTATTCAGGTCCTGATCCGGAAGTATCCACCAATGGAAACAGCAACCTGACTCCCGGTGTTGACCGTAATACCGTACCGCAGGCTACAAATTATACTTTCGGTTTGAACTTAGGTCTATAATTTTTTAAAACATAAAAAAATGAAAACGAATAAAAAAATAACAACCGCACTTACAGCGTTCAGCTTTATCCTTGTGCTCGGATTTATATCCTGTAAGAAAGATATCCTGAATCTGACTCCCAAAACACAGATCGCAGAGGAAAATGCCTTTGATACGCCGGAGCGTGTCCTGGCACAGGTAAATGGTCTTTACGATGCGCTCAAGTCGGGTAATTTTCTCGGAGGGCGATACCTGGTTTACAATGATATCCGGGCAGAAGAGTTTCTTAACAGACTCACAAACGGGGTAACCGGGTTACAGACCTGGAGCCATACCTTAACTTCTTCCGCAAATGAAGTGGAGAATTTATGGGGTGCTGCTTATACTGCAATAAACAGGATAAATGTATTCCTGAAAGGTTTAAATGATCATAAAGACAAAGTAGATCCTACTTTATTTACCCAATATACAGCGGAGGCCAAGTTTATGCGGGCCTTGTGTTATTATGATTTGTTAACCCTGTATGCCAGACCTTATACAAAGGATAACGGTGCAAGCCCCGGCCTCCCGCTTCGTTTAAAAGCCGAAACAACTACCGCGAATAATGACCTGGCCAGAAGTTCGGTAAAGGAAGTGTATAACCAGATACTGGCGGATCTTAACGAGGCTGAAAATAACCTGCCTCTAAAATATTCTTCTTCTTCACTGGATGTAACGCGTGCGCACAGAAATACGGTCATTGCTTTGAAAACAAGAATTTATCTGTCCATGGGCCAGTATTCAGATGTAGTAACACAGGCTTCAAAAATTGTTTCAGCTTCTGCTCCCTTCCAGGCAAGCAGCGGAGTGCAGCATAAGCTGGAGGCGAGTGTCGCTACGCCTTTCACCAATTACACCACAACGGAATCTGTATTTTCAATGCCCATGACGGAGGGAGATCCTCCGGGAACACAGAATCAGCTGGGTTATTACTACAATAAACCCGGAGTAGGCAATGGGGAATATTCATTGAACAAAGTAGCTGGAGGTATTCTTGCAGATACCTCGTGGAAAGCAACCGATGCGCGGAAAGTAAATTTTGTGGAAGCGGTAGGGACAACCACCTATTTTAAAAAATTCAACAAACCAGCTCCGTATACGGATTATGTTCCCCTTATTCGTTATGCCGAAGTGTTACTGAATTATGCGGAGGCTGCTGCACAAACAAACGATCTTACCAAAGCGATCGCTTTACTGAAAGCGGTTCGCAACCGTTCCGATGCGGCTTATGTATTTTCTCCGGCAAGCATTGGTACTCAGGCGGATGTAATTAAGACAATCCTGATAGAAAGAAGGATTGAGCTTTTAGGGGAAGGGTTTCGTTCCAATGACCTGCTTCGCCTGGGTCAGCCTATTCCTGCCAAAGCAAATGTCAACGCAGTTCAGCCGACGCAAGCGGAGTATATCTGGCCAATTCCGAATAGTGAATTGCTGGCAAATAAATTGATGACTCCGAATTAAGCAATAGATATAGTTTTTGAAAAATAAAAACGCCCCGTAACAGGGGCGTTTTTTATTACCGGGAATCGGTAGTTTAAATTATTTATTTCTCTCCATCAGTATCTTTTCTATTTCCTCCAGCTTGATTTTTTTGGCTTTCAGCAGAACCATAAAATGATAAATGAGGTCGGCTGCTTCGTTTTTAAAAAGAGCATCGTTGGTGTCTTTGGCTTCAATAACCAGTTCCACCGCTTCTTCTCCTACTTTTTGTGCTATTTTATTTATTCCTTTTCGGTACAGTTTGTTCGTATAGGAGTTTTCATCGTTGCTATCTATACGGTCAGAAATGGTTTGTTCCAGAGCGTATAAAAAGCCCTTGGATGTATCGTTATTGAAACAGGCTTTTGCTCCGGTATGGCATGCCGGACCTTTGGGATTTACTTTGATGAGTAATGTATCATTGTCACAATCCGGCTGGATATCCATTACCGTAAAATAATTTCCGGAAGTTTCTCCTTTTGTCCAGAGCCTGTTTTTGCTCCGGCTGAAGAAGGTTACTTTTTTTTCTGACCGGGTCTTTGTCAGTGCTTCTTCATTCATAAAGCCCAGCATGAGTACCTGAAGAGTGGTGTCGTCCTGTATAATTGCAGGTACAAGCCCGTTTCCTTTTTTGAAATCTGGTGTCATCGTACGGATATGTTTTCTGTTTTTAAATATTTTTTTAATTCAGGTATCGGTATTTGGTTGTAGTGGAAAATGCTTGCTGCCAATGCTCCGCTAGCCTTGGTCTTTTGAAACACATCTTTAAAATGCCCTTTTGTTCCGGCTCCGCCGGATGCAATCACGGGTATATTCACTGCATTGCTTACTTCACTGGTTATCTCCAGCGCAAAACCGTTTTTCGTTCCGTCGTTATTCATGGAGGTAAGCAGGATTTCTCCCGTACCCAGTTTTTCGGCTTGTTGTGCCCAATCCAGTGCCCGGAGAGCAGTTACTGTTCTTCCTCCGTTTACGTAAACCATCCATGTGTTATTCTCGTATTTTGTATCGATGGCAACCACCACGCACTGACTTCCAAACTCCCGGGCAATTTCGGTGATGAGCTCCGGGCGTTTCACGGCGGAGGAGTTAAGGCTTATTTTATCTGCGCCGGCTTTGATGAGTGCGGATACATCCTCTATTGAATTTATTCCGCCTCCTACTGTAAAAGGAATGTTTATCTCGTGTGCGATCTTTTCCACCAGATCTGCAAACGTTTTTCTTTTTTCAACGGTGGCTGTAATATCCAGGAACACCAGTTCGTCGGCTCCCTGCTGAGCATACTTCTTTCCCAGTTCCACGGGGTCGCCCGCATCTTTGATATCCACAAAGTTGATCCCTTTGACCGTACGGCCGTCTTTGATATCCAGGCAGGGTATGATTCTTTTCTTCAGCATAATTTTCCCAATTCTGTAAGGTTGATCTTTCCTTCGTAGATGGCTTTGCCGATAATGACTCCTTCGCAGCCAATTTTTTTAACCGAAATCAGGTCATTCATCGTGGCAACTCCTCCGCTGGCGATCAGGTTCACTTTTGTTTTTTCCAGGATTTCAGAATATAATTTGTCGGAAGTGCCCTGGAGCATTCCATCTTTGGCGATATCGGTACATATCACGTTTTTAATTCCTTTTGACTCGTAGTGTTTTATAAAATCAATGACATCAAGCTCTGAATTCTTTGTCCAGCCCTGGGTTGCAATTTTCCGGTCCTTGCAATCGGCACCGAGAATTATCTTATCGGCTCCGTAAGCGCGTATCCAATCCAGAAATAGCTTCTCATCGCTGGCAGCAATACTGCCTCCTGTAACCTGCCGGGCTCCGTTCTCAAATGCGATCTTCAGGTCCTCGTTTGATTTTAATCCTCCTCCAAAATCCACGTGCAGGTTTGTTTTGGATGCAATGGCGTAAAGCACTTTGTGATTCACGATGTGCTTTGATCTTGCTCCGTCCAGGTCCACCAAATGCAGGTACTTGATTCCATTCGCTTCAAACTCCTTTGCCACTTCGAGCGGATGCGCGTGGTACATTTTCGAAGTGCTGTAATCGCCTTTGGTCAAACGCACGCATTTACCTTCCAGAATATCTATAGCGGGAATGATCCTCATAACGATAAAAAGTTCTTTAATATGGTTTCTCCGACTTTTCCTGATTTTTCCGGGTGAAACTGTGTTGCGTAAAAATTATCTTTTTGCAAAGCTGCGCTGAAAGGCAGAATGTAATTGCAAACAGCTGCCGTATCACTTCCTGTTTCTGCATAATAGCTGTGAACAAAATAAACATCGTCATTTTCAGATACTTTTCTGAAAAAAGGTTCTTTGAGGTTCGATAAATTATTCCAGCCCATTTGAGGGACTAATTCCTTTGGAGGAAATAGTTTAACCCTGGAATTAAAAATTCCCATACACTTGGTATTGCCTTCTTCTGAATGGTCACACATCAGCTGCAAACCGAGACAGATCCCCAGCACAGGTTGTTTTAACGATGTAAAAAGGGTGTCCAGGTTTTTATGTTTCAGGTACTTCATAGCAGTGCTGGCTTCTCCCACACCCGGAAGAATAACCTTGTCTGCTTTCCTGATTATTTCCATATCATCTGTAATAATGCAGTCGTATCCAATCCGGTTGAGTGCATTCTCAACCGAACGGATGTTTCCTGCGTTGTATTTTATCACCGCTATCATAAGCTTCCTTTTGTGCTTGGAATCGTAAAGTTGCTTGTCTGTTGTACGGCCATTTGCGCAGCTTTTGCAAAGGCTTTGAAGATTGCTTCTATTTTATGGTGTTCATTTTCTCCTTCTGCTTTAATATTCAGATTACACTTGGCACTGTCGCTGAAGGATTTAAAGAAATGCAGGAACATTTCGGTCGGCATTTCCCCGACCTTTTCCCTTTTGAATTCTGCTTTCCATTCCAGCCAGGGCCTGCCTCCGAAATCCAGGGCCACCTGTGCCAGGCAATCGTCCATGGGCAGGAGGAAGCCGTAACGCCTGATCCCTTTCTTGCTTCCAAGAGCTTGCAGAAAGGCATCTCCCAGCGTAATAGCGGTATCCTCAATGCTGTGGTGCTCGTCAATCTGCAGATCGCCTTTTACACGAATATCCAGGTCCATATTGCCGTGCTTCGCAATTTGTTCCAGCATGTGATCAAAGAATGCCAGTCCGGTGGATATGCTGCTTTTTCCTGTTCCATCCAGGTTTAAGCTGATCTCTATGTCTGTTTCCCTGGTTTTACGCTTTACAAAGGCAGCTCTTGGCTTGCTTTTCAGAAGGGCATATATATCCGCCCACCTAGGGGTGCTTAATGCGGCATTGGGATTTTTCTCCTGACCGATGAAAATAGCTTTAGACCCTAAATTCTTTGCCAGCTGAACGTCGGTATCCCTGTCTCCGATCACATAAGAGTTGGCAAGGTCATAGTTTCCCTTCATGTAGTGGGTAAGAAGAGCTGTGCCGGGTTTTCGGGTCGGGGCGTTTTCTGCCGGCATGGTTTTGTCAATGATAATCTCGGAAAATACAACGCCTTCGTTCTTAAAAGCCTGGATGATGCTGTTGTGGGCAGGCCAGAATGTTTCCTCGGGAAATGATTTTGTTCCCAGTCCGTCCTGGTTTGTTACCATTACCAGCTCGTAATCCAGCTCTTTGGCAATGCGTGAGAGGTATTGAAAAACTTCCGGGTAAAATTCCAGCAACTCCAGTTTATCCAGCTGAAAGGTTACGGGCGGTTCAAGTACCAGGGTTCCATCCCTGTCTATAAATAACACTTTTTTCATGCGTATAATTGTTTAAATGCTTCAACCAGTTTTTGATTTTCTTCAGCGCTTCCCACGGTGATCCGGATACAGTTTTTCACCAGGCTGCTTCTGTTCCGGACAATGATCTTTTTGCCGACCAGATTATTGTAAACAGCCTCGGCATTTTCAACCTCCAGCAACATGAAATTGGCTTCGGTAGGATATATCTTCTTTACTTGAGATAATTCTTCTAACTTATTGATTAACAAACTTCTTTCTTTTAATATCAATCCTTTTCTTTTTTCAAACTCCGTGTAGTTATCCAATGCAGTTAAGGCTGCTTTTTGATTGAGCTCGCTTACATTATAAGGCGGCTTCACCTTGTTGAATAAAGAGATGATCCTGGAATCAGCATACGCAATTCCGATACGTGCTCCTGCCAGGCCCCAGGCTTTGGAAAAAGTTTGCATGATCAGAAGGTTTGGATAATCAGGTAATCGGGTAATTAAGGAATTATAGCTGGCAAAATCAATGTATGCCTCATCCACCACCACAATGCCGTTAAAACCTTCCAGTATCCTTTTAATATCCGCCCACTTTACCCCATTGCCGGTGGGATTGTTCGGGCAGCAGACAAAAATGAGTTTTGTATTTTCAGTGATAGCTGCCAGGATCCTTTCCGTATTCAATTGAAAGGTTTGATTACTTAAGCTAACATTTTGAACAACAACATTATTTGTGTTTGCTGATACCTCGTACATTCCATACGTGGGAGGACAAAGAATCACATTGTCTTTACCCGGTTCGCAGAATATACGGTAGGTCAGATCGATCACCTCATCGCTTCCGTTTCCAATGAATATATTGTCTGCCTGAATGGACTTCAGCCCGGCAAGTTTCTGCTTCAGGTCCCGCTGGTAGGGATCGGGATAGCGGTTCAGTTCTCCAAAGGGGTTTTCATTGGCGTCCAGGAATATTCCCTCCTTGCCGGAGAACTCATCCCTGGCGCTGGAGTAGGGTTTGAGCGCCAGGATATTTTTGCGGACTATATTTTCCAGGTTGAACATGGTAATTCTGTTTATGATTTTAGTCTCACGGTTACTGCATTCTTATGTGCGAACAACTGCTCGGCCTCTGCCATTTGCTCAATAGCAGGTCCGATTGTATTTATCCCTTTCCGGCTTACCTCCTGGAAAGTTATTTTTTTAACGAAACTATCAAGCGATACACCGCTGTAACTACGGGCATATCCGTTGGTAGGCAGGGTATGATTGGTCCCGCTGGCATAATCCCCTGCACTTTCGCAGCTGTAATTACCCAGGAAGACAGAGCCCGCGTTGCAAACATCTGATACATATTTTTTGGGATCCCTGACGGCCAGTATCAAATGCTCGGGAGCATAAAGATTGCTAAACTTAATGCATTCATCCAGGTTCTTCAGGAGGATTGCCTTGCTATTGTTCAGGGCTCTTGCCGCAATACTTTTCCGGGGCAGCCGGGTTAATTGCTTTTCAAGCGCCTCGATGGTCTGTTTCAGTACGTTCCTGTTATCCGACAATAACATTACCTGGCTGTCCGGCCCGTGTTCTGCCTGGGATAAAAGATCAGCGGCTACAAACTCCGGGTTGCTTTCTTTATCTGCAATGATCAGCACTTCGCTGGGGCCGGCCGGCATGTCAATCGCTGCACCATATTGCTGGGCCATTTGTTTTGCAGCGGTTACATATTGATTCCCGGGACCAAATAGCTTATCTGCCTTGGGAATCGTTTTTGTACCGAATGCCATGGCCGCAATGGCCTGTATGCCGCCCACACAGAAAACGGAACGGATACCTACCAGGTCCGCTGTATAAAGAATAGCAGGATCAATGCCGCCTTTCTTATCCGGCGGTGTGCACAGAATGATTTCTTTACATCCTGCCAGCCTGGCCGGAACACCCAGCATCAGGATGGTTGAGAATAGGGGAGCAGAGCCGCCCGGAATATAAATGCCCACTTTCTCAATGGGGCGGCTTTCCCGCCAGCATTTTACTCCCTTGGCAGTTTGAACAACGCGGATACTTTCCTTTTGTACAGCATGAAAGGATTCAATGTTTCTTTTAGCCAGTTGTATGGCCTTTTTCAATTCGGGAGAGATTTTCTTACCACTGTCTTTAAGAGCCGAAGCATTTACCTTCAGGTTCTTTACGGGAAACTTATCAAATTGTAATGTATATTTTTTCAAGGCAGGATCCCCGTTCTGCTGTACGTCTGCAAAAACCTTTTTGACAATGGTTTCAAGCTCAGGCGCGGACTCCGCGGGACGCCGAGCAAGCACCTGCCATTTGCTTTTCGAAGGATAAATTATTGTTTTCATCATAGCACCATTTTTTCTATAGGAACTACCAGTATCCCCTGTGCGCCGTGGTTTCTCAGTTTCTCAATTATTTCCCAGAACTCGTCTTCCTTAACCACGGAGTGAACGCTGCTCCAGCCCTGGTCCGCCAAGGGAAGTACCGTCGGACTTTTCATTCCCGGCAGGACGCTGATGATCTTATCAATGGATTCATTGGGAGCATTCAGCAGGATGTATTTATGCTCTGAAGAATTACGTACGGCTTTCATACGGAAGAGCAGCTTGTCCAGGATCGCCAGTTTATCACCATCCATATTCCGGGTAGCGATCATTACCGCTTCGCTTTTGGTTACTACTTCCGCTTCTTTGAGCCCGTTCATCAGCAGGGTGCTGCCGGTGCTTACAATGTCAAAGATGGCGTTGGCGAGGCCAATGCCCGGAGCGATCTCCACGCTGCCTCCAATCTCTTCAATCTCTACGTTCAGCTTTTTCTCTTTGAAGAACTTATCCAGTATTTTGGGGTAGGAGGTAGCTACTTTTTTATTGTTAAACCAGTCCAGGCCGGTGTAATGCTCGTCTTTGGGAATGGCCAGCGAAAGCTTGCAGTTTGCAAAGCCCAGTTTTTCCACAATGCGGACATTCTTGTTTTTTTCCCAGACTTCGTTCTCTCCCAGGATGCCGATATCCGCAACGCCCTGTTCCACGTACTGCGGAATATCGTCGTCACGCAGGAACAGCACTTCAACCGGGAAGTTCCTGGCTTCGGTTTTAAGTTTTCGTTCTCCGTTGTTGTCCAGCTTAATGCCGCATTCTTTCAGCAGCTGGAGCGATTTTTCGCTCAGCCTCCCGCTTTTTTGAACCCCGATCTTCAGTTTACTCATTTTCTTGTTTGTTATGTCTGAGAAAGCAGGAGGATGGTTAAAAAAAAACCCGCCTGTTGTCTCAGACGGGTTTTTGAAATTTCTTGTTTGATCACATCAATTCCACCTCGCCTGGAAGCCAGTTGTATGGTGTGAATGATGATGTGTTCTGATGTTCATGGTGCAAATATAAAGGAATTATTTCATCCGGCAACTGTTTTGTTTATGTCCAAATCAATAATTGTTTTTTAATTCAAGAATCCCGGCGTTAGACTTTTTCCGGCAAAAGAAATAACATATATTTGACCAATAGATGCAATCCATGGTACGTAAACCCCATTTTAAATATAATTCCCATGAAAAAGACAATCCCACTTTCTAACGATATCCAGGCTTCCAAGGGAAGCAACGATCTGATTACAGCCTCCGCCACCCAGTTCACGGATCAGGCAGTAGTATTTACAGGCAGATTTACAGAATTCAACGGGGGGCCTGCATCCCGCATTGCCCGTGTAAACTACGATGGAAGCACGGATGTGAACTTTATTAGCGGAACAGGCTTTAATATTTCTCCGACATCCCTGATCATAACACGGAATGATATCATAGTTGCCGCGGGTGATTTTACTTCGTATAACGGAACTGCTGCAAACCGTATTGTTGGTCTTTCGAAAAACGGTTCGGTCAGTGCAAATTTTCACACCGGGACTGGCTTTGACGCTGAAGTTACCTGTGTTGTTCAGCAATCCGACGGGAAGGTTATCGTTGCAGGAAAATTTACTCAATACAACGGTGCCGCTGTGCTTTCCGTGGTACGGCTGAATGAAGACGGGACCCTGGATAATACCTTTGCGTATGCCGGTATTCCCGGTCTTAAAGATCCGGAGCGGATTGCGGTACAGGCAGACGGTAAAATCATACTTGCGTACACGAAACAGGAAGAAGTGGATCTCTACCGGTTACACAGGGATGGCAGTACAGACGCTTCTTATTTTGCCCAGATCCCTGTAAAGGACGAGAACGAGATCCAGCCTATATTCCCAAAGGTGCTTGCTTTGCTTTGTGTACCCGAGGGCGAAGTGTTGATTGGAGGTGTATATTACTTTGGTAATTCTTACGGTTCTATCTTTTTGGAAAGAGCAGATGCTTCCGGAAAGCCCGATCCCGCTTTCCATTCGCCTTTCGGTAAGAATGTAGGAGGGACGGTACGGGCACTGAGCATCCAGGATGACCGGAAAATAATTGTAGGTGGAAAAGGCAACATGAACAGCAACGGGATGGAACTTTTGAGTAATTGCCTCCTTCTTCGTTTAAATCCGGATGGAAGTACAGACAATTCGTTCGTAACGAATAATACCTTGCGAAAAAATGGTCTTGGAGTTTTTGCAACCCTTATTTTGAACGATGGAAAAATTGTAGCCTCCGGATTATTCCCTGAATTCAATACTCTTCCGGCGCACAATATTGTTTGGTTAAATACCGACGGAAGCGTTGATGTTTCTTTCAATAAAGCATCCGCAGCAAAAGGAGCAGTAAGAGCAGGGACTGTGTAAATCTCTTTATGAATGTTTCATGCAGTAAAAATGTATGAAATATTGTGTGTAGGTTTTTAAGCAACCCGCTTTCCAAGTATTTTCAATCCCCGTTCCTGTCCGTCAAGCTCGGCAATATTGGGCAAGGTGGCCCAGTCCTCAAACCCGAAATGCCTGAAAAGTTTCAGGCTGGGCTCGTTGTGTGAGAAAATAAATCCAAGCAAGGTTTTGATTCCAAACCGCGGTGCATGGTCAATGCAATGCTGCAAGACCTCTTTCCCAAGTCCTCTGCCTCTCTGATCCGGATCCAGGTAAATGCTTATTTCCACGGTTGCATTGTAGGCAGGTCTCCCGTAAAACGACTGAAAGCTGACCCAACCTATGATCTCTTTGGTGGTATTTTCAATGACCCACAAAGGCCTTTTGGAGGGACTATGTTCTTCAAACCATTTCTGCCTGCTTTCAACGGTTAGGGGTTCTGTATCCGCAGTAACCATTCTCGAGGATATGGTGGAGTTATAAATATCCACGATCCGGACAAGGTCTTTTTGGGTGGCGTCTCTGTACTTCACGGTTTATTCAAAGATTTATTTCTTTCAAAGCAGCATACAATTTATCCAGATCCTCCTGGCTGTTAAACGCATTCAGGGACTACCTCAAATACACTTTATCCTCATGGGCCATGACAGGGATCTGTATTTTATATTTTTCATACAGCAGGTCATGTAATTTTTCCGGTGCATTGGTCTTTACTGTAATGCTGTATAGCTGGGCGATGAAATCATCCGTTACCGGGCAGAGCGGGGTGGCGTTTAACAGTCGGCAGAAACGTTCTGCATTGTTCTGGGTCATGGTTCTGTATTCCTTTCTTACAGCATTCCAGCTATTTTCCTTCATGAACTGTATGGCAGCAGGAATGGTCAGGAATGCAGAAAAGTCCCTTGTTCCCTGTTGCTCGTGGTAATCCAGGAAACGGGAATGCGAGGGACGAGCGCTTTCATATCCCCAGCTGATGAGCAGCGGATCAAACAAGTGCTGCAATGTTTTGCTTACGTATAGAAAAGAAGATCCTTTTGGAGTAAGCATCCATTTATGGCAGGCGCCGGTGTACATATCCGCCTGCAAGGAAGACAGATCCACATCTATTTGTCCGGGGGCGTGGGCCCCGTCGATAAACGTAAGAATGCCTTTTTGTTTTGCGATCGCACAAATTTCTTCCACAGGCAATCTTAAACCGGTAGTGCTTGTTATATGGCTTAGGAAAATGAGTTTTGTCTTTGCCGTTACGTTGCTCATGAACCGGGTAATGAAATCTTCTTTGGATTCCAGTGGAAAACGGACCTGATGACGCACATACGTGGCACCTTTTTTAGTGCAATAATATTTCCAGGTCCTGTCACAGGCTCCGTATTCGAGATTGGTAGTAAGCACTTCATCCCCGGCTTTGAGGTCAAAACTTTTTGCAATGATATTTACAGCATAGGAAGGATTGGTTACGTATACCAGATCATCGGCGTGGCAATGCAGGAAATCTGCCAGCGCAATCCGGGAGGCTTTCAGATATTCAAGCCCTTTTACCGTCATGAAATACATGGGTTCCTGTTCAAGTTCCAGCTGAAAACTTTGGTACTTTTCAAAAACAGGTTTGGGGCAGGCCCCAAAGGATCCGAAATTCAGGTAGGTGATATCTTTTCTTAAAAGAAACTGTTCTTTCAGTTTATTCTGCTGCATTTGATATTATCGTGTTTTATCCGCCTGCTAAGGTCAGGGGAGTGGAATAGGTTCTGCAACCAGCTTGTTGTTGTCTTTGTCAAAATAAGTTACGGTCATGTCAAGCATGTGTGTTATCCATTTTTCAACGCCTGCTTCTGCTGCATGCCTGCAGAAGGTAAGATAATCTGTTTGTCCCTGCTGATGGATTGATAGCGCATGCTTTAATTTTTCAGCCGAACCTTTGTCATTCACCGGGAGCGAAGGATATTTGGCAACCCCGTTCACCACAAAGCTGCCGGTTCCGAAATACCGGGTTCTTCCGTCTACAACTTGGTTCTCATAATGTGTGATACCCATGGCTTTGAGCTCTTGTACAAGCCGGGGAAAGTCTGCACCGCTTTTTACTTTTTTACTTGCATCCTGTATTTGGGTAATGGTAAACATAATCTGTTTTAAATTTTTATAAAGGTATAAAAGAATGAAAACGGAATTACAGGCTAAGAGGATCGAGGTTTTTATAGTCTTCAATAAAAGCAATAATATTTTTATGCATAGCGAAATCTTCTTTAGCATGCATGGTGGTGATAACTACTGCCTGCATGCCGGCACGGGCGGCTGCTTCAACTCCCTTGGGAGAATCTTCAAACACAATACAGTTCACTGCATCTATTCCCAGCTGTGCGGCGCATTTTAAATAAGTTTCGGGATGGGGTTTGCCGGTTTGGACATCTTCGGCGCTTATAATGACCGGGAAATAGTCTCTTAGCTGCAATCCTTCCAGCACAAAATCAATGTTGTACCGGATCGCGGCGGAGCCGATGCCCAGCTTGATGCGATGGGCCTTTACTGTTTTTAAAAAATTGTCAAGACCGTCGATCAATTTAAGCTGAGGAGCAAATGCTTGCTGGTAGGCTTTCTCCTTTTTAAGACTGATGCTGTTTTTTTCATCGATGGAAAACCTGCCGGGAAAAACCCGTTCTATCAATTCTTCATTCTTCCCGTAGCATTGTTCTTTGGTTTTCTCTTCAGTGAGACTGGCTCCGAGCTCATTCAGTATGTTCCGCCAGGCTATGACATGGTACTGCATGTCGTCTATCATGGTTCCGTTCAGGTCGAAGAGAAAGGCTTTGTTTGTCTTCTGCATAATGCTTTATACACCGCTAATGTTTCGGGTACAAGAGTACTCAATTCCCAAAGAATAGCTATCTTGACGCTGATTATTAATTTCAATACCCCATGAATATCTTTTGTGACTGGAAAGAGGAATACACGGTTCCTTTTATTTGTATCATGGCCGTATCCATTGGCTTTCCAATAGGCTGGTTCCTCTCGTACAGCGAAAAGATAAAAAGCAGGTTCTTCAAAAATACGGATACGCATAAAGCCTGGGTGAACTATGTGGTGTTTCAAAAGCTGATCAGCGCTTTGTTCATGGGAGTGCTGCCGGGGATAGCTGTAATGATCAGTTCGGATCTGGGGCTGAATGAATTGGGAATCAACTTCCGTAATTTCGGAGAGTCATTAAAGTACATTGGAGTGGTAGGGGCTCTTATCCTGGCAGTCAATTATTTTGCTACAAAGAGCAAGGCCAACCTTGCCCAATATCCCCAGATGAGGATCAATAACTGGGGAGCCAGGGAGATAATGGCTAATAGCTTTGCCTGGTTTGTTTATTTGCTGGCATACGAATTCATGAACCGGGGCTTGCTGCTTACTGTATGCTATCATTATTTCGGTTCCTGGCCCGCGGTGGCGATCAATCTTTGCTTTTATTCCGCTACGCACATTGCAAAGGGTGTGAGGGAAACTTTACTGGCATTTCCTTTCGGATTGCTCCTTTGCTTTGTTACTATTTCCACCGGAGGTCTTGCTTTTGCAGTTATAGTTCATTTTATCCTGGCTATGTCTACCGATTATTTTTCGGTATACCATAACCCGGATATGAAGTTTACCCGGGCTTAATTCATGGGCGTGCATATCTCAATTAAAAAACCATCCGGATCCCGGACATAAGCAACCGTTTGTCCCCAGGGTTTGGTCTTTGGCTTTTCAACTGCTGCAGCGCCGGCTTTCAATGCGGATTCTATTGCCTTGTCTACATTATCCGTAGTAAAACCGATCTCAATTCCAAAAGGTTTGTTCTTTAAATCACTTTGGATAAATCCTTCTTTGAGATTTGATTTTGCCAGCTTGACGGTGGCAAAGGAAAGCGTGGTTTCTCCTGCCATCAGTTCCCCATAGGAATTATCGGGTGTTATGAATTTCTTTGCAAAGCCGAATGCCTTTTCATAAAAAGAAATGGATTTTTTTACATCCTGAACGTACAAAATGGTGTATGCAAATTTTACCATGGTTGGATTGAATAGATTCTTAGTACCTGCATGTTTGTAGGGAGAAAGGTAGGCTATTTATTGTCAGGTGAAAACATTTTACGGTAGCTGAATTTCAACGAAAAGCCATCTCAAAACTATTTCTTGAATTGTTTCCATTTGTTAAATCTGCCGGAAACGTTTCCCGCAGATCTCGCAGATTGGCGCAGAGATCAATTTTGAGATAACTTGCAGCACTTAATTCCCATAACCAGCACATCGTCTTTTTGCTTCTGTAGTCCTTTCCACTTTTCAAATTCCGATTCCATGAGTTGTTTCTGTACGTGCAGGGGGTGGTTTTGTAAATTGATGAGCAGCTCTTTAAACTGTGCTGAAGTAAATCTTTTGTTGTTGCTGCCTCCCGACTGATCGATGAATCCGTCTGTAGCCAGGTAGAAGGTGACTCCGTCTGCGATTGATAACAAATGCGACGTAAATACTTTTAATTCTTTATGCATCTGGCCCCCGACATCGAAACGGTCTCCTTTTACTTCGATCAGCTCTTTACCATTTTTAAAAAGATACAGATTGTGCCCGCTTCCGGCAAAGCTTAATTCTTTCCCTGCGAGGTCAATGGAGCAAATGCCTATTTCCATTCCGTCGTGCTGCATGGAGCTGGATTCTTTGTCCTGGTGCAGGGAATGTATGATGCCTTCATTTAAGTATTCCAGGATACGGCCGGGATCGGTGACTTTTTTCTCATTCACAATTTCATTGAGCAGGGTGCTGCCGATCATGGACATAAAGGCCCCCGGGACTCCGTGCCCGGTGCAATCTGCTACTACAATGACGATTCTGCTGTTTTGTGCCGAATACCAGTAAAAATCTCCGCTTACAACATCCCGGGGCCTGAAAAGAACAAATGACTCCGGGAACAGGTGCTGTATTTCGTCCTGGCCGGGCAATATTGCTTCCTGTATGCGCTGGGCATACTCAATGCTATCTGTGATCTGCAGGTTGGTTTTTTCAATCTCTTTGTTCTTTTCCTCAATCTCTTTGTAGGCGATCCGTAACTTTTGGTTTGCTTTCTTTTTTAACTGGTTCCGGTTATATAATAAGAAGGCAAGAAGTACCAGTAACACCACTCCTCCCAGTGTGCTGAAGATGATCACGCGTTGTTTGTTCAGATCCGCTTTTTGCCTGGACAGCTCCAGTTGCTGGAATTCAATCTGCTTTTGTTTTTTTTCGGTCTGGTACTTTGTGTCCATTTCCGTAACAATCCTGCTGTTTTCTTTATTCAGCAAAGTATCCTTTGCAGCTGCATGCGATTGGAAATAGGTATATGCGTTTTTGTAATCTCCTTTTTTCTCATAGAACTGGGACAACATGAGATAGATCTCCTTGGTGATATCTTTCAGGCCTATTTCCTGCGACAGGCGTAACGCTTCCCTGTAATGTTTTTCAGCCTGGTCGTACTTTTTCATACCGGAATAAGCCTCGCCAATATTTCCGGTAGTGATCACAATGTTTTCTTTATCTCCCTGCTTTTTAGCTATTGCCAAAGCCCTTGAACAGTATTCCTGCCCCTGCTGATATTTTTCCAGCATGATGTATATACCGCCAATATTGCTGAGAGAAGCCTGTTGCATACTAAGATCATTCAATTTTTCAGCCGGTTCCAGCACCTTCTCATAATATTCGATGGCTTTTTCGTAATTCTTGAGGTGGAAAGAATTCACACCTAAATTGACAAGGATCCTGCTTTTCATTCTCAGGTTACCATTTTTTTCGGCTGTTTCCAACGCTTTGGACAGGTACTCCAGCGCTTTGGTATAATTTTTTTGTTTGCTGTAGATAATGCCTATGCCCATCATGCATTTTTCCTCGTTTTCACGGCCTAATTTCTCATACATCTTTAACGCCCTGAAAAAATAATTGAGCCCTTCGGGATAGCGCCCCATTCGCCTGTAAATACCTCCGATACTGGACAGCCCGTCGGCCTGCATGGTCAGGTCCCTTATTTCTTCCGCAAGCTTTACTGTTTGCATAAAATGGTCGATGGACCCCTGGAAATCACTTTTCTCCGATAGCAGGGCTCCCTGCCTGTAGAAACTTCTTGCTATGCCGGCTTTGTACTGGAATTTTTCTGCTTCTTTTTGAGCCTGGATCGCACTTTCCATGGCCTTTTCAGGCAGCGCTTTATTTTGATATTCCTCGCTGAGAGCGAGGAGCAAGCCTATTCTGCCAGTATCGCTTTTTGCCCGAATGATCTTTTGCAGGCTGTCTATCTTTATCGTGTCATTGGATAATAGGGGACAGGGTAACGTGAGTAAGAGGAAAAAAAGAACCAAAGAATTGATGATCTTTTTCATTGCGTAATCCTTCTACGCAGTTTTACGCTAAAAGTTGTGATCCGGTGTAATCCGAAAGCCTGTGCGCTCCAGGGGACAGGCACCGGGTTACATTGATATTTTATCAGGGATTAGCGGTCTTATTTCTTATACAAATAAAAGCAAGCAGAAATGCAGCAAGTATCAGCCCTACGCAAATAATAGGAGGCAGGAAGGTAAGCGAAGCCATCGTGGCAAAGCAAATGCTGTAAGCAATCACATTAATGCCTATTATGCCTTTCATTATTTGAATGTCTGCCTTCTTGCGTAGTAAAAACAAATTCAGAAATCCGGAGAAGAAAAGGAGCAGGGAAAAGCAGATGCTGAAAGAGGTCATCACGTTGCTCATGGTAGGAGTGAAGCCTGCACCCAGATCCATTTTGTAGTTGTTCATCAGGTCCAGCAGTTGTTTTTCCGTATCGTTTGTGGACTGGGGATTGTTCAGAAAGCTAAGGGAATGTATAACTCCCGTTAATAATTGAAAGGTGATTCCTGCTTTTAGCCAGAATGTGTATTTTTTAAGCATTTGCTTTAGAGTTAAGTTTGCTATTTCCGTGCCCTTGTCAGGTATAAATACACAAGGAGTGGAAGCGAAAGTAGCTGAAATAAAAGAAGTACTAAAAGGGAATTCCACTTATACTACGGTTGCCATGAAACCAAAAACAAGGTCAGTGTTGTTGTGTTTCCAGTTCCATACTTAATCCCTGATTATTAATTTATGTGCTGAAAACTGCTGCCCGTCCTGCAGATGTGCAAAATAAACTCCGGCAGGTAAGTTGTCCTGATGAAGGACAATTGTATTTCCGGAAATATTGTTGATCTGTTTTACAGTTTGCCCGAAAGAATTGAAAACCGTCAGGGTTGCGTTTTTGAGGGTCTCTTCTGTCTGTAAAATGGTTTGTAGCTGAAAAGGGTTAGGAGAAATACTGATCTTGTTTTCAGTTACATCTTCGTCGTTGATGCCGTTTATTATAAAAGGATAACAGAAAGATGTATCCGGGCATCCGTTTGTTATCACAATAACCGCATAGATTCCGTCAAGTGCAGGTGTAAAATGCTGGTTGGTTGCCCCGGTAATTGGTGTATTTCCGTTGTTGCAATCAATCCATTGGTAAGAGGTGCCTGTGATACTGCTGCTTAACGTATTTCCGTTTTGTAAAACGGAAACTCCGGCAGGAATAATGGTCAGGTTGAGCAGGAGGATACTGTCGCAGCCGATAATTTGTCCGTATACACCGCTCTCCGTGAATGTCTGGTGATTGGCTGTATAAGAATGACAGGCGGTTATAGTTTGTGTGTACGTTGTTGGGGACGAAGTGCACGGGCTGAATTTAGCGGTAAAAGCATCGTACCCTCCGTACGAGGTTAAGCCCAGTCCTGCATCAAAATACATAGCGCCGGAAAATGTTCCTGTATGATAGATGTCATCGTTGTAAGAAACAATTGAGGTGCCATGATCCGAATCTGTTCCACCCAATGTTTTTGCCCAAAGAAAATTTCCGCTTGAATCCAGCTTCAGGATATAGACATCTGTAAAACCGTTGGAGACCATGTTTAAGATTCCCGCACCGGGATCAAAATCAGTGGTATTTGAAAAGCTGCCTGTTGAATAAATATCCCCCTTAATGCTGGTACTAATGCAGGAGCCATTATCACGACCGGTTCCTCCAATTTGTTTTATCCACAGGAGGTTTCCATTGGAATCCAGCTTCTGTATAAATCCGTCGGATCCTCCGTTACAGATCAGGTTAAAAACACCAGTACCCGGATCAAAGTCTACGGTATTTTCAAAAAAGCCAGTCGTGTAAATATTTCCTTTTGAATCGCTGGTAATTGAATTGCCATAATCATAGCCTTTTCCTCCGGCCTGCGTGGCCCAAAGAAAATTTCCATTCGGATCTAGCTTTAAAATAAAGATATCATCCAGCCCATTGGAGCTTAAATTAAAAATACCCGTGCCGGGGTTAAAGTCTGCTGTACCTTCAAAATGCCCGGTCAGACAGATACTTTTACCGAATTCGGTAGTGATTGAGTTAGCTGTTTCATTATCTGCTCCGCCAATTTGCCTGCTCCAAACCAAACTTCCGGTGGAATCCAGTTTTAAGACGAAAACATCATCATTGCCTTTGGAAACCATGTTGAAAACACCGGCACCCGGATCGAAATCAACAGTACCCCCAAACAACCCGGTAATATAAGTAAACCCGCCGGCATCTGCCTTTAAAGACAGGACCCAGTCGAATTCCATTCCGCCAATTTGCTTTGCCCATTTAAAGCTGCCGCTGGAATCCAGCTTTTGAATGAACATATCCGCGTTACCATTGGAAACCAGATTGAATATGCCGGGCCCCGGATCAAAGTCCACTGTATCGTAGTAGTTTCCTGTTGTATATACATTTCCTTTGACATCTGTCGCGATGGATGAGGCCCATTCGTTGTCAATCTGTTTTGCCCATTTGAAATTTCCATCCGGCCCTAACTTTTGAATGAAAATATCGGATATGCCGGTAGCGGTCAGGTTGAAGACACCCGCATTGGGATCAAAATCCACAGTTCCTGAAAAGCTTCCGATGGTATACACGTTTCCATGTTTGTCCGTGCTGGCGGATATCCCCATGTCTTCCTCACCGGTACCTCCCGTTTGTTTTGCCCATTCCGGTTTTAAGCTCTGGGCATTTCCAATCCCCGAAATCAGAACAGTTAGAATCCCGAAAAGGAAATTTATCTTCATTTGTCTTTTTTTATTGTTGTGTGACATATGTTGTTTTAGTTCTGCATAGCTGTTAATAATACACATACTAAAGCAATTGCTGCCGGCAAGGCCTGTGTGAAAAGTATTTTTTTGCTGGCGGTAAATCCGCCGTATACTCCGGCTATTACAACGCAAGTCAGAAAGAATACGGATATGTTTGTTTTCCAGGTTTGGTCCGTAATACAAAATGTCCAGATCAGGCCGGCAGCCAGGAACCCGTTGTACAACCCTTGGTTGGCCGCAAATGTTTTGGTGGGCTTAAACAGCTCATCCGGGAATGCTCCTTTGAATGTTTTCTTGCCCAGCGTTTCCCATGCAAACATTTCCATGTACAGGATGTAAAGATGTTCCAGGGCTACCAATCCTACCAGGATTTCTGCTATGAGTTCCATTTGTTATTATTTGCCCGTACGTTTCTGTTGCGGGTTTTTCATTTTCGTCACCTTGTAAACTTTACCCTGCTTGTCGTATGTTGTCCATTCATCCACTTGCCTGCCTTTGTCAAAGTAACCGGAACGCATGATCACTCCGTCCTTGCGGTACCATTCCCAGTAGCCCTGCATTTTACCATCCAGCATTTGTCCTTTTGCCCAAATGGAACCGTCCTTGTGGTAATGAATATGTTTTTTTGTTTTCATTTCAGTCTTTTCAACACACCTTTGCGCTTGATCAGGTTCTTATAATCCCATTGGATCTTGATGGACTTTTTAAGCCATCGCTTCAGATCCTTTACATTGACCTGGTCTGCCTTGGTGAAACGGGCCTCGGCGGCTTTGAAGGTGCCTTCCTTGTGCAGGCCTTTTTCCTCAAAGGACTGGCCGCTCCAGAACAGCAGGCGGACAGAATCTTTTAGCTTGCTGTACCCGGCGATGGGGTTTCCGTCCAGGAACCAGACCGGATGTGCATGCCAGATCTTATTTTCTGCTTTAGGCAGGTTGCTGCTGATCTCCCGGGAAAGTATATTGCAGATCTTCCTGTCTTCGGTGGATTGGGAGTCGTTGTAGGCTTTAACGTCTTTATTCATTGGGCGTTTATTAAATAATGGTTTTATTCAAATGTACAGATTTCTAAATAGTGAAATGCCCGAAGCGCAGGTCCAGACCGTTTCAAAAGAAAAGTTAACCTAAGTTCAGCAACATTACATCTTAGCCCTAGTAATCAGGACCCGATGTTTTAAGCAGTTACTCCGCCCGGTATATTTTCGGCAGGAGCCTGGTTTGCCTTTACATCGTCGTAGAACTTTGCAACGCTTACGTATATGTACGGCATCAGCCAGAGGAACCCGATACCCAGGGTAAGGATGCAAAGCAATGCCCATCCCAAAAAGCGCAGGCACAGGCAGAAGTATTTCCATTTGTACCCGTCCATCATCTTTTTGCTTTTATCCAGGGCTGCCTGTGCTCCTATGGTGTTGTCCTCGGCCAGAATGTAAAATGTCATGGAGTAGGAGATAGCGGCTATGATCCCGGGTACGATCAGTAAAAGCAGCCATAAGATAATGTAAAGGACCATTAGCAGGTAAGCACCCAGGATGTTCGCATAATTGTTGAATCCAACGAAGATCTGTTCCAGCCTGGCTTCATGGTTCCTTGAAATGGCTAGCGTGAAAGTGGCCAGGCCCACGGCAAATTGTCCTGCAATGAACAGGGAGCCGATGCCTCCGATGAAAGGAATTGCTCCTGCGGCACATAAGATCAGGCAGTATACTAAACAGGTTCCGACTGCCAGCGCCCATTTCCCTTTCAGAGATTCCCGGGCGTTACGCATTAAAACAAGATTTTCTGTTGCCATGTTTTTAAGTTTTAATTAGTGTTGTTATCTGAGCAATCTTTCCGGGCTTCCTGTTTAACCGAGTGAATGTATAAACTTATTTTTATTTCCGGAACATCTTTCTGTGATTCCTGACAGTGACGGTTATACATGATAACGGGCAGAGCAGCTTCGGGGAACGGGCTATCGGCTCGATGCTGACCGTTTTTCGGTGATCAGGTAAGCCACTATTAAATTGGGGATCCAGCAGAGCCAGGCAACAATGGAGTAGGCAAAGGTAAAATCCTGGAAGAGCATGATCAGCAGCGGAAGCCATATCCTCAGCGTTACCGCGGCAAAGCAGGCTGCATAGCTGTAGGTCATCATTTTTTTATGCGGATCAATCTTTTTCTTCCGGATAAGTAACCAGGCATTCAGGGTGGTGTAAAACCAGACCGATGCCAGGCTTATGAAACCAAGCGAAGGGATCAACCCTCCTGTTGCAAAACAGGCAATGTAAAAGCCAGTGGGAGCGCTTATCAAAACGGCAATCACATATACTTTACCAAGCTGCCTGTGTAAAGCCATATTTTTGTTCCTGAGCCTGGTGCTGAACTGGCTCCAGCCTGAGAGCAAAGCAATTCCTCCGGAAATAATATGGGTGTAGAAAGCAATGTTCCAGGCAATGTTTTCCAATAACTCTCCGGGTTTGGTGTTCAGCAGCCCGAATTGCCTGTCCATAAAAAAATAAATGGAAGGGTAGAGGCCAATCGAAACGGCCAGTACGATGAATAAGATCCACAATGCTTTTTTTGTCATTCCTGGTTCGATAACCTTACTATATCTTTATTTTATTTTTCGTCCGGAGTTGGTGTTGCTATTATTTGCGTGTGAAACCTCATTGCACAGTTTGTTTGTTCAGGAAGAATGATATCAGTTCACTGTTCAACAATTGCGGAGATACCTGCTCGATCGGATGAGGTACGTCCTTCAGAATGATGCAGGACGCATTTGGTAAAAGTGTGGAAACCTCCTGGGTTTCTTCCCTGCTAACCATTTTGTCTTTATCTCCCACACTGAGCACTGCTTTGTGCGGGATCGTTTTAAAATCCTCCTTTGAAAGCGGGGGAGTTTTGCCCATCTCCAGCATCATATCCGAAGTTTTTCTCAAAACCGCTTTCCAGTCCTGGGGAGCATGACGCTCTTGCAATTGTCTTGCAAAGTCCTGCACTTTCTCGGCTATCTTTTCCGGAACCAGCATGCCGGATTCTTTTGCCGCACCGCTTTCGTTCCAATCGAATTTGGTAGCAAGGGTGAATATCCTGTTTACAGATGCAGGGAAATGCTTTGCCAGGTACAGGGCAACATATCCGCCCATGCTGTAGCCGAATATATTGGCCGGGGAATTATTTGTACGTGCTAAATAACTGTGAACTTCCCGTGCAAAGAGGGGAATGGAAAAACCCTCTTCCGGAAAGGGTTCGCCTCCGTGACCGGAAAAGTTAATGGAACGGATCTCAAAGTTCTCCCTGAGAACAGCAGCCAGGGGATCCAGTTGTTTTCCGGACCCGATAGCGCCATGCAGCAGTAAAAGTCTTTGTTTCACGGTACTTGAAGTAATTAGTTCTTTTTGTAGTTGCGATTCCGGCTAGGAAAACAAAAATGCAATAATAGCAGATATGCCGATACAAATGCAAGTGAGAAACAGGTACGGTATTACAATAAATAAAAATTTTATAAACGATTTCAGCCAGCCATCGCCGTAAACATAGTACATGGATGTAAGCAGATAGACAATCGCAGCGGTCCAGGCAATATTTATAAAGGAGAAGGAGAATAGCATTACGCTGGTTTCAGAAAGGAGCAAGATGAAAAATAAAACGGAGTGATAGTGCAATGCAAAAACGAGGTGATGTATATACAGGATCTTTTTTCTCCAGTACATTAACCGCAGCAGCAGGGCGAATAAAGGCATAAGAAGGAATAGTGAAAGAGATATGTTTTTATAAACTAACTCGCCAATATAGCTGCGGTTATCCGAAGTCAGGGCAAATGAGGAGAACTTCTGGGCCAGTATCCGGTTAATCCACGTAGCGGGAACCTGTTTCAGTACCAGAACGCTATCTATCTGTTTTACCGGAGCATGTTCCAACAGTCGCACTTCATCGTAACTTAAATGCATCATGTTATCTCTGGCTCCGAAGGCGAGTACCGAAATGCCTTTTGTTTGTAAATCCAGGATGCCTGTATTTACCTTAAGATTACTGATCTGATCATCGTGGTGACGGTTAAATGCAAACACCAGGAAATAGATAGCAGTAATAAAAATATACAGGCGAACAGGGGATACGTAACTGGCATGCATGCCTTTATTGAAATCGCGTGTTATTTTTCCGGGACTTAGAATAATGGCACCGAGAGATCGGAACAGTTTTGTGTCAAAATGAAATGTATTTTCAATGAGATCGAGCAAAAGATGCCTGAGAGGAACATTCAGATCATGGTTTTCCTGTCCGCAGTTGGAGCAGTAGTTGCCGGCACCTTCCAGTTTCCATCCGCAGTTAGGGCAAATGCTTTTTTTTCTTCTCTGTTTGGACATGGTTTACTACAAACCGTTAATTCGGGAATGACAATATTAGGCAAATATATTGCAATGGAAATGAGGGCAGTCAGGCCAGCTTTTTAATCCCTCAGCCATTTCAGCATGTTGGGAAATCCATCCTGCTGGAACTGGTCTTTAGCCAATCCCATCCAAACAAGCAAGGGGAGCCCAAGGTAGTTTCCGGAGCTGAAATTGTTCAGGATCCATTCGCTTTCTCCTTTGTATCCATCCTTATGAAAAACTATTTCAGGGTCAATGCCGATCGCCCTTGCGGCGGCGTAGCTCCAGAGCAATACAGCCATTTCCTCTCCGGCTTTTTCCGGGTGATCTGCGGCGACATTGCTTTGCAGCAGCAAACGTTCTTTTGCCGGGCAAACGGCTATGTGCCCGGCTTCGTGCAGGAGATCGCCGGGATAGAGCAATAAGCTCCTGTCAAAGACCAGCTTTCCCTGCCGGATATCCAGTCCCGGTAAAAACGTGCTGCCCTCAATTTTTTCTTCCAACAATTCTATGCCTATAGTATCCAGGAAATCACGGATAAGCTGTATGGTTTTGTCCTTGTCTGTTTTGGTTTGTACGGAGCCGATCTCCGCGATGTCTGTGCTTTTGGGTTCAGTCATTTCTGTTTACCTAGTATTTGAATTTTCTGTTGAATGGTTCCACGCTCAAACACCTGGAATACTACAATCCATAGGTTCAGGAGTAAACCGGGCCGTATGATCTTTTTGCTGCATACGGGAACCTGCAGGTCGCGTTTGCGGATGAAATCTTCCTGCTGTGTTTTTTCCTGAAGGGCTGCATATTGCAGGGCTACTTTCCATGCCTCGTCACGCGCAATGTTCATGCAAAAGGCAGCCAGCTTTTCATCCAGCTTCCCCGCAAACCAATCTACGGGCCGGAGCAGGGGCCAGATGTCGGCTATCTCTCCTTCGATCACATCCACCATTTCGGAGAGTATGCTGTTGATCTTTATGAAATCGTTATGCAGGGTTTTTATGGAAGCGCCCGGGCAGACGGTTGCTGCTGCAAGGCCAAGGTCCAGGCCGATGTGTGCATTCATTCCCACCAGCAGGTGCTGCATGACCAGCGGTCGCCACCTGCTGCAGGCTTCAAATGCAATGCGCCAGGAAGCAGAGCAGGGCTGATTTTGCCTGTATTGATCGTACGCGATGAGATAGCGGTTGGCAAAGTCGACATCCAGGCGCTCCATACGTGCGCCGTCGTCAAAATAGTTTTCACCGATCTTCCGGTTCACTTCCCGGGTAACGCGCAGATAGAGAGCGGCAAAATAACCTTCACGCCTGTGCTTCTTCTGACAATCGTCCAGGATCAATTCCAATTCCTGTATGACTTCCTGGATGGTGCGGGGGAGGACCATGGTTGTCTGCTATTTCCGGCTAAGGTAACGGAGATATGAATTCAAAAAGGAAGAAAATGATAACAAGGTGTGTAAGATTCGTCACGACCTCTTTTAGTCATGCAGACTGATATTTTATTTCGTCGTGGGGTTGGAAGGCCCGACGCCACTTGAAAAGGGTTACCGTTATTCTACTGAAATAAGAATTACATACATAAAAAAAGCGGCCGGATTATCCGACCGCTTTGTAAATTATAGTGAATGATCTTTTTATCTGTTCACTACTATTCTCTCTGCCTTTATTTCTCCCTGCCCCGTAACTAGTTTTACAAAATAGATACCGTTTGAAAGAGCCGCTGCATTAAACTTCTCTTCGTGGATTTCCATTCCGTTTATCATCCCCTCAAATACAGTGGCTATTTTTATTCCCAGCAGATTATACACTGCTACTTCTACCTGTTCTGTTTCAAGGGTATTAAACCGTACTGTTGTTTCGTCAATTAATGGATTAGGATAAGCAACCAGATTGATTTCGTTTCCTGCGATTGGATTTTCTTCTTCTTCACCCGCTTTTGAATCATCCAGGCACGAAGTAACAGCCCCGCATCTGCCCAGCTTATCACCGTGTGCGAGGTGTGCCGGCACTGCGGATGCAGACACACACAGGGTTTCTTTCTTCCCGTTTGCTGCTTTATGGCAGATCTCAACTTTGCCTCCTGTTGAATGACAGCTTTTATCGCATCGTACATCTACCACACATACTTTGACAACGTCGCGGGCCACGCATCCATTTGCGTCGGTTACCGTAAGAGTGTATTGTTTGCCTGTACTTGGAGATACTTTAATGCTTGCAGAAGTAGCTCCCGTACTCCATTTATACTTGTAAGGCGAAGTTCCCTGGCTTGTGGATCCGTTTAATGTTGCACTGGAACCCGGACTGTATCCATAATACACGGTTTGGTTCAAACCTGCATCTGCAACAAGAAGACTAACGGATGAAATGGTAACAGCAGATGTAAGGCTGGTTCCATTGGCATCTGTTACTTTCAGCGTATATGTTCCGGCTGATAAGTTAGTTGCTGTTTTTGTTGTCTGTACAGGAGAAGTACTCCATGAATAAGTATACGGAAGGCAGCCTCCGGATGCATTTGCGGTTGCGCTGCCCTGGCCGGGCCCATTGCAGGATGCATTTGTAGCGGATACTGTTACAGCCAGCGGTTGCGGAGTAACAATGACATTGAATGAGCAACTGGATGAATTCCCCGAAGGATCTGTTGCTGTATAGATGACCTTAGTTGTTCCAACAGGGAAATGATCACCTGAATGATAGTTACTGCTGACCGCTGCGCTGCAATTGTCTGTTGCTTTAACGGCATTCCAGGTAACTACCGGTTTACAATCATTGGGTTGGGAAGTAACATAAATATCCGAAGGACAGATAATAGTGGGTACAATGTGATCTTCCACTGTAATAACTGACTGACAGGTTGAGCTGTTGCCATTATTATCAATCACAACCAAAGTAACCGAGTAGGAAGATTGGCCGGGGCAATAAAAGAAGGTATCTGTAAGTAAAGTTGTGAAATTATAGGAAGCAATACCAACGGAAGCAATGCCGCAGGCATCGGACGAACCGTTGTCAATCTGAGCTACGCCTATCCGTGCAATTCCTGATGAATTCAGTTGAGCCGTAATGTTCTTACACAGTGCAACCGGGGCAATACGATCTTCTACAGTAACGATGGCAGTACAGGTTGAAACATTGTGATTAACATCTGTTACGGTTAACAGCACATTGTTTGTTCCTACATTGGAGCAGGTGAAGTTTGATTTATCAATTGAAAGTGATAAGATTCCGCATGCATCTGCCGATCCACCGTCAACATCCGAGGCTACTATAGAGGCTGTTCCAGCAGCATTTAACTGAACTGTTATGTTTTTACACACAGCCACAGGAGCAGTTGCATCCACTGTTTTTATGAGTGTATTGGCAGTGTTGCTGCAGCCATTTGCATCCGTAACAAGAACGGAATAATTCCCGGCTGCAAGCCCGCTTATATTTTGCGTAGTTGCTCCATTGCTCCAGTTGTATTTATACCCGGGAGTTCCTCCGCTAACAGCTGCACTTATGCTTCCATCTGCTCCGGCACAACTGGCATTATTTGCTGTTGTAATCAGGGAAAGAGCAGGGGGCTGACTAATACTTGCAGTGCCGGTTGCCGAATTTCCATTCATATCCGTTACTATTACAGAATAACTTCCAGCAACAAGTCCTGTTATGGCCTGGATAGTTGCCCCGTTATTCCATACATATGTATACGGCGCTGTTCCACCTGTAACGCTTGCAGTGGCTGAGCCGGTGTTAGAACCATTGCATAGCACACTTGTTGTACTCACCGTAACTACAGGAGAGCATCCGCTTGAGGGAGAAAATTCCCAGAAGTCATTGTAATAATTCGTAAAGTCATAGCCTGTACCAAAGTATCCTTTATTCCCGATTGCAAAACCTGTAATCAGCCATCTGTTTCCTCCTCCGTAATTAGCTTTTGATGTCCATTTGCTTGTGCCCGGGTCAAACTCCCAAAAATCATTGTAGGGTGTTCCTGCAGTTTGCCCTGTACCTACATATACTTTATCGGCTATAGCAAAACCGGCAACATACCCGGAACCATTTCCGGGATAATCGGGTAGCTGATTCCATGAGTTTGTGGATGGGGTATATTCCCAGAAATCTTTAAAGAATTGGGAAACGGTTCCTCCCATTCCAAAATATCCTTTCATAGAGGTTGCAAATCCCCTAGTACCGTACCTGGGAGTTCCCGGGAAGCTTGCCTTTTGCACCCATGTATCAAGCAAAGGATCGTATTCCCATAACTTGTTGGAATATGGCCCGCTGGCGCTGCCTTCGTTTCCTCCTGCCACGTATCCTTTAATTCCTATTGAAAAGCCAGCCGCACCGTAAAAGCCTGTAGTTGGCATGCTTGCTTTTTGCTTCCAGGTATTTGAAGCCGGGTCGTATTCCCACAGGTCATTAAAGAAATTAAAAACACTGTTTACACCGGTTCCGATATATCCTCTGTTTCCTATAGAGAAACCAATGCTGCCTCTCCTGGGTGCTGCAGGCAGAGATGCCTTTTGGGTCCAGACATTTGATGTTTGATCCCACTCCCACAGATCATTCATATCTGTACCGTTGTTATAACCGGTTCCAATATATGCTTTGGTCCCGATTGAAAAACCGGAAGCTCCCCACCTTGCAAGTCCGCCAAAATTTGCTTTTTGTGTCCAGGTTCCCTGAGAGTTAACGGTTGAAATAACCGAAGCGACTGCAGTTGCGGTACATCCATTTACATCCGTTACTATTACGGAATAGTTTCCTGCAGCAAGTCCGCTTATATTTTGCGTAGTTGCTCCATTGGTCCAATTGTATTGGTAACCAGGTGTCCCTCCGCTAACATTTGCAGTAGCTGATCCGGTATTTGGACTGTTGCAGGATGTATTGGTTGTACTTACGGTAACAGTAAACGAGCATCCACCTGAAGGTGAAAATTCCCAGAAATCCTGTTTATCCACTGCAGGACTTGAGCTTCCAAGCGCAATATATCCTTTATTGCCAATTGCAAATCCTGTTGCACTAGACCTTACTCCGCCTCCGAAATCCGCTTTTTTGATCCAGGTATTTGTTAACTGATCCCATTCCCAAAAATCTGCAAGGTATGTACTACAGGATCCTGTGCCAATAAATCCTTTTGTGCCTATTGAAAATGCTATAGAATATGACCGGCTGCTTCCTGCAAAATCCGCTTTTTTTATCCAAAGATCATTTGCAGGATCATATTCCCAAAAATCTTTATAACATATACTGGCCCCATCATTTCCTGTACCGATATATCCTTTTGTGCCTATGGATAGTCCCACGGCTCCTTCTCTGGGTAAACCATTAAAATCCGCTTTTTGTACCCATGTATCATTTACAGGATCATACTCCCAAAAATCCTTTGTCTCACCTGTTGCCGAAAGTCCTGTTCCGATATATCCTTTGGATCCAATCGAGAACCCTACTGAAAGTATTCTGGCCGTTCCACCAAAATCCGCTTTTCGTATCCATGTATTACTAGGCTGATCCCATTCCCAGAAATCTTTTTTAAATTGCCTGCCATTATAATATCCCCCAACACCAACATATCCTTTGGTGCCAATTGAAAAGCCCACGGCATTGTCTCTTGCATCACCACCAAAATCCGCTTTTTGTGTCCATACATTTGTTGTTTGATCCCATTCCCAGAAATCCTTTCTTAACCCGCCGTCATACCCTGTCCCAATGTATCCCTTAGTTCCAATCACAAATCCTGTTGTATAATACCGTGCCCCTCCGCCAACATTGGCTTTCTGCGTCCAGGTCCCCTGGGCGCCGGAATCAATCAGGAAATACATTGTAACAAACAGAGTAATAAGGATCTTTCTCATGGTGTAAATTATAATTAATAATTTTTGTTTAAAGAATTGTATGCCCGCCGGCAAAACATCAATCAGTATTTTATTAATCCTGATCAATGACCAGGCGAATATATCTCCTTTTGTGTTCTTAAACACTACCATTTACTAGGTTTTTAGCACCATTTATGAACTTCCTGAATAGGCAGATGGGCCTTATTTGCCAAATTTTGAAGAAACAGAGTAAAGTTCCCGTTGAACAGCAATTGTGTTGCCGTACGAGGCAATGTTTAGAGTGGTATACTATCCGCGACCTATTCGGGATGATAGGGGACTATTGCCTGATCACTTTCTTCACTTCGACTCCGCTAGCTGTTCCCCCCGCTAAGCGACATTTGTAATGCCGCTTGAAACATGGCTGAATTTGTAATTCAGCAATTTATTTACATTTGAAAAATGCTAACCGGTTATCAGAGAGTTAATTGTTTTGGAATGGAAAACAACAAAGAAACAATTGCAAATTGTTTAGTATTTCGAGTGGCATTGTACCTGCCCGACTGTTAATTATCAAAATAATGGCAGGCGGGAATGCCGCTCAACTGGGGATTGTTCACCACAATCTAAATCTATGAATTCAGAAAAGGAAGAAATTCCAATTGAACATGATATGGTGACCGATAAAACTGCAAGCCAAAACAAAATGATTAACCGATTACAATTTTCTATAGAGATTAGAGCTGATAAAGAAAAGATTTGGAGTGCACTCTGGGACGACAAGCAATATAGGGATTGGGCTGGAGTTTTTGGCGAGGGTTCTCATTATGTAGTTGACAATTGGGAACAGGGTAGCAAAATAATGTTTCTCGCAACAGACAAAAGTGGAATATATAGTGTTATTGAAAAACATATTCCATATAAAATCATTCGGTTTAAACATATTGGAAATGTTGTGGACGGACAGGAACAACTTGCAGACGATGAGGTAAAGAAATGGTCTGGCGCAACAGAAACTTATTCACTTAAAGAAGGTAAAGGTTTCTATAAACTTTTGGTCGAAATCGATGTTCTTGATGAACATGTAGAATTTATGTCAGCCAAACTTCCAATAGCACTTGAAAAGATTAAGAAAAACAGCAACTAACAAGGGCTTGCCAAAAGCGGGATTGACGTGCTTCTATGACAGTTTAGAAAACAATAAAGAAACAGCTGTAAATTGTTTAGTACTTCGAGCGGCATTGTACCTGCCCGACTGTTAACTATCAAAATAATGGCAGGCGGGAATGCCGCTCAACTAAAGATCTCCCGAAACTTATTGCCTGATCACTTTCTTCACTTCAACCCCCTTAGCTGTTCTCAGGTGCAGCAGGTAAATCCCTGGCAGAAAAGAACTGAGATCAATGGTATTTCCATTTCTGGCTTCAGGAAGGGAAACAGGCTGGTCCAGGATATCTGTGATGAAAATGTTCTCAATACTTTCCGGGCTGGAAATGAAAACGGAGCCGCTGGTAGGATTGGGAAAGATATCAATGGAATGCAATGGATTGTCCGGGTTGTTTATTGCAGTGGGAGTAAGCGTGATGCGCACGCTGTCCATCACCACATCCGTTAAAGGCTTGTCCGGCGGATTGCCGCTGCTGCCGCTGGTAGGAACTACGCCGATAGCCTGTACAACCGTGAAGTTTGAAATGACCGTTCCGAAAGCAGTATAGTTAGGATCCAGGTAAGTATTGTTCACCAGGTTGATGTAGATCTCGCTGGAGCCTGTATTGGGCCCTGCATTTGCCATGGCAATGGTCTTTTGCAGGTTGCTGAAAGCAGGGGTAAGCTCGTCTTTTATGGCAGGCACGCTTCCTCCGCCGCTTCCGCCCTGTATCATGAAGTTCTTAATGACGCGGTAGAACAATCTTTTATCATAAAATTTTGCTTTAACCAGTTTTAAAAAGTTTGCCGTGGTCAAGGGCCTTTTGGTTTCTTCCATGCTAACCACAAAGGATCCTTTGCTGGTGTAAAACGTAACCTGGGTCTGTGCAAAAGAACAGCACACTGCCAGGGTGAAAACAAATGATAGAAGTAATTTAGGTTTCATGTGGATTTTGATTGATAAATACCTGTGTCAATAATTTGCCGTAAAGATAAAGTAACAATATATACGGTGCAGGTATTTTTCCGACAGGGATTAGGATCCGATCTGCATGTATTACTGCAAACGTCCCAGGCCCTCAATTTTCCGGTAAGGCTTTTTGAAAAAATCGCCCACCGTCTTATTGAACAGGTCCCTGTACACAATAGGAGTAGCGTGGCCGGAGTTTGGCAATATCCACAAATACGATCTTGGAATGGATTCTGCGATCAGCAAAGTGTGCCGTGGGAGCAGTACATCGTGATCACCTCCTATCACCAGTACAGGACATTTTATTTTTCCGAGCTGCTTGGGGCTTATGTGGGGTTCAAAGGATAAAAGGCGGAACAGCTTGCGTTCGTGCTTCACCTCCGGCGTTTGTTCCACATGTTTCAGAGAATCGTTCCAGCGCACGGCCCATTTGTACACAAAGGGATCCACGGCCGTGGTATCCGGCCACAGGTTAGCGCCCGTTACTGCCAGCTTTTTTACTTTTTTGGGATGACGCATGGCGAGGAGCAAGCCGTTTATACCTCCGTCGCTCCATCCGATCACGTAGCAGGAATCTATATAGAGAGTATCCAGCAATGCATTCAGGTCATCTGCCATCATTTCATAGCTCAGGGAATCTTTTGTATCGATGGATTTTCCCTGTGAACGGCTATCGGCAACAATTACTTTATAGTTTTTAGCAAAGTAGGGAATCTGGAAAACAAAATTGTCGATAGAGCCCCCGTTAGCGTGTATAATAAGCAAAGGCTCTCCTTCCCCGTAGGTTTCGTAATACATGCTGAGCCCGCGTGTTTTGATGTAACCTCCCGCTTTCTCGTTCTTACCAAACCGGGTTGAATCTATCTTGTTTGGCTGCGCATTGGCAAACAGGCCAAGCATGCCTGCAATGACGAAAAGCAATAAAGTTTTTGAGGAATTCATAATATGGAAGTAATTGAGAGTTAAGGATTAATTGTCAGCAGGCAAACTTATGAAATAAGTTCCACCTCACTCCCGATGCGTTGATCGGGACTTGCCCTGATTGCAACATCAGGGCAGGCCTGGTCCTCTCCTTCTCTCCTTCGCGAAACGCTTCGGCAGAGCAAAGAAGGAGAGGGAAAGAGGGTGGAAGTCAAAGAAAGTAAAAGATGCTGCGGCAAAGTGCCCATTGCAGGTTTTATTTTATTATTAGAATTAAACAGGGTCCTGCCTGCATGAGGGGGCAGAAACAAAAAAGTTCCGGCAGGAAATGCCGGAACTTTAAGATCGGACTGTATGTGCAGCTTAGAGGTTGGGCTGCGGAGTTATCCTTAAATAAGGCTTGATCTCCGTGTATCCTTTCGGGAAATTCTCTGCGATCTGCTCGTTGGTAACGGCAGGTACAATTACACAGTCATCGCCGTTCTTCCAGTTTGCCGGAGTGGCTACCTTATGATAGGCGGTTAGCTGTAGGGAATCGATCACGCGAAGCAGCTCGTCAAAATTTCTTCCCGTGGAAGCAGGGTAGATGATCATCAGCTTTATTTTTTTATCCGGGCCGATCACAAATACAGACCTTACGGTTTGTTTGTTATCCGCATTGGGATGTATCATATCGTACAGGGAAGAAATCTTTTTGTCTTCGTCTGCAATGATAGGGAAGTTGACGGTTGTTTTCTGGGTCTCGTTGATGTCCTTGATCCAGCCTTTGTGGGAGGTTAAGCCGTCCACGCTAAGCGCAACCACTTTTACTTTTCTTTTATCGAACTCGGCCTTGTATTTAGCTACTGTTCCAAGTTCCGTGGTGCAAACCGGGGTATAATCTGCCGGATGCGAGAACAATATTCCCCATCCGTCTCCCAGCCAGTTGTGAAAATTAATTTCTCCTTCCGAAGTTTGTGCGGTGAAGTTTGGGGCTTCGTCGCCTAATCTGAGTGTTGGCATTTTTTTGAGGTTTTAAATGGTTGATGTATATAAATGAGTATGGTTTTTTGCAATCATCATTGTCCTTGCAAATTTAAACTTATTCGAATACAAATGATAGCGGGAAGAATACCGGTTAGAGGATTTTATGTTTTATAAGAATGAGAATGATTTCAGTATCTACCGAATAAACCGGCAGGGGATCATCCGGTTCCGGTATTGAAGGAGTGCTATGTAATTTTGAGGAGTATCATCTGCTTCGTTTGGAAAAGGGGAATAATAATGAACTCCCGCTGTTTGCTGAAGGGTCTCCTGTTCCGTTACCAGTTGACCCAGCGTATTGTAAATTTTAATTTTAACATAGCCTGCCTGGGGTAAATGATATACAAGTTTGGAAGGGCTGATGCCGGATCCGTAATGGAAATAGAACTGTAATTCCGGGTTTACACCGGAGCAATTTTGCACGGCTATCGATTGGAAATACTCGTATCCTCCGTTGTGATCCGTTTGCTGAAGGCGGTAATAGGAAACACCGTTAAGCGGATGGGTGTCCACCACTTCGTAATTTCTTTGTGTGCTGCTGTTTCCGGATCCGGGAACAACTGCCACCGTTTCGAAATACACGCCATCGGCAGATTTTTCCAGCGTAAAATAATTATTGTTCGCTTCCGAAGCAGTGGTCCATGATACGGCTACATTATTATTCCTGCATTCGGCATCAAATGAGCAGAGCTTTACCGGAAGCACCGCCGCAGGCTGGATAGGAGCAGCAATGATTGCCCAATCATCACTCAAGTCGATAGTCCAGCTCATGGTTACAGAAGCACCTCCTGCCTCCCTCGATCCTCCTCCTCTGATAAAGGGAGAGCGATTGTAGTCCTGGGTTTGTCCGGCTCCTGAGGTCAGATCAAAAAAACCGGAGGCTACCGCGTCTACTACCATTTCATTTGCCGCGCTTGAAACCACTGCACTGGCGGTGCTGCTATTTCCCGAAGCCGTTACCGTGGTCCCAAAAGGGCTGACCTGATCAACATTGAAAAAGCTCTGCGCTCCTCCTATAACACCCTCAATGCCGCAATTCGCCGAAAGAGTGATAACCACATTGTGAGCGCCGGCAGCAGGAGCTATCCGGTACCACATTTCTACTTTTACAGTGTTTGTTCTGGTTGCAAGCCGGGTAAGTGCCGCTCCGTTATAGGTAACCGAATTTACATTTACACCTTCAACGCTCACGCCTACGATCAGTATACGGTCGCTGCCCGTGCCTGTTGTATGACTGAAGGTAAGTGAACTGACATTGTTGTTGCTTGCTGATGATTTTGCATCAAACGCAACAGTAATAGCCGCAAAGCTTTTCTGAGCGGATAAAAGAAAAGAACAGAATAGAAAAACAAAAATGCGGATACTGGCCTTCCCGGCACGTGAATTCATTACGGATGTTTTTTGTGAGTACGCGTTCTTAAATACGAAACAAAAATATAATTTTTAAATTAACTGGCCGGAGCACAAATTTTCAGCACAACCTCTAATCGCAATGTCAGTATATTTGTTTCATGTGCAGGATCACCGGCTTTATTGATCTTAAATCCAAATCCGATTACGATATTGAATCTACGCTTGTGCGTATGCGGGATACCATGCTCCACGGTGGACCGGATGACGCCGGCATTTTTACAGACAAGGAAAAAGGCATTGCTCTCGGTCATCGCAGGCTTTCCATCATTGACCTGTCTGCCAGCGGGCATCAGCCCATGCAATTTGAGAATCTCGTTATCACATACAACGGAGAGATATACAACTATCAGGAAATAAGAAAGGAACTGGAAAAGGAAAAATACACATTCAGCTCTGCATCGGATACAGAAGTAATATTAAAGGCATTTCATAAATGGGGGATGGCTGCTGTACGGAAGTTCCGTGGCATGTGGGCATTTGCCATGTGGGATACAAAAGAAGAAAAACTGATTCTCTGCAGGGACAGGATAGGCGTAAAGCCTCTTTACTGGTATAAACGCGATGGACTTTTTATGTTCTCCTCGGAGCTCCGGGCCTTTCATCAGCATCCGGGTTTTAAAAAGGAGATCAGTGAAAAAGGACTGGCACTGTTTCTTCAGTATGGATACATTACTTCCCCGTATTCCATTTTCAGAAATACCTATAAGCTGGACCCGGGGCATTTTCTGATTGTTAACAGATCCGGTGATGTGAAGAAAGAAAAATACTGGGAAGCAGAGGACGGTTTTGTAAAAGGTGCCGAAGAAAAAGAAAAATGGACCGGACGGAATGAAACGGAAGTGGAAAATGAGCTGGAGCAGGTTCTCTCGGAAAGCTTCCGTTTGAGAATGGTATCCGATGTTCCCGTGGGTGTTTTTCTGAGCGGAGGTATTGACAGTACGCTGGTTACTTCTCTTTTGCAAAAGGAATCTTCCATTCCTCTTAAGACTTTTACCATCGGCTTTAACGACGAGGAATTCAATGAGGCAAATCATGCAAGGAAAATAGCGGCGCACCTGCGAACAGATCATACGGAGCTGTATTGCAATCCCGCGGAAGTATTTGATGTGTTTCCCAAATTGCCTGATATTTACGACGAACCGTTTGCAGATTCATCGGCCATTCCTACCTTGCTGGTGGCGCAGCTGGCCAGGCAAAGTGTGAAAGTTTCGCTTTCGGCCGATGGGGGAGATGAACAGTTTTACGGATACACCCGGTATCCGCAGGCAGTTAAAAAGGCAACGAATATTGCTACGGCGAAGAACAATTTTTTTCATGCACTGAATATGCTTCAGCCTGCCATGCTGCTGGATGATGATGGCAATACCTCTCTTGCTCTTACCAATAACACGGGGCGCTGGAATAAATATTCCCGCTGGTGGACCAGGAAAAAAGGCCAGGAAATGTACAGCTGGTATGATATCTATATAAAGGTATTCCAGGAGCAGGATACGGAACAGCTTGGTGTCCGAAAAGCACTTTCTCATTTTTTTAAATTCAACTATTCGGGGCATTTCAACAGCGAGGAGATATTGATGCTTTACGACATGAAAACATATCTGCCGGATGATCTTCTAGTGAAAGTGGATCGTGCTACAATGAGTGTGGGGCTGGAAGGCCGCGATCCTTTTCTGGATCATGCGCTTATTGAATACAGCTCGGCCCTTCCTTTACACTATAAATTCAGGGATGGAAAGGCGAAATATATCCTGAGGAAGATTTTGTATAAGTATGTTCCGGAGCAATTAATGGAAAGGCCCAAGCAGGGATTCACGGTCCCCATACATAAGTGGTTCAGGAATGAATTCAGGGAGATCCTGTACCGGTACCTGAATGCCGACAGGATCAGCAAAGAGGGTATTTTTAATGCAGCGGAAGTAAAAAAGCTTCTGGACGATTATATGACCGGTTCCGAAGCTAATTTCAATAAGCTGTACACACTGCTCATGTTCCAGATGTGGAAAGAGAAGTGGATGTGACTGTTTTATTCTTCCGTCGTCTGGTTACTTACCTTTCTGTATGTATAGGAATCAAAAATATGTCTTCGGGCAAAACGTGCCTGGGTGGATGAATTGAGCAGTTTGTTGTAGACATTCTTAGGAACCCCGAAATACTCATATACACTGCCATCCTGAAAAGTGACTTTAAGTGTTTGTCCTTTGTAAAGAAAATCATCTATTCCGGAAGTATTGATAGTACGGGTATATTCTTCCAGATTTTGCTTGTTCGTTTCAGGGGAAATGCTTACCAGGAAATGATAGGCAGCAATAATTTCTTTGCTTTTTATTTCTGCTTCAGATCTTTTCACATCGTCACCCTGAAATTTATCAGGATGCCATTCTTTCATTAAGTTCCTGTAAATCGTTTTTAATTGTGCAAGATCTGCATCTTCCGTAATGCCAAATAATTTCCTGTGCTCTATAATTCTTTTCATATAATTAATTCAACAGTGCTCGGGACGGGAATCGAACCCGTACGGGCGTTTAGGCCCACAGGATTTTAAGTGCACCCCGTCTTGAAATTTAAAGCACGTTCATATTTTATTTTTTGCAAAGATGCACAAAATCTCACATTTCCGCACCTGAATTCCGCGCCTAAATTTTTATGGGGTTTGTAATTTTTAAGGCAAATTTCTCAGCTATTGAAGTTCTATAAGGATGATTGTTTTTGAAATCAATTTTTTTCAAATAAAATTTCGTCTAATCCGATAAACTGAGGTTCGTCTTCATGCCAATGATAATATAATGGTTTGATTCCATAGATCGAAATTCGTTCCTCAACGATTCGACTTAATTTTTTCGGAAATACTGAAACCAAATGAACCGGGTTTTTGATCGGGATGCTGTATATTAATAATTGACCAACTGCTTGGTAAATACATTGGCTGGAAGAACTGGTTTTTATTTCAAAAAGTATATTTATTTTGTTTTCTTGGTAGATAAATAAGTCTCGATTTTTATCATTAGCTACAAGATGCCCTCTTTTTTGTAGTTCCTTGACTAATGCGTCAACAACAATCCCATGTGTTCTATTGATAATTGAAGTGCCCTCTTTTTCAACCTCACTTTCTCCGAAGGATTCTGACGTGTATTGAAATTTATTAAGGTTGGCAAAATCAGTTTCAGACAGTTTCTTCCCAAGGTGCTTTATTCTTCGCATTTCCGAAACAAATGTTTCAACTTGCTTGTGTAAGAGTGGTGAATTTAATTCGCCCACTAAACAGAATTCGGTATCTCGATCACCGTCTATTGCAATAACTTTGTCGCCTCTAAAGTGTTCAGGAAACAAATTTTTACCCCTGCCGGGTTTTCCACCTCCAATCTTTCCACGGTGTAGAACTAAAATATTCCCATGTTGCTCAATAGCGAACGCCCCTGCTACACGTCTATTAATCCCCTGATATGGAAAATTTATTTCTCCACTTATTGAATTGCTGTTAAGTGTAGTTGGAGTGCCATGACCAAATCCATTCCAAAATCTGTTTTTTAATTTCTCGTCACAAATCCATAAATCTAAATCAGGCGAGTAATAAACATCGTCCTCAAAACTTCCTCCTGGATAGCCGACCCTGCACCAAACTTTATTTGTAAAATGGGTATATAGCTTCTTGTGAAACAAGGAATGGCATTCGGCTATTTGTTTCTTATTTGAAATTATGCTCAACATTATCAGTTCGTTTAAGCATTGTTCTAACTTTCTTGCTGACTACATATAAAAACCGTATTTAAGTTGCATAATATCATCGGGGTCAAGATATTTTAAAATTTCCCCTACATTTCTTGCACATTCTATCGTGATAGGGAATTTTCTGTCAAACTGTGTGTTGTTCCAATTCATCTTTGTCAGAGCTAGTATTTCATCACAAATTAAATTTGGAGATTCATCATAGTACGCCAATTTGATTTCCAAAGAACTTGGGATGTATCTTCCGGGATATGTTTCATAATATGGCACGGAGCCGCGAGTGTACAAAATGTGAAACTGATCTGATAAACTCATGTGAGTGCCCCTCATAGGTGGGTAACCGCCTTGTCGGTACAAACGAATATCCGATTGTTGAATAGAGACCAAGTCAATCTGATTAATATGTCGCTTTTTTGCTGCCTCTTTGAATCCATTTATTTCCTCCAAATTGAAATTTGAAGTTTTGTGAAGCACAAGCCTTTTAGGATAAATTTTTACAGCGTCATAATACTCCTTCAAAGAAGTATCAAGTAGGTTGTAAGCCTGTTGTTCTGTTAGGTGTGGGGTTCGATTGTTCTTCTTTAACTTTATTTCCTCACCCCTAAGTATTACACCCTTTCCAAGTTCATTAAATATTTGAGCAATACTTGTTTGCGTAGTGCTTTTATCTCTGCTCTTGAAAAAACTAATCCCTGCGTAACAAGTCGTCTCAGCAGAATCCTTTCTTATAAGTGCCCAGGGCGTACCTGATGCTTTGTAATAAAGTGCCGTAAAAAAGTTCCAAGCGATAGTCGCTTCATCCTGCATTTCGGCAGTTGGTTTAGCAATTCTGTCCCGTACAATTTGAATCGGAACATTAAATTGCATTGCTTTCGCTTTCAAATAGCGTCTGAAATTTTGTTCCTTCTTTGAAATCTCGCTTTCCTCAGTTTCTTCAAGGGTTGAACCGTTATTGTCTTCTTCTGCTTCATCTGTCGCCTCTGCTTCCTTTTCTGTAATGTAAGTGATAAACTTCTCGCTTAAAACGCAGAGTATTACATCGGGCTTCTTGTTCTTGGATAAGAACTTTATTTCGCTAAGATAGAGTGAGGCGATTTCCTTAATTCTGTCTTCAAGATTATCGTGCTTCTTGATTATGTCATCAAAGTCCGAGTTGTTTAATCTTCGCAGGTACGTATCATCATATACTACCTCACATTTGAATCCTACTTGCTTATTAAAACCACAAAAATTGGGAAATAACTTTGGATGGGGGTTTTTACTCTGCTTGCCATCAATATGTGTTTTGCAGGATTCCAACCAAGGCAATATTTTATCTACACTCTCGCCTTTACCTATGATTCCGAGAGTTATTTTTTCAGGACGAACTTGAGAAAAATCAAAAGGGTTGAATGTGTAAATACCATGTTTGGGGCAGATGTGATGGTCTGCGCCAAACTGCAACGATGGCTCTTCTATATAGCGAAGTTTCATTCGTCAAAAAGATTTGTGTTAAGCTCCGTATCTTCTTTTAGCTCAGCAGGTGGAGCTTCGATTGGTTTCTCAAGAACCTTGACAGGATTCCAGACCTTTTCATCAATCCTCGGAGCAAAAGAAACTGTCTCTGCGGGAGATACCGTTATATAAGGATAATCTGTCGTAAATAAATCGCTATAGGAAAGATAATATCCAAAAAACCTGAAGTAATTATATACTGCATTATTATTCTCAAGCCTTTTTATTCCCGACATGTAGGCAGATTCAAAGCGACTTTGCCTGTATCCTCCGGGGTTAGTAAAGCTCCATGTTGGATTCAAAACAATAAACCAGTTGTCGTCCAAGCAATAAAATGAGCATCTAAAGGCTAAATTTCTGTAGCAGATAACGTGCTTTTCTTTTTTGTTTATCATTTCAAAAATTACCGTTTTTGTTGCCTCTTTTTTTCCTTTCCATTTTACCCTTTTTGAATTTGGGTGCTTAGGCTTATTCGCAAACCTAAATACCTCACTTTGGGCAAACCATTCCATCTCTCTCGACTTGCACAACCCACTCAAAGTTTTTCTTAGAAGATGCTTAAATACTCTATTCGTGTCTTCATCTTGAGAATAATAATCTTTACTCTCAATAGCAGTAATCGTTCCTGCATCAACGATTTTTCGCAAAGGTTCATTATTATCATGGAGGTTCTTAAATGTAAACAAGCAACCCTCGTGCAGAAGCCAATCGTCACAAGAGGCATTTATCTCTTTCAATGCTCTCTTTACCACCTTGTGCTTTTTCATTTTCTTTATTGGCTTTTTGCCAAGTTTCACCAACCAATCGTTTACACGCTGAACTATCCCGGTTTCATCAATATTCAATTCGGCTTTATAGAAATTATCAGGAAAAGAAATGCGGAGCATATTTGGATATAAATTCTCCGGTTCACTCCTCAAATATCCTTTCTCAAATTCATGCTTTCGTGTCTCAATCTGAACATCAGAAAACTCATGCTGATAATGTTTTGCTATTGCCTGAAGTTTTGGTGTTGAACTGATAGCATTAATTTTTTGTAGAAAGGAATCTTTATCGAGTATGTGTTCAGCGGCAGAAAAGGAGAAATCAGAGGGGACTATTTCTTTTATCTTATCCTCCGAATAATTTGCATTCTTTTGGGTTAGAATATAAAAGTAAATTACATCAAATTGCTTGTTCAATTCTTTTTCAAAGAACAGCTTAAGAGTGTCCTTTATTTTTGAGAAATTAGAAGTAGCGGTAATTTGAAATGCAACCTTATTCGTAAAATCTGCTAAGTCTATGGCTGGATAATTTCTTTTTTGGGTGGCGTTGAGATTTTCCAATTTTAAACCAAAAACCTCATTCAATACAGGGATAAGAAAATTTTCAGAGTGAATATTTATGTGGTACTGATTGTTTGCATTGAATCCTTCAACTTCGAGGACAAAGCGAGCCGCAAGTGTAGTGATAGTATTGATGTGGCCAACTCTGTTCATTCAAATGAAAATTTACTTTATCCGCCATAGGAGGAATTTCACTCTACGGAATTCTATTCAAGTTTTCTGCCGTTATTTTTTTTGTTTTTTCAAAGTATTTTTCAAGTCCGAAACATTTGATGCAATCTGAAAATGTACGTTGTCAAGATTCTCGAAATGTTTTTCTCCGCAATGAATTTTCATTCTTTCCGATTCCCTTAAGAGCGTTCTGTCTTTTACTGCTTTAGAGTCTTTGGTTTCGGCTACAAAGTAGATTTTAGTTTCTTCTCCATCTTCTTTTTTAATTAAAGCCCAGTCAGGATTATATAAACCTATAGGAGTTTTAATTACGAATTGGGAAGGTAATTTGATGTAAAAGAGAATATCTTCTCTGTTTTCACAATCTCTTGCAAAGTCCATTTCTGGTTTTGAAAGGGAATCAATCTGCACGTAATTATAAAGGGTTTTATCTTGTTTTTTGACCGTAATTAAATTATCCAAATACTCTTCAATCTCAGCGGATTCAAAAAGTTTCATTTCAAATACTTGACCTGCAATTTTTTCATATTTAATACCACTGATTTTTAATTTATCGAACTCAGTTTTAATATATTTAACTACACTATCCATGAAAAGTTGTGGATTATTAAATATTTCTCCTATTCTGCCGGATGATATAACTATTTGTGAAATTGTGTCACGGGTTAATTCCGTCTTTGCTTGAATGTAGCCAACGAAATCCGGAATTTCGTATTTAATCTCTACAATACGATCTTTTGAACTTCTAATGGTTCCTCCAACTTCTACAAGCCTACTATTTTCATCACGTACAAACTCCGTTTCAGTTTTGATGCGCTGGATTTGGGGTTTGGAAATTGTGGGCATTGTTTTGATTGAAGTAGAAGCATTTCGTATAAGGTCATTTGTATCATAGTTAACATGGTATTCTGTTTTGTGTTTAATTCTTTCCCATAAATCAATAAAATTCTGATCTAATTGCCAGTTCTTCTTTAGTGATATTTTTTCTCTTGCTCTTGCATTTTTTATTCGACCTTCAAATTTCACTCCACAATCATCTTCAATCTCTTTTTGTAAGGTCCTTGCAAAGTCATCATAGCTTTCATTTGCAATAACTGTAAGTCGATTTATTGCTCTTTCTGGATTTCTATTTCCAGACTGGTCAACACATAAGCGTAAACCTCTACCAAGCTCTTGTCGTTTCTTTAAATCAGATTTACTTTCGTTAAGGGTGCATATTTGAAATACATTTGGATTATCCCAACCCTCACGCAATGCTGAATGACTGAATATAAAACGTAAAGGTTCCCCTATATCCAAAAGCCTTTCTTTATCCGTCATTATAAGGTGGTATATTTCATCATCAGCCTTAGTGCTTTTGCCTTCTTTGCTATCCTTAAAGCGTCCTTTATCCTGGGAAAAATACCCATTGTGCATTTGCTCCACTTTGAATGGATATAGAGATTTGTACTTCGGATTTTTAGCTAATTCAGAAAAGGCTTCTTCAAACCATAGAGCAAATTTCCCCGGTACTATATTTCCTGCCTCATCATAGGAGCGATAATTTGCTACTCTATCAATAAAGAAAATAGATAGCACTTTTATACCTAAAGCTGCTAATTCCTTTTCCTTTTTGAAATGGTTTTCAACGGTTGCTTTCACCATGTCCTTTAGGATATAATCATTTAGCCCACCTTTTGATTCTCCTTTATAAACCACAGTGCCGCTTGAAAATTCAATAAAGCCTTCCTCAGAATCAATGAAATTGATTATATAACCATCTCGGTAAGCTTCAACACGCTTTGATAAATCGTATAGATTCTCTCCATTCTTCGCATTTACTGCCTTTTTTATCACGCCCGTTTTTTCGTTAGATAAAATAGTAAGTTTGGCGGTAGTGGAAGTTTTATTGAGCTTAAAACCATCTAAGCTGATAAAAGCACCACTTGAATCATCTTGGGAAACTACAGAATCAACTTCTATCTGTTTTACTAAACCTAAGTCATAGGCTCTTACTGGATCTAATTTGTAAGCAAGGTTGTACAGATTGATATGTGTGGCAGAATACCGAAGAGTGAATAGGGGGTTAAGGTTGGCAATAGCCTTTTTACGAATATCGGTTTCCATGTTTTGTGGCTCATCAATAATAACAACAGGATTGGTGGCCTGTAAATATTCGATTGGCTTTACCCCAGTTTCTCTTAGCTGATTGATTACGTTTTGGTCTTTTGTAAACGAGTCAATATTTATTACTAATATCTGAATTGCATTGCTTTTTGCAAAGTTTGAAAGGTTAGTGAGTTTGGTTGAATCATAAACCTTAAACTCCGCTGGAAGATTCCCGTATATCTCTTGAAAATGTTCAAAAGTAATTTCAAGATTTTTTATTACTCCCTCACGAATGGCAACCGATGGAACAACAATGACAAATTTTCTAAATCCATAAACCTTATTCAATTCATAAATAGAACGGAGGTACACATAAGTTTTCCCTGTACCAGTTTCCATTTCTACTGAAAAATTTGGGAAGGAGGTAATAACACTATCCTCTGTAAGGACAGATTTTGACAATGGCGGATCATTATAAAAAAGCTTTTCCAGTGTTTTTGAATGTTCATGCTCTTGAAGTACATTTGTCCTTTGGACTTTTTGCAAATTCTTTAGTATATCCTGCTCGTTAATGGTAAATTTATTGCCGATACCCTTTTCAGTGAATTGAATACTACCTCCCGATTCATCTGTAAGGGAGAATTCAAAATCTGATTTATTCAGGTGTTGGCCCTCGAATAAGTCAATTGTTGATTGTATTGCTTCAAGCTGATAAGCTTGATTTTTATCGAATTGTAATTTCAATGCTATATATTTTCAAGTTCATTTAGTAAAATAATGCCGTTCTCTGTAATTGCAGGAGTATTAGCAAAGTCAACAGTAAATATTTTTAATCGGTCAATTTTATCTTCAAAGGGAGTTTTAATTCTTTGATTGTAGATTATTTTAAATTGCATGCCCGCTCTACTGCATAAATCAGAGATAAGTTGAAAATTTCTATAGTCATCAGTAAAAGGTTTCCATTTTGATAAATCATAATACGACCTTTTTAGTTCAAATATAATTTCCGGTAATCCTGCGTCACTTAATCTCCAAAGGTCAATATCAGAAACTGTTAAAGCAGCACCCAAGCTTGTTCGTTGCCATTTGTGGTACGCGCTTGAGGTCTTGTCATTTAGGTATTTTGCTGTATGAGTATTTGAGACCGGCAAACCGAATGATCCAAATAGTTGGGATAATTGTACCATTGACAAGGTTGTGTATGAAAAAGTATGGTCTGATACTCGAACTGTTTCGACTTCTTCAACGTCACACGCAAACCGGATATATTTTACTGGAAGATGAGCATGATTCCCGGCAATAATTAAAAGGTTAAACGCGTCTCTTTCGGCATCCGAGGGTAGGTTTTCAATTTCTGAATTTGGCACACCAACTGCAAAAATCAGCACTAAGGCACGGCAAGAATTATCGCCATATATAAGTTGCCACGCATTCCCAACGACAAACTTAAATCGAGGTAATTGCTTGGAGGAAATATATTCGTATAGGGCGTTGCTTTTGTAATATTCCAACTCTAAATGGTTTTAAATTCAATTCCGTTATCTTGGAATTTTAAATGATTATTTGTTTTAAGGCAATCGTCCTTTTCAAAGAGAGAATCTAAGCAAATTACAACTGCCGGTTTTATTTTTAAAACTTCAGCTTGTAGAGCTTCGTTGTATGATTCAAGACAGAATGCAATTTTTTTATTGCTCGTTACATATAATTTACCGCCCTTATTTACTTTTATATCCATAACCTCTTCAGTTAGTGGCAAGCCATTTTTGATAAGAAGCTCCCATAGAATATTGTTTGCTTTTGATGTTTCCTTCTGAGGCTTATTAAACAAACTCATCTGATTGATTAAGTCATTCTCGTTTTCCACAAAATCGCCTCTCCATATTTTGAAATTGGAATTGGATAACACAAAACATCGTATCCCTATATTGTCTTCAGCATTGAAATTTAATCTTGTTCCCAGTTCCTTATTCGCATCATTAATTGCTGAGGTTATTCTCGCATTAGTTAAATCGGCAATAGACCGGTATCCTTTTTTAGCCATTTCAGATTTTGGGTCTAACTGCTCAGGAAGTTGTATGCAAATAAATTTTCTATTGCCTTCATCTTGTTTATTTGCTTCAATTAACGCATGGGCGGTTGTACCTGACCCTGCAAAAAAATCTAATACAATGTCGTTCCTATCCGGTTTGGTAAAAGCTTGTATCAGTGATTTTGTAAATTCAACGGGCTTGGGATTCTCAAATTCTAATTCGAGCTTTCTTAATAAATCATCATCACTACCCCCATAAAATAAGATAGAAGGAAGATTCTCAAACATATTTTCCTTGAGTAAATATTTCCTTTGTGGCTGAACTGTTTCATCTTCCCCAAAAATAATTTCACCTTTAGCTAATAACTCCTTTATAGTGGCGGTTGGAAATCTCCAACCTCGCTGTGGCACGGGACATGGTTTTTTTGTTTTCGGATGTATTAAGGGGACAAAATAATCATCGGGGGCTTTTTTCTTATTGGGCCACGCCATTGATACCAGCCTATACACGTTGCCAGATTTATCTATTTTATTATACGCTTGTTCTCCTCCGGTTAAATCTTGTTTTTTAAGCCAAATGCTAAATTGCTCATTGATTATTTCAAGGGTATTTTTCTTTTTGAATTTCTTTAGTATTTCATTTGGCAATCCATATTCCTTATGAATCTTCTTTAAGTCATCAGGAATCTCTTCTTTGCCTAATTGTTTAAATAACTCAGTTGCTTTTTTTAATATTCTATCAGCATTCTTCTTTTTTCTTGTTAAATCTGTTTCGGCGATAAACCTTTCTTTATTCTTTGCATACACCAAGATGGACTCATGTTGGTATGCAATACCGCTTGCATCACCTTTTGGATTGCCCTTGTCCCAAACAATATTCCCTATAAGATTATCTTCGCCAAAAACTTCATTTAGAAGTAAGGATAAATTAGCTTGCTCATGTTCGTCAATATGAATTAGAATTGCGCCCTCATCTTTTAAAAGATTTCTTGCAAGAAACAATCTTGGGAGCATCATGGAAAGCCAGTTTGAATGAAACTGACCATTCTCTTTTCTATTCGGTCTGAATAATCCTTCCTTCATCATAAATCCTTCTTCATCTTTTTCCCCCAATCGTTTTAAGTATTCTTCCTTTGATTCAGAAAATTTGTCTGGATATATAAAGCTATCAGACCCAGTATTGTAGGGAGGGTCTATTAAGATGAACTTAATTTTACCATAGTATGACTTTTGAAGAACTTTAAGCACGCGTAAATTTTCTCCTTCTATCAAAATGTTTTTGGCAGTATTCCAATTAATTGAAACGTTTGGATTCGGTAACAAGGTGTCTGTTGTGGGCGTTTGTAATATTTTATATGCTTCAGATTTTCCCGCCCAAGAAAGTTGGTAGCGATCTAATTCAGAGTTTACTTGTTCACCCAAAATCTGTTTTAATTGATCTGCATTTACCCTATTATCAGTAAAGGCTCCGGGGATAATTTCTTTTAGCTTTCGGATTAAATCCTCCGACACGTTTAATGAAGTTCCTTTCATGGTAACTAAATAAAAAATACTTGGTAGCCCGCCCCGACTCGAACGGGGATTAGCGGTTTAGGAAATTCCAATTTTTCTTTTCTTATAAGATCAATATATTGAGAACCAAAGATATAAATTTATCCCAATTTTCATTTGAATGGTATTTCTAAGGCTATGGCACAAGTGTAATACTTACGCTTGTAAAGCAGGTAATCATTATGGCTAATTTCAGTGCAAACATTTGGATACTTATTAAAGCAAACTAAACTGCATTAGGCGATAAGCCGAAGGGGAGAGAGGGGTTTCCACTCGTAGAATGGATTAGAAAATACCTTTTAATTCATTCACATAATTTAATTTTCGCATTCCAACTAGAACGTGGTCAATGCCGTTTTTCAGGTATTCATTACATAGATTATTTGATAATGATTGAGGCGGAGAATTATCCAATAAATAACCCAGATTATTTGACTTGAGATAATTAATTGCTTTCTCAGACAACGCCTTTAAATGGTAATTCCAAGCAGAATTTTCAAATCGTTTAAATACTTTTAAAGCGTCGCCAGGGATGTTATTATCAAAAATCAGGTTTAAAAATGGATAAAATTGTCCATGAAATATTTTTCCAAACGCATCAGGACTAGTAATATTCATCCAGTTCTGCTTTAAAAGTGATAAAATTGAAATATCAGAAATTTTACATCCACTATCAAATTCTTTTAACTGAGTTTCTATAATATTGAGGCAACCATCTAATAGCTGAGTGTCTTTATTAATATTCATATCCTCCTTTTCATAATTATAGATAGCTAACCTTAATAACCCATCTGAAGTATTTGCATTTAATGGTCTATTTGCAAAGGTTAATATTTTATTTTCTTTTGCGATGTCCATCAAACTTTTTTCATTTTTATTTGATGCAACAGAAGCATTTCTTTCAATAATATTAAAAGGAAATTGAATTAATTTAAAATTGTTTGTACTTGATATTTGAGAAGCAATATCAATAAGTGTCTTTAAGTCAGTTGCATTTTGCTCGTTTTGAATTGACGGTAAGGTATTTGAACTAATGCCATAATATCTTATTGTTTTCTTTTTAACCTCATCTTCAAGAAATTCAAATGCTTTTTTTATCCTATTGTAATATTCTTCTTTAGAATTAGGCCCATCTTTTTGTTCAAAATAATATTCAGGAGAATGTAGCAGGAATCCATCAATCGATTTGCGCTTAAGTCTTTTCAAGGAAATTTTAATTTGAGCATCTAAATACTCCGGATGGATTGAGTGTTTAAAATCTTCTGTTACATTAACTAAATCAGACAATCCTTTCCCTTTTTTGTTTAATTTTTGTAGAATTGTCAGGTTATTGTTGCTGATATATCCCGCTTTGGTTATTATAAAAACATCTTTATTAGAACCCTCGTCCAAAACCTTACCTATTAAATTTTCTGATTCCCCATTCATATAGCCAGATGCGGTATCTATAAGATTACAACCGCATTCGATAGCATATTTTAAAGCATTAGCATGTTCATTATTAGAAACTCTATAAGCACCAAAGCCGATTTTACTTAACTCGTGCAATTCAACCATTTTTCTGACTTTTTATTTACGAATTCAAGTATTTAATAATTTAGAAACTATTACTTAGTCAGTTCCTTTTCAATTTCAAAAAGTGTAATCTGATGAGGATAATTTACATAATAAAGATTATCTTCATTATTAGTATATTGACCAATTGTTTGTTTTGCAATTTGCAGATATTTGTCTTTTAGCCCGGTATTATTTTCCCGTTTATAAACCAATGCTAAATAATAATTTGCCTCTGGCAATTCCTTGTACTTATTCAAGCATTTCAGTAAATATTCTTTTGCATTTTTATTGTCTCCCATTTCATAATACAATATTCCAACATATAAAAGTGTATTAAAGTGTACTTCTACTTCATTTTCTAAGTTGCCACCGCTTTGAATGGAAATATCTTGTTTTAAATTTTTCTCTGCCTCGGAGTAGTTACCAAGTTCTAAATTACACAATCCTTCATAAAATAAATAGGTGTGATCCATTTCAAAGCCATTTGGCAGGAGCTGTTGCGCTTTTTGAAAATCAGTGATTGCTCCTTCATAATCTTTTGTAAAAATACATTTCAAAAAACCTCTATACCCAGTCCACCTTTTAGGGTCTAATTCAACTGCTTTGTCTTCAAGTGGGAATGCTTTTGCATAATCTCCATTTTTAATGAACGGGATTGCTTTAAGTTGATAAGCGGAAGCTATGTTTGGGCATAATGTTATTATACTATCGAAGTATAGTCCCCATGTAGGATCATTATATAAATACGGCAATTTTTCTGCACCGTTTTGAATATATTTTTCAATTAAACTATCTTGCGTATGTTTATTATTACAATCCAAAACTCCCCTTTTTATAGCGAACTGTCCACTACAATTCAGATGAATAAATAAAAAGCTAAGGAATAATATTACTAATCTTTCCATTTTTTACTTTAAATGTTATAAATGTAATGTATGAGAACGGTGAAGGTTCACCGTTATGTGGTTTTGGAATTTCCCATTTATCTAATGTTTTTAAAAAAGAAAATAATGCATCTACCAGTCGTTTATCAAAATGATAATTCTTGTAATTTTTATCAGTCTGCATTACCTGCGTTCTTTTTTCTACAACCCCATTACAACTAACCCTAAAACGGAAAGTAATATAACCATCCCCTGAATATATTTCATTTCTATCCAGTAAAAAAGATTGAACATCTTTCAAAATAGAGAATGAGCTTTTGGGATACTTACATCTCAAATTATAATAGTATACATTGTAGTTTTTACATGAAGGATTCATATCAAGGACAGTGTCCATAAATTCTCCTTCAGGCAAAATATAGTTTTGTCCCTTAACTACTAAAAAATCAAAAAGCAATAACGAGCATATTATATACTTAATGATCTTTGGAAGATGCGCGTTTCTAATCATTTTCATTACTCAGCCTGTTATTAAGCGTTTCATTTTGTAGTATCAGTAAAAGTACCAATTTGACAGATGATTAAAAACAACTTCTTTAACTGCTTGTCTTATTTTCAATGCGTCTGAATTATTTAAATTGTAGTTGAATTTAATGGTTGCAGGGTCTTTCTTAAAGAAAATTGTGTTAAAGCAACACGCTGTCGCATATGCACCGGCCTCGGATGGATGGCTGCCATCATTGCTATAAAGTTCAATTTCAGGATAGCACTTCCTGATATAATTCCACACAATTCCAGCTGGAGAAAGAGTTGCGTGATTCATTTTTGCCATTAGTATATATCTAATTGAAATTAAGCTATCCATTTCTTGGTATGTTTGAAATGGTTTTGCAAGCAAATCTCCGTTCTTCCTTCCCCAAGTCATATAGAAAACAGTCTTGCAATTAGGGTTATACTTATGAATTATGCTATCCAAGCAATGAGCAGACGGTAACATATCTGTTTCAACCTTTGTAAATTCAGATGCTGGAAGTTGGCTTTGTTCTTGTAAAACCACATAATCCCAAATACCTTCCTTAATTTTATTTATTGTGCTACTATCTTTTGAATGCATTTTAAGTGTATACCCGCCTGGAACGCTAGTGTCAATTACAATTTCATTATTTGTTGAGTTAGCCGTTTCCGTTATTATAGCAGGTAAATTATTTACGTAAACATAACTATTTCCAATAAATAAAACTTTGATATATGGTAAGCTATGAGTCTGTGAGAATAACGCGATCGGAAGTATAAGTGAAAAAATGAATACTGGGCTTTTCATGAGACCTATTTTAAATGACATATACTATAAGGAATTTTGTTTTTCAAATATTTCACTATTAAAATCATAAGGTTGTTCGTTTAGATTAAAATCATTTAATATTTCCCCGTACTCATGTTCTAAACGAAAGTAATGTTCTTTAAACATTTCAAACCATTTAATTCCCTCTGATGAAAAAATATCGATAGATTCTTCAAAAGGATCAATACTAAGTTTAAATCTCTTAAGATGAAAAGCCTGTCGTCCTTTAGCCTCATGCAAATTCCTCTGAGGATTGCTTTTATTATTAATATATACTTCTAGGCCTTTCGTTATTTCATAGTAAGTAAATAATCCATGAAACCGTAAATATATCGTACTATGTTCCCAGGCATTTCCTGTAACTTCTGAAAAAAGTGTGTGAGGATCGCATTTAAACAACTGGTATTTTGATTCGTAGGTGAAAGTGAAAAAAGTAATGTGGGCACCTTCATGCGAAACATGGTCTGCAAAAAACATTTCAGTATTCCATTTGTTTACATTTAAAAAAATCATATTGTGTGCTTTCAGAACCGCAAAGGAATTAGGTTTCTGCGCACTAAACAACATAATCTTTTTTAAGTTTTTCAATAATAATTTATAGTGATTCGGATTACACGCCTCGATTATTGCAAGTCCCTTGTTCAAGCTATCTACATGTGTTTTATAGACATCTTCTATATATATGTAAGAATCCCTTTGGATTTGACATGTGAAAACTTCTTCAAGTAAAGGATGCTGAGATTTTACCAATTCCATTCCATTAAATAAAAATAAAATTGGTTCAAAATCGTAATCTATTTTTTCTCCTTCTAATTTTAGAATAATTTTATTATTTTTTGTTTCCAAAATAATTGTTTTACTAGGATGATTGGTCTTAAAATATCCTATTTGGGGTACATAAATAATACCTCTGTCATTGGAAAAGACTTCGATACTTTGTTTTTTTTCTTTTTCATAGCCATAAATAATACAGTCCAACCATTTACTATCCTTTTGATTTACGTAAGTATATAACAATGGTTCCAGATAGATGCTATCATTATCAAAATCCAATCTTTCAAAGATGTCATTATGTCTACTAAAAAGCAATTGTTTGATTGAATCAATCATGTTTGCCAAACAAGCATCAAAATCGTCGGGATAGTCCATATTAATAGTTTTTACTCATGAGTATATTAAAGAGTCGATCGAATAGTGTTAAATCATCAATGATAATTTCGGCGTTCCCACTAAGTTCACTCTTGGAAAATAATTGTTTGTGAGTGGTGGTTGTAAGTTGGTTAAGGAGTTGCACCTTCGCAGAATAATAACCCTCTTTAGGTGCGGTAGATATTGATTGTATTTTCCCTTTTAGCATTCCAAACTCAGTATAAGGATAATTATGAAGTTTTATTATACAGTTTTGTCCTGTATGAACTTTTCCTGAATTCGAGATTGGAAACTTTACGATAGCAAAATAATTTTGTTCTTTATTGGATGTTATAGTGAAAACCTTTTGCTGGCTGGATAAGAATTGATCCTCACTTCTTATATCATATAGATTTAGTGTGCCTTCAACAGGTGAAGCAAGTACATATTTATTTTGCCATTCGGATAGTTGAAAAAGAAGGTTATTATAATATTGCAGAACATTGCTTCGTAATTTAAAATAAGTATCGCTTTTCTCAATGCCTAAAGATGTGTTTTCTTTTTCTAGTAGCTCTTTTTGAAGTTGGGTGTTTAGCAAATTAGCTTTTAATTCCTCAACCCTATTATTCATATTTAAATAGGCTATTTGTTTTTGCTCTAGTTCAGTCTTAGGAACAACCCCTTCACTGTGTAATTTAATTGTCCTATCTAAATCCGTCTTAACAATATCAAACTCCTTTTCTTGTATTCCTAATTGATTACCAATTTTTTGTTTTAGAGAAATTAGATTTTCTTCTCTGCGAGAATTAATGCTTAATTGCCTGTATTGAGAGTTTAGCTCACTAAAGAGTTTTAATTCTCCAATACTCCTGGTAAATTGGAAATAAGCATTCTGAATTTCTCCTAATGTTGTTGATTCTTCCAAGTTGATTTCGTTTACTGATTTCCAAAAGTCAGCAGGGTTAATCGTTTCAATTATTTTTATCGTTTTAAGTACGTCCTTATAATCAGCACTATTATTTAATATAATAATCCAATCTCCTCTTTTTACGTTTTCCTGATCATTTTTCAAAAGGTGAATTATTCTTCCAATTGTTCTACTGTATATTTCAACTGGAGGCTTATCCGTTGTAATAATAGCATCGGAATAAACTACGGTTGGGTATTTAATGAACCGGAGCCCTAAACCTAGGAGGATAAAAATGGCTAGAATACCGGTGCCACCCCATGTAATAATCCTAGAAGGAATTTTATCAAGGATGTCTTGAAAAAACTCACTCTTAAGTGCAATGTTTTTTATTTTATCCTCGTCAATTGCCAAGCTCTAGTTGATTTTTTATTAGTGTATAATAAGCTCCCTTTTTTTCTATCAGATCTTCATGTTTTCCCATTTCTTTAATTTCTCCTTTTTCTAATACTATAATCTGATCGGCTTCTCTAACAGTACTTAGTCTATGCGCAACTACTATTACTGTTTTGCCCTTATAAAATTCTTTCAAATTATTCACAATAACCCGTTCATTATTTGCGTCCAAAGCACTGGTTGCCTCATCAAAAAATAAAAATTTCGGATTTTTATAAACTGCCCGAGCTATTAATACACGTTGCCTTTGGCCACCACTTAATGTACGTCCACTTGAACCAGCCGCGCCTATTAATGTGTTAAATCCGGCAGGTAAGGAATTTATCATCTCTTCAATATTCGCGAGTTTAACAGACCTAAGCAGTTTTTCAACATCTATGGATTCTTCACTAGCAGATTCAGTTATATTCTCGGATATAGTATCTGAAAATATATACCCATCTTGCATAACTGTACCGCATAAAGACCTCCAACTTTTACTGGAAATATGTTTCAAATTATAATCCCCAACCATTATGTCGCCAGCAGTGGGTAAATATAACTTAAGCAATAATTTAAGCAAAGTTGTTTTTCCACTACCACTATCTCCAACAATTGCCGTAATCTTACCAGCTGGAATATGAAGGTTTATATCTTTTAAAACTAATTTATTTTGATCATTAACATAAGAAAAATTGATGTCTTTAAATTGAATATCAAATGTTTCCTTTGGTAATTTAATTAATGTTTGATCGGTAAGGATTTTTTCTTCTGGGGTTACAAAATCAATATCGTTAAACCTTTCCATGCTTAGTTTTGCATCCTGAACAGTTCTGAAAAAATCAATCAAACTTAGTAACGGTGTGTTAACCTGTCCTATGATATATTGAATAGCAAGCATGCCTCCTAAGGTTATTTTTCCATCCATTACTAATATAGCCGCTGTAAAAGTTATAAAAATATTTTTCAGTTCATTAATCACATCTCCTCCTACACTTTGTAATTGCGTTAATGTAAGTGTAGAAATGGATGTCTTGAAATATTGAACTCTAACTTTCTCCCAAGACTTTACATGTTTTTTTTCTGAACTATTTACTTTAACTTCTTGAATTCCACTAACCATCTGAATAAGTTTGGAGCTAAGTCCTGAAGACGCATCAAACCGCTTGAAATCAAGCTCAGCTCTTTTTTTCATAAATAACCAAACCCAAATAGTATAAAGTAATATGCCAATTAGAAATATTATTAAAATGGTAATGCTATAATATGCTAAAACGAAAAGAAAGATTAATGCATTGATATAAGAAAACAAGGATATAGGAGCAGAAACCAGGAAAGTCTCTATTCTTGATGACTCATTAATTCGTTGAAGAATATCTCCAGGAGTCTTTGAATCAAAAAAGGAAACTGTTTTATTCAATAATTTGACCAGGTAATCTGAGGCGATGAGCATATTTACTCTTGCTCCTACATATAATAATAACCAGCTTCTGATAACGGTAAGAAAAACTGAACTTGAAAACAGCATTAGCTGAGCAAGTAATAGTATATAAACAAAGCTTATATTACCTAGATTAATCCCTTGATCAACCAATTTCTGGGTTATAAATGGAAGAATTAATTGGATTAAACTTCCTGCAATTAATCCAATAAAAACCTGAAGTATGTATTTAGTATAATTTTTAAGGTAAGGTAAAATACCTCTTAATCCTTTTGAAAAATCAGTATTTTCTTGATTATAAAATTTAGCTGTAGGTTCTAATAAAATTATAATTCCTTCAGAGTTATCATCTGCTTTTTTGTTGTTTTGCCATGCTTCAATAAATTCCCTTTTGTTATATTGTATTAAACCATGCGAAGGGTCTGCCACATATACTTTATCTCTTTCAACTTTATATACCACCAGAAAATGTCTGTCTCGCCAATGAGCAATACAGGGCAACGGGGCTTGTTCCGAAAGTACTTGATAAGTGATGGATGCTGGTACAGTTTGGAAACCTAATGATTCCGCACCAGACATTAATGACTTACCACTAATTCCATTAGGGGTTATTTTGCAAAGGTCCCTTAAGTGCTCGGGGCTAAAATTTCGTCCAAAATACTTTGAGATTATTTTCAGACAAATAGGGCCACAATCATGTTGATCCACTTGTTTGTAGAACGGAAATTTTTTTTTCGTAAATCCAAGCATTAATTTTCAATCCAATTATTCGATGAAGGGTCGAAATTGCACGTATCAATCTTGTAATACTTATTATTCTCCTTTTTAATATCACTATTACTTACACAAGCATACCTATACTGACAGGTATTGCATGTTTCAATACGATCATTAGTTATAAGCCATTTTTTCTGAAATTCACTTTTTAAAATAACATCCTTAATTTTATCTTTTTTAATATTTCCGAATGAAGTATTATGGCTAAGATAATTTTTGATCTCACCATTTCTATCAATACAAACTTTCCTATTCAAACCCAGGTTATGCCTTTGTGCTTCGGTAAAAGATTCGATATTTGTTCCAAATCGTTCAACTTTTATCATCTCCTTTGGATCAATTCTAATATCCTTTTTAAAATGAATGATTTTTTTATTAGTTAAAACATTTTCAGGTTGAATTATAGTATCATTTGGCGCGCCGTAAATCATTATCCTGTTTAATCTAGGATGCATGCTTATTAAATTATATAAAACAGAATGATCTAACTCTTCCTGATAAGGAAAAAGCAAATCAATATGATTAATTCTGGTGCTACTAAAAACTTCAATTAAGCTTGCTAATTGGATAACAGGAATGTTTTTTAAGCACCTTAATTGAATTGCTCTACAAGCTAAAGAGCTTAATTGACCCACTATATCTTCAAAATTAATTTCTGATAAATCGTTTATCATACCAACAAACAAATGTTGAAATGCCTGCTTAATTCTATGTTATATTTTATAAGCTCATCGGTTTTGCTGGCCCAACCTGTTACGCAAACTATTAGAGGTAAGATCACAGATAAAGAAACACGAGCTAATTTGGTGGGCGCCACCGTAATCGTTTACAAAGATTCTATATTAATTAGCCGAGCAGTTGCCGATTCTATTGGAAACTTCAGAGTACAAGGAATTCCACTTGGAAAATATAATCTCAAAACTTCATATTTAGGTTATCAAACATTCGTCATTTCAGGCATCATTGTAAATTCCGCCAAAGAGGTGGTTTTGAATGTTGAAATGGAAGAATTGGCAGTGCCAGTTAAGGAAGTAGCTATTTCGGCTGGCAAAACAAATGAGGCTATTAATGAAATGGCAACTGGTAGTGTAAGAGCTTTTTCTATTGAGGAGACGAATCGTTATGCTGGTAGCAGAAGTGATCCGGCACGCATGGTTTCTAACTTTGCAGGAGTGCAAGGAGCAGATGATTCACGGAATGATATTGTAATAAGAGGGAATTCTCCTTTGGGTGTTCTCTGGCGACTGGAAGGGATAGATATTCCAAATCCCAATCATTTTGCGGGAGAAGGAACAACGGGGGGCTCAGTAACTATTTTAAATAACAAGGTGCTGAGTAATTCTGATTTTATGACGGGGGCTTTTCCGGCAGAATATGGTAATAGCATTGCAGGGGTTTTTGATCTTAAAATGCGAAACGGAAACAACGAAAAGCATGAATTCACCGGGCAATTGGGGTTTTTGGGAACTGAGTTGGCAGCGGAAGGTCCTTTATCCAAAAATACAGGCAGCTCGTATCTTATGACCTATAGATATTCTACATTGCAACTTTTTGAATCTTTAAAAATACCCATTGGCACTGAGGCGGTTCCAAATTATCAGGATATGTCTTTTAAATTGAATTTCCCCACAAAAAACGGGGCAAATATTTCCGTGTTCTCAATTGGTGGAATAAGCAATATCAATATACTGGTAAGCACGTATATAAAACCTGAGGATGAAATATATGGACAGCAAGACCGCGACCAATATTTCGGGTCAGGAATGAATGTTACGGGAGTTTCATACATTAAATCGCTTAGCTCAACAACATATATAAAATTGGTGCTTGCAGAATCTTTAGCTGAATCGCACGACCACGATAATCTTGTTTACAGAAATTCAGCTTTTCAGATAGATTCATTAGTCCCCAAATTAGGATATAGGTATCTTGAAGGAAAATCATCTGCTAATTTTTTTATAAACAAAAAATTTAGTAGCCGAATCATTGGGCAAACAGGAGTTCAATTTAACCGGTATGCTTTTAATATGCTTGATAGTAATTACAACCAAGTTTCTTATCAGTTTATAAATCGCCTGAATTATAAGGGTTCCACATACTTGATAGAACCTTACGCGGAGGGAAAATTTAGGATTAATGAATCTCTTATTGTCAATGCTGGAATTCACGGACAATTTCTAGCTCTTAATGGAAGTTCTTCCATAGAACCAAGAGCAAGTATTCGCTGGAATTTTACATCAAAGCAGTCGCTGAGTTTTAGCTCTGGTATGCACAGCCAGATGCAGCCAACTTATATTTACTTTCATCATTTATTATCTCCTTATGGGCAATATGTACTTGACAATAAAAATATTGGATTTACGCGAAGCATCCATTATGTTTTATCCTATGATTATTCCATTAGCAATAGTGTAAGGTTAAAAAGTGAAACTTATTATCAGCGTTTATATAAAGTGCCGGTTGATATTTTTCCTTCTGCTTTTTCAATGATTAATCAGGGGATGGGCTTTAATAGAGCCTATCCTGACCCCCTTGTAAATAAAGGAACAGGCAAAAATTACGGAACAGAGCTTACCCTTGAAAAACTCTTCACTAAAAATATTTTCTTCATGTGTACGTTCTCCCTATATGATTCAAAATACAGAGGAAGTGACGGCCTGGAACGTTCAACTGATTTTAATGGCAATTACGCAATGAATATATTAACGGGCAAGGATTTTAAAATTAGCGAGAAAAAATCTCTTGGGCTTGGAGTTAAGGTGACTACTGCGGGAGGAAGGCTTTATACTCCTCTTGATGTGATCGCGTCACAAAAAGCAAAGGAGAATGTTTTCATTGATTCTCTAACTAATACTCTACGGTTTAAACCTTATTTTCGAACGGATTTTAAAATAAATTTCAAGATTAATACAAGGAAATTGACTCATGAACTTGCTCTTGATCTTGTTAATCTTTTTGGAACAAAAAATATTCTTTCAATAAGCTATTCTCCATACAATTCGGGTGAAATGATTGAAAACTATCAATTAGGATTTCTACCCTTATTTTATTATAAATTGGACTTTTAATGTTTAACCTAAAAAAATATCCCCATGATTAAAGCAACTTACAGTGACAAACCAATCGTAATCGATATTCTTTGCGATTCCTTTGATACAAATAAAAGTGTCAATTATGTTGTTAAACAAGACAAAAACAGGAAACAAAGAATTAGAAATTTAATGGATTATTCCTTTGAGGTATGTTATATGTTCGGAGAAGTGTTGTTATCGGAAGATAAAAAAGCATGTGCGCTGGTTTTATTTCCGGATAGGAAAAAAACATCTTTGAAAAGCATTTTGCTGGATGCAAAACTGGCAACTTCATGTATAGGAATATCAAGAATATCGAAAGTGATGAATAGGGATTCAAAGATTAAGAGTTTTTATCCTGCAAACCCTGTTTATTATCTGTGGTTTATAGGTGTTAACTCTGAATTTAAACGCAAAGGGATTGGGAGTGCTTTGCTGTCGGATATTGTTAAGGAAAGTAATTCTATGCAACGACCAATTTATTTAGAAACATCCATGACCGATAATATTAGTTTTTATAAGAAATTTGGATTTGAAGTATATAATGAATTGGATTTTGGTCATACGCTATTTCTTTTAAAAAAGGATTTTAGAAATAATTAACGATGCTTGTATTTGGTACGGAAATACATATTGTAACATTTCTGATTTTGCTATTGGAATTGGTATTCTTTTGCTATCAGATAGTTCATTATTTGTCAAGACCATCTGATAAGCACAGATTGTATTATTTAATATTGTTATCTTTTTTAATTCTGCACAATTTTGTAGGGGGATTATTTCCTGATAAGAATATTAATATCCCAATTATAACGCAAAATATTATCGCATACGCTGTGCCGGCGGCAATGAGCATGTATTTCCCTTTTTATTTTTATAAGGCATTTGACTTAACCAAATTAAAGTTTTATGCTTATGGAGGATCTGTATTATTTATTCTTGTACCCTTTATTTTATTCTTTATAGTTCCATATTATATTACTCATGACTTGGAATTAAGTAAAGAATTGGTTCTGATAATTCCATCAATTTACGCATTGTCTTTTGTTTACTCTTTGAACCGTGCAATAAAAATAAAAAATGAAACAAATAAGGAAAGCTCAAAAACGGAAATTATAGGGATGTATGTTGCAGTAATATGTTGGATTACATTACCAATAATAGCGATTTTTGAAACTAAGTTAAACACTATGCTTGAGCCAGTACTTCATTTCTACAATGGAAGTCAAGTTGTAGAAGTGACTACTACAAATTCTGGTCTTTTTGTGATGACCATATTGTTTATAAGGAAGTCTGTTAAACAATCCAGAAGCGAATACGATAAATTATTGGCTTCCGAAAAAGAACTTCAGGAGTTAAACGCAGGTTTAACTATAAAAGTGCAGGAAAGAACAAAGGAATTGGAACTGGCTAATGAGCAAAGAACAAATACATTCATCAATCTTACTCATGAAACAAAAACCCCATTGACCTTGATTAATAACTATCTGGATGAATACATTCAAAAAAATGGACAAACAAAGGAGTTAAAAGTAATTAAATCTAATATTGAAAAACTGACACAGGATGTCGTCAATTTTTTTGATATGGAAAGAATACAAAAAGGTTTAAATGTTTATGACAATAATAAAATTACCTATTTCAGTAAAATGTTACGGGACAACATAGTGTTGTTTAAGCAATATGGTAATAAAAAGAATATTGAAATTGTTGAATCCATTGAAGATAACGTATATATAAAAGCTGACCCTGAATCTTTATATAGGATTGTAAATAATCTGATTGAAAATTCCATTAAATACACGAGCGTAAATGGCAAAGTAGAAGTGTCTTTAAAGTGTTTAAATGACAGAATAAATTTTTCTGTTAAGGATAATGGCATTGGTATTTCACCGGATCTTCATGAAAAAATATTTGAGCCTTACTATCAAATTAATTCCGAAAAGAAAAATTATCAGGGAATGGGGCTAGGTTTATCTATCGTAAGAAAAATAACTGACAGCCTGAATGGTAAAATAATCGTTATTAGTGATCCACAGAAAAGTATTGGAACCGAAATAACAGTTGAATTACCTGTGCATAAAATATTAAACGGCGAAGTTATTTCGGAATTTAAAAATAACAATATTTATCATTTGGAACCTGAACAACTATGTTTAAAAGAGGATGAATACGATGAAGCTAAAGCTACCATTATGGTTGTGGAAGATAATATTCCACTCCTTAATTATATGGGCTCAAAACTTCAGGAAAAGTATAATATTCGCTTTGCAGTGAGTGGCAATGAAGCGTTGGAAAAGCTCAAAACAATTAGGGAATTGGATTTAATTGTCTCGGATGTAATGATGGATCATGGTGACGGACTTGATTTTTATAAAGGCGTTTCATTACAAAAGAGATTTAGTCATATTCCTTTTATATTCCTGACGGCTAAGACTAATTTTGAAGATAAAATGCTTGGATTATCGCTTGGAGCGATGGATTATATATCCAAACCTTTTCACATTAATGAATTAACGACTAAGATTGATACGGTTTTAAATAAATTTTCCAAGCAAAGAGAAACACTCATTCATAACATTCATAGAACGCTTCTTCATCAAAATGGTGCAGGAACCTTTGAAGAGAATTGTAATAAATTTAATTTAACTTCCAGAGAGAAGGAAATAGTTCAATTAATAGCGAAAGGTCAAACCTATAAAGAGATTGCAAATACCCTTCATATATCAGATAAAACAGTTGGAAAGCATATCGAGAATATGTTTGAGAAGGTTGGTGCAGGCAATAGATCAGAGCTAGTGAATAGGTTAGGAGCTTCGGCGTCCGTTTAGCGTAATTTTTCTCTGTTTTTCCCCATTTAAGCTCTATTTCTTAAATAAATACGTATTAATCCGTATATAAATACGGTTAACTCCTTATTGATTTTGACAAGGTTAGGCTATAATTTTGGCTAAAAGTATAGTCTAACTTAACCATCTGTCAAATGAAAAAAAGCTTGGGGTATAAAATCAGAAAAATCAGGGAAATAAAGAATATTTCTCAGGATTATGTGGCAAAGCACCTGGGAATCGGCCAGGGGTCTTATTCAGGTATAGAAAGTGGTAAAATAAAAGTTAATGAGAAGAAGTTAATACGAATTGCTGCTGCACTTAATGTTGATATAGATGTCATTAAAAATTTTAATGAGGAAACTATATTCAATTTATGGTTATCCGGAAGCTATGACAGTGGAAGCAATTTAAATTCTCTTGAGAAATTACAGGATATATATGAAAAGCTACTTAAGGAAAAGGACTCTCGTATTAAGTTGCTGGAGGCAATGCTGAATAAGGAACCAGACGATCTATCGCGCCTATGTATGCCTTCATAAGAACAATAGCCGAAGAAATAGAGTTCTATCAACGTCAGAACTTCCGGCTTCAAATGGAGGATTTATTAAGCGAGACAATACGCGGAAAATGCATCCATAAGAAACAAATAGCGGAAAATGAAGTCCGGATTGAGAAGTTATGGGATTCTATAACTCAAAATCTTTTGTAATGAATTCGGCTGGGATTTGCATGATCTCTGTATTTGGAGGAATTTATGATCAGATATGAAGAATAAAATTGTCAAATATTTAATCCTCGCTATCATGATTATCAGAAACAACAAATTAGAAATCAAGCCATACACAAAAAAGGAGCTTGCAGCCATTTACGGAATCAGCCTTCGTTGTTTTTATACATGGCTTAAAAAAATTGAATCTGAAGTAGGGCCAAAGCGTGGAAAATATTACAATATAAATCAAGTTTTGATGATAATTGAAAAACTCGGGCTACCGGGGACAATTGGTGAGCAGTAAGGAAAACGCAAAAGTAATAACCTAAAAAAAACCACTATGGCAAAAATTATACGCAAAAATTTTACCGAAAGTAGCTTCAAGAAAATGGTAGATAAATTTCCTTTTTCAGGTAAACGTGTTTCATTGCCGATGGAAAAATTAAATGCGATAGTAGAGCGTTTATACAAAGAAAGTGCATCTTTTCAAAAAGTATTTCATGCTTATTTTGAAAGCAAGGATAATACCAGGTATAATAACCTTACCGGAAGAATGGAATTATTCATAAAGAAAATTCATAAATACAATTCGGGTCTAAAAGGAGAAGAAAGAAAAATTTTTGCTTTATTTTGGAACGAAGTTGCCGAAATAATCAAAAAGGACTGTGTTGAATTGCAGGACCGGTATTTAACGAATAGCTGCAATTATTTCATTTATGAAATAGACAATCTCGCCTGAAGTCCATATTTTCCTTATTTGTCCTATCCCTGCAATTCCATGCAGTCACATGCAGTTTTGTGCAATTGCATACAGTTCTATGCAATTTCGTGCGGCTTGATACACTTCAGCACCGTTTTGTACAGTTAGATACAGTTTGTGACTAAAGGATACTATCGTCCGCACTTTCCTACACTTTAATACAGTTAGATACAGATTCCGGCAAGCGTCCGTTTTCTGCATCGTTCCTTTGATCATGAATTAATTCCAATAGCTATTGGGATATACGGTCAAACAAAGAAACACAAACTGGAAATATTTTACATCAAATGGAATTGTTCTCCTTAAACCAACATGAATCTACACGAAGTGGAAGTAAAGCCGAAAAGCAGGTTTTTCTTTGTATTAATAACCGGAAAATAATCAAAGACAATATGAAAGCAACCAGGAATAAATCAAAAATGCGTTCGGGTAGGAAACCCAAACAAGTTGTGCATCCTTCATCAATCAGATTGCTTACCGATGCAACATGGGATTTCGCACACAGTATTTTATGGAGCAGGTATCCTTTCAGCCGGACGGAGATTGAACTTTCCAAGCTATTTATCAGAGAATACTATCAGCAGATCCCTATCCGGCATTTCACTGATAAGGCATACAAGCATTTCAAAGGGTATTGCAAAAGGATCCTCCTTGCAAAAAATTATGTGACCCTGTTTTATCGCCGGTATATTCCGCGCCCTTGCATTTGGTTCAATAAAAGAAATCCAAAGGGATTTGGAGGAACAAAAGTCCAGTCTTAAAATTTTTATTCCACGCATAAAATTAATTCACATGGAAAACATACAAGAAAAACAACAGCCGAAAAAAGAAGCCCAGGTAAAGCCCTATACGCTTACCGAGCTGTCACAGATCTACGGTGTATGCACGAGGACATTGAAAAAATGGATCAATGAATTCAAGGACGAAGTGGGAGCAAAGAAAGGCCGCTTTTACACTATTCCTCAGGTGAAAACCATTTTTAAAAACCTGTGCTTCCCGCACACAATGGACCCTGAACAATGAGAAAACCGGTTATGCAAACTGAAAATGTTTTACGCGAACCGGAAATGTTTTGCATGAACGGACACGAACGAACATCAAGTGGAAATGAGCTTGAAAAGAGGGTTTTTCTTTGTATTAGAAATTAAAACATGCACTCTGAAAAAATGGAAATGAAACAATATCTGAACGGAAGCGACAGCAGCAGCAGCATTTTTCTTACAGGAGCAATCCTGTTTGCAAATATGGACTATACAGGCTTAGGAGAGTATGCGCTCAAAGCTGTTATTGGCGGGGCAATATGGATGACGTTCAAAATGGGGAGCGAGTATCTCAGCGAAAGAATAAAAAACAAAAAAAAGAAATGAGCCTGAAAAAACTATTCATCGGTTCTGCCATTGGAGGTGGGCTCATTGCGGGGGCAGCATATCTCTTCAGGCTGAAAAGGGCAGGTGCGGAGCTTGAATCCATTGTGAAAGCAAACATTTTCAAGCTCGACCTTAATGGCCTGGTTTTACGGCTAGACGTGCAGCTGAAAAATCCAACAAAGACAAAGCTGAAAATTAAATTCCCATTTGTAAAGCTGATTTACAAAGAGGCAACAGTCGGTACTTCCCAGGTAACAAGCAAAGACATTACAATCCCTGCTTACGGAGAAGCGGTTGCGGAAAAAATAATGATAACGATTCCGGCGAGGAATATTTTTTCGGTGAGCGCCGGAATGATAAAATCCCTTTTGACAGGAGAACCCATTAAGCTCAGTTCAAAGACCCTGACAACGATTGACCTGGGCTGGAAAAAACTCCCTTACGAGAAAACGGAGGAAATAATCGTGAAAAAGTGATGGAAGCATTAAAAAGACAAATACAAAACGGAAGGCAGTATGACCACCTGTTCCCTGCGGCAAACCTTACGGAGGAGACCGTGAAGAAGGGCGCAAGCGTTTCTGATACGGTTAAGTTCATTCCGAAAGTAGTGAAGGACACGCTTGAGCAAACAAAAGGGATCTCAGAAAGAATACGGGGAAATTCCTTGAGTGAAACCTGCAAAAACATCTGGGATTTTGTTTACCACCATATCAATTACCACAAGGACAAGGAAGGAACCGAGCAGATCCGCTCTCCCGCCCGCTCATGGCATGACCGCCAGCGGGGTGTGGACTGCGACTGCTACACGGTATTTATCAGCAGCATTCTGACGAATCTGCAAATACCGCACTCGCTTCGCATCGCAAAGTACCGGAAAGATTATTTCCAACATATCTACCCGGTAGTTCGCAAACCAAACGGCAAATACATCACGATTGATTGCGTGGTGGAGTATTTCAACTACGAAGAACCATACACAGAAATAAAAGACACAACAATGGATTTACAATATTTAAGCGGGCTTGATGAAACAGGAGAGATAGGAAAGCTATTCAAGAAAAAATCAGCTACAAAACCTGCCCCAAAGAAAACCCCGCATCCTTTAATTAAAAAAGGTGCGGTTAAACAGGTCGTTAAAAAAGCTGTTCATGTCGTAAACAGGGCAAATCCGGCTACGGTTTTGCTCCGCAATGGAGTCCTGGCTTCCATGAAGCTGAACCTGATGAATGTCGCCCATCAATTGAAATATGCTTACCTGAGCGATGCCGATGCACAGAAACGCGGCATTGACATGGCAAAATTTCAAAAGCTGAAAGCGATAAAAATCAAACTGGAAAACATCTTTTTCGGTGCAGGAGGAAAACCGGAGAACCTGAAAGCCGCAATTCTTACAGGAAAAGGAAACCCGAATCATGAGGTCAAAGGTTTCGGTGATTTGAACCAAAGCAGTTCTATTGCAGAATTGCTTGGTGATAAAATTTTTCTGGAGGAGAACGAAGAAACGCTTGGTGAATTAGGGGAACCTGTAACAGCTGCTGCCATTACAGCTGCTTCAGGCGCACTGGCTGTTATCGCAGGACTACTGAAAAGCATAGGAAATATTTTTAAGAAAAAGGATGCCGCAGGGTCATCTGATCCGGTAAGCCCCGGCGGTAGCAGTGCGGACAGTAGTGAAATTATAAAAACAGGTACTGGAGAAGAGGACAATGCTGAGAATTCAACGGCAGATAGTTCAGAGGATGGCTCAGCAACTGACAGTGCGGTCAAAAAATCATCCTCCGCTGATTCAGCAGGCGATGATGATTCCGGCGATCAGGGATTTTGGGATAAGAATAAAAAATGGCTCAAACCCACGCTCATCGGTGCGAGCGGAGTGGGTTTGCTTTATCTGGGCTACCGTGCGGTCACAGGAAAAAAGGAGGAATCCCGAAAACAATTATCAGGGACAAAAAGCAAAACGCATTCCCATCAGAAAAAAGCACCTGTGAAGCTGATGTAAAACAGCAGACAGTTGCTAATAAGTAATAAAAAGTAAAACAAACAATTTAAAAATAAAGACAATGAGCAAAAATTCTTATGAAAGAGCCGCGAAGAAAAGATCCCTGCTTGGAGAGATCACTAAAGACCTTGAGACAAAAGGGGACATAAAGAACACAGCTATTGAAACACTCAAAGATGTGGTGATAGGCGTTGTCGCCGGAGGCGTGGCGGGGTCTGCCATCGGACGTGCTTCCCTGTTGATAGGCGCGGCAGTCACCGGGCTGGGACATTATTACAAAAGCCGCATTGCTTCGGTTTTCGGAGTAGGAATGATGGCGGCAAACGGGTTCCAGCAAACTGGTTCGCAGATGAAAGGCACTCCAAAAGAGGGTTTGGAAGGTGCGCTTGAGGGTGCAAAAGAACGGGTGATGAATTTCAAAGATACTTTCGGTCAAAAACTTTTCCTCGACAAGATTTTAAAAAGCAAAGAGCAAAAGAAAGAAGAAGAAACAAAAAAAGCTGTTGGAGAAGTACAATACTTCACTTATAACGAAAATAAGGAATTAGGAGCAGGAGAGCAGACCCAGCTTGACCTGACCGCCCTTGACCGCCTCGAAAAACAGATTGAAAACAGTGGAGATGAGTTTTCCAAAAAACAAGGAACCGGTATGCTGCCTTCAGATGACATGGGGGAGATTGATCCAGGCGATAGAATATTTTAAAAAATAAAAGTCAAAATAATTTCATTAACAATTTAAAACTCAAAAACAATGATTGGAAGCCTAGATGCCACAGAAGAGTACAACAACGCAGGAGCGTTGCTTGGACTGGACGGAGAAAATGAGGAACTGCTCGGAGAAGTAATGAGCAACCTCCAAAAAATGAATCCCTTGAAAAGGGCAAGGACAATGAACCGCCTCACTGCGCCGCCGCCTTCAAGTAAAGGAAGCCGGGCAGAAATGGAAAAGCATTTCAATGAGCTTCCCAAGCACATTCAGGAAGGATTGAAAAAGGGAGAGCTGCGTCTTGCGGACACAGTGATCTATTCCATTAAGCCTGCCACTTCCAAGACCATCAAGCTGTTTGAAACACAGGATGTGAAGGAAATCGGACTAAGGAACATTTCCAATGCAAAGCTTCCCAAGAACCAGGCCCTGCTTGTGAGCGGGATCATTCTTCTTGCAGGGATTTCGGCTGACCAGACACCTGACATGGTGATGGCGACCAACTTCACAGGGTTTGAAGGAGTTCCTGCCTTTGCAAGCGGAGAGTTTGATCTGAAAGCAAACAAAAAGCAGATTGTCCCTGAAACAAGCAACAATGTATTCAAGACGAGCGGCTTTACAATGGTTCCGGCAGGTTATTACAAGCTCGCCAACCCGCGCCTCATCCACGATGACATCCTCATTGAGCTGACCGTTTCGCTTGGTACGATGCAAGGCGTGAATGCAAACGCCCAGATCTGGGCGGGATTGCACGGGACCATCACCACTCCGTAGGGGAGTTCAAAGTTCAAGGTTCGGAGTTCAAGGTTGAAATAACTAAAGAACTCCGAACCGAACTTTAAACTTTGAACCTTAAACTTTAAATTAACGAAGCGATGATAAAAACAGAATATAAACGGTTTGATCTTAAAGTAACGCAAGCGAATAAAACCGTCTCGCAATCTTTTGAGCTTGACAAAAACTTTGTCGCAGTAAAAGGGCTGTCGCTAACTTCTGACAGGCGTGATCTGCTTTTTTTCAGAGGTTCCCAGCGAATCGAGATCAGCAAGGACGAGCTCTTTCCCGATGAATACCTGAGCGAGCTTTTGATGTCAGGAATTAACGTTCCTATTGATAACAGGTATCACAATCTGGGAAGCATCGACACGGGAAATAAAATCGTCAAAATAGATTTCAAAGACAGCGATGCTTTCGGTACTGTGTTCGCGCCTTATACAGTTTATCTCTTTTTAAAATGCGATAAAGACGATTCCAAATGATAAAGCAAAGGATCATAGTGGCAAAGATCAGTATCACGCGGAAGGGAGAGGTTAAATTCTTTCAGGTGAAGATCCCTTTTGATGCAAAGATCATTACAGGCGTTGAAACAGGGATGCGCCTGAAAAACTTTGAAGCCCCGGGCCGCCCGGCTGGGTACGCAAATTCGCTGATAGGCGAGTTGAAATTACAGGGTAGTGATGATTCAAATGTTTTCTACGCGGCAAATGTTTCGGACTATTCAATCAGTGAGCGGTTAGACAAAGTGCCGGTTATAGATTTTATAGACGAAAATGTATGGACGCACGGATATAAGAGAGAATTGGAACAAATTCTTGTAGATGGAAATACAACGGTTCTGGCAGGGATTTATAAAGACAAAATAGGTGAAATGCTGAATGTAAATGTTTCCTACGATGTGTTTCTCTACATGTGGTACAAATTTAAAGCTAAAAAGAATGACAATCAATCTTGCCCTTGAATATATACCTCGAAGAATGGAAGAACTAGGCTATGGAAACGATTATTACCTGCGCTTCCGTCACCTTGTTCTGCAACCCGCAGAGCAAGTGGAGCTTGCTGCCTTCAACCAGTTATATATTCTCGTAGAAGAAGTGCAGGATGTGAGTGTGATCTCAGAATTCGGAATTTTTGATCTGAGTCTCAAAAATGCAAATGAAATGCTTTACGAACATCAAGGGCAAATTACAATACAAAACAATGCTTCAGGGATAAAACATATAAGGTTTATACAGGTGATCCCCAAGCACAACAAAAGAAACCATGAAGGAGATAAATAGGAGATACGATCCGGTACGCTTGTCAAGCATCAAGCGAATGCTTCTCAATGAAACCAAAGAAGGCACTCCCCGCTATTATGAAATATGGGTGGACGATGTCAAAATGGTGGAAAAGACAAACGAAGTGGAAAAATTTTCTTCATACGAAGACCATGTTTTTGATGAAACTGAAAAAATAACAATCAATATTTTTACATCAACTCAAAGCTCGCCTCACATTGTAACCAGGTACAATTTCACTTTCGAGGAAGATGAAAAACAGCCATCCCAGCCTATGAATGGATTTGGTCTTGGTGAAATTGAAGCAAGGATCAATGAAAAGGTTTCCCAGGAGCGCGAGCGCTGGGACTGCGACCAGGTCAGGAAGGACCTTGCTTCAGCCAAAGAAAAATTAGCTGAAGCAGAGGAGTATGCGGAAAAACTCCAGACTGTCATTGACGAAACCAAAACGAAATTGCAGCAGGTAAGCGGAATGGGTGAAATTACTTCCATTATAAAAGACCTTGCTATTCCATATCTCACAGGGAAGAAACCGGACGAAAAACAAACTCTTTCAGGCAGCGAAAAACCGCAGGGTGAAGCGAGCTTCAAAATGAAATCTTCAGAGGAAAGCAATGATTCCTCTGAAGCCGAAAGACATCTTTTAGAGTTCGGGAGGTCGCTGCGTGAAAATTTTACTCAAGAGGAGTTTGAAATGATCTTGTCCATCATTGATGAGTTCGTAAAAGATAAAACGAACATTAAGCCCGTACAGGAATTATTGAACATTGGCACTAACCAGCAAAAGGATCAAAAAACAAAATAACAATGAAAAAATACATAAGTGAATTTTCACTCAATGCACACACAGAAGCTGAAGCGAAAGAAAAGATGGCTGCGCTTAGTGCGCTGGCATCAAAACTCTCAGCAAGATCATTGACCGCGATGGCAACAAAGCTTTCCGCAGGTGAATTGGAAAAAATTGCAGAGGTGATTGACAACCCTGTTAAACTTCTTTTTGCAAAACAAAAACTAGGTATTTGAAACAATGAGAGCGTTTGTGAATAATGAAACGGAAGAATTCTCGCTGAAGGAAAAGCTCCTTTATGCGGGCGGAAGTGTTGTGGTAGCTGTGGGAGCTTTCTTACTTGGAAGAAAAATAGTCCGTTCTGCTGTTTCAAATGCGCAGGAGAAAAGATCGTTCGATGAAAATTCCCCTGCCACATACGCCAAGCGGATCAAGATGGCGTTTGACAACGATGGATGGTTTGGGACAAACACGCCCGAGTTAAGGAAAAACCTCATAGAAATTCCCAGTAAAAAGGCAATGAATCAGGTTTCCGCTGCCTATCAAAAACTTTATCACTCTCCTTTATACAAGGATATGGCAAACGAGCTTCAAAGCACAGAATATAACGAGATGCTTGCCATCGTAAGCGCAAAGCCGGACAGGATTGAAAAGAAGGGAACAATATCAAAGCTGACTGATAAAAATTACGAGGAATGGGCAAAACGCTTGAAGGCAGCGTTCGACAAATCCTACGGGCCACTTCCGGGAACAGATGAAAATGCAATTGTAGCGGTGTTCAATGAAATTCCAACGCAGGCAGATTTTGTTCAAGTAGGGTTGCATTACAATGCCCTTTATTCAGCAAACCTGATTGACATTCTGAAAGGAGAAAGCGACTTTGGAGAATACGACATCTGGATGAAGATCATTACTTCAAAACCTCAGAAATAAATGAAAAAGGAAAAATTAAATAAGAAGAAAAAACTCCTTCTCATCGGGTTAGGAATGGCAGCGACAGGTTTACTCAGCTATTTCGGTTGGGAATACTATAAAAAGCGTAGAAATAAAAGTGAGGATGATGCAAATGATTCTTCCTTCGATACTGCCGCTACGATTCCTCCGCAGAAAAGTACGTTCACCGATTTCCTCACTCCAAAACAAATCGCTAACGACGATTTTCCCCTAAAGAAGGGAAGCAAGGGAGCAAAGGTGAAAGTGTTGCAGGACGCTCTTATTGCAAAGAACGGAAAAGCAATTCTCCCCAAATACGGAGCGGATGGAAGTTTCGGAACCGAAATGACCGCCGCCCTGAAAAAGCTCAATCTGCCTGATGCCATTGATGAAAGCACGTACAATGTGATCGTACAATCCGCGTCTTCATTTTTCGATGCCAGTGCAATCGCAAAATCGCTTTACAAAGACGCGGTGAATAAGAACATAAGCGGAGTAATTGGCGCTTTGAAAAGTATGAGGAATAAAGGAGATTATTCTGCGGTGAGCAATGAATTTAAAAAATACTTGCTCAGGGGTGTAAGCCAAACATTGGTGAATGGACTGCTCGGAAGTTTTTCAGACGAAAATCAGAAACAGCAAATCCGTTTAGAGTTTTCCCGCATGGGACTAAAGTACGATGGGGTCAAATGGTCTCTTTCCGGACTTGACGGATTCAAAGTAATTACTACCCAGCCTACAATTATCTGGAGAACACCGAGCGAAGGAGCAAAAGTGCCTGCGAAGATGATTCTCGGAACAGAAGTGGCACAGAGGGGAGAATTCACGCTATTTGAAAACAACGGGAAAAATTTCATAGTTAAAACAACAACCATACAATACTTATAAAAAATCAAATGAGACTCATCAAACATATCGTAGTGCATTGCACTGCAACAGGCACAGCAAAAAAAGCAAAAGATTTTTACCTGGAAAATCAAAAACCCATGTTCCATTATGTGATAGAACGTGATGGGGAAATAGTCCAGCTATGTTATGATCCTTTCAGCATAACATCCATTGAGCAGTATGATGCAGCAGGCATTCATATCGCTTACATAGGAGGAATGGACAAGACAGGAAAACCCATTGACAACCGAACCACCCGGCAGAATGAAGCCCTTTTTTACAAATTGGTTGAACTTTCCACCAGGTATAAGAATGTCAAAATTGCAGGCGCTGGGGATGTGGGAGGTTCAAAAAACAGTCCCGGCTTTGATGTAAACATGTGGATGAAAAATTATGAACCAAATTTTTCGTTGGATGCGGAAAGGGAAGAAATGAGGCCGGCTGCATAATTTAAAAGAGAAAAGACCTGATCTGATATAAAACGATCAACATGATTTTTCCAAGAGTAAAATCCATTCTTCTAGCTAAAGGCTTCGTGCTTAATACACGTCCTTATGAACTGAATATTGTCGGGATTCGGTCAAGAAGTGTTTTACCGAACCGCTTTGACGATGAGATACATGTCTTCTACAAGTCCAAACCAAATAAATGGGAGTATCACATCTTCAAAGCAACTACCGATCCCGGCACATTCTGGTTGAAAAACCCCATGCAGCCACAGGGAACCGCGATCCTTGCGCAGGGGCAATATGTACAAGCGTACCAGATCGGAATGCACCTGGGTAAATACAATGCTCTGGTACAGGTGGCTCCCGTTTCGATAATGCGTGATTATGACCGGAATGCAAAGCTGGATTTTTTCAACGGAAAAAGGGAAAGCGGAATGTTTGGAATCAACATTCACAAGGCCATGTCCAAAGGAACGACGAAGTATATAGAAAAATTTTCCGCAGGATGCCAGGTCTTTCAAAAAGCAGAAGATTTTCAACGTTTTATGGAGATGTGTGAGAAGCACAGCAAACTGTACGGAAACAGGTTTACATACACGCTGCTTGACTTTCGTGCGATGCGGAGGGAATCGCTCAAAAGAATTGCCATAGGAACATTTACGCTTGGTATCGGGCTGCTCGGATATTTCAAGTACGACAGCAGCACAAATCAGAAATTATAAATTTTTAAAACAATTTAATATGAAAAACCCAGCAACAACCAAGGACGAAAAAACCTGCAATCACAGGTTGAAATGTATTCATTGCCAAAAGGAATTTAGCCCACTTAATAAAACAAAAAAGTATTGCTCGGATTTATGCAGAACGAAGAATTTTTATGAGCAGAAAACAACTTCCATTACTATGGTGATAAACATTTTTAAAGAAGAAAAGAAAGGATTTCTGAGAAGACTTCTCTCATTGATCTGGTAAAATAAAGAAAACCAGAAACGAAAATTATTTATTAACGAAAGCAAAAACCAATCACAATGAAACGAACAATAATCATCGCCATTTTATGCAGCTTGATCTCTTCAATCGCCACATATCTCTTTCTGGAGGGATTCAAAACAGAAATAAAGGATTCAGAAAATGTTGTCAAAGAGTTAAGAGGGCAAGCGAACACCATTGAGGATAAATACAAGTCGGAAATCCAATACTGGGTGAAGAAAAATAATCATCTGCAAGAGCAGATTCAAAAAACAGATTTCCTGTTAAGCCAATCCAGTAAAAAGGAAAGTACTTTGAAAGGAAAAATTCAGGTATTGATTTCAGAAAGTAAAACCTTCAGGGATACCTCGGCATTACTAGCCAATTGTGATTCCCTTAAAGAAACTGTAAACCGGTTTATTACAGAGACGAATGTAAGAGACAGCTTATGTGATAATGAAATTTATCAGTTGAAGAACCTGGTACAGAACAAGGATTCGCTAATGGCAGGTTGTGAAAATAGCTTTACGATGCTAAAGGCGGTTACGGATTCCTCTCTGTTATTTCAAAATAAACTCACGGAGGATTTGAAAATCGCCAATAGGAAAATTAAAAGAGGGAACGTGAAAACAAAATTTCTATCGGCAGGCACGATGATTTTAGCAACCATTACAACTATCCTTTTATTACACAGATAAACATGAGGGCGACGCTGAAAGAAAAGGCGATTATTTCATCGCTCACACTGGTAACAACGCTCACCGGCTATTTCTATGCAAAAAGCAGGGAGAAGGATGCAATGCCCTACATGATGGTGGGAGGTTTCCTGGGTGCGCTTTTGGGTGAGGGCATCGCCCACACCCTTTATAGCGAAGAAGACGATAACATAAACTATAACTCTGTAAAAACCAAAACAAAATGACAGCCACCGCAACAACGCAAATCATAAACAACGGAGCATCGCTGAAAATAATTTCACCCGATGGCATACGCAATATTCTTAAGCAAGAAATTGTTGAGATCAGCATCCTGAAAGACAGCATTGTAAAAATTGACATCGGACAGGGTGCGCTGAATAATGTTTTCATTAACTATCCTGAAGTCAGTAGTCCCCAAACCCAATCGCCCGATGCGCTGGTGGAAGCCATTAATTCAATGCTTCAAAGCAATATTAATCTTCCTCAGGGCATTGCAACAGAAGTGAGTCAGCAAAAGCAAATTTCCCAGCTGGACAGTATGAGGATCTCTTTGCTTTTACAAGCACCACAGATTTGCGATGAAACGAATCCGAAGACTATTTACAAAGGGTTTGCTCTGCCTGGCGCAAAAACATCCGATGCGGTTTGGGCGGTTCAAAAAATCACCAACAACAATTGCATCTACCGCTATCAATGGGCGGCAGGAAATCAAAATTTCGATAAGATATGGGACAATAGAGCAACACTTGTGTATCAATAAAAAATTGAATATCGGATAATGAGCAGGCACAAAAAATATCCAACAAAGCCTGAAATGATTTTCTCGCTTGGGTATATGCGACAAGACGAAGTACCCGAAGTCAAGCTCAGGCTGAACAGGTCTTCCCGAAAATCTTTTTTAGGAAAGATTTCTTCATCAAAGGATGTGGCTGACTTCATCCGGAAGATATACAAGCGCGGGGAAATTGAATTGCAGGAGCAGTTCCTTGTTCTGTATTTAAACAGGGCGAATAACATTATCGGCTATTACCGGCATACAACAGGGGCGATAAGCGGCACGATGGTCGATGTGAGGATCATTCTTGCAGCTGCCCTGAAAAGCGCATGCACTTCCATTATTGTCGCCCATAATCATCCGAGCAGAAATTTAAGCCCAAGTGAGGAGGATGTAAAGCTCACCCGGAAAATAAAAGAATCTGCTAAGATGATGGATATAACCCTTCTTGACCATTTGATTGTCACTAAGGATGGATATTATTCTTTTATGGATGCAGGAATGCTTGGTTTGCAAGGGATATTAATGAGTACCATACCCAAATGGCAGTTTGTGGACAAGATGGAGAAAGATTTAGTTGCATCAATTCATCATAACAAAAGGTCAATAGAAAAAATTGCAATAACATTCGGCATTCACGATAAGAACCTGGTAAAGGAGCTTACCGAACTGGCCATAGTGCGAAGAGCGAGAGCCATTGCGCACGGGCATGGAAGCAACGAAGAAAAGTTCCGGGAAATAGTAAAGCTTTATCACAGCCAGGTCAATTTATCTCACCGTACAAGCCAAAGTGTTTTACTGCAACAGTATTCAACACCCGCGCCCATTGGTTTCCTTGCGGGCTTATTTGTTGGTGCAGATAAAGGAGTTTCCCTGTTTGAACCATCGGCAGGAAACGGGCTTTTGACGATAACAGCATCGCCAAAGAATGTTACCGTCAATGAAATTGATCCTGTCCGCAGGGAAAACCTCAGTACTCAAGGGTTTAAAGCCATTTTAAAGCAGGATGCGACAATTCCATTTAAGGAGCTCCCGAAAAAATTTGATGCAGTAATTACCAATCCTCCTTTCGGAACGCTTGATGCCGCAGTGATGTACGATAACTTCCCGATCAAAACGCTGGATCACCTGATGGCACTTCGCGCACTTGATACGATGAAAGAGAAGGGGAAAGCCGCCATCATCATCGGAGGGCACACGCAGTGGGATGAGAAGGGAAGAATACAATCCGGAAAGAACAGGATATTTTTCAATTACCTGTACAGCAGGTTTAATGTAAATGATGTAATCAATATTGACGGCAGTTTATATTCTAAGCAGGGAACATCTTTTGACGTCAGATTGATCCTGATTGATGGCAGGAAACAAAAAATTTCGGGAAATGCTCCTCCTAAAAATCAAAATAGCTCTGATGCCGTAAAGTCATTTGATACTTTATATGAAAGAGTAATTGACGCAATGAATTCAAGAGTACAGGATTCTATTGATACGAAACAGGATATTTCATCTTTAGAACGTGCAGCGCTGGAACTGCAAAAGCAACTTTCAGATGATGCACTTGGAGCACCCTATATTCCCTCTTCTGAATCATGCGTTGTGCTCAATACCCAGGTTCCGGATTCAATGAGTTTTGAGACACAGAGCGCACTGGAAACTATCCGGAAGGAAGTTGGGGGAGACATGGATGAGTTTGTACGTCACAGATTGAATTATCGTGGCAGGACAGATTTATGCAAAGCACTTTCAGCTGAGCAGATAGATGCGGTGGCAATGGCTATTTACAACATCGAAGCGCGGGGACAAGGAATGATCATAGGCGACCAGACGGGGATCGGTAAGGGACGTGTGGCAGCAGCAATGATCCGTTACGGAGTACAGCAAGGGTTAAAGCCTGTTTTCATTACCGAGAAAGCAAACCTGTTCTCAGATATATACCGCGACCTTGTAGCGATTGGCTCCGCACATCTTGTTCCATTCATCATTAACGGACGGGAAACAAAAACCGATATTAAAGATGAAGACGGAAATGTTATTTATCAGGCACTTCACGCGAGCGAACAAGGTAAGATATTTGAAAGCAATAAAATTCCTGCAAAGTATCATTTCGTGGTAGGTACTTACTCTCAATTCAATTCGCCTGAAAGAAAACCCGAAAAGCCGAATTTTCTTCTTGAGATCGCCAAGGGTAACATTATAATTATGGATGAAGCGCACAATTCAAGCGGCTCATCCAACACAGGAGAGTTTATGCAATCGGTAGTCGCAGATACGAAAGGTGTGATTTTTCTTTCTGCAACATTTGCAAAACGTCCCGACAATATGCCCATCTATGCAATGAAGACTGCTATCAGCGATGCGAACATGACCAAAGATGAACTCGTGGAAGCAATTATCCGGGGAGGCGTTGCCTTGCAGGAAGTGCTGTCAAGCCAATTGGTAGCCGAAGGCCAGATGCTCAGACGGGAGCGTTCCTTTGAAGGCGTGGAGGTGAATTACATTACCCTTGATGGCAAAGAACAGGAACACAGGGCTGTTGCAGATAATATAACGGAAATTCTCCGTGAAATAATCGCCTTTCAGGTGGCGCATGTGGACAAGCAAGTAGAGGAACTGGACAAGATTGCAGTAGCCGAAGGAAAGGAAGTACAGCTCCGCGAAGGAACCTCACAGGCGGGCGTAGACAATCAGCCGTATTTCTCAAAAGTGTTCAACGTAATTAATCAGATGCTTTTCTCTCTTAAAGCGGAAGCGGTTGCAGAAAGAGCCATCGTAAGGCTAAAGGAGGGTAAAAAACCGATTATCGCATTTGCTTCCACAATGGGAAGCTTCATAGAGCAAATGGAGAATGAAAAAGGCATGACTGTTTCGGATGGGGACGTTATCAATTCAGACTTTACTGAAGTATTAAAGCGGGGCTTAGACGGAATCCTTCGCTACACAGAAAGAGATGTGAATGGGGAATCCATATCGAAAAAGTTTGAGTTATCCGATCTATCGGTTGAAGCTCAAGGTGAATATACCCGCATTATGGAGAAAATCCGGAATGTATCTACCGGAATAACCATCTCACCGATTGATATAGTGATAAAGAAAATTCAGGATGCCGGATATTCAGTTGCAGAAGTGACAGGAAGAAAATATGAACTGCAAATAAACTCCAGGACAAACAAAGGCTTGGTACTTCAGAGAAAACGCATCAATACCAACGATGCGTTCCGGCAGTTCAACAATAACGAAGTGGATGTTCTGATGATAAACCAATCGGGAAGCACAGGAGCATCGGCCCATGCGGTTCCTACTGCAAAAGTTCCTGCGGGGCAGGTGAAGCAAAGAGTAATGATCGTATTACAAGCCGAGCTTGACATTAATACTGAAGTGCAGAAGCGCGGACGCATAAACCGCACAGGACAAATCCTGAAACCGATCTACGATTATGTGAATTCCGCTATTCCGGCAGAAAAGCGCCTAATGATGATGCTTCAGAAAAAACTGAAATCACTTGACGCAAATACCACCTCTAACCAAAAGCAAAGCACGAAAATTTTAGATGTTCCCGATTTTCTGAACAAGTACGGGGATAAGATAGTGAAGGAATACCTTATCGAAAACCCTCAGGTGAATGATCTGCTAAACGACCCGCTTTACCTGAAAAAGCCAAAGGGCGATGATAAAGAGATAGTAGAAGAAGCAGCCCACAAAGTCTCAGGAAGGGTAGCAGTACTTTCTACAAAAATGCAATCGGATTTCTACAATGACATTGCGGAGCGATACACCGATTATACAGAATACCTCAAACAAATTGGTGAATACGATTTGGAGGTGGAAGCGATGAATCTCGAAGCAGAGCAGATCAACTGGAGCATTATTAAAATGGGTAAAGGAGGAGAAAGCACTTTTGGGGATGACAGTATTTTGGAAACAGTACGTGCCAATGTCTTGAAGAAGCCATTTTCAAAAAATGAGTTGAACAACCTCCTTAATGAAGCACTTGACGGGAAAGATACCCATGCACGGCAGGCAGAGATACAAAGCAATTATGAGAAGTTCATGGCTCAGCGTTTGGAGGAAGAAGTTAAATCCACCAATGAGAAATACGACCACCTGATTAAAGAAGTTCCCGGTGAAAGGAAAATTCAGAAATTAAAAACAGAGAAACAGCGTCTTAATGAGATCAGGCAGAGAGAAAAAGAATTGGAGGAAGCAAGACAGAAACAGCTCCAGCAGACGGAAATCTCATTCAACAACCGTAAACAATACCTCGAAAGGGTTTTTAAATACTTCCATGCAGGCAAGCGATTAAATTATCCTGTGCAATCATACAATGAAGGGCAGACCTTGGTTCTATCTGCTTTCCTGGGGTTTATTATTGATAAGAAAAAGCAAAACCCCTACGCCCCAAGCGCAATGAAGCTGCGCTTTGCTATTGCCAACAGCAATAAGTACATCGCTATTCCTGCAAGCTACCACGATGATATTAATGCCATCATGGGTGCGAGCGTAGGTGTGCCTGATTCGGATAGGGAAGAACTCCTGAAGGAGTGGGAAAAAGCCATCAAGGAAAATGTAACCGATAGAAAAGTGCGGCACATCATTACAGGGAATCTGTTACAGGCGTTCAGCGACTTTAAAGGAAAGCTTGTAAGCTATACCACAAAGGATGGTGAAACCAAAAAAGGAATCCTTATGCCTGAAAACTGGATTCCAGAGGAACACGTAGGGGATAAAGTAGTCGTACCTATTGCAAAAGCATTGACCATTATCAAATCCCTTTCAAACGGAGCAGCCATTTTCACAAACAATGACATCGGGATCTTCCGGCACGCTGGAGAATACAAAATTATTGTACCTGCATCCAGGGTGCGTGGCGGGGAAATATATCTTGATAAGGATATATTGGAACTTGTGGATAAGAACAATTTTGAAAAGGTATCCGATAAGATGGTTGCCTTACTGGTGGCCAATAAGATAGCACCCTTTGTAGAGATCCTTCAAACCAAATTCAGCTCTGCCGTTACCCTTACCAAATTGCAATTTGATATTATTAAAGATGAAAAACAGAAGAAATTCTCTACAAGAAAGAAAATTATCCTTCCGCCAAAACAACAAACCTCTGAAAAGGACAATTTGCGAATCCTTGAACTGGAAGCGGAAGCCCTTGCGCTTGAACTTGAATTAGCAGCATAACACTAAAATATTTTACCATGATAAACGCAGATAATTATTACAGTAAAGCACACTCCCTTGATTTTTCATCTTTACCACCTGCATTACAGAAAGGTTATGAGTTTGTGGACAAGGTTACAATGAAGGGGGAAAGCTGGGCGGCTTACCACGATAGTCCAACCATTCAGAAAGTGATTAACGGATACTTTGAGAAGCTGTCAGAGCATCTGACTGAAGCGAAAGAAAAGAAACCTGCTACACCTGGAGGCGGGGAGGAGATCAGCAAATCAAAACAGGATGTAAAAGAAGAAGTAAAGCATGAGCGGAAGCAGAAAAAGTACATCCATAAAGAGACTAAAATCCACATGCCTACTGAGAAAAAGGAGGAAGAAGATGTAGATTTAGTGGAGCGTATTCCCGAAGAATTGCGGCTTATGAAACGGTATGTAAACCTGAATGGAAAAAAGAAAACGCATGAAGAATTACTCCGCTTCATTAACTCGCTTCAGAAAGCCATACTTGAACGCAGAATAAGAAAAGAATCCCCATACGCAAAGCAGGTGAAATATATGCAGGAAGCACTCCTGAAAGCTTACAATGGAATGAAAGGGCGTTCAATAGAAATTGAAGTGAATCCCAAAACGATCCGTGAATTCAAAAAGGAAATTGAAGGAGAGAAAATTTTTCCTTCCATTCAGCTTATCAAACGGTATGTGAATCTGCATGGTAAAGTTGGAATCAAAGAGAAGGCGAAGAAGCTTTATGAGCAGATGAATAAGGCTGTTAAGAAGAAGAAAATTCATAAGAACGATAAATACGCAGTCAAGTTGAATGAAATATGGCTGTCATTGAAAGCATTTCTGGAGGACAAAAATAAAAAAACACTTCCTGTGAATTCCACCGAATTAAATGGATTACTTGGATTTTTGCAGAAGACCGTTAAGAAACTTTATGATACAGATGAAAAAAAATTAAAAGCCATAAGGAAAAAAGGGAATATTATCACGTTTAAAAAACCTTTTTATCCAAAAGGTACTGCGAATGAAGGGCGTACACAAATTCTCATAACAGGAATCAGGAAAGAAAAATCTGGAGCCATTAAACTTGAAGGGCAAGGATATGATTCTAATTGGTATAAAAGCGTGAACGAATTATCTGATGCAATAGATTGGGAGTGGATGGAAAGTGTACACACAATAGGTGGACTGGGCGATTGTAATTGCGGACTAAACGGAGTAGATGAAACACCGCAGAACGGAAATAAAATAATGAGCAGTATCGACTTCGCTGATATGAAATTCGATTCCATTGGCTTTACAGGCAAATGGCGCGATCTGATGGGCGACCCCGCTCCGGGCTTCACCGCAATGGTTTTCGGAAAACCCAAGATGGGAAAGTCATACCTATGTGTAGAGTTTGCAGGATACCTTGCACGCAGTCATGGAAAAGCGTTGTATGTGGCTCGTGAAGAAGGATTAGATGCAACGCTTCAGATAAAGCTGAATGATAAGAACGTAAAGCATCCTGATCTATTCGTCAGCGATTTCCTTCCTGACGATCTATCCGGGTATGATTTCATTTTTCTTGATAGCGTAAATAAGCTCGGACTTTCCTCCTCGGATTTGGATGTTCTCCGCAAAAAGAACCCTGGTAAGTCATTCGTATTCATTTTCCAAACCACAAAGGACGGCAATTTCAGAGGAAAGAATGAATTTCAGCATGATGTGGATGCCGTGATTGAAGTCGCTGAAAAAGGCAAAGCCATCCAGTCCGGCAGATATAATCAGGGAGGGGAGATGAGGATTTTTGAGTAGCTAAAAATAAATTTTGCTATTAAAAGGACGAACTGTATATTTGTAATACATTGATAATCAATGTACTGAATAATAACACCGGAAGTAATAAACCAATGCCAATAATCAACAAGCTAATTGAGATAAGTGAGCTAAAGGAGCTTTTAGGATATGTTGATGAAAGGTCGATCGAAAGTTGGTGTAAAAAGAACAAAGTACCCCTTTTCCATATTGGAAAGAAGACGTATACGATAAACAACTTTATTGATCGATTTATTTCGCAAAAACTGGAAAAATTCTTGAACGCAAATTATAAAAATCCAGATGAAATAATGAAAGCTATTAAAGAAGATGATAAAGCTGAGCTCTCAAAATTGATTGATGCGCCGTTGGATAAAAAGACCTCGATAGAATATAAAGCTAACAGTAAAGCTGCGGATGATTTTATCAAAAAATTAAAGGCTGCATGAAAAGGATACCGGCTAAATATTCCAGATGTGGCATAAAAATAAAGTGCTTGAAATGTACCTGGATGGTAAACGATATTTGCCAATTAAAGAATAAAGGCATTAACTCATGTGAACACAAAGACAAACACAGGTATATGTTCGTGGTGCATATTCCAAATACAGGTAAAGGCAAAATAACCAAGTTGGCAAAGTCTGAAAGTTTTAATGAGGCATTCTTGGAACTAATTGCTTTCAAAGAAGAATTAAGAAGCAGGGGATATCATAAAGCCGAGGTTAAGGTAAAAACCCTGGATACCACCGTTGCGGGCTTAATGAAAGAGTATTTGAATTATATCTCTGGAAATGGCACTCATGCGCATTTGAACAAGAAGTTAAGCAGCGATCATATTAATTATTACAAAAAGGTATTTCTAAGATTTTGCGATGCTATTAAGAAGTCAGGATACAATCCTGAATTTCTTGATGTGAAAGATATAAATGATGATATAGTAGAAATATTCCACTTTTTCATTGAGAGTTTTGGGTTAAATAAAACAACCTATTCAAAGCATTTCGTTTTAATGAAGGCATTTATTAATTGGGTAATTGAAAAAAAGGATTACAAGGTTAATAACGCTTTTGAACATGTCTCACTTCAAATTGCTAAGCGACCAAAGAATCCAATTACAAAATTGGAATTTGACAAGCTCATAGAAGCTATCACACCTGAGAATGGCATTTCAATTGACAAAAAAGGAAAAAAGAGAAATAGATATAAACCCTGGCTTGCTACTGCGTTTAAGATTGCTTTGGAAACAGGATTAAGGAGGGAAGAAATTGTAAATCTCGCATGGAATAATATCCGGGAAATTAATTATCAGGGTAATTCATGTTTAATTCTTGATGTAAACAATTTGAAAAATAATCGCAGAATGTTCGGAGAAGACAAAGGAGAATATGTTAAGCCGGTTCCTGTCACAAAGGGATTACGCGGTTTGCTTATCTCACTAGGCTATGAACAAAAAAAAGGTACAGAAAGGTTTATAATTGAGCATGAGAGTACTGAAACAAAATACTTATTGGATGAAATTTCACGGGGATTCGCCCATTTTATTAAGATTGTTACAGACCGTAAGATAGAATTCAAGGATCTGAGAAAGACTTATATCACGCAACTTTCTTTGAGATTAGGAAAGAATACTAAGATCTTCACCGGGCATGGTGACGACCAAGTATTAAGAGATTCATATATCGCGGAAGAGTTCATTTCAGCCAACCTGAATGGCTTCAGCGTGTTTGATGAAACCTTTCTAAAGGCATCATGAGTCTCGAAAATTCCGCGCCTAATTCCGCGCCTAACTTTAAAATTCCAATCTTCCTAAAACAAAATAACCAGTAAAAACTGGCTTTTTTCTCTAAAAAAGTGCTCGGGACGGGAGTACTTATGTAAGAGTATTGTTACTGATTATCAACTATATATAACAAGGTGGTTTGAAATGCGTTTTAAATATATGGTCAAGAACATGCTCTTAAAAAGAAAAACAGCAACACTACAAACAGTATCCAGAATACAGGACTTTTCACCATTTCATCCTGTTGCTTTTTTTTCTTTTCCATTCCGGCCGCATCTTCTCCAGGTTTAAATTCATGACCACACGACAAACAGGTTATCTTTATTTTATTGCTTCCAATTGTTCCAGCAAGCAAACCAATGCCTCCCGTTAGTGCCGCCCCAACTACCGCCTTCTTGCCACTAAACCCCTTTTTATCTGCTGTGACTTGATTAGAACCACATTTTGAGCATCTGATTTCAAAATTGTCCATTTTGTTTAAATTTTAACGATTTACATCTATTTGGACTTCACCTCAGACGTGAAGTTTTCTTCACCCCTGCCATGCACTTTACTTCACCTCAGACGTGAAGTTTTCTTCACCCATAATAAAACATATAACAATTAAATTAATAATACAAGTATATGTGAGAAGTTTTTTTTATCAATTAAGAATAAGTACAAAATCTATACTCTTTAATTGGCATTGCGTTACCGCTTTTTCGTATTCCTTCAATTTTTTCTCCTGAATGGATATTATGACTTTGTTTATTTGGATAGTCTCTTCAAGAATCTTTATTATCTGAGCGGCACGTACTTCATGGTGCTTTTTCATGCTTTTTGTTTTTCACCGCAAGCAACTCCTTCAATGCAGCATTCTCCCTTTCGAGATTGCTGATAATTTCTTTCTGTAACTGAATAAGTTTGTCCCGCGCTTCTGTTGAAGACTGTAATAATAAATCATATTTTGCTTTTAAAATATAACTTGATGAATTTTTTTCTGATTGTTCATCAGGTGTTTGTTTTTGATCTTTTATTTTTGACGTTTGTAACAATTTGTCCATATCGATTCCTGCCTTTTTTAGGCATAGTTTGCTATAATCGTCTATAACATCCCACTCAAACATCCGGTATAGTTGAGTTCTTGAAATACCCGCTTTCATAGCTATCTGTTCAGCTGTCAGATCGCTCAATTTAACCGCTTTTTTAAGTGCTGCCCCCTCTGTGTTCAAAACTGTGTTAATAAATATTGTTACAAATTGTTACAGATGTAACATTATGTTACTATCTTTGTGTTACAATTCAGTTACAAATATATAAATAAAACAATGGAAACAGTATACAATGTCCCCCACAAGATTCTCGCCCAGTGGAAAAAGCAACTCAAGAGCAATAGAGGTTCAATAAACACCGTGGCTGCCAATTCAGGCGTGTCACATTCCTATATCTCAATGATGCTTTCTGGAAACAGAGACATGACAATGAAAGCGGTTAGGGCCATAAAGGAGGAATTGAAGCGAATAAAAAAGGATGAGCAAAATTTTCAACAGGAATTAAAGTCAGCATAACCAATGAGCAACGACAAAATCCTAAAGCAAATTCTTTCGACACTGCAACAGATAGCAGTGTCACTTTCTGATTCCAACTACATAAGCGGCGAGGATTCTATTCGACTGTTAGGAAGGAGCAATGTAAGGGACATGAAATACATACGAGAGCACTTCCTTTCCCCTGGTGACTATAGAATGAAGAACGGAAAGGCATACGAGTATCTGAAAACGGCAATCCTCGAATTAAAGAGAAAGGTAGAAACAGGCAGGGCCGTACTTCCATTTTCATCAAAGTTAAGAGTAGCATAATATAAACCAATTAAAAAAAACAATTCCAATGGTAACACTCTCACCCTTCGTGGCCGACGCAATCACACGGCTCATGTCTTATGAATTTACGGGGCAACAAATTGAACTCATGACCGGGGCTATAGTCCTTGTCGTGGTTCTGTTTGCTTTTGCTATTCGAATCCGCGCCTCTGTAAAATCAGGCAACAGGTTTGACGACAGAACAAAATACCAATCATAAATCATAAACAACAACTTAAAATCAATTTCTATGAAAACAGGAAAATCACTCCAAGAACTCGCTCTCGAAGTAGAGCGTCAACAAAACAGCAAAAGGGACTTCTTAATCACAGCGAACAAGATGAGCCCTTATGTAAACCAGAATAATGTTGAGCTGGGCTTTTCGATTAAGGATAACGACAAAGAGTTGTTCACCGCCCCACTCACAAGCAACGGACACATTCAGCTGGGACAGTTCTGCAACATTCCGAAAAAGTACTACGACATGATGCTGGCTCACCCGGCTCTTCTTGCAACGAACCTGAAACACTGGCTCGCTCTTTCCGAGGAGAAGAAAATGGTTCGCTCTCTTGATGGCAGGGTTCGAGCAATACTTTCAGACAAGTACCGAAGGCTCGACAACTACGATCTCGCTCAAAACATTCTTCCTATGTTGATGGAAGTAGGGGCTTCGGTTGAGAGCGCGGAGATCACGGAGAGTAAGATGTACATAAAAGCCATCACCCACAAGATTCAGGGAGAGGTTACGAAGGGCGACGTTGTAAGTGCCGGACTTCTGATCTCAAACAGCGAGACCGGGCATGGCAGTCTTTCGGTTAAGCCGCTTGTATATCGTCTCGTTTGTTCCAATGGTGCAATAGCGGATGATTACGCTATGAGAAAATACCATGCAGGACGCGTCAATGAACTGGAGCAAATAGAATTCTCAAACGACACTCTGAGGGCTGAGGACAAAGCATTCTGGTTGAAGGTGCGTGATCTGGTCAAGTACACGCTGAACGAAACGACTTTCGACAACATCGTCAACACTATGCGCGAGTCCAAAGACAGAAAGATTACAGACGGAACTAAAGCCATCGAACTCGTTTCAAAAAAATTCTCCTTCAACGAGGGGGAGCAGAAGGGGATACTCGATCACCTCATAAAAGGAGGAGAGCTTTCTTCTTACGGATTAGGTAACGCGGTTACCAGAACTGCTCAGGACGTGGAGTCTTACGATCGCTCTACCGAAATGGAAGCGATTGGATACCACATAATGAACGGCGACTGGAACTGAGGTTGACTGATGAGGGGTAAATCCCCGAAACCCGGATGAAGCGAGATAGTCCACGACGACATACTGGCCTTCCGGGTATCAACCATAAAACAAAAATTTCAATGAAACAACTAGGCAAAACTAACTACCTCCTAATCTCTGGAGGAGTTAAAGACTTCGGGTCTTTCGACCCGAAAGTAATCTTCGTCGCCTTTGAGGAAGCACTACTGTCTCATGAAGTAGAGGAGATCAGAGGCTTTCTTGGGTGGGTTCATGAAGATGAGTCCCACAGAAGATTCGGCAATGTGAACTACGAGGCTCGTTTCTATGAGTATCTCCTCTCGAAGAACATCAAAACTGCCGCGAAGAAATCGGCTTCGTCAGATGTAAAGTATTTTGATTTCGAGGAGGACAGCATGGAATCTCTGCAACATCAACAGCGCCACGAAAATCACTAACCACAAATGGAATTCAAATCAGCACCCATAAAGGCGGATGTAATCGGACTCAAGGGGTATTTGGGGCTTCCAGGCGATTACATTATTGACAACTACAGAGCACTCGTGAGAGTTGACTTCATAGCAAATGTCACTACGAAAGATTGGGGAATATCTGGCATCTCGGTAATGGCTACAGTAGTTACGGGGACTATAGAATATCAATGCGATCACGATGACCCTAAACAACGAGAAGGAGAAATAATAGTCCAAGCCACAACCCTCCCGTCAAGCTCGTGGAACATACTCGATGACATTAAACCCCGACTTGATGGTGGCGAATTTCTATCTGTGGGGCAGGTAACAATAAACTTCGACACGAAAGAAATTTCCGTGTCATAACATAAACCAATAAATAAAAAATCCATGAAACAAACAATTTACATCAAAGACCAAAAGGCCCTAGACGATCTCAAGGAAATAGGAAAAGACCAAGAAGTAATCATCGAATCCACCACGGAATTATCTCTAAATGTAATTCTCGAAGTATTTGGGGTTCTTAAAATCAACACAAAGGTTAAATGCAGCCGATATAGTAACCGATTTTTCCGCGCGATGCCGAACTCTTCTGTGGTAGCACGGGAGAACTCTTCTGTGGAAGCACGGGGGAACTCTTCTGTGGTAGCATGGGGGAACTCTTCTGTGGAAGCACGGGGGAACTCTTCTGTGGAAGCACGGGAGAACTCTTCTGTGGAAGCACGGGAGAACTCTTCTGTGGTAGCACGGGAGAACTCTTCTGTGGAAGCACGGGAGAACTCTTCTGTGGTA